>Ga0209156_10004338_pt1 | contig 10366 bp, 8 predicted proteins | sample GraSoiAngelo_124_FD_185881 | JGI IMG/M metagenome (GOLD analysis project Ga0209156, IMG submission 185881) | Grasslands soil microbial communities from the Angelo Coastal Reserve, California, USA - 14_0927_05_20cm (SPAdes) (version 2) | ecosystem: Environmental > Terrestrial > Soil > Grasslands ...
CAAGAGCGGCCCAGTAGTGGTGGGGCCGGACCTGACCCATCTCGCGTTTGAGGTGGACGATCTGGAAAAATTTGCAAGACAAGCTGCGGCCAAGGGTTATCCGCTGTCCGACGGCCCGCATCCCAATCGCAATGGGGGCGCGATTGCGTTCATCGACGCTCCGGAGGGCTACGAGATTGAATTGATCCAGCGCGGGCGCGAAACTGGCTAATTTAGAATGCCCGGTTTGCGGCGGCATTGACGCTAACAACTACTCACAGCCGATGAAACAAGTGAAGCGCTGGCTTACGCTGACCGTTTGCGCGTTGCTTTTTATCGGCAATGTCAGTGCCGGGATCTCGTCGGAAGACGATGATGAGGTTAACGTAGTTCGCCCGAGTGGCGTGAATAAGCGCCACGCCAAAAGCACCTCGCGGACTCGCAGCCGCTCATCGGCCGATTCGGGCAAAACAGATGACATTTCAATTCCCGCCTCTGCGCTGACGCCGGGGCCATCTGGCGCGGTCCCAAATACGCGAGCAAATTCGGTGGTGGTGGTCGATGCGCGCACCGGCGCGGTGTTACACGAGAAAAATGCCGACCAACCGCGGCCGGCCGCGAGCACACAAAAGCTGCTGACCGCGCTAATTGTTGCGGAAACCGGTTACCTCGATCGACCGGTTCGAGTAGAACCGATCGACACTTTCGCAGAGCCAGTGCGGTTGAATATTCGACCGGGGGAAGTTTATCAGCGGATTGATCTGTTGCGCGCGCTTTTGGTGAAAAGTCCCAACGATGTAGCGCGTTGTCTGGCGCGCGACAACGCCGGCAGCATCGAAGCGTTCGCCGACAGAATGAATGCAAAAGCACAACTTCTCGGCGCGACCCATTCGCATTTTCTGAACCCGAACGGGCTCCCTATTCCCGGCCAGTATTCCACCGCACGCGATCTTGCGGTTATCGCGCGCGCGGCTTACGCGAATCCGACGATTCGTTCCATTGTCTGTCTGCCCCAGCTTGTTTTTCGCTACGCCAACGGTCGGACGCGCGAACTGGAAAACACCAACAAAGTTCTGAAGCGGCTTCCCTTTTGCAACGGAATGAAAACCGGCTACACCGAAGCGGCCGGTCACTGTCTGATTGCAAGCGGTTCGCGCCCGGGGCGCGACATTATCGTAGTGGTCCTGGGCGATACCAAATCCGGGGTTTGGACCGACGCCGCTTCGTTGCTTTCCTGGGGTCTTTGGCTCTGATCGAGGAGGTCGCGCGTATCTGGCGTGCGTTGTATAGAATTTCCTTGTCCGGGGAGCGCAGGCTACCAGCCTGCCTGCCGCGGCAGCCTGCTGCGGTCCCGCTGCTTACATTTTCAGGACAGCGAAAAACGACTGTTTCCGGCAAGCTGCCGGAAACTGCAGGCTGGCAGCCTGCGCGATCCGGAAAACCACCGCGATCGCGGTGGTAAATGATGGCCTGCACTGGCAGGCTATCGCGATGGACGAACCGTTTCGCGATGAACTGGATCAGCTCCGTGCGCGTTCCCTTTTGCGGCGACTGCGCGAAATTGGATCGGCCCAAGGGCCGAACGTAGAGCTGGTCGGCCAACATCTCGTTAACTTTTCGTCAAACGATTACCTCGGTCTGGCCGCCGATGAAAGATTGCGCGCCGCGGCGAGACACGCGATTGAACAATTTGGCGTTGGCGCGGGCGCATCCCGCCTGGTTTCGGGAACACAGTCGCCGCATGTGGCGCTGGAGCGCACGATTGCCAAATGGAAAAACGTGCCGGCCGCGATTGCTTTCAATAGCGGTTACGCGGCAGCGGTCGGCACTCTTCCCTCCGTCGCCGGGAAAAACGACGTCATTGTTCTCGATAAACTGGCTCACGCTTCGCTGGTCGATGGCGCACGCTTGAGCGGCGCCAGCATTCGCGTTTTTCCGCATAATCACCTCGGTAAACTGGAAAGCCACCTGGAATGGGCGCGACGGGAAAAGCCGGATGCGCGAATCATTGTCGTGACAGAATCCGTCTTTTCGATGGATGGCGATCGCGCGCCCTTGCGTGAAATAGTCGAGGTAAAATCTCGCTTTCAGGCGTTGCTTCTCCTCGATGAAGCGCACGCGGTCGGCGTTATCGGCCCAAACGGCTGCGGTCTGGCAACGGAGGAAAAACTGTCCGCCGACATTCAAATGGGAACGCTGAGTAAGGCGCTCGGCGCCGCGGGTGGATATATTTGCGGCTCAACTTCGCTGATTGAATGGCTAACGAATCGGGCGCGATCTTTTATTTATTCCACGGCGCCCCCAGCCGCCGTTGCCGCGGCGGCGATTGCCGCGATCGACTTCTTGCAAACTCCGGAGGGTGAGAACCGCCGGCGCGCGCTTTGGAAGAATATCGAAGTGCTTCATCAATTGCTTGCCAGCGAACCAAATCGCAAACCCGAAAGCGCGATTTTTCCATTGATCATCGGCCAGGAAAACGATGCGATGACCTTTGCCCACATCTTGCAAAAAGAAGGGTTTTTCGTTCCCGCGATTCGTTATCCGAGCGTAGCGCGCGGTTCCGCTCGTCTCCGGATCACGCTCACAGCCGCGCACGCCGAATCGCAAATCCGCGCGCTGGTGGATTCGATTCGAAGATTGCAGCGATCGTCAGGGCGTCATTGACGCCGCCGAATAACGCAAAAGCGGAGATGGGACAAGGCCGGGATTGCGAGTAGGGTCCCGGGCGGGGCCGGGTACAACGTCTTCCGGACCTTCCGCGGGCGGCATTGGTTCGTCGGTGTTGAGAATGGCAAGGCGCTCAGCCTCATTGTAGCCGTAGGCGTGATGGTAGTTGTCTCGCAGGCCGCGAGAGACGCGAGGCCAAGCAAGCCGCTGATAGTTTCATGATCAAAATCGAAATGCCGCCTGGCAGGTTGCCATCATTACCATCTTCTAATCGCATCTGGCAAGGTTTTGTGCTGCTGGCTCCGCGGCTCCGCGGAGTCTCGCCCTACCAATACGTTCTCGCGAAGGTTTCATCGGTAGGCGACGCTCTGCGGAGCCGCCGGCAAGCGCGACGTTTGCTCTTATAAGAAGCGCTCAATGATCGGGCCGAGCTTCTTGATCGTTGCTGCCGGCCACAACTTTCGATCGGTGATGATTGCGCTCTCAAGAGCGTGATGCTCCGGCCAGTTTGCTTCGCGCGGAATTTCCGGGATCACCCGTTCCAAAGCCTTCTTTGCCGCCTCAGCGTTGGCGAGCAAATGGCCAATGACGGATTGCACCGAGACCGCTTCTTCTTCCACCTTCCAGCAATCGTAATCCGTGATCATTGCCATCGTCGCCAGCGCGATCTCGGCTTCGCGTGCCAACTTCGCTTCCGGCAAGTTAGTCATGCCGATCACATCGAAGCCGTTGCGGCGATTGAATTCCGATTCCGCCCGAGTCGAAAACGCCGGGCCATCCATGTTGACATAAGTGCCGCCGTTATGAACGGAGGCACCGCTCGCTCGCGCCGCTTTCGCTAATAACTCCCGGAATTTCGGCGAGATCGGGTCGGCAAACGAAACATGGGCGGCAATGCCCTCACCGAAAAAGGTGTGGCAGGCGTGCTGACTCGTCCGATCAAAAAACTGCGACGGCAGCAGGACATCGCGCGGCGCGTATTTTTCCTGCAAACTGCCGACCGCCGTCACGCAAATGATCCAGCGGACGTTGAGGGAACGAAGCGCATAAATATTCGCCCGATGATTCAATTCATGCGGCAAAATCCGGTGTCCGAGTCCGTGTCGCGGCAAAAAGTAAACGCTGCGACCGAACATTGTTCCGCCGAGGATTGAATCGGAGGGCGCTCCGAAGGGCGTCTCGATTTGGTGTTCGGCCAGGTTGGAAAAACCTTCGATCTGATAAAGGCCGCTGCCGCCGATAATTCCGATGGCTGGCTCATTCATACGCGAAGGTAATTGAAACGGAAGCAGGGCAAGAATGGGAAGTTAATTGTCATGCCCGGATCCTTCCGATAGAACGACGGCATGAAAAATTGGGGCCCGCTTCTGGCGATGACGATCCTGCTTATTCTCGCAGCGTGCGAGGTAACGCCGACCCCGCCCCAGGCTGTTAAATCGCGCGCAACTGCTACGGTTGGGGAAACGGCGAGATTTGCCAGCGCCCCGCCGGATCGTCCTGGGCCTCGGCACGAAATGGGGTGAAAAGCGGATTTCGCTGGTTGGAACGGTCTCTTTTGAGCGCGCGAATTTCGATCATCCCTTTGCCGCCGCCGCGATCTATTACAATGAGGAGGCTGGAATTCGCGCGATGGCGGGCGCGATCGCGTGGGACCGGGGGGTGCCGGTCTTGCCGGACCCGGCCGCGGCATTAGTGACGATTGAGTTACGCGACCAAAGCGGAAGAAGGTTGCCTGGCTCGATTGTTATCGAGGTCGACCCGCTTCGCTTCGCAAACGCGGTTACATTCTTAATCCACATCAAAAGTTGGTGGTGGAAGGATTTCGGCAAAGCACGGAAGCGATGGCGGCGTTTCGCTTCGGCCCGGTGCGCGAATCTTACGCCGCCGAGAAATATCACAACACTCGCAACATCGGGGTCATTGGCATCGCGTTGTTCAACGAAGTGGGCTCCGACCCGTTGACCGACGAAGAAGTGCGCCGTCGTTTGAAGGCGAACCCATTTCCTGGACCGTTCGCCACTCCGCCCTAATGGCGTAGCGCTTGTGCCGCCCCTGTGTATCGTTCGCGAGCCGTGCCGAGATTTTTCATCAAGACCTACGGTTGCCAGATGAACGAGCGCGATTCCGAGCAGGTCGCGCATTCGCTCATTGCCCGCGGCTACGAGCGGGTCAGTTGCGAGACGGAGGCCGATGTTGTTCTGCTCAATACCTGCAGCGTGCGCGACATGGCCGAGCAAAAGGCGCTAGGCAAGATGGGAATGCTCGGCCGCATGGCAAAGAGGCGGCCGGAAACCGTTTTTGGGTTTCTCGGCTGCATGGCGCAGGCGCGGGGGGCGGAGCTGTTGAAAGAAATCCCGCACCTCGATCTTGTGGTTGGCACCCAAAAATTTCATCGCGTGGGCGATTACATAGATGACCTGGTAGCGCGAAAACGCGCTACTCTAGCCGCGGTCGACGAGCGCAGCCTGAATCGAATGGATGATCTGCGTTTTTCCATTATCGATGTGGAAGAAGAAATCGGTTCGCAATCGACCATTCGAGATCAGTCTCTCGCGCCGAAACAAGCGACGGCGTTCGTCTCGATCATGCAAGGATGCAACATGCACTGCACCTTTTGCATCGTGCCGCGCACGCGCGGTGCCGAGCGCAGCCGCACCATTGCCGAAATCGTCTCCGAAGTTCGCGCGCTCGTCGCCGATGGAATCAAGGAGGTAACCCTTCTTGGCCAAATCGTGAATTTGTATGGCCGCCACGAATTTCCTGCTGTAGCCACGGTCGCCGGCCGCGGCCCAAGCATAAGCCCATTCGTGCAATTACTCGAAGCGGTTAGTGCAATCGATGGTCTCGAGCGTTTGCGGTTTACCTCACCGCACCCAATCGGTTTTCGCGATGACCTGATCGACGCAATGTCGCGGCTTCCAAAACTCGCCGAGCACGTGCATCTGCCACTGCAATCGGGCTCAAATCGAATTCTCAAAGCGATGCACCGTATTTACACCGCGGAGAAATATGCGCAGCTGGTCGGGAAAATTCGCGCAGCCAGACCGGGCATCGCGATAACGACCGATATCATTGTCGGCTTTCCTGGCGAGACTGATTCCGATTACAAAGCAACCCGCGATCTCGCTGAACAGCTGCAATTCGACAATGGCTTCGTCTTCCGCTACTCGCCGCGACGCGAGACACCCGCCGCCACCATGCCCAACCAGATCGACGAGTCCGTAAAAGAGGCGCGCAACCAAGACCTGCTGGGAATTATCAACACTTCCGCCCGCTGCGCGAACGAAAGACTGGTCGGCACCCATGTCGAAGTTTTGTGTGAAGGCCCAAGCAAGACGAATCCCGCCCGTTTGATGGGTCGCACCAGAACTAATAAGGTCGTCGTTTTCGAGGCGGAAGAAAATCGTATCGGCAAAATTTTTGATGTCGCAATCGAACGCGCCAACGACTTCAGCCTTTACGGACAACCGATTGATTGATGCGATGATTTATCATTTCTCGCTGCAAATGGCCGCGCTCTTCGCCGGTGCAATCCTTTGCCTTCTCGGCGCTTTCGGATTCGCCACGGAAAGTTCCGCACGCGATATCCTGGCCGCATTTCCGCGATCCCGCGGCGCCGGTATCGCGTTGCTGTCAATTGATTTGGTTTGGAGCTTCTGGCTCGTCTCGACCATGGAGATGGGCGAATTCTCTGCCTTCCGCCGCCCATTCTTAATCATATTGCCGATTGGATTTTTCCTGACCTTACGTTTCGTTGACGAATTTCTCGCCGTCCGCGCTCTGGGCATACTGGCACTGTTGATAGCGGAGCCGCTGCTCGATGCCGCTTTCTTTCGCTACGAATCGAGCCGGCTTGTCCTGACTGTGCTTGCTTATCTCCTGGTGGTGCTGGGTCTGATTTGGGTAATGGTGCCTTACAAATTGCGCGATCAAATCGGCTGGTTCAGCAAAACAACTGCACGCTGGCGTGGCGTAACCGCGTTCGCTTTTGCCTATGGCGCGACCTTAATCGCTCTAGCATTCCTCTCTTATTAAACGAATTCTCGTCATTCGTGGCGGGGCGCTTGGCGATTTCATTCTGACCTTGCCGGCGTTGAAAGCATTGCGCGCTGCCCACCCACAGTCGCGAATCGAGATCCTTGGTTACCCGCATATCGCGATCATCGCGGATAAACGATTTTACGCCGACGCCGTCCGATCGATTGAATACGCTGCGCTGTCTCGGTTCTTCGCCCGAGACGCGGAGCTTCCACTCGATTTGCGCGATTATTTCGGCGGCTTCGATCTGATTCTCAGCTATCTCTACGATCCGGATCAGATTTTCGAAAACAATTTGCGGCAATGTGGCGCAAAGAGAATTCTGCGCGGCCCGGCCCAGATCATCCCGGGCATGCATGCGGCGCGGCAACTCGCCCGGCCGCTGCAAGAGTTAGGAATTAATGTTAGCGATCTGGCCGTGAAGATTTTTCCATCAGATGAAGATCGAGGATTTGCCTGTCGATTTCTGCAGAGTTGCGACCCGCCAGTGCTCGCGCTCCATCCTGGCAGCGGAAGCGAAAGAAAGAATTGGCCGATCGAAAACTGGATCGAATTGGCAAAGACTTTGTTAAACGGAAAGGTCTTGTTTCGCACGATTATCTTCATCTCCGGCGAAGCGGACGAGAAAGAGATGACGCGGTTGCGAACATTCTTTAAGGATGAACCGCAAGTCCGCTTTGCCCATGGGCTGCCTTTACCGCAACTGGCGGCCTTGCTCGAACAATCGACTTTTATTGGGCACGATTCCGGAATTTCTCATCTCGCTGCCGCTGCCGGAGCGCGTTGCTTTCTCTTATTCGGTCCGACCGATCCCAAGGTTTGGGCGCCACAAAACACGAACGCGAGGGTGTTACTCGCGCCAAACAACGATCTGACGCAGATTGATCTCGCTACGGTAAGCAAAATGATCGGCCTGTAAGGAAGCAAGTTACCGAAATGCTGTCGGTGCTCCCCTCAGGCAAATTGTTTGTCATTCCGAGCAAAGTCGAGGAATCTCTAACTTTGCCTCTTCTACAAATAGTTAGAGATGTCTCGGCTCCGCTCGACATGACAAAGTAGCGCTAGGAGTGATGTCATATTTCCAGGAAGACATCAGGGTGCGAGAGGCTTCAGACTTATTCTGAGGAAGATAGGCTTCTTGGCCAGTCCGGCGGTCATAGACCGCCGCTATAGAAGTCATTCACGGCGCCGCAGGAGTGTGCCCCAGGGCGGGATCAAGAGCTGACGCGCATCGGCATCAACACGTAGAGAAACGGTGTCTGAATTTTCAAAACCCCCGGACTCATCTCGTCGATAAGATCGAAGAACACTTCGTCCTCGGTCAGGTTGCGCAGTGGCGCCATCAAGAATTCCGGATTGAACGCGATGGCAAAATCGCGCCCCTTGTAAGCCACCGGGAGGGATTCTCTGGCTTCGCCTACTTCGGGAGTATTGGCGGTGATCTCGATGTTGTTCTTGCTGAAATTAAGTTTGATCGAATTCGATTTGTCGCTCGCCAGCAGCGATACCCGCCGGAGCGAATTGAGAAATGTTTCGCGTTCGAGCGTGACGCGCTCCTTGGCTTCCGACGGAATCACCTGCTTGTAATTTGGATAGTTGCCTTCGATTAACTTTGAGACCAGCAAAGTGTTGTTGAGATCGAACGCGATTTGGCCGCTACCCACGCTGATCTTCACCTCTCCATCGTCCTTGAGCAGGCGTTGCAATTCCGTTACGGCCTTCGTCGGAACAATGATCTCGGCTTCGTGACTGCGGGGAAATTCCAGTTCGATATCGAGCATGGCGAGCCGGCGCCCGTCCGTGGCCACGAGGGTGAGTTTATTTTCCTTGAAGCTGAAGAGAACGCCGTTGAGCACATAGCGTGTCTCATCCGTCGAGATGGCGTAGGCGGTTTTGCGCAGACCATCGTGCAAATCCTTCTGCCGCATTGTCACCACTTTTGCGTTTTCAAACTTTGGCAATGGTGGGAATTCTTCTTCCGGCAAGCCGAGGATTTTGAAAAAGCTTTGTCCGCTGCGAATCGAAGCGGCGTTCTTCCCATCAACTTCGATGGCGATTTCGCTGGAGGGCAATTCCCGAATGATGGTGAACAAGCGGCGCGCTGGCAGGGTGGTTGCGCCAACCTTGTCGACATTGGCTTCAAAACTTCCGCGGACCCCGACATCGAGGTCGGTGGTGGTCAGGTGCACCGCTCCCTCCTTGGCCTGCAACAAAACGTTGGAAAGAATTGGCAGCGTGGTCCGGGTGCTGACGACATTCTGCACCTGTTGCAATCCTTCGAGTAATTTCTCTTTTGTCGCGCTGAATTTCATTCGGAAAGCCTAAGATGTAAGGCTTTGGATTTGATCCGGCAACCGCATTCTCTTTCTCAATCAGCGCTGGAGCGCGCTGTCAATGAAAGAGATGGTTTGACGAATGTTATCCTGTTCGTTCATCCGTTTCTTCACCAGCTTGCAGGCGTGCAAGACCGTGCCATGATCGCGGCCCCCGAACGCGTCGCCAATTTCATTGAGCGATGCCTTGGTTAATTCCCGCGCCAGATACATCGCCACCTGGCGGGGAAAAGCGATGCTGGCGGGCCGGCGCTTGCTCGTCATGTCCGCTAAACGCACATCGAAGTGTTCCGCCACTTTGCGTTGGATTTGCTCGATCGTGACCATCTGCCGCCGCTCTTCCATCAAAATGTCTTTTAACAAATGTTCGATCGTTTCCTGCGTCAGCTCTTTGCCACTGAGCGAGGCAAAAGAGGCCACGCGCATCAGCGCGCCTTCGAGCCGGCGCACGTTGCTGCGAATACGAGTCGCGAGGAATTGGTAAACGTCATCGTGCAATTTGATCTGCAAGGCGCGCGCTTTCTTCCGCAGAATGGCAAGACGCGTTTCAATGTCGGGCGGCTGTAATTCCGCGGTCAGCCCCCACTCGAAACGGGAAACCAAACGGTGTTCGAGATTGGCGATCTCCGAGGCCGGGCGATCGCTTGAGAGCACAATCTGTTTGTGACCGTCGAACAGGGTATTGAAGGTGTGAAAAAATTCCTCCTGTGATCGTTCCTTCCCGGCGAGGAATTGAATATCATCAATCAGGAGCAGATCTGCCTGGCGGTAACGCTTGCGGAATTTCACCAGAGTATTGTGTTGAATCGCGTCGATAAATTCGTTGATGAAGAGCTCACTCGAGAGATACATCACTTTTGATGTCTTCTTTTTTGCCCAAAGATACTGGCCGATCGCCTGCATCAAATGCGTCTTGCCCAGCCCGACACCGCCGTAAATGAAGAGCGGGTTGTAAGTGCGCGCGGGCGCTTGCGCCACGGCCAGACAGGCGGCGTGCGCGATCTGGTTGTTTGGCCCGACGACGAATGATTCAAAGGTGTTTCTCGGATTAAGACTAAGCCCCAGACCGACCGTCCTGCTGTGACTGGAGCCGTCCGTTTTGCGCACTTCCGGCGCGGTAAAATCATCATCGCCGTCCGATTCCTCCGAGGTCAGGAAGCGGACGGTGCGCGGCGCGCCGATAGCAGCAGTAATGGCGGATTGCAACGCCGCCATGTGATTACTCTCGATCCAGAATTGGTAAATGTTGTTGGGAACAAGGAAGGTTAATTCGTCCTCTGTCGCCTTCGTTAGCTCGACGGCGGAAAACCAGCGTTTGAACGTGTCGGCGCTCACCTGTGGCTTGAGCG
>Ga0209156_10004340_pt1 | contig 10363 bp, 14 predicted proteins | sample GraSoiAngelo_124_FD_185881 | JGI IMG/M metagenome (GOLD analysis project Ga0209156, IMG submission 185881) | Grasslands soil microbial communities from the Angelo Coastal Reserve, California, USA - 14_0927_05_20cm (SPAdes) (version 2) | ecosystem: Environmental > Terrestrial > Soil > Grasslands...
GCGTTTATGGAGCTTGAATCGGCGAGGCGTTAGCGCCTCAGCGTTGTTGCCGATCCTTTAGCAATCAGGGCGTCCGAAAAACCTTCCCCGTGAACGGATCTTTCACGGCTGTTCCGGGCGGAAACTGGCGGACATCGATATAACCTGACTCGGGCGCGAACGGGCTGATGACAAAACCCTGTTTTCCTGGAACCGGAATGGCGTACGGAACATCGGCTTTTCCGCCTTTTGCTTCTGGAGCGGCCGATGCTGCGCGCACATTGTCTTCGTCGGGCGGCCTAGAGCTCGGGCTAAGAGTTGGCTTGGCCGATGCTACATCTTTACTGCCCGGCTGCTTCGTGCTTTTAGTGCGCGCTTTTGATTTCTTTTGCGGATGAGCAATCGAATTCCCGATCGCCTTCAATAAGTCCATGAACGAGCCAGCCTCGGCGACATCGCCCATTCTTAGAAACCCAATGAGCGATAACAGGACGATCATTCTCGTCAGTCGCTGGTACAACCACTGATAATACTACGAAGCGATCTAGTCCACAAACTCGTAGCGCGCTGCGTGAGGAGGATGGTTCGTCGATCAGAGATGATCAGGAGTTGCAACAGTTCCTTCTAGATCATTTTTTCTATCCTTGTCCGGGTTAAATCGGCGGAACTCACGACTCTTTCAACTCGCCAGCTTGTTCATGCGTCTGAAGCACATTACCCCTTATCGAAAACGCAATCGGCAGCGCCGGTCGTCGTGTGCGGTCCAACAACAGAGAAATTTGCATTACTCGTGGTATGGGCCAGCGCGAAAATCGCCGCAAAAACGAATAAACCGTTAGGTGCGCTTGAGACACGGCTGCAATTGGGACTTAAAAAATCCATGATGGTCGGACGAAGCTGAGAGATGAACTTAGAGGAATTCCAAAACCAATCGCGACTTTATGTCATTGGCGCACTGGAGCCTGAAGAATTGGAGAAATTTGAGAGAGAGCGCAAAAAGTCCGGCAAAAGGGCGGAAGATTTCATCACACAATGTTACGTATTACATGAAACATTCGCTCTTAGTTTGCGCCCGGAAAAGGCTTTCGCCTCAATCAAAGAACGGCTCACGTCGATGGTGCGAGAACGGAAACAGGTGACACATGCGAGAAATGCGGCAGATGTTCCTTTGATGACTGCTGCCACTAAATAACGCCGACAGGATCACGTTGCCCCGCTGCGTCGTAAACGCGGGTCACGGCATCATGTGACCGGCTGAAAAACTTTGCCTTTGTGTTATCGCGTCCGAATCCATCCCCGAATTCGTTTTGTTTGTTGGCTTCTTGAAACTAGATAATGGAACCCCTGTATTCGTGAACACACGGCGTGAAGTGCAACACATCTACGACTTGGATATTGAAGGTCACAAGTTTCGCGTTGTGAAAACGCAAGGCGACGAGAAGTCGCTCGATCTTTGGTCATGCCAAGCGCAATTGCGCCAGTGAGGCGTATGAGCCGCCACTCAGGTTCGGGATGATCGTAAGTTCCAGGGCAGTTACGTCTTCAAACTCGACTCGATATTCCTCGATCTCCTCAGTCGCTCCCGATGGGCTGAAGTGATACTGCTGGCGCACGATATCGCGCGATGAACCCTCTGCCATTGGCGACCAGCGCAGGACGAACTCCTGCGTGCGCGCCTCCTTCTCTTCTCGAAACAGCAGGCGGATCCGCCTGAGCCTCTGCGGCGCTTCGAAGAGGAGGCGGATCGTCTGTTCTCCTGGGCTTTCCGCGCGCCATCCTGTTGCGCCAACAGTCAAGAGCGCTGATTCGATCGGGTGCGCCGCGTCTTCCGATGTGACTTCGACTCGGGCTAGGGCTTCCAAGTCGAGCCAGCCGGTATTCTCTGACGGCCTTTCTCGCTGCGGCTGAGAACTGATTCGTTTTCGCATTGGTTTTTATCCTTTAGATCGTCACAGCCGACTCCAACGTGGTCTGTAGCTGCTTGCTGGGCAAGTCTGTTCATGTGCCGGAGTTAAAGCGGTTGTATCGTCGTTGATTCCCGACGCGGCGCGAAAATCCTCAGACCGTAGAAAACGACTGTAGAAAATGCGTGAGGCTCTGGTTTGATTGCAAATAACTGGACGGAGCAAATAATCGCTCGCGCTTCTCCGAGCACGTCCCTTATTGAGCCAGCGGATCGGTCTGGCGGTCTATCCCGTGAAATACTTCGCGGCGAGGGATTGCGCGCCAGCGCCTAACACATTGCCCGCTGCTTTGCTCCCCAGCAGTTTTCGCAACAAAGATTTCGCCGCGTTTTTCTCCTTCTCCGACAGATCGGCTTGATTGATCGCGGTGATCACTTTCTCCAGTGCCTCTACAATCACTTGCTGCTGCTGCGGAGTGCTCGCTCCGATCGGCGCTTGTTCCTGCTGAGGAACGGTGGTTCGACGGCTTTCATCGATAGAGATCCGGATCGGTGGCGCGACGTCAGCTTCGAGCACTTTGACTCCGAAGTCGTTTATCTTAGCAAAGCCGGACAGCAGACCCATCCCGCTCTTATCTTCAAGAGGGGTCCAGTCGATGAGGCGATACTCTGAAAGCTGGGCTACGGCGCGCAGCCAGTCACGGCGACTTATACCTCCTGGCGGCGGGACCGCCTGCTCAGCATGGCCGAACGGAATGGAACCTTCGCTTCGACGTTCATAGAGAAGCTGGAGTAGGCATCCTCTAACGACTGAATCCTTCATAAACTTTGCCAATATATGCTCTGACTCCCGCGCACCAACAACGATCCGAACGGATGCAAGTCTGTGGTTGTTCAGAAAATCGGCAGTATCGTTGGAAGGTTCGATGGTATCTCCGAGACCCGGAGACAGATCAGGCGATCAATTATGCGCAGAACCGCGCGTGCTTTCGCTCTGTGAGATTCGCCTTCGGGAACACCTTCACGCTTTACAACTTCGGCGATGTCAAATGATCTCCGAGCCGGCGCGCGAGCGCAATGCCGGTTAGCATCGGACCGGGCGAGGCATTTGTAGGGAGAAGTGCAGGTCCTTTGAACTCCCCCGCCTGCTCGTGCGTTTCAATCAGGTTGCCAGAATCATCGTAAACGCGAATCACAGCATCACGCGACCGGCTGTAAAACTCCGCGTACCCTATTGTATGTGACACTTGAGCGTACCACAGCCGACCGAACGGCAGCGCATCGGAAATTAGATCGACGCCACGATGATCTTTGCGGTGCCGGACTTCGTAAGCGTGCATTCCTTGAAAATGGTGAAATCACTGGAGCAATGAGGAGCCTCGCATTTCAGCGCAGGGTCGATCTTTTTTTTCCGCATCCCAGCGAACCAAAGAAAAAAACTTTCATGAGTGAGTTTGGGTCACCTGTTTCGCCATTGCGGTAAGCCTCGTTCCGAACCACTCGCGTTCGCTACCAGTGACCCGGAAGCCGAACCGCTCATACAGTCGAATTGCGGACGCGAGAAAAGGCGTGGTGTTGAGAATCAAACGTTTGTAACCATTGGCTAAAGCGAATTTTTCGACGCGCTGGAGCAACAATTTTCCAATCCCCCGGCCCCGCATTGACGGCCGCACGGCCGTGCTCCTGATGTGCAATGCTTCGTCTTCGGGATGCGCGGACACTGTCCCCACGATCACGTTCGCGTGGAGGGCTACCCAGACTGTCCAATGTTTTATTCGGCTTTCGATCTCACGCTTTTCGGGCGTGGTGATATGAAATGCTTCGGGCGTATAAGCGCGCTCATATTCGAGAAAAGATTCATAAAGCAGTGATTCGATTGCCGTGGCATCGCGATGCTTCGCCTTACGTATGCGAATGGCGGCTTGATGTCGCCTTGTCCTATTCGTGATAGAAACCGTTGAGTCCATTGCGGGCCTCGGAATTTGCAACGAGAACGACCCAGCAGAACATTGAGATATGAAAGCGCGACTGGTCAAATTTGGCGAGATCGAGGTCGAGGGAAAGCGCTATACACATGATGTGGTGATCGACGGCGGCAAAGTGCGGAAACGGAAGAAAGGACCTTCCAAGCAATTCCGCGAAAAGTTCGGCCACACGCCGCTTTCGGCCGGGGAAGAAATTCCCTGGGGAGGCAAGCGGCTCATTGTCGGGACCGGCGCCAATGGCGCGCTTCCGGTAATGGACGAAGTCCTAGCGGAAGCGAAGCGGCGCGGTATCGAGGTCATTTCGGCGCCTACATCGGAAGTCTGTGGGCTGCTAGAGGAAGTGAAGAAGGGCCAAGCGTACGCCATCCTGCATTGCACGTGCTGACTGGGAGGAGTTGGTCTGAAATTAAGATCGTAGACGTGCGTTGTTTGAGCAGTGCCCACGAATTGTAGCCCAACTTTTGACCTGGCAAAACCTGTGCGCAATCGGAGCAGGCAATCAGTATCCTGCCCGCACGGGTGCGAGCGACTCGGGGCATCGCCGCTATACCGTTAACCCAAAAGAATGCTTGGGTTTTGTCGGTTAATACGCTGGATAAGCCGACAAAATTGTCGACATAATCACATTACGCGCATGGATGCCGGGATCACTCCTGAACAATTCGAGCTGCTACTCCCATTGGCGTGCCAATGGGCTGCCGCACAGGAACAGCGCATTTGCAGCCACGGTCAGGCACTATCAGACGCTCAGCTCGCAGACACAACACAGCTTATTTCGGCGCTCACGGGCGGGCTAACACTGCGGTATGGCATTTTCATACGTTCGGACTGCAGATTTAACCGAGCGATGGTGGTGCACGAGCTCGGACACACTGCCCAATACGAGAGGCTTGGCGGCTTCGAGTCTTTTTTGCGCCAGTACTTATCCCAGTGTCTCACTATTGGCTATCCGGAAGCTCCGATGGAGCAAGAAGTCATTTCACTTGCAGCGCGCATATGCGGTTCACCCGAATAGGGGTGGCTGACCTTGGTATCGTTAGACCAAAGACCGATGCAAATTGAATACCTGGTTGACTATCCAGAGTACATTTCAGAGCTGGCACGACTCCATTTTGATGAATGGAGCTACTTATATCCCGGAGAATCGTTGGAGGGCCGAATTGCAAGACTTCGCAGTAGCTGTGGCCGCAACGCAATTCCGAGCGTAGTTGTTGCGTTAGAGGATGGGGAGTTGCTGGGCTCGGCTATGCTCGTAGCCCATGACATGGATTCGCGCCCGCAACTCACGCCGTGGCTTGCGGGTGTTTTTGTCAAACCACAGTGCCGGGGGAAAGGAACAGGCTCCGCGCTTGTAAGACGCATCGAGGCTGAGGCCCACTCACTTGGGGTTTCCACATTGTATCTCTATACGCCGCATACAGAGTCTCTGTACGAGCGCTTGGGTTGGTCGGTGACTGAGCGTTGCGAATATCGGAACACGAATGTCGTCGTTATGTCAAAAGAGTTGGCCGCCTAACGAAGCGGCGAAACGTCAAAATCAACAGCACCTGACGTTCGTAGCCCAACTTTTGACCGACAAAAGCTGTGCGCAATCGGAGCTGGCAATCAGTATCTTGCCCGCACGAGCGCGCGAGATTCGGGGTGATCACGCTAATGGCTTAACCCAAAAGAATTCCTAACCCAGTAGCCTGTCTGCCAATACATCTGCCTTCTCAATCTTCGGCGGCTCCGCCAGTAGCTCAGGCGCATTCTCCATTAGCGCCTTGGCAACCTTCCCCGACAGGTGCGCGTCGCGTCCGGCATCATCCGCAAATGCGTCGAAGATGGCGAAGGTGGTTGGCCCGAGGCGAATGCCGAACCAAGCGAGTGTTGCGGGCTCTTGTTGCACCAAGCCTTGCCCGTCGCGGAGAAATTTGGCGACTTCGTTTTCTTTGCCCGGCTTTGCTTCCAGTTTAACAAATAATGCTTTCGTGGTCATGTGGCTGTGGAGATCCCATCTTTGTTTTAGTTTAAATCGAACTGAATCAAGTCCTCAGCTCGATCGGTACGTCCCAACTTTCCATCGGCGAAACCTATGCGCAATCGGAGCCGGGAATCAGTATCTTGCCTGTTCGGGTCGCGAGCGATTCGGGGTATCGCGCTAATAGCCTAACCCAAAAGAATGCTTAAGCATCCGACTTCGACCTATTTCCACTCCACCGGCGCTCCGGTCAGCTGCGCATGCGCATCACCGCCTGTTCTCTTTCATAGCGGAAATCGTCGATCCGCATTTTCTCACATGATCTCATGATCCCTCAAATCGCATGAGCGGCCCGATGCGCGGAGATCCTAGTGCGGCTCCGGTGGCAAATTTTGTATCTACGACGCCGTTTTAAGGCGTTGGTTCCGGGTTCGAGTCCCGGCCGACCCACGCCTCTCAAAATAGATTTACCGTCGTAAAATAGCCATTTTCATGCCTTACGTATACTGACGAAAAGAGACGTCAAATACCGTTAAATTGCAGTTTTTATTGGCAGTAATTGGCAGTGCGACCCCATGTTTTAAGAGAGTTATCCATCTTGCAGACGCGCTGGACTCAAAATCTAGTGTTTGCCCCTCGTGACATATTCGTTCCCTCGCACGGTTGCGAACATGAACGACGGTGAAAGAACAGAAACGGCCGTGGTACGGTCAGCATGGTGTCAACGGCCACTCTTTCGGAATCCAGGCGGAACCGTCTCGCCCCGTAGGAACCGCTGCAGAAGTTGTCGAGCGCGTCGTTCGTTTCGTCGTTCGTTCCACCACCGATTGGTGCCAGAAGGATGCGGAAAGATCAAGAACCGGCGTCCATAAATACGTATCTCTGCCAGAAAAGGCACGTCGCGGAAGCCGAAGCAGCGCGCGACATTCTTACCGAGCAGAACGATGCGCTCGACGCGCCAATCCAGGAGGATGTCAGCGGCGTTGACGTGGCCTTTCGCGCGGTCGAACGCATCGCCTTTGCCGCGCTTACCGCTATGGTGCGTGTTCAGGTGCTTCCGGCGACACGCGATCAGCTCGTCGTAATTCATTCCGGCTAGCCGCGCGATCTTCTGGCCGTTCGGCCCGGCGAGTGGTTTGCGCGGGTCGCCGCGCCGCGACGGCGCTTGGCCGACCAGCCCGATCTTGTGCGTCTCGATCTTTTTCTGTTTCATGATGCCGCCAAGTCGCGCTAGAACGCTGCCGGGCTTTTTGCGAGCCAATGTGTTCCCCGGAAATTACCGAATACACCCCTGCGAACGTTTCTATTGTTGCATTCAAAGGCGTGTTTCGTGACGCGCGGCCACCTTGAAACCGCGCGGGAAGGAAACACGCCTTAGCTCCATTTCAGTTCTACGGCAACGACGTAACTAAGTTTCCGAAAAAAATTCCCTGGGAACTCTTAGTAGACCTGGGACGAGCCCGTCTGGTTGCAAGACAGCTCATTGAAACGCTCGAAATCGTCACGCAGCGCTACAAAACAAACATCGCGATTGCCGCGCCGAACATGGCGACTGCGTTAGTCCGACGACGACGCGTGACAGCATCGAGCTTGGCTGATTTTGCATCAGCTGCCGGCTGCAAGCGACGACTAGGATGCCGATAAGCAAAAAATGGCGCGAGCACGCCATTGATGACAGCAGTGCAAAAGCGCCTTCACCGGATTGATTCCCACAAAATCCATTGCGATCCCCACGACAGTCGAAAGGATTATCACACCGTAAAAATAGCGCGCCCCTCTGAATCGCTCGTCCAATCCCTGCCGCCATTTGAACATTTCAGCAAAAGCATAGGGTCTAACGGAATTCGCCACAGTCTAATCCAGCTATGCGCCAATCGTCGCAAGAAGACAAATCAATGCAGCCAAAAGGAGTAACAGCAGAAGGCACCCACTTTTTGCCCCTCGCATCGTACGCCGCCGCTCCAATTCAGGAAACAAGGCTGCGAGGGTCGAGTAGAATTGCTCCGGCTGGCTTTTGTCCCAGTCTGGAGAATCTGCGTCAAGTCTTGCCAGGACCTCAGAAATCTCCTTCTTTGTTGGGGTTTTGAAACGTTTGGCGAACCCGCTGTAGCGATCAATAACCTCTCCATAGTCCGCCAATCCCTCCCAGTCCTCTGTATTGAAAGAACGCCCTCCAGAAGGAAATGTCGCCTTCCAGAATGCTATTCTTAGTCCGCTTTCATACCTGAGTTCATCCTTCGCTTCCTCCAAGCTAACAGTATCAAAAGCCTCTTCTGCCTCTGATGCTTCGTCCTCAAGGTCTTTAATTTGATTATCAAGCGACATCCGCTCAACCTCATCTGTTGCCGTTTCTCTCTTCTTTCTGGCTATGGCTAGCTTTTTGTTCTGCTTATTTAGCAACGCCTTGGCCTTTTGTTTCTCCTTTTTCGCTTCCTCCACGTCCTTGACTGCGGAGGCAATCATTTGTTTAAGATGGTAAGAGGGATATTCGGCTTCACGCCTTCGCTGTTCGTCGTATTTCGCCAATTGCAGTCTGTCCCGCGTCTCTAAGGCTGCTGGATCATCTTTTGCACGGTCGATCAGATCGGAGGCTTCTCCTTTCGTGAGTCCCTCCTTAGCGGTGATACCAAAGCTCCTTAAGTAATCTTTTTGATTTTCCGTCGCAGGATCATTCGGTCCAGTCTTGCCCGCCGAGAACAACGCGCTGACTTGCGCCTTGGTTGTCAGTTCGTCGAAGGGCAGGCCCGCCGCTTTAAGTGCATCTTTTTGGGCTGGCGTCGCCAATGCGCCCTTAGAAACTTCCAACGCTGACAGATGTTTCCATTCCGACATTCCCTCACACCAAAAATAATCTTCCATCAGTAACGAGCCGTCGCGCAGCCCGCTCAAGATATCTCGTTCGTCGTCGAGTGTACCAATCTCTTTCCCGCCGCGTCCTACATGAATGATCGGAAGAACAGCGTGCACTGACTTCCATTCGGACAATTCTTTGTGCCAAGCCCAATCATTCCACGAAATGTTTCCGGAATGGATTTCCTCGCGTAATTCTTTCTTCGTGAAAGGCCCGGTTACTTTGCCGTCCTTAGAGATGTAAATCGCGTATTTCACCGTTCTGCACTTCGGCAAGCGTTATATCGCTTTGTCATTGCGGTGAGGAGTAAGAAAGAGGCAAAATCCCTCCACGCTTATGAAAATACGCTGGGAGATCATCTTCTCCGGGTTGACCGCGTTTGGGACACTCGCCATCGCAGCTCTGGCAATTTGGGGCGATTGGATAAGAACACGTCTTTTCCGCGGCGAACTCTCTCTAGAGATGTATGAAGGCAGCGTTTCCCTCGCCAATCAGCCGCCGCATCAAATTTACTATTATCATCTGAAGGTAGTGAATAAGAGGTGGTGGCGTCGCGCGGACAATTGTCGTGTGCTACTTAAGGCAATGAGTCGGCGGGGGCCGAATGGTGTTTTTCAATCGATAGCGATGCCGGTCCCTCTTCAGTTTATATGGGCACCTCAGAACGTCACGCCATCAGCGATTGCAATACAACACGAAGAAATTCTTGATTTTGGGCTTGTCCGTGAAGGAAACCCACGCTTCGAGCCCAGGCTTTATTGGATTCCCAACCATTTTACAGGCTTTGTCGGTGCCAACGAGGCGATTCGGTACTCCTTACAAATTGTCTCAGACGCCTACGTTTCAAAAACATATCGCGTTTTTGAAGTCGCCTTTGACGGGGTGTGGAACCCGGTCCTCGCGGAAATGACAACACACCTGACGATTGATGAAATCGCGTGAATTACTGGGAAGTCATCGCTGACAGTCTCAGCAAAGCCGGTTGGAGTTGGGGGTGTGTTGCAACTGTAGATCGTGACGGGCGGACGATCTTTGTTGCTGACGCGCATCGCGATGACGGAAGGCGCTTCGTTGTGCACGCCGATGACAAGTTCACGGCCTTCTTGGAATTGCAACGGGCGATTTGTCTTCGCCTGTTGAGTGAACAAGCCAAAAGCTGACTGCGTTTATGGAACTCGAATCTGCGATTCGCGCTTGCGGCGAATTGGCTTGACTAGCTGGCTTAATTTTCGCCAGACTTGACGTCGCTAAAACGGATCTGAACCAGGCGGAGGACGTTTCCCCCGGTTCTTCGTCTCTTCCGGACCCGCGATTCTAGAGAATCAACCCAGCGGGGAAAAACAAAAGGAAAGGAAGAACTATGAATGCATTGATCCAACTAACGAGAACAATCTCTGTATTTCTCGTCGCAGGACTCTGCTATGGCCTCTTGCCGACGGCGCAAGCGGTCAGTCCCGACGGATGCTTACCAGGAGGGAACACGGCGGAGGGCTGCAATGCTCTCTTGAGTCTTACCACCGGCACGTTTAATACAGCAGTTGGCTTCGATTCGCTCCTGAGCAACACCGACGCCAACTTCAACACAGGTGTGGGCGCCGGGACACTCCTTCTCAACACCGAAGGCGAAAATACGGCCACCGGCGCCGGAGCACTTCTAAGCAACACAAACGGGTCCCAAAATACGG
>Ga0209156_10004343_pt1 | contig 10361 bp, 9 predicted proteins | sample GraSoiAngelo_124_FD_185881 | JGI IMG/M metagenome (GOLD analysis project Ga0209156, IMG submission 185881) | Grasslands soil microbial communities from the Angelo Coastal Reserve, California, USA - 14_0927_05_20cm (SPAdes) (version 2) | ecosystem: Environmental > Terrestrial > Soil > Grasslands ...
CGCGAGAGCGAGCAACACCGGCGCGGCCGCGAGCGCGAAGCGGATCGAGGGCCGCAGCCCGGAGGTCGCGATCGCGTAGGTGCCGGCGATCGGCAGGAAGACGAGGTTCGTCCACTTGGCGGCGATGGCGAGACCGAAGAGGAGGCCGGCGGCGGCCAAGCGGCGGCTCACGAGCGCGAGATAGCCGCCCACCACCAGCACGGAGGAGAAGACGTCCGGCGAGAAGTTGTACGCGACGGGCCGCAGGAAGGATCCGAAGGCGAACCAGACCGCGACGACCAGGGCCACGCCGTCCGAGGTCAGGCGCCGTGCGAGGAAGAACACGAGCACGTCGAGGAGCGCAACCTGCAGCACGTTGAAGGCGAGAAGCCCCTGGTCGCCCAGCGACGCATAGAAGGGCAGCGCCGCGAGGGGGAGGAGAATCGGGTGCTTCGGATACCACTCGCCGCGGGCTCCGAGCGCCACCTGGCCCTGCGGGCGCACCACGTTCCAGGCCATGTCGTCGTGGAGATCGAGATCCTTCTCGCGCAAAAGTGACAGAGCCGTCGCGCGATAGAAGGGGCAGTCGCCCGGAAGATACGTGGGGAGATGGAACGGCCGGCCGTCGCTCCCGCGGTACACGCGATCCTCGATCTGCGGCCGGACCTCGTCGAAGTAGAGGCCGGCGACGACGGCGAGGAAGAGCGCCGCAGCGGGAGCTCCCGCCCTCACAGATGGACCTGCGCGATCCAGCGGGGCCAGAGCGAGTCGTTATGGATGCACTCCGCGAGGAAGGCGAAGATGGCGAGCCGGGCAAGGCGGACGGCAGGCCTGCGCGCCGGCGCGCCGAGCCAGGGCACCAGCGCCATCGAGTACCACGAGTAGTTCTGCCGCACCTGGGTCAGGACCAGCGCCAGCCAGGCAACGAGGCCCGCGTCGAGCGGCGAGCGCGCCCAGACGAAAACGGCTCCCGCGGCCACGGCGAGAGCGGCCCCTTCCAGGAGCGCGGCACGATCGAGGGCAGCGGTTCGCAGGAAGAGGGGATTCATTTGCATCGGGTAGTCGAGAAGTCCCGGCAACGCGAGCGCGAAGGTCGCGACGGAGACGGCGAGAAAGAGCACTCCGACGGCGATCTTCACCTGGTCGGTGCGCTGCAACGCCGTGCGTCCGCGGAACACCAGCACGGCGGCGGCGAGGCCCCAGGGCACGTAGTACAGGGCGCGGAAATGAAGCAGCATCGCCACCCCGAAGGCGAGGAACGCCGAGGCCCCGAAGCCCGCGGCGAGGAACGCGTCGCAGAGGAGCAGCGGCAACACGATCGAGGCGTCGTAGAAACCCTCTAGCGACCAGTGGATGAGGACGCTCGCGCCGAGCAGGGCGCAGAAGGCGCCGAGCGGGCCGTCGACGCGATCGAGGATGGCGAAGATGGCAACGTGGGCCAGGGCCAGGCAGAGGACCACCAGCAGCCGGTCGATGGTCGCCGCGCGGATCGGCGTAAAATGGTAGAGCGCCGCCATCGGCGCGAAGAGCAGCAGATCGCCCGGCGGGTAGAAGCGCGTCAGGAAAGGCCACGACTGCTGCATCGGCTTCTGCGCGGGCCATCCGTCCACGTGGAAGAGACAGCCGTCGGGGCAATCGACGATGTCGGGCGGCAGCGCCGTGCGCTCTCTGGGCGTGACCCTCCGCTCCATCCCGGCGAGCGGGGTCGTCCATTGGCGCACGCCGGCGCGCGGGAAATGCCGCGCGTCGTTCATGTGCGAGAAGTGATCGGTGAAGAAGCCGTTCGAGAGATCGCCGAAGGGATGCACCTTGCGGGTCATCTCCCACGCGGAGAACCCCGCGAACGATGCGGCGGTGAGTGCGACGGCAAGCCGCCTTCGCCAAGGCACGACGCCTTCTACCGGGGGCGGCCGCAAGGGACAAGGAACCCGCCCCCATGCCAGAGTGCGCCTCCCGCAAGGAGGATGTCGCAATGGCGCTCGCAGTTCTCTTCCTCGTCGCCGCACCCTACCCTCCGGCGCTCGCCGAGCGGGTCGTCGGAACCGCCTTGCGCGACGGCGTCGCGTACTCGCGGCTGCAAGACCTGACCGATTCGGTGGGACCGCGGCTGACTGGCTCGCCCGGAGCGGAAGCCGCGGTGGCCTGGGCCCTGCAAAAGTTCCAGGAGGACGGCGTATCCGCGCACACCGAGCCCGCCACCGTTCCCCACTGGGTGCGCGGCGAGGAACGCGCCGAGCTTCTGCCCGCGAAAGGCGTCGCCGGATTGAAGCTCGCCGTGACCGCGCTCGGCGGAAGCCCGGGCACGCCGTCCGACGGGATCGAGGGCGACATCGTCGAGGTGCATACCCTCGCCGAGCTGCAGGCGCTGGGCGCCAGCGCGAAGGGCAAGATCGTCTTCTTCAACCACGCGATGAGCACGGCGTCCGGGAAGACGACCGGCTACGGCGCTTTCGTCGATCTGCGAACGCACGGGCCCGCCGAGGCAGCGAAAGCCGGGGCGGCAGGCGCGTTCGTGCGGTCTCTCGCGACCGCCAGCTTCCGCTCGCCGCATACCGGCGCGACCGATTTCGCGGAGGGGGCTCCCAAGGTGCCGGCGGCGGCCATCTCGACCGAGGATGCCGACCTCTTCCACCGCCTGCTCGCGAAAGGCGCGCAGGTGCGCGTGAAGTTGTGGCTCGGGTGCAAGACGCTGCCCGACGTGCAGTCGGCGAACGTGGTCGCCGAGGTGCGCGGCCGCGAGAAGCCCGAGGAAGTCGTGCTCCTCGGAGCGCATCTCGATTCCTGGGACCTGGCGCAGGGGGCGATCGACGACGGCGCCGGCGCGGTGATCGTGATGGAGGCCGCCCGTCTCGCCGCGCAGCTTCGTCCAGCACCCCGTCGCACGATTCGCGTGGTCCTCTTCATGAACGAGGAGAACGGGCTCGCCGGCGGGAAGGCGTACGCCAAGGCCCATGCAGCCGAGGCACCCCGCCACGTCGCCGCCCTCGAATCGGACAGCGGAGCAGGCCGCCCGCTCGGCATCGTCCTCCGCGCCGGCGGAGACGGAAAGGCGCTCCTTGCGCCCTGGCTCGCGCCGCTGCAGACCGTCGGCGCAGCCAGCTTCGTCGACGGCGAGGCCGGAGGCGCGGACATCTCCCCGCTCGGACCGCTGCAGGTTCCTTTCGTCAGCGTGCGCCAGGACAACACGCACTACTTCGACTTGCACCACAGCGCGGCCGATACTTTCGACAAGGTCGATCGCGACGCTCTTTCCAGGACGGCTGCCGCAGTCTCCTGGGTCGCGGTCTCGCTCGCCGAGATGGAAGGAACGCTGGTGCGGCCTCCTCCGACGCCGCCCCGCCAGCGCGCTGCTCCGGATCAACCGCAGCCGGCGGCCACGCCGCCACGGAGCAATCGATGATGGTCACGTTGCGCAGCTACGTGGAGGATCGCTGGGTCGAAGGCCAGGGGGGCCTGTCAACCTTGGTGAACCCGGCTACGGAAGAGCCGCTCGCGCGCGCCGGAACCTCGGGCATCGATTTCGGCAAGTCGCTCGACCATGCGCGCACCCGCGGCGGGCCCGCGCTCCGCGAGCTGACCTTCGCGCAGCGCGGTGAGCTGTGCCGTGCCTGGTCGAAAGCGCTCCATGCCGCGCGGGACGAGTTGATCGGCCTCGCCATCGCGAACGGCGGCAACACGCGCTCGGACGCGAAGTTCGACATCGACGGTGCCATCGCGACCCTCGCCCATTACGGCGACCTCGGCACCCAGCTCGGCTCGCTGCACGCGCTCCGCGACGGCGAGCCCGTCCAGCTGGGCCGGACGGCGCGGTACGCGGGCATTCACGTCTGGGTGCCACGCGACGGCGTCGCGGTGCACATCAACGCCTTCAACTTTCCGGCCTGGGGTACCTGCGAGAAGGCGGCGACTGCGCTCCTCGGGGGAATGCCGATCCTGAGCAAGCCCGCGACCAGCACGGCGCTCGTCGCGCATCGGGTGGCGGAGATCGGGATCCCGCTCCTCCCCAAGGGGAGCTTCGGGTTTCTCGCCGGCTCGACCGGAGATCTGCTCGATCGGCTCGGGCCGCAAGACGTGGTGGCGTTCACCGGCTCGTCCCAGACGGCGAACAAGCTTCGCGAGCAGCTCTCCCGGCGGGGAGCGCGGCTCAACGTGGAGGCCGATTCGCTCAATGCCGCGGTGCTAGGTCCCGACGTGCATCCGGGGAGCGCCACCTGGGATCTGTTCGTCGCCGACGTGGTCCGCGACATGACGCAGAAGACCGGCCAGAAGTGCACGGCGGTCCGTCGCATCTTCGCTACGAGCGCCCAGAAGCAGGAGGTACGGGACGCGCTCGTCGAGCGGCTCTCGGCGGTTCGAGTCGGCGATCCCGCGCGAACCGAAGTGACCATGGGGCCGGTGTCGACCGCCGATCAGCTTCGCGACGTGCGCGCCGGGATCGGGCGCCTCGCGAAGGAGGCCGAGGTCGTGGTGGGTGGCGACGCGCCCCCCAAGGCGCTCGCGCCGGACGGCAAGGGCTACTTCGTGGCCCCGACGCTTCTCGTCGCCCGCGACGCGCAGGCCGCCCGCGCGATCCACGAGGACGAGGTGTTCGGGCCGGTGGCGACGCTCTGCATCGCGGAGGCGGACAAGCTCGCCGATCTGGTGAGGCGCGGAGGTGGCGGCCTCGTCTGCTCGGCGTTCAGCGACGACCGCGATTTCCTGCGCAAGCTCGTCCTCGCCGTCGCGCCTTACCACGGGCGCATCTACCTGGGGAGCGAGAAAGTTGCCGGTCAAACCTTCGGTCCGGGCACCGTGCTTCCGCAACTCGTCCACGGAGGGCCGGGCCATGCGGGCGGCGGCGAGGAGCTGGGTGGAACGCGCGGCATGCAGCTCTACTCGCAGCGCGTCGCTCTGCAGGGCGACCGCGCAATCCTCGACGCGGTCGCGCCGATGCTCGCGAAGCAGGAGGCGTGAGCCGTCTCTTCCTTCAGTGACCGAACAGCATCGCGACGTTCACCCAGAAGAGATTTCCCCCCTTCGAGCCCGTCGTCGGCGCACGAGCCATTGACAGCGGGTCAAGGAGCGAGCTCCCCGGCGACGCTGAAGCACAGGCAAAAGCCTGCCGCGCTGGGTCCGGGCGCAAGACCGCTGCTGACGCCCGGGTTCCGATTGGGATCGAAGCCCGGAGGTGGCCCCGTGCCACGCCAGTTCAGGACATCCAGCTCGAGGCCGAGCGCGAGCCTGGGAAGGATGAAGGCGCGAAAGCCGACACCCGCCTGGGTCGCGAGTCCCACCTCCCCGACGGTTGCAACGCTCTCGTCGACGTCGGTACTCGCGCGGACGAGACGGCCGACCCCGACTCCGAGCTGAAACAGTCCCTGGAACCGGCCGGGATTGTGGAAACGCACCTCGCCGAGAAAGGACCAGGCGCGGTTCCCGGCGCCGCGTCCGAATCCGCCCTGCCCGCCCGGGATGAAGTCGACGCCTTCCGGGCCGAGGACCCCGGTCACTCGCAGACCAGGTTCGAAGAATTCCCAGAAATCCATCCCCGCGCGAACGGACAACACTGGCGCGAGGACGGAAGAATCGATCGCTCCGCCAGCGCCCGCGCCCAGCTCCAGACGCACATCGCCGCCTCTCGCGGCCGCCGGCAGTGCGAGGAGGATTCCGAGCAGCGCGCGCACGGCGCGGCCTCATGCATTCCTCGTACTAGCTGCGCTCGCGAATGATTCCGCGCTATTTCGCAGCCGAGCGCGCGAGGGACCGCGACAACCGTGTCCTACTGCGCCGCGTGCCACTCCGCGTAGAGCTTGTCCGCCTCGGCGACGAAGTCCTCATGCCGCGGCCGCCAGTCGAGCTCGGTGCGCGCCTTCTCGCTCGAGACCTTCTGGTCGAGGGCCAGCGCATCGGCGAACGGGCCCATCTGCGCCCTCGCCTTCTCGATGGGCTGGACCGAGACCTCACCCTTTCCCGCAGCGCGGCTGCAGGCCTCGGCGATCTCGCGCAGCGTGTGGGTGGATGCATCGGCGGCGTGGAAGATCGATCCGGCGGGAGCGCGCTCGACGAGGCGCACGTAGAGCTCGGCGAGATCGTCGCGGTGCACGAGCGGCCAGTGGTTGTTTCCTTCGCCGATCATCTGCGCGGCGCCGTGCTTCGAGGCCGTGCCGAAGAACATGGCGGGGACGCCGCCCGGGCCGCCGTAGACGATCCCCGGACGCACCACCACGGCGCGGATGCCGTCCTTCGCCAGGTCGAGAGCAGCCTGCTCGTGCGCGGGTCGCCACGCCACCGCCTGGGCTGGCTTGAGCGGGTGCTTCTCGTCGGCGGCATCGCCCTCGGTGTTGCCGAGGACCCAGATGCCGCTCGTGTAGATGAACGTCCCTCCGACGCTGCCGTGGAGAAGCTCGCGCGCGGTGGAGATGGCCTTGCGATCCAGGTCCACGCCGGTCGGGCCGTGGTCCTGCGCGAGGTGCACGATGGCCTGCACCCCCCAGGCTGTGGCTGCGTAGCCGGCAGGATTTCCAAGATCGCCAACGATCAGCTTGACGCCGGCCGCCTGCAGCGCCGACCCCTTTTCCTTGCTGCGCACGAGCGCTGACACGTCGTGGCCGGCCTTCTTCAGGCGCAGTGCGACAGCGCTGCCGATGTACCCGGTCCCGCCGGTGACGAACACCTTCATCGAGGCTGGTCCTCCAATATGGCTCGGGCGGAGTCTCTACGCCGAGCGAGCCTTTCCGCCAAGAGGATCCACGTCCGTCCTGGTCCGCGGCCGGGCAGGCGCCTGCATAGCCGGCTACGCACCGCCACCGCCGCTTCGCGGCAAAACGGTGGGACATGTGGGTGTGATACGTACCCGGAATGTACCTAAGCGCTCGAAGTGTTTGGGGTTCGTAGCCTGACGCACGCCGACATTAAACGGTCTCGTGTTTGCTACAAGGCAGTGACGGGCACGTAACGCCACGCGGGAGTCAGCACCGAATGCACGGCAACGTCGAGCGCCTTCCGGTCACCCAGAAGAAGGTCGCAGTCCTCCTCAACGGAAATGCCCGGGCCGTCACCGAGCAGCTCCGCCGGGAGCTCGAGCAGTTCGTTCCGCCCGAGGACCTCTTCTTCTCCCGCAGCTTCGAAGACGCCCGCAGCATCGCCCGGACCGTGCTCGATCGCGGCTACGGCACCGTGCTCACCGGCGGCGGCGACGGCACCTTCGTCGGCTACGTGAACTGCATCTACGACGAGGTGGCGCGCGGCCAGCCCCACCTCTTCGTCCGGGCCAGCGGCGGCAGCGCCGCCCCTCTCGCGGCCTCCCACAGCTTCCAGCTCCCCCGCTTCGGCGTCCTCCGTCTCGGGACCGGCAACGCGCTCGCGGAGTTTGCGGGCGCGTCCGCTGCACCTCCTCCACAGCGAGGGCAAGCGCGCCCCGTTCGCCGGCCTCGGGCTCGACGCGGCCATCCTCAACGACTTCGTCCAGGTGAAGAAGGGCGTCGTCGGCAACGGCAAGGCCGGCTACTTCTGGGCGGTCGCCACGCGCACCATCCCCGCCGTGCTCTCCGAGCGCACCGTTCCCATGGTCGAGGTGGTGAACACCGGCTCCCCGGCGCAGCAACTCGACTGGACCGGCAAGCCCGTCGGCCGCGAGATCCGTCGTGGCGACGTCATCTACCGCGGCCCCTGCCGGATCGCCGCGGCCGGCACGGTCCCCTGCTACGGCTTCGGCTTCCGCATCTTCCCCTTCGCCTTGCGCGCGCCGGGCCAGTTCCAGCTGCGGCTCTCCTCGATGAGCCTGCCGCAGATGCTGTCGCAGGCTCCGCGCATCTGGCGCGGCATCACGCCGCGCAAGGGCGTCGCCGATTTCCTCTGCGACAGTGTCCACGTGAAGTTCGATCGGGAGATGCCGTTCCAGATCGGCGGGGACGCGGAAGGGTATCGCAGGGAGCTCGAGCTCGAGATGTGCGATCAGCCGCTCGAGCTGCTGGACTTCAATTGCGGGCCGCTCTTGCAGGGGCGGCGGCCGTTCGCTAGCGCTTAAACCCCGATCCGTCTCCAATAGACCGTTGACGTGAGCGTTGACGTTGACGTAGTCGGCGACGTCAACGTCCACGATACCCGGGTAGCGTCCGGACGTTTTTAGAGCACGTTGCTCGCCAGCTCCGCGAGCGCGCTTCGCTCACCTTTGGTGAGCGTGATATGCCCCGCGAGCTTCTCGTTCCGGAACTTGTTCACCACGTGAATGAGCCCGTTGTTGGTCGAATCCACGTACGGATTATCGATCTGGTACGGGTCCCCCGTGAGCACGATCTTCGTGTTGTCGCCGACCCGCGTGATGATCGTCTTCACCTCGTGGGGCGTGAGGTTCTGCGCCTCGTCCACGATGATGAACTGATTGGGGATGCTCCTGCCGCGGATGTAGGTGAGCGGCTCGATTGCGACGAGCCCGAGATCGATCAGCTCCTTGTAGCTCCTCCCCGCCTTGCGGTCCGCCTTCGACAACCCCATGAGGAACTCGACGTTGTCGTAGATGGGCTGCATCCACGGGTTGAGCTTCTCCTCGACGGTTCCCGGCAGATATCCGATGTCCTTCCCGAGCGGGAAGACAGGACGCGAGACGAGCATCTTCTGGAAGACCTGCTCCTCCATCGTCTTCTGCAGGCCGGCGGCGATGGCGAGGAGCGTCTTTCCGGTGCCCGCCTTCCCGACGATGGTGACGAGCTTGATCTCGTCGTTCAAGAGCAGGTCGAGAGCGAAGCTCTGCTCCTTGTTGCGCGGCCGTAGCCCCCAGGCGCCCTCCTTGAGCGACTTCATCAGCGGCACGAACTTGCCGCGGGAGGCGTTGTACTTGGCGAGCGCGGTGTGGTTCGGCGCCTCGCGGTCCTTGAGGAGCGCGAACTCGTTGGGCGCGACGTGGCCGGCCATCTCCTCCGGCACGGCGAGCTCCGCATGCGAGTAGAACCCGTCGATGTCGGCGCGCGCGACCTCCACCTCGCGCACGCCCATGTAGACCTCGGGGTTCTCGATCTTGTCGTTGCGGTAGTCCTCGCTCGGGAGGCCGAGCGCGTCCGCGCGGATGCGCAGGTTCACGTCCTTGGAGACGAAAACGCAGCGCAGATTGGGCTCGCGCTCCTTGAGGTCCGCGGCGAGGGCGAGGATGCGGTTGTCGGCCAGGTGGCCGTTCATCAGCTGCCGCGGGAGGTCCTTGTGCGTGAAGAGCACGCGCAACGTCCCGCCGCCCTCCAGGGTGACCCCCTCGGTGAGCGAGCCGCCCTCGGTGCGGAAGGAGTCGAGGTCGCGGGAGACCTGGCGCGCATTGCGGCCCAGCTCCGAGGCGTCCCGCTTGAACTTGTCGATCTCCTCGACCACGTAGATCGGGATGACGACGTTGTTCTCTTTGAACTTGTAGAGCGCGCTCGGGTCGTGGAGGAGGACGTTCGTGTCGAGGACGTAGTTCTTGCGCAACGACGGAGCTCCCTGCGTTGGAGGCCTTGCGTCCTTGGTCCTGCCGGCGCGGCAAGAACCCGGATCGTAGATCGGACCCCGCCGGAAGCGAAGCCGGATCTTCTCGCGAAGTCGTCCTGCGACCGTGCGAGCTATTCGAACTTGAAGAGGACCTCGTCGTCCTTGACGTAGCCGAGCCGCTCGCGGGCAGCCTTTTCCAGCGCCTGCGTCTCTCCCGGGCCGGACATGTGCTTGACCCGCCGCGACAGGCGCGCGTTCTCCTCGCGAAGGGCTGCGTTGGCCGTTTCCTGCCGCGCGGCATCGGCGCCGAGCTTGCGCAGGAGCCTCATGCCTTTCGCGTCCCAGAAGGCGGCCGCGGCGATGACGATGGCAAGGATGGCCGCCCCGAGGAGCAGCCGTCCGGGTCGCAAGGGCATCGCGCGACCGTACACGGGGGCCATGGACCCGCAAGGAAAAAACAAGTCGCCTATTGGATGCTCAGCGCTTCGGCTGCCGCGCCTGGCAGGCCTTGCACAAGCCGTAGAGCTCGAGCTTGTGCCGGGTGACGAGGAACCCGTGCTGCCGGGCGACGAGGTCCTGCAATTCCTCGATGCGCTCGTTCTCGAACTCGATGATGGCGTGGCAGCTCGTGCAGATGAGGTGGTCGTGGTGGTGGCGGCCGATGGCCGCCTCGTAGCGCGTCTGCCCGTCCTCGAAGTGCCTTGGGCTCGCGAGCCCCGAGTCGGCGAGGATCTTCATGGTGCGGTAGACGGTGGCCGCGCCGATGTTCTCGTCCCGCTCCTGCACCTTGCTGAGCAGCTCGTCGACGCTGAGGTGGCCGGTGGCGCCGAAGAACGTGTCGACGATGAGGTCGCGCTGGCGGGTGGCCTTGAGGCCGCGCTCGGCGATCCATTCGTTCAGGCGCGTCCGCGCCTCGGCCGGAGTGGCGGCGTCGGGAGGCGGCCGGACACGTG
>Ga0209156_10004345_pt1 | contig 10353 bp, 6 predicted proteins | sample GraSoiAngelo_124_FD_185881 | JGI IMG/M metagenome (GOLD analysis project Ga0209156, IMG submission 185881) | Grasslands soil microbial communities from the Angelo Coastal Reserve, California, USA - 14_0927_05_20cm (SPAdes) (version 2) | ecosystem: Environmental > Terrestrial > Soil > Grasslands ...
GCCCCAGAGTGACCATCCCATGAAGACGATCAAGGGCCCCGCGATCTTTCTCGCCCAGTTCGCCGCCGACCAGCCGCCGTTCAATTCGCTCGCGGGCCTCGCGGGGTGGGCCGCGTCGCTCGGCTACCAGGGCATCCAGATCCCGACCTGGGACGCGCGGCTCTTCGATCTCGACAAGGCGGCCTCGAGCAAGACCTATTGCGACGAGATCACAGGGGTGCTCGCCGGGCACCGCCTCGTCATCACCGAGCTGTCGACCCACCTCCAGGGCCACCTCGTCGCCGTGCACCCGGCCTACGACGCCGTCGTGGATGGGTTCGCCGCCCCGACGGTTCGGGGCCGTCCCAGCGCCCGGGCCGAATGGGCGGTGGGGCAGGTCAAGGCCGGGGCGAAGGCGTGCCGCAACCTCGGCCTCGATACGATGGTGAGCTTCACCGGCTCGCTCGCCTGGCCGTTCCTGTACCCGTTCCCTCCGCGGCCCGCCGGGCTGATCGAGACCGCGTTCGATGAGCTCGCCAGACGCTGGAAGCCGATCCTCGACTATTGCGACTCGCAGGGTGTCAACGTCGGCTTCGAGCTGCACCCCGGCGAGGACGTGTTCGACGGCGCCACGTTCGAGATGCTGCTCGACCGACTCGACAATCATCCGCGCTGCGGCATCAATTACGATCCTTCGCATTTCGTGCTGCAGTGTCTCGACTATCTCGACTTCATCGATCGGTATCACGAGCGCATCGTCGCGTTCCATGTGAAAGACGCCGAGTTCAATCCGACCGGCCGGCAAGGCGTCTACAGCGGCTTCCAGCCATGGCTCGAGCGCGCCGGCCGGTTCCGCTCGCTCGGCGACGGCCAGGTCGATTTCCGCGGCATCTTCGCGAAGCTCGCCCAATACGGCTACGCCGGCTGGGCGGTGCTCGAGTGGGAGTGTTGCCTCAAGCATCCCGAAGACGGGGCCCGTGAGGGCGCGGGGTTCATCCGGGACCGCATCATCCGGGTGACGGAGCGGGCCTTCGACGACTTCGCCGACTCGGGCGTCGACCAGGGCGCGAATCGCCGCCTGCTCGGGCTCGACGGAAAGGCCTCGTGATCGAGGGGCGCGGCGACGCCGCGGCCGGCGGTCGCATCCGCCTCGGCATGGTCGGGGGCGGGCAGGGGGCGTTCATCGGCGCCGTGCACCGCATGGCGGCGCGGCTCGACGACCACTACGCGCTCGTGGCCGGTGCGTTGTCGTCCGCGCGGCAACGCGCGATCGATTCGGCGCTCGAGCTGGGCCTCGCCCGCGACCGGGCGTACGACGACTTCGCGGCGATGGCCGCCGCCGAGGCGAAGCGCCCCGACGGGATCGAGGTGGTGGCCATCGTTACGCCCAATCATCTGCATGCGCCGGTGGCCACCGCGTTTCTTCGCGCCGGCATCCATGTCATCTGCGACAAGCCGCTCGCCACGACGGCCGCCGCGGCGCGCGACCTCGTGCGCCTGACGGAGCAGAGCGGGAAGATCTTCGCGGTGACGTACAACTACACCGGCTACCCGATGGTGCGTCAGGCGCGCGCCATGGTCGCGGCGGGCGAGCTGGGCGAGATCCGCGTGGTCCAGGTCGAGTACGCGCAGGACTGGCTGACCGAGCGGCTCGAGGCCACGGGCCAGAAACAGGCCGCGTGGCGCACCGACCCGGCCCAGGCGGGCGCGGGCGGTGCCCTCGGTGACATCGGCTCACACGCCTACCACCTCGCCTGCTTCGTCACCGGGCTCAGGCTCGATGCGCTGTGTGCGGATCTGACCACGTTTGTCTCCGGTCGGCGGCTCGACGACGACGCCCAGATCCTGCTGCGGTTCCAGGGCGGCGCGCGCGGCATGCTGTGGGCCAGCCAGGTGGCGCCCGGCAACGAGAACGGGCTGCGCCTGCGGGTCTACGGCACGCAAGGCGGGCTCGAGTGGCAGCAAGAGAATCCCAACGAGCTGTGGCACGCGCCCTTCGGCCAGCCGCGACGCCGGCTCACGCGGGCTGGCCCGGGCGCCGGGCCTGCGGCGGCGCGCGTCACTCGCATCCCCGCCGGCCATCCCGAGGGCTATCTCGAGGGCTTCGCGACGATTTACACGGAGGTGGCCCACGCGATCCGTGCGGCCCGGGGAGGCCAGCGGCCCGACGGCGACGTCTTGTTCCCGACCGTCGCTGACGGACTGCACGGCGTGGAGTTCATCGAAGCCGCGGTGAAATCAAGCACGAACGGAGCGATCTGGGTCAGATAAGGAGCGGCTCTGAGGCCGCCCCTGGCGCGCGGGGCGCGGTTGTTGCACTGTCCACTGTTGGCCGTGTATCGAGGTATCACACCGTGCCTGCGTTGCAGTGGGCCCGCCTGAACGCCGATCTCAACGTCCGTCTGCGCCGGGGCGCCTGGTACCGCGTCCTCGAGCTCCACCCGCTCGAGGCGGTGCTAGACGTCCGCGGCGCCCGCGTGACCGTGCCGCGACCGTTTCTGGAGATCGTCGGCACGCCGCCCCGCCGCTGGACCGTGGTCGCGGAGCTGCGGGATGTGTCGCAGGTGCCCCCCGCCTGGGGAGGCCGCTACGCGGTGTGCCCCAACTGCCGCGAGCGGCAGGCACTGGAGCGTCGCAGCAGCGACATGCGCTGTGGGCGTTGCGGTGGCCAGTTCACGATCGACTGGAACGAGGGGTATCTCGCAGCGGGTTAGCCGCCGCTAGCGGGCGAGACCCGCACCATCACCACCCCGTGCGCCGGCACGGTAGCCATGAAGCGCCCCGGGAACGTACCGAGTTCGGCGTGAGTCCACAGGTCGCGCACCCGGGCGGGGCCGCGGATGCCGAGGGCTCGCCAGGAAGCGGTGATCACCGTCTGCAGCGCCGAGCGGTTGAAGAGGACGACCGCCCGGGAGCCGTCGCTGAGCGGTTTCGCCCACACCTGCAGGTCGGGAGCCGGCTCCTGCACCAACATCCCCTGCACGCCGAGTGAGTCCTGGTCCACCGCGACCACGTCCTTATTAAGGAGGATGTCGCGGGTCGACGCCGCCATGGTGCGGACATCGTTACCCGCCATCAGCGGCGCGGCCATCAGGGCCCACAGGCTGAAATGGGCGCGGTACTCGTCCTCCGTCATACCGCCGTTGCCGACCTCCAGCATGTCGGGGTCGTTCCAGGCCCCGGGGCTCGCCGCCAACGCGTATTGCGCGTTGAGATCGAGCAGCGCGATCATGCTGGCCCACCGGTCGCCGATGTCACCGGTGGTGCGCCACAGGTTGCCGGTGCGCGGGCCCCACTCCCACGGCCGGTTCGAGCCCCACTCGCAGATGCTGAACACGATGGGGCGGCCGGCCTTGGCGAGCGCGTCGCGGAACTTGGCGTACTGCGTCGGCCCGTCGAGCCCTTCGGAATTGCACCAATCCTCCTTGACGTAGTCCACGCCCCACTCGGCGAAGGTCCGGGCATCGATCTCCTCGGACCCGTACGTGCCGGGGCGGCGCTGGCACGTTTGGCGCCCCGCGTCGGTGTAGAGGCCGAACTTGAGCCCCTTGGAATGGACGTACTCCGCCAGCGGCTTCATGCCACCCGGGAAGCGGACCGAATCGGCCACGAGCCGGCCCGCGGCGTCGCGGGCGACCTGCCAGCAGTCGTCGATCACGAGATACTGATAGCCCGCGTCGCGCATGCCGCTCTTCGCCATCGCGTCCGCCGTCTCCCTGATGAGCTGCGCGCTGACGTCGCACCCGAAGTGGTTCCAGCTGTTCCAGCCCATCGGCGGAGTGCGGGCCAGCGTGTTGTCGAGCGGACGTGCGGGCTGGTGTGCGACCGCGAGCCCGAGACCGAGGCACATGAACGTCGTGAATCGCGGGAACACGGGACAGCTCCTTTCGGGGGGTTGGGGTTAGGGGCTAGGGGTTAGGGACCCTCCGCACAACCCGGTGCGTGGCGCCTGAGTTCCGCCTTCGTGGCGCCCTGGCGTGTAAAGCGCCCTCCGCCCCGACCCCCAGCGCCACGATCACTTGTGCAGACGTTCCTTAGAGGGTTTGCGCGCGCGACGTGCCAAGCCGAGCATTGCGACCCCAAACACGAAAAGCGCAACGCCCCAGACTAAATCGATCGGGAGACCGGTGGGCGATGCTCCCGGCGCCCCCAGGGTCGCCCATCCGTAGCCCGTGAGCAGCAGGCCCAGCAGACTGAAGAACCCGCCGATCGGCAGCCGCACGTCGAGCGACATCAGAAGAACACCGCGTTCAAGATCACGGTCACCACCAGCACGACCACCGCGAGCGTGACCGGGCGCTGGAACCAGGCGACCGCCGTGTCGACGAGTTTGGGCGTCAGGCCATACACGAGGCCCCGCAGCTCTTCTGGCGCGCGCGGTCGGGTGACGAGCGACACGAGGATCGTGACGACGAAGCACGTCGTCCAGGCGACGATCGCAGTCCAAAAGGTCTGCGCCAGCTCGCTCGGGAACGTCGTCACGACCCCCAGGTACCCGCCCTTGACGCCCACCGAGGCGCCGGCGGGAAGGGACAGCCCGTGGTGCAGTGCCGCCGCCAGCGTGCCGGCGACGAGCCCCGTGAACGCGGCGTGCCCCGTGGTCCGCTTCCAGAACATCCCCAACGCGAACGTGGCGAACAGCGGTGCGTTCACGAACGCGAACACGAGCTGCAGGAAATCCATGATGTTGTTGAAGGACGCGGCGACGTAGGCCGCGGCGATCGAGATCGCGACGCCCGCCACCGTGGCGAAGCGCCCCATTGCTAAGTAATGGGTGTCGGGCGCGCCCGGGCGCATGTAGCTCTGGTACAGATCGTAGGTCCAGACCGTGTTGAACGCGGTGACGTTCCCAGCCATTCCCGACATGAACGACGCGAGCAGCGCGGTGAGGCCGAGCCCCAGGAGGCCGGCGGGAAAGAAGTGCAGCAGCATCATCGGAGTGGCGAGGTCATAATCGAGTACCACGCCGCCGGCTGCGTCACGCAGCGGCGCGCCGGTGCGCGGGTCGAGTTTCGGCGGCACTATTCCCGCCGACGGCGCGCCGGAGGTTGTGGAGGTTGTGGAGGTTATGGAGGTTGGGGAGGTTGTGGAGGTTGGGGAGGTTGTGATAACCTGCCCCTCCTGCCGCACGCCGCTCGTCGGACTCACGACCAGTGCCAGCATGCCCGGCAGGATCACGAGAAATGGGAACAGCATCTTCGGGAACGCGGCGATGAGCGGGGTGCGCCGGGCGGCGGTCATCGAGTTCGCGGCCATGGCGCGCTGCACCACGAGAAAGTCCGTGCACCAATACCCGAACGACAGCACGAACCCCAGTCCCATCACCAGGCCGAACCACTCGACGCCCACGGGGTTGGTGGACGCGTGTCCCATGAACGCCCAGCTGCGCGTATAGGCGCCGGGCGCGAAGCCGGTGGCGGTGGCGTGGTCGGCGAGCCGCGCCACCAGTCCCGACCAGCCGCCCACCGCGCGCAGCCCCAGAAACACCAGTGGCGCGAACCCCAGCACGATCAGGAAGAACTGCAGCACCTCGTTGTAGATCGCGCTCGTGAGCCCGCCCAGGAAGATGTACGCGAGCACCACGCCCGCGGCCACGAAGATGCTCAAGTCGAAGCTCCAGCCGAGCAGCAGGTGGAGCAGCTTGCCCATGGCGTAGAGCGAGATCCCCGAGGAGAACACGGTCATAATGGCGAACGAGACGGCGTTCAAGGCGCGCGTCTTTTCGTCGAAACGCAGCTTCAAGTACTCGGGGACGGAGCGGGCGCGCGAGCCGTAGTAGAACGGCATCATGAACAGGCCGATGAACACCATCGCCGGGATCGCGCCGATCCAATAGAAGTGGCTCGTGGCGATGCCGTACTTGGCGCCCGAGGCGCCCATCCCGATGACTTCCTGCGCGCCAAGGTTCGCCGAGATGAAGGCGAGGCCTGTGACCCAGGCGGGGATGGAGCGTCCCGAGAGGAAGAAGTCTTCGCTGGTGCGCACGTAGCGCCGCAACGCCGCGCCGATGCCGAGCACGAACACGAAGTACAAGAGCATCACCGCGTAGTCGACCCAGCCGAGCGTAGTCATGCTAGAGGACTAGAACCCGTGACCAGAGCGCGGGGTTGACAGGTGCTGGTGCGAGCGTGCCACACGGATATTCGTGTCGCTATTGCTCGGACGCAACGGATGACCCCCCCGCCTGTCTCAGAAAGTCACCGGCGGCGCTGGCGGGTTGGGTGGTGCGTGACGGCGTCAAATTTGAAGAGCAACTGACCCGACCCGTTGTGCCCTTTGGGCCGTCCAGGGGAGCGACGTGATTCAGGTCAGGGTGCCGTCCTTTGACCGCCCCACCTCGCCCGAGGCTGGGGACCGCGAGCGCCGCGAGGCCGCGCCGCCCGCTATGTCCCTTGTTTCCCCCTTCAGCCACACCGTTACCCGTCAAGCGGGCCGCCATCCGGGGGCTCCGGAGAACCGTCCTATGTATCGAATCCTGTCCTTGCTCTCGCTGCTGGCGCTCGCCACGGCCCCCCGTTTCCTCCAGGCTCAGGGGTCGATCACCGGAACCGTGAAGGACTCGGCGGGCGGCACCCCCCTCGCGGGCGTGACCATCACCGTCGACCGGACGACGCTCACCGTACACACCGACGCCGCCGGCCGATACACGGTCGTGTCCGTCCCGGCGGGCACGCAGCGGGTGCGGGCCAGGCGACTAGGGTACGCCGCCGCCGAGGCGAGCGCCGTGGTGGCGGACGGCAAACAGGCGGTCGTGGACATCCGGCTGCGGGCGAGCGCCGTGGAGCTAGAGACCGTCGTGACGGTCGGGTACGGGGAGCAGCGCAAGGCGACCCTGACCGGCGCCGTTAGCGCCGTCCAAGGCCAGGAGTTGAAGAGCGTGCCCGCCGTGAATCTGTCCAACACGATCGCGGGCAAACTCCCCGGCGTGGTGACGGTCAACCGGAGCGGCGAACCGGGGTACGACGGCGCGACCATCCGGATCCGTGGCAACCATACGCTGAACGACAACAGCGCGCTCATCGTGATCGACGGCGTGCCGGATCGCGTCGGCGGGCTCGAGCGCCTCAGTCCGGACGACATCGAGAGCATGAGCGTGCTGAAGGACGCCTCCGCGGCGATCTACGGCTCGCGCGCGGCCAACGGCGTGATTCTGATCACGACGAAGCGCGGCAGCGCAAGCAAGCCGGAGCTGACAGCGAGCTTCAACCAGGGCGTCAATCAGCCGACTCGGCTGCCCCAGATGGCGGACGCCGCGACGTACATGACGATGGTCAACGAGATCAACCTGTACCGCAATCAGGCGCCATCCTACACGGCGGACCAGATTCAGAAAACCCGACAGGGGGGCGATCCCTGGCTGTATCCCAACACCGATTGGTTCGGCGCGGTGATCAAGCCGCTGTCGCTCCAGAACGTCGGGCACGTGTCGCTGCGGGGCAGTGCCGATCGAATCGGATACTACATGTCCCTGGGGCGCCAGAGCGAGGACGGGTACTACCGGAACAGCGGGACCCACTACAACCAGTACAACTTCCGCAGCAACATCGATGGGCGCGTCTCGGACCACCTGAGCCTGCGGTTCGACGTCACGGGACGGTTCGAGGATCGCAATTTTCCGATCCGCAGCGCGGGCGCGATCTTCCGGGAGCTGATGCGGGGCAAGCCGAACTTCCCGGCCTACTGGCCCAACGGGCTGCCGGGCCCCGACATCGAGTACGGCGACAATCCCGCCGTGATCGCCACGCCGGCGACGGGCTACACCAAAGACAATCGGTATTACCTGCAGGGCAATCTGGGGGCCGACTTCGTGGTGCCCGGCGTGCCGGGCCTGACGCTGCGCGCCAACGCCGCCTACGACTACGGCACGCGGAACCAGAAGTCATGGGCGACGCCGTGGACGTTGTATTCGTGGGACGGGTCACGCGACGCGAATGGCCAGCCGGTGCTGCAGGCAGGCAAGCGGGGATTCGGCACGCCCCAGCTCGGCGAAGGGGACCTGCGGTCCACCGGCATTCTGTTGAACCTGATCGCCGAATATCACCGCGAGCTCGGGCGGCACACGATCGGCATCCTGGCCGGGGCCGAGCGTCAGAAGGAAGACAGCTCGAGCCTCACTGGGTTCCGTGACTACTTCGTATCGAATCAGGTGGACGAGCTGTTCGCCGGCGGCGATCTCGGGAAGACCAGCAGTGGCACGGCGTGGGTCGCGGCGCGGCAGAACTACTTCACGCGCATCAACTACGCCTTCCAGGACAAGTACCTGGTCGAGTTGGTGGGACGCTACGACGGCTCGTACATCTTCCCGGTCAACAAGCGTTTCGGGTTCTTCCCGGCCATGTCGGTGGGATGGCGCATCACCGAGGAGCCGTTCTTCCGCGACCGCGTCCCTCTGTTCGACGATCTGAAGCTGCGCGCCTCGTGGGGCAAGACGGGGAACGACCGCATCCCCGAATGGCAGTATCTGGCCACCTACGGGTTCGGTGGCGGGTACGTCTTCGGCGGCAACACCGAAGTGAAGAGTGTGTTTCAGACCCGCACTCCCAATCCCAACGTCACGTGGGAGGTCGCTCGGCAGTTCGACGTCGGCTTCGACGCGACCCTGCTGCAGCACCGGCTGTCCATCGTGTTCGACCATTTCAACGAGTTGCGGAACAACATCCTGTGGAACCGCAACGCCTCCGTGCCGCAGACGACCGGTCTGTCGCTGCCGCGCGAGAACATCGGCGAGGTCTCGAGCTGGGGCTACGACGGCTCGATCGGGTGGCGCGAGCAGGTGGCCGGCGACGTCTCCTACGACGTGACGTTCAACTTCGGGCATGCCCGCAACCGGATCAACTATTGGGACGAGCCCCCGGGTGCCCCGCCCTGGCAGCGCTCGACCGGTCATCCGATGTGCGTCTCCGTGACCTCTTGCCCGGCGGGCGGCCTCTTGTACAAGGCGATTGGGATCTTCAAGGACTCCGCCGACCTCGCGAGGTACTGCCACCGGACGGACGCCCGACCGGGTGACATCATCTTTGCCGACATCGACGGCGACTGCAAGATCACCGCGAACGATCGCATTCGGATCGATCAGAACGGTAACCCGACCTACACCTTGGGCCTCCGGCTCGGGGCCCAGGTGAAGAAGTTCGACTTCACGGTGTTCTTCCAGGGCGCCTTCGATGCCGTGCAGTACTTCATCACCGAATCGGGCGAGATCGGCAACTTCACCCAGGAGTTCGCCGCCAACCGCTGGACGCCCACGAATCCCAACGCCCCCGGTCCGCGCGCCTTCAATCGCCAGGAGGAGTATTGGGTCTCGAATGCCAACACCTACTTCCTGCGCGACGCGAGCTACATCCGGCTGAAGTCGGTCGAGATCGGATACCACGCGCCGGCTCGCCTGGCGGCCGGCCTGGGCCTGCACGACGTGCGGCTGTACGCCAACGGATACAATCTGCTGCTGCTGGACCAGTTTCAGGTGGTGGACCCCGAGACGCGAGACTCGAACGGGCAATACTACCCGCAGCAGCGCGTGTTCAACGTCGGCGCGACCGTCACGTTCTAGCGGAGATCACTGCCATGAGACGCGATATCCGCATCACCACCGCGACGCTGCTGGTGCTCCTCGGGGCCGGCGGCTGTAACGACATCCTGGACGTGACCCCAAAGGACCAGTTCCCCGACCAGGCGGTGTTCGCCGACCCGAGCCTGGCCGAAGCCTTCTTGAACGACATCTACCGGGGATTGGGGCACGGGCTGTACGAGATCATGCTGGCCTCCATGACCGACGAGACGCACTTCATCCACGTGTACGCCACGGACAGGATCGTCCAGGCGCGCATTACGTCGAGTGACCGGGGCGCCCTCGATGACGGGCGCTTCGCGCACTTCAACTGGGGACCCAACTACTCGCGCATCCGACAGGCGAACATCTTCCTGAGTCACATAGACGCGGCTACGTTCGACGACGCCTCGAAGCAACGCATGAAAGGCGAGGCGTTCTTTCTGCGGGCGTATTTCTACCACAACCTGATGCGGATGTACGGAGGTGTGCCGCTCATCACCAAGGTGTACGGCCTGAACGAGGATTACACGGTCGCGCGCAACAGCTTCAAGGAGACGGTCGACTTCATCGTTGCCAACGCCGACTCGGCGGCCGCGCTGTTGCCGCTGTCGTACAGCGGCGTCAACGTCGGCCGCGCGACCAAGGGGGCCGCCCTCGCGCTCAAGGCGCGCGTGCTGCTGTACGCCGCGAGCGACTTGTATAACGTGACGCCGTGCGGACAGCCCGAGAATTGCTACGCCACGACGCAGGATCGGGCGGCGCTGTGGCGGGCCGCGAAGAACGCTGCCCAGGCCGTGATGAATCTCGGGGTCTACAGCCTGTTC
>Ga0209156_10004349_pt1 | contig 10349 bp, 10 predicted proteins | sample GraSoiAngelo_124_FD_185881 | JGI IMG/M metagenome (GOLD analysis project Ga0209156, IMG submission 185881) | Grasslands soil microbial communities from the Angelo Coastal Reserve, California, USA - 14_0927_05_20cm (SPAdes) (version 2) | ecosystem: Environmental > Terrestrial > Soil > Grasslands...
CGCGCATGATATCGTTGCGCGAGCGGCAGAGCTGACGGGTTCAAACACGGTGGCTTACGGCGCCATGCTGAAGCTGCGCGAGACGGGCGAATTTCACGGCGAAATTGTTGCGGTGTACGGCGCGTATCTAAAGGCATTGGAGAAAACCCTGGATACGCTGGAGCATCACTTTCCCAAGCGGGAATGGCAGCGTGTGAAGAATAAACATGCGTAAATCCAGCTGATTCGAGGTGGATATGAAGAAAGGTCTGATAGTCTTAATTGTTTTCGTGGTCGTTGCACTGATGCTGGGGAATTCGTTTATCAGCCGCAGGAATCAGATGGCTGTGAAGCGCGAGGCGGTGAATGCCGCATGGGCCCAGGTGGACGTCGTTTTGCAACGGCGAGCGGACCTGATCCCCAATCTGGTGGAGACCGTCAAGGGTTTTGCGGCGCAGGAGCAAACCGTGTTCGGAGATATCGCAAAGGCGCGTTCCGCCTTGCTTGGCGCGCATTCTCCAGCTGAGAAAATCACGGCGAACGGACAATTGGATTCCGCCTTGGGACGCTTACTCGTAGTAGTTGAAAACTATCCCCAGCTGAGATCCAACGAGAATTTTTTGCGTCTACAGGACGAGCTGGCGGGCACGGAAAATCGCATCGCCGTGGAGCGCCGCCGCTACAACGAGGCAGTGCAGGATTACAACACATTTATTGCGCTCTTCCCGAACAGCCTAGTAGCGAGCCTGAGCGGCTTCACGCGTAACGACGCCTACTTTAAGACGGAAGAAGGCGCCCGGCAGGTCCCCAAAGTGGATTTCGGAACCGGCAATGCGCCAGCGGCCCCGACTACGACACCCAAGCCAGCGCCTGCGAGGCCCTAGAGTTCCAACGCCAGCAACTTAAGATAATCCGAGCACCTTGCGGATTTCTGCGACGATTTGCTCGCGGGGCTGCGCGGCGTCGATCGTAATGGCATCGGTGGGTTCCTCAAGATCCGCGAATTGACTGGCCAGGATTGGCTCGCCGGCGTAGTGCCCTTTTCGCGAATGCAACCGCTCACGAAGGAGTTCGTAGGAACCCTTCAAGTAGACAAACTTTACATGGGAATTGATTTGGAGCAGCTCGCGATAGCTGCGCTTCAGGGCGGAACATGCCAGAACGAGGTTGCTGCGCTCCGCCTCGCACCGAAGCATGGCCTCGCGAATGGAATTGAGCCAGGGGATGCGGTCGTCGTCGCTGAGCGGTAGGCCGTGCGCCATTTTCTCAATGTTGGCGGGCGAGTGGAAATTGTCGCCATCGCCAAATTCCCACTTGAGCTGTGAGGCCAACACTTCGCCTACGGTCGTCTTTCCAGATCCCGCAGGGCCCATCAGCAGAATGATCACGAGAACTTCATCGCCGATTACGGCTGCCCCAGGAACTCGCCGAGTAGCATGTGGAAATGGTGAACGCCGTTTTCACGCTTGACGGAGTAGCGCCCGCGGTCATAAGTCGAAGAGCGCAAACCACGCTGAACATTTTCGCAGAGGCCAATATCTTCCAGCTGTACTTCGTCGCTGAACGCCACTGAGCGCCTGATGCGCTCCAGATTCTTCTCCGAAGCCACGTCGTGGAAAAACCATTCGAAGATCGTAAGCGTCTTTTCGTGGGAGAGAGGTACGATCAGATTGGTCGAGATGTTGTCCGGATAGATGTTGAGCATCAGGTTTGGGAAAACCCAGAAGTAGAGAGCTTGCTGACCTGTGCCGGGCGCGTAGAGGCGCTCGCCTGCGTCTTCTGCCTTGAGGGCACGGATCGGAGCGAATTGCTGGGAATAGAAGCGGAAGGTGTCCGTGCGATACTGCGCGTAATCGATCTCCCTCATCAAGCCAGGATGGGCAATAGGGATATGATAGCCCTCGAGATAGTTATCGACATAGATCTTCCAGTTGCAATCGATGACATAGTCGCGACGCTCGGCAAATTGCAGACCATCGAACTGGAAACCGCGCGCCTGCCGGGGAATCTGGCCGAGGTAAACGGAGAGCGGCTCGGCCTTCAGGTCGAAATTCACAAAGATAAACTGCTCCCAGGTCTCGCAGCGGAGCGGCACCATGCCCATGGTGCTGCGGTCAAAGAACTCAACGCCTTCGACATCGGGTGTGCCGATCAAGCGGCCATCAAGCGTGTACGTCCAGCCGTGATACTGGCAACGGAGGACATTCTTGCAGCCGCTGCCCAGGGCGATGGGTCCGGCGCGGTGGCGGCAAACGTTGCTAAAAGCACGCAACTCTCCTTGCTTGTCACGGACGACGATGATCGGCTCACCAGCCAGATCCGCGGTGAAAAAGCTTTCCGGGTCAGCAATCGTCCGCTTCACCCCATTCTCTTCCCCGCACGACCGGCTAAGGGTTCCGACGAGCTGCCAAGTGCGCCGGAAAATGCGCGACTTTTCGATCTCCAGAATCGCGGGATCGGTATAAAAGCGCGATGCCAACGTGTGTGCGCACTCGATTTGCTCGTGCACGTCCAGATGAAGGGGTTTGCTTTGCATGAGAATCAAATCACAAATTTCAAAGTAAAGTTATAAGTTCAAATTCAAAGACTACGACCAGCTCTTGATACCGCGCCTGCGAGTCTTGTGCACAAGCCCCGACTTGCAGGTGACCGCCACAAAAGTGGGAGTAATGCTCTCGTACGGCAAACTAAAACTTGCGTGTCTCCTGTCGCGACCAGCGCTCCACGACGATCTTCGATTCGGTGAAGAATTCAACGGAGTCGCGCCCTTGGCCGTGAAGGATGCCGAAGAAACTCTCCTTCCAGCCGCTGAAGGGGAAATAGGCCATCGGCGCGGCCACGCCGATATTGATTCCGATATTCCCTGCAGGCGCTTCGTAGCGGAATCTGCGCGCCGCTGAGCCGCTTGTGGTGAACAGCGACGCCTGGTTGCCATAAGGACTACGGCGAAGAAATTCCATGGCTTCATCAATGGAGCTGGCGTGAATCAGGCTGAGCACGGGGCCGAAGATTTCCGTATTGGCAAGCTGGCTGGTGGACGGCAATCTGTCAAGGATCGTGGGGGTGAGAAAATTTCCCGATTCGTATTTCGGGATCTTCGCGTTGCGCCCATCGACGATGGGTTGTGCGCCTTCACCAACGCCTGCTGAAATGAGCGATTCAATGCGCTGTTTGCTCTCCTTGGTGATCACCGGGCCCATCTGAACGCCGACATCAAGGCCATTGCCGACGCGAATTGTGGAAGCGGCGTGCGCAATGGAGTCGCGGAAGGATTTCTGCGCTTCGCCAATGGTGACGGCAACGGAAACAGCGAGGCAGCGCTGCCCGGCGCAACCAAATGCGCTGTCGCTGATGACCTGCGTCGCCAGATCCATGTCCGCATCCGGCAAAACGACGACGTGATTCTTGGCTCCGCCCTGGCACTGCATGCGCTTGCCGCTGGCGGCGGAACGCGTGTAAACATGCTTGGCGACCGGAGTCGAACCCACAAAACTGATGGCACGAACTTGCGGATGGTCACAAAGTGCATTAACTACATCGCGCCCGCCGTTGACGAGGTTCACCACTCCTTTGGGCAGGCCAGTCTTTTCCAAAAGCTCAAAGGCACGGTGCATGGATAGGGGGACGCGCTCGGATGGTTTCAGGATGAAGGTATTTCCGCACGCGATGGCATACGGAAGGAACCAGTACGAGACCATCGCCGGGAAGTTGAAGGGCACGATGGCCGCAACCACTCCTAGTGGCTGGCGAATTTGCATCTCATCAACGCCGGGCGTCACGTCTTCAAGGTTGTAGCCCTGCATCATTATGGGGATGCCGCAAGCGACTTCGACGTTTTCGATGGCGCGACGAAGTTCGGCCCGGGCTTCGGCGAAGGTCTTGCCGTTTTCGAGGGTAATGATTCTTGCAAGTTCGTCGAGTTGATCTTCCAAAAGGTTTTTCAGCTTGAAGAGGTATTGAACGCGCTCACCGGGAGGTGTGCGGCGCCAACCTGCAAAGGCATCGACAGCGGCTTGGACAGCAGCATCGACGTCGGCGGATGTCGAGAGGGGCGTGCGCGCCAGCACCTCCGCAGTAGCGGGGTTGGTAACGTCTACGTACTCGGTCGCGGCCGCTCGCTGCCAGGCGCCATTCACGTAGTTCTGGAGTTCGGATATCTGGGTGGTTACGGCACTGCTCATACTCAGCTCCTTGGCCTCGATGCAGAATGGCGGAAGTATCCCGCACGGCGAATTCTATGAACAATCGTATCAATGTAGTTTACCAAGAAACTGTAAGGATGAGAGGCGAATCGCGCAGACCGGGTTACCCAGCAATCAGGATGGCCAGGGTGGTTTTGACGCCTCGCCATGGCGAACGCGGTTGACCAGCCAGATCATGGTGGCGAGCATGCCAAGCCCACGGTGCGCATGATTGTGCCGATTTTTTGGTCTTCGGCGAGGAGTCCCCACTGGCCAAAGAGAATGTCCAGTCGCTCTCCTCCGAGCCCACGAGGGGCAATGCCGCACTGCGTGCGTCGGCCATGTAGGTGCCGATGTAGGCAAAATTTTCGGAACAACCCGTAGGTGCTGAATGCGAAGCCGGTGGTTAGCGTTGGCAGAAGAAATAGATGGCGCATAGAAGGGGGACGAGGAGTTCGCCGATAGTTCCGCCGAGAATCATGATGGTGTTGCCAAACCAACTGAAGAAGAAATGGCCGCCTTCGTGGATGATCAGATTGACGTAGTTGACGATGAGGAATCCGGAGCGGTCGGCGAAGGCGTAGAGGAGGAAAAGGGCGTAGAAACAGAGCCAGGCGATTCCTGTGAGGCGTGAAACCGGCTTCCACTCGCCTAACTTGTCTTCGAGGAGGGCCATTCACATCGTGATACTGGAAACTCGAATACTCAGTCGTCACTGAAATACACTGGGTCACAAAAACTCGAGGATCAGAGCGTGTGAAGTGTTCAAAACCTTGAGAATAGAACCGATCATTCAGCGCTGTTCGAGGTCCATTGGTGTGCCGAAGGAAATCCTTCCGCCGGAAAGGCAGAGACCTACGCTTGCTTCGCTTCCAGCCCGTGAGAGTGGGCTGAGAAGTTCTTGCTTGAGGGTGGCGCCCCCAAGGACGATAAAGCCCGAGATTCATTGACGAAAACGAATCTAGCGATGCTTGGCACCTGGGAATGATGGCATCAAGAATCCATGGGCACGGAAATGGCTGCGGCTTAAGAACAGTAAAACGACATGCCGGGCTGGAGCCCGCGCTACTTATCGATAGCGGCCAGCGCCTCGTACGCGGCTCCCAGGAGCGGGGCGGATTCGTTGAGGACGATGGAGACGGGGATATTGCTCAGGAGGCCTTCGAATTTCCACTTGTCCTTGAAGGCGTGAAAGAAAATGCCGTCTTTCATTTTTTCGAGAATTTTGACGGCGATGCCCCCGGCAACGTAAACACCGCCGAGAGCCAGAACTTTCAGCGCAAGATTTCCTGCTTCTGCTCCATAGATGGCGGTCCAGAGATCCAAGGTGTCGGAACAGACCCGGCAGGACTTCTCCAAGCCGCGTCGCGTGATTTCTGGGGCGGGGTCAGCATCGGGATCCTCAAACGTAGCGTGTGTAACTTTCGGCGCGAGAAATTCATGAATGGTGCGGAAGCCGCGACCGGAGAGAATGAGTTCCCAGCTTACTTGAGGATACCGACGGCGCATGAAGCGCAGCAGTTCAATCTGTTGTTCGGTGTGCGGCGCGAAGTCGGAGTGCCCGCCTTCGGAGGGCACAACGCGATAGCGTCCTCCGTCCCACACTAGAATTGACTGGCCAAGACCAGTGCCCGCCGCGAGCAGCGCGCGAGTTCCACCCGGCTCGGGGCTGCCCGAATTCAAGACGCAGAAATCTTCCCACGGAAGATGCTCGATACTATGCCCCGTGGCGCCAAGGTCATTCAAGAGTACGACGTGGGGGACATCTAGCTCCTTTATGAGAGATTTGGTATCCACGATCCACGGAAGATTCGTGGCCCTCACGGTGCCATTGATCACCGGCCCAGCGATGCCAAATCCAGCGGCAACGATGCTTTCCTTCCCCAGATGTTCAGCCGCCTGGCGCGAGAATTCCTTGACGATGCGCTCGAATTGGGCGAACTCTTTGCTTGCGAAGCGCTGCTTGAAGACGGGCGTAAGTGTGCCGCCTTTTTCCGAAAAGAGCGCCAAATTACACTTCGTCCCGCCAACGTCCCCTGCAAGGATCACCTGTTCCCCCTACCGCAATCTATATCTTTAGTTGCGTCAGGTGCTGCGACTACGGGTTGTACCACTGTCTGCCGTCACGTTCGAGCAGAACATCGGATTCTCTTGGTCCCCAGCTCCCCGCTGGATATTGTGGCACGGCCGCGCTCTTGGCAGCACTCCAGACGTCGAGGATGGGGTCCACAAGCGACCAGGCGGCCTCGACGCTGTCACCGCGATCGAAGAGTGTGGCATCGCCGCGCACACAATCGTTCAAGAGTGTCGCGTAGGCGCTACGCGTCGCCTCTCCAAAAGCTTCGCGATAGCAGAAATTCATGGTGACATTTCCGATGCTCATTTCGGTTCCCGGGCGTTTTGCGCCAAAAGAAACGGAAATGCCTTCGTCCGGCTGGATATTCAAAATCAGACGGTTGGGCTCAATCTCTTTCTCGCGAAAAACGATGTGCGGGGCACGGCGAAATTGAATCATGATCTCGGTGCTGCGCTTGGCGAGGCGCTTGCCCGTTCGAAGATAAAACGGAACGCCGGCCCACCGCCAGTTGTCGATCAATAATTTGCCGGCAACAAAGGTCTCAGTCTTGGAAGCTTGATTCACGTTGGGCTCTTCGCGGTAGCCGGGTACCGGCTTCTCCCCGAGTCTTCCGGGAGCATATTGTCCGCGAACCACCGATTGGGCCACCATTTCCAAATCGAAGGGGCGGATGGACTGCAGCACTTTCAGTTTTTCGTTGCGCACCGAGGTGGCATCAAACGAAGCGGGAGGTTCAACGGCGACCAGAGACGTCAATTGCAGAACGTGGCTTTGAATTATATCCCGGAGCGCGCCTGCCGTTTCATAAAAACCGCCGCGCCGTTCGACCCCGAGCGTTTCCGATGCGGTGATTTGCACGTGATCGACATAGTTCCGGTTCCAAAGAGGTTCGAATATCCCGTTGCCAAAACGCAGCACGAGCAGGTTTTGCACGGTGTCCTTGCCCAGATAGTGATCGATACGGTAGACCTGCCTTTCGTCGAAAACTCTGAGGACAATTTGGTTCAAAGCCTTCGCCGACGCCAGATCCCGCCCGAAGGGTTTCTCAATGATGATGTGCACCCAGGAGTTCGGAGCGGAAGGGCGAGCGAGTCCTGCCCGGCCCAACTGCTCGACAATGTCCGGATAAACTTCCGGCGGCGTGGAAAGATAAAACAAACGATTGCCGCCAATGTTTTTTGAAGATTCCAGTTCCGACAGCCGCTTGGCAAGCTGTGTGTACGCTTCGGAGTTGGCGTAATCCCCGGGACGGTAATAAAGGTTGGAGGCAAACGCGTCCCACTGTTGCGGATCGATTGGCCCGACTTCCGAGATGCTTTTGGCCGCGTCGCCCAGAGTTTTGCGAAAAGCGTCTTCGGACATGGGCGTGCGCGCAAAGCCAGCGATGACGTAACGTGGTCCCAGCGCACTGTGAATCGCCAGGTCATACATGGCAGGAATGACTTTGCGCTTTGCCAGATCTCCCGAGGCGCCGAAGAGAACCACGGTACAAGGCTCAGACGCTCCCCCGTACACTGAACCGGAACGACCCGTGTCCCCCGCCATCGTCTCTTCCTCCATCAAGTTGCGCCCTGTTCAGGATCCTGTTGCAGCGTCCAAAACTATACCTCAACCCCATACTTTCCAAGCTCCGAGCGCAATTGCTCCGCGTTCTGATGGTGAATGGTGTTCATCCCCAGGCGCCGCGGGCTTTCCAGGTTCAGCGGCCGGTCATCAATGAAAAGACACTGCTCCGGCTTGCGCTGTGTAACTTCCAGCGCGACGCGAAAGATCATCTCTTCGGGCTTCCGGGATCGGACATAACAAGAGCTGAAGAAAACCAGAAAGTTTCTTCGAAGGTCGAAAGCCTCTATCCGGTATTGGTTGAGCTCCAGCGGCTCGTTATTGATGGCTCCAACAAAGTATTTCGTGGAGCTCGCGAGTTTATCAAGAATTTCTCGTGTCTCCGGGTATTCCTTTGACTGCGCGAACATGAAGCCAGTGAATTCTTCGCGCGTGAAGCCGCGCTGGCGATAGAACAACGTCCGATCGAGATATTCATTCAGAGTGATCTGTCCGGAGTCGAAAGCCGGGAATGACAGATCGTGGCGGTCCTGCAATTCTTCCCAATCCAGGTGAAAAACTTTTGCGGCCTCTTTTCGCGATCCACGGTCCCAACCATTTGTCAGGATGACGCCTCCGATGTCCCAGAACAGCGTGGTGATCTCAGCCACGGGCCCAGCACCTCCGGTCTTTCCTTTTATCTTCCGGCCATACTAATCGATGAGCGAGAACGTGCAACGTGAAGAGACCCCAACCTACGGCGCAGCAAATTGACTCTTCCCCAGCACGTTGTTGAGGATGGTTTCCAACTGTATCAGGCCTTGTTCAGCCCACGCACCAGGTGCAATCGTATTACGGGTCTTCGCTGGCGGCCAAGAGATTCGAAGTTACCCCGGGTGAGCGCGAGCTGCAACTGCCCGAAGGAATAGTCCGCGCCTGGAATGACCAGATCCTTCGCAGGGGCGGTCAACAGCAGGAACAGTCCTCTCGCCGGGCCGCCCGCGTGAGGGTTTGTCCGCACTCCTTGCTCCTGAATTTTCTCGAAAGACTGAGAATGCTGCGGATCCATTCTCGGGCGCGTCACTTCCAATCTCCTGCACTGACCGTGCGCGTGCGAGAAAGAGAAATCGGGCTTCTACGCTTGCGGTATGGAATATTCCCATATCTCCCTCAATAGCAATGAAAGGCTCTAGGTCTAAGAACACCCGACTTGCGTGGATCCGTCTGGAAGAACAGTATCCAACTAGGAATTTCGTCGAAGTTGCAGTAAGGTGAGAAGGAAGAACGCGCGTGAGGAGACGAGCATGGCGAATGAATCTTGTGGTCCAACACCGGCACCCAGCGAAGCGGCGAAACCCGGCACGCGCATGGTACACTGCGTGAAATTTGACAAAGAGTTGCCCGGTCTGGATCGTATCCCGTGGCGAGGAGAGATAGGCAAGCGCGTCTACGAAAGCGTTTCGAAGGACGCCTGGAAACTCTGGCTGGAGCACTCCAAGATGGTGATGAACGAGTACCGGCTGAATCCGCTCGATCCCAACTCGCAGAAAATCATGGAAGAGCAGATGGAGCAGTTTTTCTTCGGCGAAGGCGCCAAATTGCCCGAGGGATACGTTGCTCCCAAAGCAAAAGGTTAATTCCCGTGGTTCGTCATTCGGTGAGTCGCGGGATGTTCGACCGGCAGGCCTGGCGTAATCGTGAACGATAATTTTTCATGGGCCTCGCGGAGCGCCTGCTCGACTTTCTCCGGCGTGCTCCCCCGAGCAAAAAGAAATCCTAGATAGCTTGCGCCTTCAGGCCAGGCAACGATGGCATCGTGCAACCGGGTGGTGATCGACAATTCGGTGATCCCCGGAATCGAACAAGCGGCGCCCTCGCCGGAGACGCTCTCCAGAATTCCGCTCTTTGGAACGGGAATCATCATGACGCCGGAGGCAATTCGTTCACGCGGCGAATTCCATCCGGGGAACTCCAGCGCATGTCGAAAGAGCAGCTCTTCGAGTCCGATTGGGTCGCTTGCCCCGTCAAGGCAAAATCGCAGGGCCCGAGCGCAGAGCCCGCCGATCGGCCGGGGCGCGACTTCCAGAGGCCACACGGCATCCTCGTTGACCCGAAACTCCGCGTGGATTGGTCCATGCGACAGACCCAGAGCGCGCGCTGCATCTCTCGCGCATCTCTCGATGGCGCGCTGCATGGATTCGGGAAGGCGTGACGGTGTGATGTAGATGGTTTCTTCGAAGTACGGGCCTTCGAGCGGATCGGGTTTATCAAAGGTCGCCAATATGCTCAAAGTACCATCCGTGAGAAGTCCTTCGACCGCAACTTCCCTCCCTGGTATGTAACCTTCCACCAGCATGTGATCGAGATGGGCCTCGCGAGTAGCAAGAATCTCCGGGGATTTGAGCAACCGCCGGATACGTGCGGCTGCCGCGAGAAACTCCTCGCGATTGTTTGCGCGCACGACGCCCTGACTAGCCGAAAGACAAAGCGGTTTCAGCACACAGGGATAGGAGATACCCAGCAGCACCGGTTCGGGAGGAGGATCGATGGGAAGATGCCGAAACCACGGA
>Ga0209156_10004352_pt1 | contig 10348 bp, 10 predicted proteins | sample GraSoiAngelo_124_FD_185881 | JGI IMG/M metagenome (GOLD analysis project Ga0209156, IMG submission 185881) | Grasslands soil microbial communities from the Angelo Coastal Reserve, California, USA - 14_0927_05_20cm (SPAdes) (version 2) | ecosystem: Environmental > Terrestrial > Soil > Grasslands...
ATGTGCGCCTCCTTGCCGGACGATGGGACCCGCACAGTTAGAAGGCAGAGGCGGCCCATGTCAAGGGGGGACGACCGAGTCGAGGGCGCGAATATTGCTTACTCCTCCGCCCCGGCAGAGAAAGGTCTCTGACCAAAATCGCGGAGGGGAAAATCATGAGGAAGATCCTGTCCCTGGTCTTGATCGGAATGGTCGTTTTGGCGCCCGCGATCGCCGCCGCTCAGACCGGTGGCGCGACCGGCAGCGGCGCCACCGGTGCCGGCGGTTCCAGCAGCACGCCCGGATCCACGGGAGGCTCGGGCGCCACCGGCTCGGGCTCGATCTCGACGCCGTCCACCGGTTCGCCCACGTCGCCTTCGGCAAGCCCGTCGTCGAGCGGTACCTCGACCGGCAAGTCGCTGTCGACGATCACGAACCAGGTCGACTGCGAAGCGGCGGGTGGTGACTGGCAGGCTTCGACCAGCCTCTGCCAGGCGAAGAAGTAACCGGGCGAAGACGAGGTCTCGTCACGCGCTCCACGATGCCGCCGGGCCGCGTGGAGCGCGCGGCGACGACCACCGCGAGATCGCCGACGCGCTACGCGGTCGCCGCGTAGAGCGGACAGCCCGCCGCCGCCGTCGCCTTCTTCTTGGCGATGATGTCGGCGGCATACTTGTCGAGGTAGTGGGTGATCGTCTCCACGCGAATCTTCACCGAGCCCGCCGGCTTCGTCGAGTCGAGGTCCTGGAACGAGAAGAACAGCGTGCCCGAGCGCTCGATGATCTGCTGCGTGGGCGTGTACGTCGGCTGGTCCATGCCGCACTCGTAGGACGACAGCCGGATCACGCACGCGATCCACGGGATGCGCGCGGCGAACTTGGCGCCCCAGAGGATCTCGTTGGTGTTCGACGAGTACGACGACGGCCACACGTCGCGGATATCGAACGCAGATTTGACGATGCCGGCGCGGATGTCCTCGCCGAAGGCCCAGGCCATGAGGTCGTCGTCGACCGGCGCGTACTGCACCCAGAGCACCGGGTAGCCGTACGCCTGTACATCCACCTCGATCTCGTGGCCGATGCCGGGATCCATGTGGTACGGGCGCGCGAGCACCAGCAGGCACGCGCGGTTCTCGCGCGCGCACCACTCGAGCACCTCGCGCGACTTGCGGCGTAGCCGCGCGTTGAAGTCGGCGAGCGCCGTGTATCCTGCGTCGACGGCGTGCGCCGTCTCCGCGGCCGTCAGCCCGGGCACCACGTTGCGCAATCCCTCGAAGAGCTGCTTGGGCACCAGCCGCGGCTCGTCGAGCGAGACGAACGGCGCCGCGTAGGCGATGCCGGCCTCGGCGAAGACGTCGCGCTCCTTGATGAACCCGGCCTTGATGTTCTCCGGCGCGGCCATGACGCGCGGACACGTGAGCGTCCGGGCCACGTGGCCGCTCATGAACGAGGGCAGCGTGTAGATCATCGGGGAGAAGAGGACGTCGAGCTTCTGCTTCTGGCCGAAGAGCAGCTCGCCGTAGTGGCCCGAGATGCACTTGACGGGATAGCAGCAGTCCACGGTGCCGCGGCCCTTGCCGAACTGGCGGCCCTGCTCTTCCGACGTGTCGGACGAGAAGACGACGTTGCGAGGGTCCACGCCGAGCGCGCCGAACAGGCCCATCCAGAACTGGTGGGTGGACCAGAGGTTCAGAACGCGCGGGACGCCGATGCGGAGGCTAGCGCGCGACGGCGCCGGCGCCGACCCGGCGGAACGCGTCCTTGCGAACCATCTCGGCAACGTTAGGGTACTCACGCTTGACCTCCTCGAGTCTGGCCTTCACCACGCGCATCTCGTTGACGTCCTCGACGAGCCCCTTCGGGCACGAGTTGCCGCTGATCACGCGCTCCCAGCCCTCGGCCAGCGGCAGCTTGCTCCACCCCCGTCCCTTGGCGCCGGGCAGCTGGACGTCGATGAACGTCCGCGTGCAGTTGATCGGGCACCACTTGCAGACGGTCTCGGCGGCCGTCGTGCTCGTGTAGGTCAGCGCCGCGATCGTGTCGAAGCCGCGGAAGCGCGACGACGTGCCGTGCTTCGTCCAGTCGGCGGCGCAGAGGGCGGCGCCGATGGCGCCGGCCTCGCCGGAATACGGGTGCAGCACGACCTCGGCATCCGGCACCTTGCCGCGGATGAAGTCCACCTGCGCCTTTACCACGGCCATGTTGCGGTGGGTGCCGCCCTGGAGCACGAACTTGCGGCCGACCGCTCTCAGATTCTGCAGCTGCCCGGCATAAATCCAGACGTTGACGGGCAGCACGGCCGCCAGCGCGGCCATGATCTCCTCGGCCGACCAGCCCTTGCGCTGCTGGTTGACGATGTCGCTCTGCAAGAAGACGCCGCAGCCCATGGTGAGGCTCGGCATCGCCTTGGCCTCGAAGGCGCGGTCGGCGTAGCGCTCCAGCGGGATGTCATAGCGCTCGGCCACGCCCTGCAGGAAGGCGCCGTTGCCCGACGAGCACTGCGAGTTCAGCCGGAAGTCCGCCACCGTGCCCTGGCGCAGGATCATGATCTTGACGTCGGTGCCGCCGACGTCGCAGATCACGTCGGCGTCGGGGTAGAAGTGCAGGGCGGCCGTGGCGTGGGCGACCGTCTCCACGACGCCGACGTCGGCGCCGAGCACGTCCTTCAAGAGATCCTTGCCGTAGCCGGTGAGCGCGAGCGCGCCGACGTCAGTGAACCCGGCCTCACGCACCTGGCGGAAGAGCGACTGGGCGTCCTCGATCGGGTTGCCCTGGCTCAGCGCGTAGCACGAAAACAGCAGCGCGCGCTCATTCGAGAGGACGACGGCCTTGGCCGTCGTGCTGCCGAAGTCGCAGCCGATCAGCACCGGGCCCACGTGCGGCGCGCGCGCCGGAGATGCCGGCGTCGGGCGCACGTACTCGCTGACGAACGTCGCGAGATCACCGTCCCCCGCGATCAACCCCCGCGCGCCCTCCTTCGCCTTGGCCTCGTGCTGGCCCACTTCCACCCACCACGTGAGCTTGTCGGCGCCCTGGTAGACGCCGACCTCCGGCTTCTCGCCCCGGCCGATCTCGACGCAGCCGAGGCACGCGTAGTAGAGCGCCTCCCCGGGCACGTGAATCAGCGACGCCGGCTCGCGGCCGTCCGGCAGCGCGACCTTGCGTTCCGCCCACAGCTTCGCGAGGTGGTGCCGCCACGCCTGCTGTAGCCCCGTGAAGAAGAGGTTGGGGCCGCCGAGCAGCAGCACCTCGGGCAGCGGCGTGTTGCCCTTGGTCAGCGTCGCGAGATTCTGATAGACGACGGCCTCGAAGAGACTGGCGATGATCTCGTCGACGGGCACGCCCGTCTTCACGAGCGTGTTGGCGTCGGTCTCCGCGAAGATGCCGCACTTGCTGCTGACCTTGTGCAGGCTCATGCCCTCGTAGGGCATGGCGGCCAGCCGCTCGCCCGACACCTGCAGCTTGCGCGCCGTCTTCTCGATGAAGGTGCCGGTGCCGCCGCTGCACGCCGACTGCATGTAGACCTGCTTGGTCTTGCCGCCGGCGGACGCGGTGAAGAAGATCGTCTTCATGTCCTCGCCGCCGATCTCGGAGACGAAACGCACGTCGGGATGCAGGCGCTCGACGCACGCCGCCACCGCAACGACCTCCTGGATCAGCTTGCCGCCCACGAGGGGCGCGAGAAAGCCGGCGCCGGAGCCGGTGAAGAAGACGCGGTCGCGCCCCGGCGTGAGTCCGGCCTCCGCCTCCATGCGCGCGAGGAACTCGACGAGTTTCTCGGCCTGGCGCGTGTTGTGACGCTGGTAGTCCTGCCAGGCAGCCTTGCCGTCCTCGACCACCACCGCCTTGACGGTGGTCGACCCGACGTCGATCCCCACCGTTTTCATAGGACTCGGAGGGGGGCTTCGCACACTCGGAGGGGGGCTTCGCCCCCCTTCCGACCGTCGTCGCACGCCTCGCGGCGCGCTCCTCCGTGCCTCCCCCCAGGATTGCGCGGGCAAAGCCCGCGCTCGAAGCGGCCGATCAGGTACGCGAGGGCGGCCTTCATGACCGGCATCCCATCTTCTTTGCGATGTGGAGGACGAGCTTGGCGGCGGTGCCGGCGGCGCGGCCGTCGTGGGGCACGTGATAGGTCGCCTTCTTCATCGCGGGGTGCGCGTCCACGTAGGCGCGTACGGCGTCGACGCTCAGTCCGGTGCTCTGCAGCGCGTCGTCGAACTCGCGCTGCGCGCGCTTCTTGGCCTCGGTGAGGATCATCTGGCAGCGCGAGAGCGCGTGGACCTCGGCGTCGCCCTTGATCTCCAGCGGCGCATAGAGCAGGTCCGGATACTTGCCGATCACGCCGGACATGGCGCCGATGGACATCGTGTTGGGCATGCACGAGTAGGGCGAGAGCTCGCAGATCATGTGGGCCTTTTTCTTATGGTGGGCCCACAGCGCTTTGCCCACGAGCATGTCGCCCTCGCCGCCGTCGAGGCGGCTGTGGAAGTACGGCGCGGCCAGCCGCCGCAGCTCGAACTGGCTCGGCAGCTCGTGCGGCAGGTCGCGGAGCGCGCGGCGCAGCCGGTTGAACGTGAAGCGGTAGACGCCCTGCGCGACGCGGCCGAGGCCCAGCTTGAGGCGCGCGCCCCTCTCGATCCCGCTGTAGTCCTCGAAGCGCTGCAGGCCGTGGCGCAGCAGGTAGTCCATCCACACCGTGATGGCGGCCGGATAGACCTCGGCGCCCTCCGCCTCGAGCCAGCGGTGGATGTTGTAGTTCGGGTCGCCCTCGACGGTCTGCAGATAGAACTCGCCGGTGATCTTCACCGTCGGCTTCACGCGCAGCCGGTCCACCTCGATCGCGGCGAACTTGTCGTGGACCCGGCGCAGCGCGCGCGTGAAGTACCGCGTCGTGAGGTGCCAGGCCACCGAGCGATACGGCGAGCGCTTCGGCCGGTCGCGAAACACCTCGAAGAGGTACTCGATGCTCTCCTTGACGACGGCGTCGGTGGCGCCGGGCACGACCTCGTACGGACGCACCTGATACTCGAGGTCCTGGACGAGGTCGGTGACGAAGATCCCCCAGAGCAGGCCGAGGGTCAGTGGAAGGTTCAGGTCGAGGCCGTCGCCCATGGCCGCCTTCTGGTCCAGCTGGTCCTGCGCCATGAGGAACATCCGGAAGGCGTCGAGCCCGCTGTTGCGCAGCGCGAGCTCGTAGCTCTGGTGGTACTGCCCGAACCGGCAGGCGCCGCACGAGCCCGCCGTCAGGTACACGTAGTTCTTGTTGACGGTCTCCACCCCGACCCGTCCCGCCTCGCCCTTCAGGAAGTTGACCAGGTTGCCCGTGGTGAACGAGGTCGGGCAGCACTGTCCGATGTCGGCGACCTCGCGGCCCGTCAGCAGATCGTCCCTGGTGGCCACCGGCAACACGCGCGCGTGGTAGCCGGCGCCCTCGAGCACGGCCTGTACGATGCGCTCGGCGCGCCAGTGGAGGCCGCCGAAGAGGATGGTGACCGTGTCACGCTCCTGGCGCGTGAAGGGGCGGGGTGTGTACGCGCGATAGTGCTCACTGCTGACCGTGGCCATTGCGTCCTCCATTGCCGTCGGCGGCTTCCGCGTGACGCTCTATCCATGCCTCGAGCAGTCGGACGGTGGCGAACCCCGGCAGTCGCCGAATCGTGTCGTCGACCTTGCGGGCCGCCGCGCGACCCTCGTCGTCGCCGAAGAGGTATCGTGCCATGAACACGACCTCTGCGCCCGGCTGGACGCCGCTGCCCACGGGCGCCCAGAAGCGGTCCACGATCAGCCGCGCCACGCGCGCGACGGCGCGCCGCTGCATCCGCCGCTCGGCCTGCCGGTAATAGAAGAAGAAGTGGCGCGACTCGTCGAGCGCGATGCGCTCCAGCAGGCCGCTCAGCACGGGGTGATTCGCGAGCGCGGCGAGCCGACGATACGCCGTGAGCGCCGACAGCTCGTTGATCGCGCCCCACATCATGTGCACGGCGCAGAAGTCCGGCCACGCGCGCGACAGCATCGCGGTCAGCCGCGCCTCCAGCCACTGCGGGAACGACTCGCTGCCGCGCGGCCGCTCCCGCTCGCCCACCGGCTGCCCGGCGGCCTGCAGAAAGCGCGCGAGCGCGAGCCCGTGGAAGGTCTCTTCGTATAGCCAGCACGCGAGGAAGGTGGCCACCTCGGGATCGGCGATGGCGCGCGTCGCCAGCAGCGAGCGCGTGTACACGATCGTGTGGCTCTCGATGTCCTGCATGTAACGCAGCGTGCGGATGATCTCGGGGGCGACGGGATGACGGGACACGCCTTCCCAATCGATCTCCCCGAGGTCGATCGCCCGCGAGCGCGCCACCCAGGCATCGAGATCGAAGACCGGCATGTGGCGGTCCTCAGTTAAGACCGTCACGCGATCCTGGGCAAGAAGATAAGTTGGTGATGGCGTCGGCGAGACGCGGCGCCAGGACTCAGCCGCGGCGGCCGTCGCCGCCGTACGTGCCGCCGCCGCGCGCGCGGTCGCGGCGCCGCGCGCCGGGGATCACGACGCCGGCGAAGAGCGCCAGCACGACGAGCAGGCCGGCGATGATGAGCGCGGCGTCCACGGGCAGGCCAAGAATCCGGCGCGCGGGGCGCGGCATGAGCTCGCCGGCCGCCGCCGAGGGCGCGTCGCCGTCGCGGTTGCCGGGGCGGACCTCGCCGGGGTTGGGCTGCGCACCGCGCTGCACGACGCCCGAATCCTTGGGTCCCGCGGCGCCAGGTGCGTTCTGCTCGCGATTCATGCCGGCGGCGGGCCGGTCCTGAGCGACCACCGGAGTCGCCGCGGCGAGCACGATGAGCGCGGCCAACGCGACGCGGAGCCCGACAAGCATGGGGGGAGCCCTCCTGCCGGCGGAACGAGCAAGCCCAGTGCCAGCGGCTAGCGCAGCGGCAACGTCTCGATGGTCTCGGCGCGGGCGGCCAGCTCGCTGGCGATGCGGTCGAACATCCGTCGGTTATAGGCGCTCGCGCGAACCCACTCCTCCGAGCCGAGCAGGACGGCGCCGCCCCAGCCGATGATGACCAGGTCCTTCTGGTCGATGCGGATCTCGAGCGTGCGCCCGGTGGCCGGCGCCGCCAGCGTCACGCGCACGCCGTCGTAGCCCTTGCCCACGGTCGGAATGATGCCGAGCGTGAGGAAGGTCACGACGGGCAGGGTGGTGTCGGGGTTGCCGAAGACCTGCACGGTCGCGACGAGGTCGGGCGCCTCCGCGAAGGCCTCGAGACGATCCACGCGCCGGAAGAGATGCCACTGCGCGAGCGCGGTCACGAGGTCCTCGCGGGGCCACGAGGCCGCATGCCGGCCGACGCCCAGGCTGAGCTCGAGCTGCGCGGCCGCAATGCGGGCGCGCTCCGCCGCCGTGAGCGAGGGCGGCGCCGTCATCGCGCCGCAGGCCGACAAGAACACGAGGACGAGCAGCGGCAGGAGCCGGCGCATCGCCTCCGATCATAGCCCGCGGCGCTGCTCCGTGTGGCGCCGCGCTGGTATAGTTGGCCCCCCGGAGGTCACGCCATGAAGCTCGAGGGCGAGCGGCTCGAGAGTCTCTACACCACGATGGTCAAGATCCGCCGGTTCGACGAGAAGACGGCGGAGCTGTTCGTGCAGGGCCTAGTCAAGGGCACCGCGCATTCCTACGTCGGTGAGGAGGCGGTGGCGGCGGCGGCGTGCGCCAATCTGAAAGCGGACGACTACATCGTCGGCACGCATCGCGGCCACGGTCACTGCATCGCGAAGGGCGCACGGGTGGACCGCATGATGGCCGAGCTGTTCGGACGGGTCGACGGCTACTGCCGCGGCCTCGGCGGCTCGATGCACATCGCCGCCCTCGACCTCAACATCCTCGGCTGCAACGGGATCGTGGCCGCCGGCCTGCCCATCGGCAACGGCGCCGCGCTCGCCGCGCGCCTGCGCCGGACCGATCGCGTCGTCATCGCTTTCTTCGGCGACGGCGCGTCCAGCCAGGGCGTCGTGCACGAGTCGCTCAACCTCGCGGCCGTCTGGAAGCTGCCGATCGTCTTCATGTGCGAGAACAACCAGTACGCGCTGTCGACCTCGTCCAAGCGGACGATCGCCGGCGAATCGATCGCCGCCCGCGCCGCCGCCTACGCGATTCCCGGCGTGCGCGTCGACGGCAACGATGTGCTCGCCGTGTACGAGGCGGTGAACACCGCCGTGGCGCGGGCGCGCGCCGGCGAGGGCCCGACGCTCGTGGAGGCGCTCACCTACCGCTGGGGCGGTCACAGCATGCGCGCGAACCTCCCCGACTACCGGACGAAGGAGGAGGAGCGCGAGTGGATGGAGCGCGATCCCATCGCGCGGCTGCGCGCCGAGCTGGAGCGCCGCGGCGCCACCGTGATGAAGCTCAAGGAGCTGGAGGAGTCGGTCGAGCTCGAGCTGGACCGCGCCGTCGCCTTCGCCACCGTCAGCGCCGAGCCCACCATCGAGGTCATGGAATCGTCCGTCTACGCGCCGCACGCGACGGCCACGGAGCCGAGCGACCGCAGCGGCCCCGAGCGCACGATGGCCGAGGCGCTCAACGAGGCCTTCCACGCGGAGATGGCGCGCGACGAGCGCGTGTTCGTCATGGGCGAGGACGTCTCGCTGATCGGCGGCATCTTCGGCGTCACGCGCGGGCTGCGCGAGAAGTTCGGCGAGGATCGCGTGCGCGACACGCCGATCTCCGAGGCCGGCTTCCTCGGCGCCGGCGTCGGCGCCGCCGTCGCGGGGCTGCGGCCGGTGGTCGAGATCCAGATCTGGGACTTCATCGCGGTGGCCATGGACCAGGTCGTGAACCAGGCCGCGAAGTTCCGCTACATGCTCGGCGGCGGGCCGACGGTGCCGCTCGTGATCCGCGGGCCGCAGGGCGGCGGCATCCGGCTCGCCGCGCAGCACTCGCAGTGCCTGGAGGCGTGGTTCGCACACGTGCCGGGATTGGTGGTCGTCGCGCCGTCGACCCCCTACGACGCCAAGGGGCTGCTCGCCTCCGCGATCCGCGACGACAACCCGGTGATCTTCCTCGAGCACAAGGCGCTCTATGCCGTCAAGGGGCCGGTCCCGTCCGAGCCGTACGCGATCCCGCTCGGAAAGGCGGACGTCAAGCGCGAGGGCAGCGACGTGACGGTGGTCGCCACGCAGGCGATGGTGGCGCGCGCGCTGGCGGCGGCCGCGGATCTCGAGAAGGACGGCATCAGCGTGGAGGTCATCGATCCGCGCACGCTGGTGCCGCTGGACGAGGCGACGATTCTCGCCTCGGTACGAAAGACGCATCGGCTGGTGGTCGCGCACGAGGCGGTGAAGCGCAGCGGCTTCGGCGCCGAGCTGGCCGCCATCGTGGCCGAGAAGGCGCTCGACGATCTCGACGCGCCCATCGCGCGTGTCGGCGCCCGCGCGATCCCGATGCCCTACAACGACGCGCTCGAGCGCGCGGTGATCCCGACTCAGGCCGACGTCGCCGAGGCCATCCGCTCCTTGCTCTGAGCCGCGGGCCGGCACGCCGCTGGAGCGACGACCACCACCTCGACGGCGGGTCCGAGGGTCACCGCCGCCAGCTCCACGACGCGCGCGGCCTCGGCGAGCCGGGCGTCCATCGGCAGCACGACGCGCCAGCCGCCCCGCGCGCGCCGCACCGTCGGCGCCACGATCGCGCCGAACTCGCGGTGGATCGCGTCGGTGAGCTCGATCTGCCGGGCCACGGTCGCCGCGCGTCGGCGCTCCAGGAAGTCGAGCACCTTGAGCAGGGCGACGAGCCCCGCCACCGGCACCCCCACCACCACCAGCGCGCCGAGCAGCGCGATCATCGCGCCGCTCCGGACAGGGTCAGTATCGGTGCCCGGGCGCGCGCGCGCACGCGATCCACGAACCGCGTCAGCACGGGCCGCCACCACGGCCGGCGGCGCTCGCTGACCGCGATCAGGTCCGCCTCGAACGCGACGGCCTCGCGCGCGACCTCCTCCACCACGTCGCCGAACCGCACGGCTCGCTCGACGGCCACACCGTCGAGGAGGGGCTCCAGCCGGCGCAGCCGCTCGAGGTGCTCCGACTCGAGCCGCTCCTCGTGCACGTGGCCGTACGCCAGCACGCGCCGCTGCACCTCGAGCGTCAGGCCGGCATCGTAGCCGTAGAGCGGGAGCGTGCTGGCGGACTCGCCGAGGCGCGTGCGCTGGAGCGGCTGGACGTTGAGCAGGCGCACCGTCGCGCCCGCGTCGCGCGCCAGCGCCGCGACCATCGGCACGATGACCTCGGCGCCCTCGCTCGTTCCGATCGGCACCAAAATTCGCTTGGCCATCATCCACCTCCGCCCGTTGAGACCCCGCGCAGCACCGCGCGTGAAACACGGGCTGTTCGAGTC
>Ga0209156_10004355_pt1 | contig 10345 bp, 8 predicted proteins | sample GraSoiAngelo_124_FD_185881 | JGI IMG/M metagenome (GOLD analysis project Ga0209156, IMG submission 185881) | Grasslands soil microbial communities from the Angelo Coastal Reserve, California, USA - 14_0927_05_20cm (SPAdes) (version 2) | ecosystem: Environmental > Terrestrial > Soil > Grasslands ...
CAATGATCACGCCCTTACCGAGAGCAAGCCCGTCTGCTTTTATAACAATTGGAAATCGCGTTCGCTCGCAAAACCGAAGCGCGTCATCGCTCCGTTCAAATGTCCCCGCGTGTGCAGTTGGAATCCCCTGCTCGCGCATCAATTCCTTCGCAAAAATCTTTGAGGACTCGAGCTGCGCGGCCACCTTGGTCGGCCCGAAAATGCGCAAGCCTTCGGTGGTAAAAAGATCGACCACCCCGGCGGCGAGTGGATCGTCCGGACCAACCACTGTTAGATCGACACGATTCTGCTTTGCGAAACGAACGAGCGCGCCAAAGTCGCTTGTCGCAATAGCGATGTTCTCACCAACTTCGGCAGTGCCAGCATTTCCTGGAGCACAAAAGATGCGCGGTCCTCGCGGAGATTGTTTCAGTTTCCATGCGAGCGCGTGTTCGCGGCCGCCGCTTCCAACGATGAGGATTTTCACGGCGTAACGCGCAGGACCATCGCAGGAAAGTGCTTTAGCGCGAGCCGAAAGGCAAGCTCAGCGATATATGGTGAATACCTGCTGCCTCAAAACTGCGCTGTTTGGATTACGCGCTTTGTGCTAATCACGCTAGAGATGAAACGCTCCCAGACGCATGCAGTGCGCCGCCCGTGGTATCGCCCTTCCTTGACGACGCAGATCATGATCGGGCTGGTCGTTGGCGGGGTCATCGGTTGGCTGCGGCCTGATTGGGGAAACGCAGTTTATTTTTTGCGCGACATCTTCATTAACCTGATCAAATCGATCATCGCGCCGCTCGTGTTCTCGACAATTGTCGTAGGAATCGCCGGCGCCGGCGCGCTTCGCAAAGTGGGGCGGATGGGGATCAAAGCGCTCGTCTATTTCGAGATCGTCACCACTGCAGCGCTGTTCATTGGATTAGCCATTGTTAATTTCACGAAGCCTGGCCTGGGAGTGACTCTCGCCGCCACGAACACCGACGCCATTAGGACGATTCAGCAAAGCCATCCGAAGACTCTCGTTGAAACCATCGTACACGCTTTTCCCTCCAGCGTGATCGACGCAATGGTGCGCGGCGACGTTTTGCAGATCGTCGCGTTTAGCGTGCTGTTCGCACTCGCTGTGTCGGCAGTTGGGGAAAAAGGGAAACCAATCGTCCGAGCGATGGAGAGCCTGTCGCAGATCATGTTCAAGTTTACAAATTATGTGATGATGTTTGCGCCAATCGGTGTCGGTGCAGCGATGGCGCACACGATTGGAACGCAAGGCCTGGGTGTGCTCGTGAATCTGGGCAAACTGATTCTATCCCTTTATTTCGCCCTGATCATTTTCGTTGTGCTGATCTTCGGGCTTGTCATTTTCATCGCTCGCGTGCCGCTCCGCCAATTCGCACGAGCGGTGCGCGAGCCGGCCGTGCTCGCCTTCGCGACAACAAGCAGCGAATCGGCGTTGCCGAAAGCAATGGAGGCAATGGAACGTCTCGGGGTGCCGCGACACATTGTCGGGTTCGTAATGCCCACGGGATACTCGTTCAATCTCGACGGCTCAACCCTTTATCTCGCGCTTGGTTCAGTGTTTGTAGCACAAGCCGCCGAGACGACGATGGGTTGGCACATGGGTTTTGGTCAACAGATAGTGATGATGCTCACGCTCATGCTAACTTCCAAGGGCGTGGCCGCCGTGCCGCGCGCATCCTTAGTCATTTTGCTGGCGACTTTGAATTCGTTTGTGCCGTCAGGACTAGGACCGATCGGTGTAGCTATTATTTTCGGCGTGGATGAATTGATGGACATGGGGCGCACCTGCGTGAATGTGATCGGTAATTGCCTGGCGACAATCGTGGTCGCGCGATGGGAAGGTGAGTTCGACGACAGGCGTGCGAGTTCGTTTGGCACGGCAGCAGAGCTCGAGTTGGATTTAAAGTCGGGCCACGTGGCTTTTGCTGACGCCGTCGCCCAAGGCGACTAAAGAAATCGCTTCCCGTTCTTGCAAAAAAGATTGCTGATTTACAGTGGAGCAATTGCGATCTTTTTCCTGATCGCAGCATTGGCTGGTGTGCTCATTTTCTTCAGTCCATTGCTTACACATTATATTGAGAGCGACGCTTTTCGGGCAGGGATGGAAGATGAAACGGCAAAAGGGTTGCATTTTCCTGCCACCCATTACTCGCCGATTCGACGGACTAGCGCGCTCGTCGCGCAGAGCGAAAGTTTCCAAGCGAACAACGGACAACGCGCGTTGAAATCACTCGATGCCCACGGCATCACGGCCAGGTTCAATCCATGGGGCGTGTTTGTGCGTCAATGGAGGTTCAGCGACATCCGTATTGAATCGGGCGAGGTCGCAATTCAAATTTACGAGGCACATCCGGAAGCGATTGAGCCAAAACCGTGGTTTTCGATTTTTTTGCCGAACCGGGTCTTCCTGAAGCATGTCGAATCTGAGCGTTCTGATATCACCTGGCAATTTCGCGGTCAGCGAGCAGGGTTTTTCGGTACGCAACTGCTTATCACGCCTCACGGCCTCGATTTCGAGTATTCTGCCGCCGGTGGCAGATTGAAGATGGCACTGGTTCCAGATCTCGATCTTCGCCATGCGCACATCCTTATCACAAAAACGCTGCTGACGATTTACGACGTCGATCTCGCGTCCGATACACACAGCGGTGAGACCATCCGCGCCCAGGGACATGCGGGCATTGGCATGGATAAGACTGTTGATGTGGAAACGAACTTTGATCGCGTCCCCATTCACGCGTGGCTGCCAACGAAATGGAAACGGGGTTTAAGCGGCAATGCTTCCGGCAAAATTCATTGGAGCGGCGAAAATCCGAAGCTGGAAAGTTCGTTCGGAGAAGGCGCGCTCTATATACGTGATGGACGCATCCAAAATCTTCCCCTTCTAAACAAACTTGCCGAAGTGGCCCGGAACAAATCGTTCGAGTCGCTGCGCCTAGATGATTGTTCGCTCAGTTTTGCCTGGCGTTACCCAAAGATTGACGTCAAGGACGTCGTAATTGAAGAGAGAGGAAAATTTCGGGCTGAGGGAGAGATCGCGATCGATCGCCGGCGCTTGCACGGCACACTCAGTCTTGGGCTCACCCGTCAATACCTCGATTGGTTGCCCAACCCTGAAGAAGTTTTTAACCGTGAACGGAGCGGTTATCTTTGGACGACCGTGCATCTGTCCGGCACAATCGATGAACCTAAACAGGATCTGAGCCCGCGCATCATCGAACTTTTCAAGGAATCACCCGGCGCATATCTCGGCCTTCTCTTCCGCCAGTTTGAAGACTGGCTAAAAAGCATATTCCGCGGGGATTAGGCCTTACTCTCAATTTTTTCTTGATGATCGCCAGCTTCCAGCATACGAACGCGTTTGTCGATGTAGGGCAGCCGAATCGTGAGAGTGAGGCCCTTACCTTCATTGCTTTCGATTGACAACTCGCCGCCATGCTCGCGCACAATTCGGCGCACGATCAACAAGCCAAGACCAGTGCCAGATGGTTTCGTCGTGAAATAAGGCTCGAAAACGCGACTCAAGTTTTCTGCCGACATGCCACCGCCGGTATCGACAAATTTGATAAACACATGCGAATCGTCCATGTCGGTGCGGATGCGCAAAATCCCGCGGCGTTTCATGGCTTCGAGACTGTTCTTGATCACGTTGTAAAACGCCTGCTTCATCTGGTCGCGATCGACTTGGATAAGAGGCAGGTCCGAGCGCAGTTCCTGTTCAACAACAATGTCCCGCTCCTCAATTTGCGAAGCAAAGAAGCGCACAGCTTCTTGGACAACGACGTTGATATTTTCGGGACGCAGTTGCGGGCGCGTTGGCCGAATGGCGCGCAAAAATTGGGTAACGATGGAATCAAGCCGCGCGATCTCGGAACGCGCGACATCAATTGATTCCTGAAGCTCGTCCCGCGCCGCGCCGTCAAATTTACGGGCCTGCCGCTCCATCAACTGCAAATGAATGTTGAGCGAGTTGAGCGGGTTGCCGATTTCGTGTGCGACCCCGGCCGCGAGCAGCGTCAGCGCATTCAGCCGTTCGGACTCGATTGTCTGCCTCTCCGTGCGCCGGCTCTCAGTGATGTCGCGCAAAATCATCGCGTGACCGACGCGCTCAGTTACAGATGTTGCCGAGGTCGGCTTGTCCGCTGTAGCTTCACCGGAGGCGGATGACCCGGGCACGCTGGAATCACCTATTCCAGTTCCAGATTCGCGGTCTTCTATCACCAACGGCACGATATAAAAATTGATGAAGCGATTCGCCGGATAAAAAATTTCCATGTCGCGACTGACCGGCCCGCCGCTCTGCGTCAAGGATTCCCAATCGAGGCCGCGCACGCGCTCGTCGAGTCGTTTGCCAATCGAATCGCCGGCATCAATTCCGAACAAACTGCACGCGGCATCGTTGAGGTAAGTGATCCTTCCTTTCGAATCGGTAACAATGATTCCTTCCTGTATGTCGTTGAAGACGGTGTTAAATGGCTAAAATTTTGAATCGCTACAACGCAAGCGCCTTCACCGAACTAGCGACTCAACCTTTTCTGGTACGCTCGGCACTTCCACCGTCAGCATTTCCACACGCAGATAATTCAGCACCACGGGCGCGAGAATTAACCCAGGAATGCCCATGAGCCGTTCACCAATGATTAGCGCGATCAATGTCAGCCAAGCCGGATTCCGGATGCGGTCTCCGATAATTTTGCTGTTTAATAAATATTCCAGCTTATGAATCACAACAAGAAACAGTAAAGCGATGATCCCCAGCTTCAACGACACCGTCACCGCAATGAACACAATAACGGTGTTGCTTACCAGGTTTCCGACGATGGGCACGAGCCCGCAAACAAATGTGATGGCGATTACCAGCGGCGTGTAAGGCAAATGAACGGGGATGGCAAAAAACCCCGTCAGTACGGTGTTGATCAATGAGATCGCGATCTGCGCCCCCATGACGGTGGCGAAACTGCGGTAAAAATCGCGAAACCGTCTCGAGACTTCGTCGCAGGAAATGGAATAGAGATTGTTCTTCAGTGCGTGCGCGCTGCGGTGCGGATCGAGGCCGGTTTTTAAAAACAGACCGGCCGCCGCAATGATGGCGATAATGCTGAAAACCAATGCAGCCGTCACGGTGCGGGCAAAGTTCGCAACGTTTCGAAAATAATGAGCTTCCTGGCGAAGTGTGTCGATAACGACCGCTTTGAGACTCTCAAAATCCGTGAAAGGCAATTCGATCTGGCTCTGTTGCGCCCACGCAGTGGCTGATGGAATGGATGTATCCGCGACGTCGGGCAACGCGAGAATTGCAACGCGGGTAAAATACACCGCGCCGGCGGCAATCGCTGCCACTAGGAGAACAAATAGAAACAAGGCAACCCATTTTCTCTTTGTCAGCGAAAAAAACTGGCGGAGCGCAAAATAAGAAAAGAACATTGCCAACAGCGGCGCCCCCAGATGCAAGAGCCCGGCGAGAATCAGCACGAAAGCGAGTACGGCGTAGGAAAGTCGAGAGGGCGTGATCATGTCGCTCCGTTCGTTCTTTAACTTCGCCCCCAGCCCAAGTTGTCAACTCGCGCAAGCTTTCGGAGTCAACTGCTCGGAGCGGACTCGCTCCCCGAATACGAATCAGCGCTTGGCTGTGTCGGTTGGAGCTGGCTGGCCGGTTTCGACTTCGGCGCGTTCCTTCAACGCGGCCTTGCGCGAAAGTTTTACGCGGCCTTTATCATCAATCCCAATGCACTTGACCCAAATAATATCCCCGACTTTGGCAACGTCCTCGGTCCGTTTGACACGGAAATCCGCCAGCTCAGAAATGTGCACGAGTCCTTCCCTGCCTGGCAAAACTTCCACAAATGCGCCGAATTCTTTCGTGGAGACTACACGGCCCTGATAGGTCTGACCGATCTCGATCTCGCGGGTCATGCCGCCGATAATTTCTTTCGCGCGCGCCATGCTTTCGCCGCTGGTCGCGTAGATGTGTACGGAGCCATCATCTTCGATATTAATCTCAGCACCGGTCTCCGCGACGATCCCCTTGATAGTCTTCCCGCCGGGGCCGATGAGCGCGCCGATCTTCTCGGGATTGATTTTTATCGTCTCGATTCGGGGCGCGTATTTCGATAACTCCGGTCGCGGCTTGTCCAGCGCGCTGCGCATGATGTCGAGAATTTTCGTGCGCGCTTCCTTTGCCCATGATCTTGTGACTAATGCCGGGGAGCTTCAGATCGAGCTGAAAACCGGTGACGCCTGCGTCTGTTCCACAAAGCTTGAAGTCCATGTCGCCAAAGTGATCTTCCGAACCGATGATGTCGGTCAGCAATTCGTAGCGTTTTATTTCCCGATCCTCGCCATGCTCAGTCACCAGTCCGACTGAGATTCCCGCAACCGGGGTTTTGATCGGCACGCCGGCATCCATGAGCGCGAGTGTTCCTGCACACACGCTGGCCATTGACGTCGAGCCGTTGGATTCCATGATCTCGCTCGAGACACGGATCGCGTAACGAAATTCTTCTTCGCTCGGCACCAGCGGCTCGAGCGAACGTTCCGCCAGCGCGCCGTGACCGATCTCGCGGCGGCCCGGCCCGCCAGTACGTCCCGTTTCACCTACGCTGAAGGGAGGGCAATTGTAATGTAAAATGAAACGTTTCGATTGTTCGCCTCCGCCGTAAGCATCGAGCATCTGCGCTTCTTCAATCGGCGCAAGCGTCGTCAGCGCCAATGCCTGAGTCTCGCCCCGCTGGAAAACGGCCGAGCCATGCGCGCGCGGCAGCACGCCCACTTCGCAGGTAATTGGGCGCAATTCCTGATAGCCGCGACCGTCCACGCGTTTCTGCCGATCCAGGATGGTGATTCGAAACGCTTTCTTTTGCACGTAGTCGAATGCCTGTGAAATCGAAAAGGGATCGGCGTCCGGATATTTTTCCAAGATCGACTTTTTCACTTCCTCGCGCAGCGCCTCGATCGCCTTTGCGCGCGCCACCTTGCCTTCGCTATAAAGCGCGCTTTCGATTCGGTCGCCGACCACTTGGTAAGCGATCTCGAGCAACTCCTGTTTGATTTGTAAGAGCGGCATCTCGCGTTTCGGCTTTCCGATTTGCGAGGCAAGCTCCTTTTGAATGCGGATCATCTCACGCGCCTGCTCCTGCGCGAACTCGAGTGCTTTCACGAAATCGTCTTCTGGCACTTCATTGGCCGCTCCTTCGATCATGATGATGTCGTTTTCAGTGCCGACGTAAACCAAGTCGAGATTGCTCTGCGCCCGCTCGGCGTGCGTCGGGTTGGCAATGAACTGGCTGTTCACGCGACCGATGCGCACCGCGCCGATCGGACCGGCGAACGGGATGTCCGAAACGCAGAGCGCGGCCGAAGCGCCGTTTAAAGCGAGGATGTCAGGATCATTCTCGCCGTCGGCGCTGAGCAAGATCGAAATGATTTGTGTATCGTAAAAATATCCTTGCGGGAAGAGCGGCCGAAGGGGCCGGTCGATCATGCGCGAAGTGAGCGTTTCCTTTTCCGTAGGGCGCCCTTCGCGTTTGAAATAGCCACCGGGAAATTTTCCTGCCGCCGCAGCTTTTTCACGATAATCAACCGTGAGCGGAAAAAAATCCTGACCTTCTTTGATGATTGTGGCTGAAACGGCGCTAACCAGCACCACTGTCTCTCCGCAGGAGACGATAACCGCGCCGTCGGCGAGTCGGGCGATCTTGCCTGTTTCGATGGAGATTGGATTGGCCCCGATTTGGGCCGTGACCTTTTGTTGCATTTTACTTTCCTGGATGTGCGAGTTCCAGGCCGGTCACCCTGACTGTAGGTTTTAAATTCGGATGAGGATCGCTCGCCGCGAGCCTCACGGTTCGAAACTAAAACCTAAAATCCAAGGTGATTCGTTCGGCCTGGACTGCTGATTATTGTTATGTCTTCTTCTATTTTCTCTTTGACTTTGAACAGCTAAACAGTTGGCTTGCCAGCCTTCTCAGAATCCTCGCGCGCCTCACTTGCGCAGGTTCAACGTCTCAATCAGCTTTTTATAGCGATCGACTTTCGTCTTACTCAAATAATCGAGCAAACTCCGGCGTTGCGCGACCATCTTGAGAAGTCCGCGCCGTGAAGAGTGATCTTTCCGATTCGTCTTCAGGTGCTCGGTCAAATGCTCGATCCTGCGCGTGAGAAGTGCGATCTGCACATCTGCGCTGCCGGTATCGCTCTCATGCAGTTGGAACTGCTTGAGATTCAACGTCTGCGTGTTCTCTGCCATTCGGAGGTGGCTATTCTAAGCGAAGAACGCATTTTCGCAACCTGCCACGATCGCGCTTCGGCATTCGACTCAAGAAACCGGACTGCGACGCAAATCCCGGCAGCAGACGATTGGGACTTTTACTTTTCCATTCCAAGTGTTTCCTGATCCAAAACATTCAAAGCTCGCGTGTAAATGGCTTTGGCATCTTCGTGAGAGTTTCCGACGGCCGTCAGCCCCATTCTTCCCAGCTCGCCCAGCGCACTCATCATGTGAAACACCACGCCAGTCTGGCGGGTTTGATCGAAGTGCAGGTTGTACCGCACCACGATGTCGAAAAGGTCGTCAGGCGTCAGCGTGCGATAATGAGGCGACTCGACGTGATCGCTGGCGACAAAAAACTTTTGCTGTCCGCTGGGAGCAGTAAAAATCGCCGTATTCGGATCGTACGTGCCGTCTGTAAGAAATTGCAGAGTCAAAAATGGATGAGTCGTCCCGCCTTTTCTTAAATTGATCTCGATGGCATATGGATCCCATTTCCCATTTGAACGCACCACGACAAAATCCAGCGCGAAACGGCCAATCACTCCTTCTTTGGCAAGCCGCTTGCCGACTTTCGCCGCTTCCCGCGTAATGAGCGAGGCATAGCCCGTGTCGGCTGGGAAGACGCAGCCGAGGTAACTTTGCCCGGATGGGCCGCCCAGTAGTTGATCGTGTGTGGAGAGTAACTCCACGTTACCCAGCGGAGTGACGCGAAGTTGGACACTGGGACTTCTGAATTCATCGCCCATGATTCGTTCTTCGACAATTCCCTTCCGCTCTTTCAATTTGTTGATGTAGTTGTCGTAGGTCGTTCCCTTCAATTCGAACTGCATCGCCCGGAGGCGGTCCGCTATTGCAGCTCGCTCACGGCCGGCATCAGCAATCCCGGCTACAGACGGAAGGTTAGTCAGATCGACAACTGCGTTCCCCTCACCCGAGACGCCTTCATTGAGTTTTACCAGAACTTGTCGCATCGAAGGCTTCTTGGCCCGCATTTCCATGATGGCCTCAATCGCTTTATCCGCGCTACCGACGTTCTCGTAGCCCAGAGGATGCGGTACGCCCTCCTCTTGAAAAATCTTCCGGCATCCGCTCTTCGTTCCCAGCGGAAAGAACTTGGGATCGGCGCCGTACATTGGGATGCCCAGCCGCAGCGCTAATTCTTTTTCCCGTCGGGTTGTGTTGAAGGGAACAAGGTGCGCGCGATCTGGATCCATTATTAAAGAACGTATTCGCTCGAGCAGGCGTGGCCGCTCGAGCAGTTTGTCGCTCAGCGGACGCACTGAACCGTCAAGTGGCGAGGGCAAAAACAGGCGCTGACGCGCGTGACTCGGGATGACGCCCGGCAAGAGAGCGAGGTAGTAGTCGATAATGCTTGGCAGAATCGCTTGCGAAGTGACGTAGATCAGCCGGGCCCGCGGCTGACGCAGCAGAAGAAGAAGGAACAGATAGCGTTCTTCATACGCTTGCACGACTGCACCCGCGCCCGCCAGTTCGACGGACATCGATGGCACTACAACAATCGTTTGCGGATCCTGATTGAAAGCTTCGATCGATTTCCACAGCGGCACGAGCTTCTTTTGCAACCGATCGAACTGCTCCTGTGAGTTGTAGGTTCAGACATAGACGAATATTAGTCCAAGTCTTTGTTGAAGGTGAAATAAATTATAGGCGGTATCCTGGCGTTTATAGCCGTCGATTGGCGATCCCGACCGGACGCAGCTATGATTGGTACCTAGCCGCGATCAACGATCTCAGCTACAACCACGTCGCACCGCTCAGGCGAATATCCGCGCAGGACGCGACCCCCTGAATCGCGCCCTCCCACTGCTATCTCACGTAACGCCCGTGCTCTATTTTTTGTGCGGCTTGGGCGTCGGAGTCGGCGTAGGTGCGGCACATGCGACATTGCCCACCACGGCGTACGTCGCCGCGGGATGACCGTTGTCCCTTTGTCCTTTAACGAACGTATGGTCAACTAACAATGTCGAACGCTCCAAGTTCTGAGTCTGGCTGGTATCGCCGGTGAATGTTCGCCCATTAACCGCTCCGAGCAGGTCGCCCGGCTGTGGATTC
>Ga0209156_10004359_pt1 | contig 10342 bp, 6 predicted proteins | sample GraSoiAngelo_124_FD_185881 | JGI IMG/M metagenome (GOLD analysis project Ga0209156, IMG submission 185881) | Grasslands soil microbial communities from the Angelo Coastal Reserve, California, USA - 14_0927_05_20cm (SPAdes) (version 2) | ecosystem: Environmental > Terrestrial > Soil > Grasslands ...
TGGTCTTGGCACGGAGAATTGATGGGTGCGTCGAGATGCACCGCCGTGGACCAGTCGGAGAAGCGGGGCGGATCGCCCGCGGCGTGCCGCGACGCGAGCAGGCTGGGGCGGGGCTCCGAGGGTAGCGTCCCGATGGAGTCGTTCCGACAGCCTGCCAGGGCGAGTGCGACGAACAGCAAGGCATGCTCATGGTGTTGAGGGCGCATGGGACCTCCTCCTAGTGTCCGCTCGGCGTGCGGGTGGACATCCAGATATCGTTGCCGAGACTACCCGACCGATCGGACGCGAACATGAGCGTCCGACCGTCGAACGAGAGACTCGGCTGAAGCTCGGCGGCCGACGTGTTGACGAGAGTTCCAACGTTCTCAGGGGCGGACCAGCGCTCGTGCACGCTTCGACGCGTTGACATCCAGAGATCGGCGCGGGTGCCGACGCCACCGGGGCGGTTCGACTGGAAGATGATCTCTCGCCCGTCGGCGCGCAGTGTCGGCGCGACGTCGTTGATTCCGGCAAGGCTAAGCTCAGACACCAGCACGGCTGGTCCGCGAGTTTCACCGTTCCGCGTGACCGTGGCCGCGTATATGTCGAAGCGACTCGAGCCGGGCTCGTTTCTGCAGAAGTACAGGGTGACCTCGTCGTCGGCCGCGCTTTGGAGGTAGAACGGGTGATCCTCGTTGGCCGCCGTGTTGACGTCGGGACCGAGCGGCACGGCGGGGCCCCAGCCGAAGTCGTCTTTCGCGTTGGAGCGACGCGCCACGAAGATGTCGCTGGTCCCGGGAAAATGGCTCGCGCCGCAGTCAATACAGCGCGAAAAGAACAACAGGTGGCCGTCCCGTGAGAGAGCGGGCGCCCCGACCGCCTGCGTCGGCCCAAGGCCGCCTTCAAAATCGTCCGGCACCAACTGCAGCTTGACTGGAGTTTGCCATGGACACTCACGGCAGTCGCGGTGTGAGGCCCAGATGCCGTACCCGCCTGGCCGATCCGACGTGAAGTAGAGGCTCAACTCATCGGGCGAAAGCGTTGGGTCCTGGTCGAGGCCATCGGAGTTGACGACCGGTCCCAGGTTCACAGGGTAGGACCACCCGGAAAACCCCGCCCCGGCGTCATCCGCATGCAGCGAAGCGAGAACTATGCGGTCGCCGAGCTGGGACGGTGTCCCCGTGGAGTCGCCGCGGCAGCCCGCAGCCGCGAGTGCGACAAGCAACAGGGTGGATCTTAGATGGGGTCTCACAGTCCCTCCCTAGGCTAATGCGGTTCTTCGACTCGCGTGCACGTGGTGACCCAGATGTCGAACATGTCGCTGACGTTGCTGGACCGCAGTGCCGAGGCGAAGTACGGTGTGGTGCCGTCGAACGAGAGCGCCATCGTCGGCTTCATGCCGTGACGCGAGGAGGTCCGACGTGGTCGCCGGAGGCGGGCGTGCCGATGGCTTCGTCGCGGCAGCCTGCGGCCGGTATGGCAGCGAGCAGGCCCAACAAGCAGGACAGCGCTCTCACACAACCCCCCACCGAAGTGTGGAGAGAAGCTGCGACTAGGCGGTCAAGTACCGGCCACGTGATCCGCCAGACCGACCAATCGAGAGAAGGGGGTTAGCGCGGGGGGCCGGCGTCCCGGCTTCCGCTCAGGGTCCATCGGCCCCTTTGGCGGTGCGCCCGCACGCCAATCGCCAGTGAGAGCGTCTCGAATTGTGCGGCACGTGCCGCGGCGTCCGAGAAATGGAATCGCTCAATGCGATAGACGAGCATGAGCGCGAGGGGCGACCCGGCAGGTGTTACCGTCGCACCCGCCTCACCGCCCACGCCGAAGGTGGGCGACGTCTCGTTCTTCAGGCGGACCACCGGCAGATACGTGAGAGCTGCAAAAGTGCTCACCGCCGGCGTCCCGAGATCGCGCGCCACCCTGGCCCCCGCGCCCATCATGTCCCACCGTTCGTAGCCAGCCGCGGAGCTGAGCGCCCGTGCTGTGTACCGAGCCCCCACGGCGAGCCACGGGGCGAGGTGGAACAGACCACCCAGGCCTACCTCGCCGAGACTGGTCGCGGGAATAGCGCTCGACGGCGTGCCGTTCACTTGGCCCCGCGTGCCGTTCGCGGTCAGCGTGAACCGACCCGCGTCGATGCCTACGCCGAGGCCTGCCCACACGCCGTCCATCCGCATCGTTATCCCAGACACGCGTGCACTGCTGTTGGGTACGGCGACCAACGCCTGTACGGACACTGCCTGTCCGGCCAGCGCCGCAGGGCTCGCAAGCGAAACGGCGGCGACGAGGCCAAGGCGAAACGGCGTGCCGGGGGCAGGCCGGCGTCGCGGCAACGCGGTCATGGCACCCTGGTGGCGCGGACGCGAAACGGCGCGGCCCGCAGGATCGCTGCGTTGCGGGCAGCGATGGCGCGGTTCTCGGTCTCCCATTGGGCGCGTGCCACCTCGTTGTATCTCACGTTCTCGGGGAGAGGTGTCGAGGAGCGTCGGAGGGCAATGCTGATGACCGAGACCGACCCGGCGATTGCCCATGCCGCCGGCGGCACCGAGTGCCCGCTCAGACTGCGATCGTTCACAACCACCGGCACCGCGAGTGCGAGGACACCGAGTCCCAGACCTTCGAGAATTGTCCGGCGGGTAGGGCCTCCGCTCAATGTCTCGGGTCGAAAGATTGCGGGTCGAAGCGCCTTCTGTGGAATCGTATCGACCGGCAGCCGCTCCACCCGGAGTTGCAGCAGATCGCTGGAGCCCGGTTCTGACGTCGCCACTTCTGCCGCGATCGCGTACACGCCGGTCGGCCATGCACCGCCTAGAGAGAGGGCAGCCGGAATCCGCGCGGTCGCGATGGCGTCCACGAGCAGCGTTGCCACGAGCGAATCGTGAGGCCTGGGCTGAACTAGACGCAGGCTGAGCCGCACCATCCCGGGCCGGCCCACGGCGATCTCGATGGGGAGCGTGTCGCGAGCAGGATTGAGGACCGTGTCCGCGGGCGCGCGGATCCCTATGGCGCTCGTTTGCCGACGGACGCGCAGATAGGCCGCGCGGAGCTCCGGGTTGAACAGGTCTGACGGCGGAGCGTAGAACGGGTCCGCCCGGACCAGCGTCGTCAGCAGGTCCGCGGCAGAATCTCTGGCACCCAGTGACCACACGGCGCTTGCGAGATGCGCGAGCGTGGCGGCGCGCGCGGCGCCTCCAACGTTGGCCCCCGCCGCGAGCAGTCGCCGCAACAGCTCCGCCCCCTGCCCGAAGTCGCCCGCGTCGAGCATCTCGAGCGCGCTGTCCACTTGGGCGTCGCCGGTCGCGTCATGGCGGTCCACCCACCGCAGCTTCACCTGCTCGCGGTCGGCGACCACCAGTGCCGTGTCACGGAATCGTCCCTGGTCACGCTGCAGACGGACTACGTGCCGTCCCGGCGCAATCCGGTGCCCGGCGATGTCTGTGAAACCGATGCGCTCCCGATCCACGAACAGGGTGCCCCATGGCCGGGCAGCGACGGACAGCACGGCCGCCGTCTCCGGCAGAAGCGACACCCTCACCCGCGTAGTGACCGCGGGGAGCGCCTCGACCGTCATACGGGTCGGGAGGTAACCAGGAGCCGACACGACGATGTCGTAGCTGCCCGGCGGCAGCTGGCGCGATTCGCCCCCGCGCACGAATTGGTCGGCGCCGATCCGTGCGGTGATCGGCACGCTCGCCGGCTCCAGCCGGACGGTGCCGGGCGCGCCCGCCCTGAAACCCGCGGGCCATGCGAAGTCGACCTGCGCGACGAACCGGTCGCGGGGCGTCGCCTCCACGAAGCTGCGCGCGGCGGCAGCCGCCCGCACTACCGCCGGGGGCATCACGTCGGCGTCGACGTAGAAGTCCGGCGCCAGGCGCATCGCCCAGCGCAGCCACGCGGCTGCCAGGGAATCCTGCCGGAGCACTAACAACACGTCGGCGAGACGCTCGACCCCTTGCTTCCACGACTGATCGATCGATCCCGTCTTGGGATCGAGCCCGAGACTCAAAAGTGGCCAGGCCGCGCGGTAATCCGCGAGGAGATACTCCTCGGTGCCCGCGGCCAGGGCCCGGCGCGGGCTTTGGGCATGCGCGGAGACGGCGGCGAGGGCGACGAGAGTGACGACGGAAGTGCGTCTCACCGTGTGCGCCGCATGGCGATCTCGAGCACGTTGGTGCCGGACCGCAGGGTGAGAGTCGTGTCCAGGGAGACGAACCCGGGGCGTTCGAAGCGTAGCGTGTGCGTGCCCGGTGGTAGCTCCTCGCGGTGCACGGGCCGCTCGCCACGCAGGTCGCCGTCGACGTAGATGCGCGCCCAACCGCCGGCGACGCGCACGACGAGCACGGCAGTAGGCGGTTGGGACCGCGCTGGCAAAGACTGGACCGCACCCGCCGCCGCGTTCCTCGCTGGCGACTGCGTTGCCCTGCCCTCCACCACGCGCGCCGGGCGCTCGGGCGGACGCATGATGGTATCGCCGTTCCCGGTCGGGCGCGGCGGGTCCGCCGTCCGCTCGATGGGGCGCAGCAACGTCCACGCACCGTATGCCGCGCCAGCCAGCACAGCGATGCCCGCCGCGGAGCGCAGCCTCGAGCGGCGAGCGCGGACGCGCCGCGATGGTGCGCCCGCCACCCAACGCCCTGAGAGCGCGTTGATGAAGTCCGCGACGGTCGGGAATCGGTCCGCCGGGTTCTTGGCCAGCGCGCGCTCGATGGCTCCGTACGCGTGTGTCGGGAGATCGGGCCGGAGGTCCACAAGGGGGGGTGGCGGCTGCGTCACGTGCTTGTTCAGGAGCTCGTAGGCCGTGGACGCGTCGAACGGGACCTGGCCGCCGAGGCACTGGTAGGCTACGACGCCGAGCGAGTACTGGTCGGCGGCGCCGGAGATCTCGGTGCCGCGGTACTGTTCGGGAGACATGTAATACGGCGTCCCGAGCAGGTGTCCCGAGGCGCTGGCAGAGGCCTCCTGGATCTCCTTGGCGATGCCGAAGTCTGTGACGGTCACCCGCCCGCGCGCGTCCAGCACGATGTTGCCCGGCTTGACGTCGCGGTGGATGACCCCGTGCTCGTGGGCGTACCCGAGCGCGTCGGCGACCTGGTCGAGGATGGCGACCGTCTCCTCGAACTCGAGTCGCCCGCGCTCCTTGAGGAGCGTGTCGAGGCTCTTGCCTTCGAGCAGCTTCATCGAGTACCAGAGCAGCTCACCGCCCGTGGAAACGCGGTAGATGGGAATGATGGCGGGATGGTCGAGTCCCGCGGCGGTGCGGGCTTCGCGCCGGAACCGCTCGATGGCACCCTCGCCGAAGGTGAGCGCGGGTGGGAGCACCTTGATGGCCACGCGGCGCCGCAGCTGCGTCTCCGTGGCTAGGTACACGACGCCCATCCCGCCGCGCGCCAGCTCGCGCTCGATCTCGTATTCACCCGCCGTGTCTTCGCGGAGCACGCGCGTCAGCTTGGCGACGCCGGCGTCGTCGAGCGACGCGGGCGACGAGGAGGATGGGCTCCGCACGTCGGCGCCGCAGTTCGTGCAGAACTGCCCACCGTCGGGGAGCGGGCTCGCGCAGTGGGCGCAGAGCATGGGGGGATACGATACGGCCCAGGGCACGGGCGTGCCAGCGTCCGAGGATGGTCGCTCGACTGCAGGCTCCGAGAGCGCGCCCAGCATTGCGCGGTTAATGGTGCGAGACAGGTCGCGCCATTCTACGGACGGGCGTTCCGGTCGGTGGCGGGACCCGGCGCCAAGCCGGGTGAGTCTCGGAGCGGTCGGGAGTGAAGGTCAGTTGTCGGAGCCCGGTTCCGTCCCGATTGATAAGGTAGAGATCTGAGTTGGAGGACGCGGACGTCCCGACAAAAACGATCTGAGCACCGTCGGGCGACCAGGCGGGGCTCGTCGCGGCGAGGCCAAGGCCCGCTGTAAGGTTCGTGCGGTCTGAGCCGCCCGGATTCATCAACCAGATTCCGCCATCGCTGGCGAACGCCAGTTGTGAACCGTCAGTGGACCAAGCCGGCTCGACACCGTATCCGCTTGGGGTCAGGTTCACCGCGCCGCCGCCGTCGACCCTCATGACGTAGATGTCTCCCGGCTCTTCAATGATCGCACCATAGCTCGTCGCGAACGCGATCTTCGTCCCGTCGGGCGACCAAGTCGGGTAGTCGTCGTTGTGCCGACCCGAGCCGAGGAGCCGCCTGGTATCGGGGGCGTCCGCGCTGGCCACGAACACGAACGTCTCGCCGCTGTAGACCCCCGCATAGTCTCCGCCCCCGAACGCGATCTCGGTCCCATCTGGTGACCACGCCGGACTGTGGGCACACCAGGGGATTGGCTCACCAAAACCCGGTTGCGGGGAAGTGATCTTGACGGCGTCCGAGCCGTCGGCGCGCGCGGCGTAGATCTCGCACGTCCGCCAGTCAGGCGTCCGGGTGAAGGCGAGTCGAGTGCCGTCCGGCGACCACGCTGGCTCTGCCACCGTCGGGTCGTCGATCAACACGATGCGCTCCGATCCATCCTCTCCCATCACCTCGATGCCCCGCTCGGACTGGAAAGCGATCGCCGCCTGCGCGCACGACGCGGTCGCGCCCGTCACCGTGACCGCCGCCGTGTCGGACGGTCCTCCGGTTGCGACGATAGCTATGACGCGTGTACTCCCTGCGCCGCGCGCCGTGACCAGGCCAGCGTTATCGACCGTCGCGACGCAGCTGGAGCCCTCGCCCCAGGTGAACCCGACGTTCGCCACTGGATAGCCGTTCCGGTCCAGGGCTCCCGCGCCGAGGCGGACGGTGTCGCCGTCTCCCGTCAGGACGACGCTGTCTGGCAAGATCTGCGCCCTCTTGACCTGTTGCCGCACTACGACTGTCGCGAACGCCGACTGCACGCCACTCGACGCGGTCACCAGCGCGAGCCCGTTCGTCACCGCGCGCACCAGTCCCCGAGCATCGACCGTGGCGACGTTGGGATCGCTCGTCGCCCAAGTGACGGTGGGGTTTGGGATCGGGTGCGCCGCGCTGTCCTTGGCGATCGCCGCGATGCGGCTCGTATCCGCGATCGCGACCATGGTATCGAGACCGGGGGCGACAAACAGGAACGCTATCGTCTGAGCAACTACTAGCGTCGCGGTGTCGGCGGCGGTGCCGACGCGAGCGATGATCTTCACCGTGCCGGCGGACTCCGCGGTGGCGAGCCCCGAGGCGCTGACGCGACCCACTAACGTATCGGCACTCACCCAGCGCGGCTTGGCGCCGTCGATGATGGAGCCGGTCGAGTTGAAGGCCACGGCGGTGAACTGTACGGTCCGGGTGAGGGTGCGCAGTGTATCGAGCTTGGGCGCGAGCGCCACGCGGGCGGCAGTCTGAACCACCGCCACAGCGGTGGAGGCTCTCACGCCGTCGATTTCGGCGCTGATCAGTGCAGTTCCCTCGTCGTGGGCGGTGACAACCGCGTATTGTCTCCCGGTCGTGTCGGTGTCCGCCGCGCGCACGGTTACCACCGCCGAGTCGCTGCTGGACCAGCTGAAATCCACCCCACGTACCCATGCGCCGTTAGCGGCATACGCAACGGCGAACAGTTGGCCCGTTTGCCCGAGGTTGGTGAGCCGCCCCGACAGCGTATCGAGCGATACCGCGGCGACAATCACTCGCACTGTGAAGGTCGTGTCGGGGGTCCCGGTGGGCGTGGGATACACGACCCGGACGGAGGCAGTGCCGCGCGCCTGGCCAAAGAGCCCGCGGCCAGTCGGGTCGACCCGGACGACGGTCGAGTCGAGGCTCTCGAGATGGTACGAAGGATTCGGGAGCGCATGACCGGCGGCAGTGATTGTCACGGGGGGGACGACGGTATGCGGTGCGCTGTCCAAGGTCTCCCCGCTCAGGAGAACCGGGAACGGCTGGGGGAAGTCGAGGGTGAAACTCACCCGATCGGCACGCGAGGGCTCACCTGGGAGAATGCACGCCAGATAGAGGAGGGTGAGACCCGCAGCCGCTCGGTGCCAGATCGCGCGATGGGTCATGACCCGGAGCATAGGTCGCCGCGTCCACGCAGCGACCAAGTATCGAGGGAGTTCCGGCAAGTCATTGCGCCGTAACACCGTTGGCCAGGCGTTTCAGCGGCTCGAGCAGCGCCAGGCGCTCGGCTGCGCCGTCGGCGGCGCGCTCCGCTAAACGCAGCGCGCTCGCGGTGGTGCGCCGGGCGCCGAGCGCGGACGCTCGCTCGGCGACGGCGCGAGCCGCGTCGAACCCGTCTGGATGACGCTCGGTGACGAGCAGTCGGGCGCGCAACAGGTGAGAGTCGATGTCGTCTCGCGCCGCGAGCGCGGCGATGTAGCGCTCGCGCAGCCTGCGCCGGCCCCCCGGCTGAATGCATTCCGTTTGCACCACCGCCGGAACCAGCTGCCCATTGAAGAGGTAGCGCTCGCCGCTCAGCACGACGAAGCGCTCGCGCTCGAGGCGATCGAGTGCCGCATCGATACGAGCGGGGGGGAGATCCAGTACTGCCGTGATGAGCGCGGGGTCGAGCATGTCGCCCGCGACACTCGCCGCGCGCAACACCGCGAGGCTGTCTTCATCGAGGCGCGCCACTCGCGCCGTGATCGCGCTCCGGACCACTGCGGAGATCCGGACCGGCAAGGTGGAGTCGTAGGTGGCACCGGGGCGCGGCCACTCAGGCCCCCCGCGACGCTGGAGCGCGGCCTCACCCAAATCACGTAGCAATGTCACGGCCAGGAGCGGATTGCCTCCCGACTCTCGTGTGACGCGGCGTGCCAGGCGCTCCCGATCTTCCTTGATGCTGCACCACGGTGCCATCGCTGCGGTGAGCGCCACGATCTCGTCGGTCGCGAGCGGCTCGAGGTGCACGACGGCGCCGCGGACGTCGCGCCCCAAGCTGCCGGTGAGCGTCTGCAGCTCGGGGGAGGAGTCGCCTCCCGGTTCGAGTGTCAGCACGAGCGCCAGCGGCGTCCGTCGCTCCCGGGCCCACGCGGCGCGCAGCGCTACGAGCGTCGCCCCGTCCGCCCAGTGCGCATCGTCGATGAGCACGGCCGCCGGTTGCTCATCGGCTACGGCGTGAAGGAATGAGGCCAGGGCGTCGGATACTTGCGCCACGTCGCGCGCTTCCAGCGGCTCGAGGCGGGCGGCAAGCTCCGGGACGAGCCCGGCGAGCACCCGCAGTGCGAGGGGATCCGTGGCCGGGATGCCCGGCGCCTCAAGCAGCCCGCCCCGCATCAGCGCGCGCAGCGTGCTCCACGGCGCGTCGTGGTCGCTCTCGAGGATCCGCGCCATCGCCACCGTCGCACCGGCGAGGGCCAATCGTTCGGCGCAGGCATCGAGCAGCCGGGTGCGTCCGGAGCCCGGCTCGCCGGTGATCACCAGGCACGCCGAGCCCTCGCGCGGCACGCGTTCGAGCTCCGCGAACAGGCGCGCGTGGCAGTCGCGTCGACCGATGAGCGGCGGCTCGTGGTCGGGATGAGGTCCCCGGGGGCGCTGCCACTTGTTCTCGCGAATACGTGTCGCCAGCGCGTTGAGCTGGGGAGTTGGGCGCCCGCCGAGGTCGCGCTCCAGCCGCTCAGCGAACTCGTGATACAGCGCCACGCCGCTCGCGGGATCGCCCTCGAGCGCGGCGCTGCGCATCGCCAGGGAGAGGGCGACGTCGCTGTAGGGATCGAGCGCCAACGCGCGCCGGGCGAGGGCCCTGGCCTCGACGTAGCGGTTGACGGCCAGCTGCTCCTCGGCCCGCGCGACGACCAGTCGCCGGGCCGCCTCGCGCAGGCGTGACCGTTGCGTCTCCATCCAGGCATCGAACTCGGGCGCATCGTCGACGTGAAACCCTTCAAGGAAGTCGCCTCGCACGAGCTCCAGTGCACGCAGCTGGCCGTCGGCGCAGAGCGCCTCGAACTCACGCACGTCGAGTTCCAGTGCTGCCGTGCTCAACTGCAGTCCGTCGCCCCGGTTCAGCAGACGCTCTTCACCCAACGCGGTGCGCAGCCGGCGGACCGCTTCATTGAGGGAGCGGCGGGCTTTGTCGTCCGGACTCTCGGCCCAGAGCAAGCCCACGAGATGGGCGCGCGCGCGGGTCGTATCGGGGGACAGGGCAAGGTAGACGAGGAGCGCGAGGTGCTTGCGCCAGACCACGTCGGGCGGCGCGTCGTGCCCGTCCACCCGGACCGAGGGAGGGCCGAGACACCGAATGGCGAGCGGCGTGAGGGCTTCGGACATGGCAGAGCCACCCCCCTCAGCCGGTTTCGCGATTCGCTCCCCCCGCGGCATGGGCGAGCCGCACGACAGCCGCCACGGGGTTCACAGCATCTGAGTCTGTTCCAATCTGCGCCGGCAGGGGGGAGTGTCAAGCACGCGTCCAGCAGCCTCTGCTAGGGCCGCCCTAG
>Ga0209156_10004360_pt1 | contig 10341 bp, 6 predicted proteins | sample GraSoiAngelo_124_FD_185881 | JGI IMG/M metagenome (GOLD analysis project Ga0209156, IMG submission 185881) | Grasslands soil microbial communities from the Angelo Coastal Reserve, California, USA - 14_0927_05_20cm (SPAdes) (version 2) | ecosystem: Environmental > Terrestrial > Soil > Grasslands ...
GTCTTCAGCTCCTTCGCTTCGGCGCGCTTCTCCTTCGCCTCCTTCTGCACCACGAGGATCTCGAGCCGCGCCAGCTTGTAGATGCGCATGTCGAGGATGGCGTCGGTTTGCACCTCGTCGATCTCGAAGCGCTTCATCAGCTTGGTGGCCGCGTCCTCCTTGCCGTCGCTCTTGCGGATGATTTTGATCATCTCGTCGAGCGCGTCGTAGACCTTCTCGAACCCTTGCAGGATGTGGAGCCGCTTCTGCACCTCGGCGAGGTCGAACTCGAACCGCTTCGTCACCACCTCGAAGCGGAAATCGAGGAAGTAGCGGAGGATCTCCTTGAGCCCCAGCCGCTGCGGCGTCCCCACCTCGGGGTTCTCGGTGGGAACGAGGCAGGTCATGTTGACGTTGAAGTTGGTCTGCAGCTGCGTGTTCTTGAAGACGTACGCCATCACCAGCTCGGGATCGGAGTCGCGCTTGATCTCGAGGACGATGCGGACGTCCTTGGTCGACTCGTCGCGCACGTCGACGAGGTGCGCGAGCTTCCGCTCGCGGACGATCTCCCCGAGCTTGGCCACCAGCGAGGACTTGTTGACCGTGTAGGGGATGCTGGTGACGACGATCTGCTTGCCCCCGCGGGGAAGGTCCTCGACCTTCCACTCGCCCCGCATGCGAACGCCGCCCTGCCCCGTCTCGTAGATCTCGCGGAGCTCGGCGCGCGAATTCAGCACCAGCCCGCCGGTTGGGAAATCGGGGCCCTTGATGTGCTTGAGCAGGTCCTTGGTCTCGAGCTTCGCGTCCTTGGAGAGCTCGATGAGGGCGTCGGCCAACTCGCCGAGGTTGTGCGGCGGCACGTTGGTTGCCATGCCGACGGCGATCCCGGTCGTGCCGTTCATGAGCAACTGGGGGACTCGGGCGGGAATGACGATCGGCTCGAAGCGGGTGCCGTCGTAATTCGGCCGGAAGCCAACGGTCTGCTTGGAGAGCTCGGTGAGCAGCTCGCTCGCGACCGGCGTCAAGCGGCATTCGGTGTAGCGGTAGGCGGCGGCGGAATCGCCGTCGAGCGATCCGAAGTTCCCGTGACCGTCGACGAGGGGATGGCGCAGCGAGAAGTCCTGCGCCATGCGCACCAGCGCGTCGTAGATGGCGGTGTCGCCGTGCGGGTGGTAGCGGCCCATGATGTGGCCGACGACCTGCGCGCACTTCTGGTACTTCGCGTCCGAGGTGAGGCGAAGGTCGTTGTACATCCCGTAGAGGATGCGCCGCTGCACCGGCTTCAATCCGTCGCGCACGTCGGGCAGCGCTCGCGAAGTGATGACCGAGAGCGCGTAGTTCAGGTACCGCCGCCGCGCCTCTTCGTGCAGGGGAGCGGGAAGAGGCTCGCCGCCGCCTCCACCTCCCGAGGGAGCGCCGCGCGTCTTCCGCGGCGGTGCGTCGCCGAATTCGAGCTGCTGATCTTTTTTTCGCGCTGCCTTCGCCATCTAGGGCGGTCTCTACCAAAGGAACGGATCCCTGGCTCGGAGATTGTGACCGCCCCCTCTGACGGTCGCCACTTCCTTGCCGTCGCGATAGAAGCCGCTGCAAGGAGGGAGACACCATGGCTGGTCTTCGCGTATCGGGCTTCCGGCTTGGCATCTACGTCTTCAAGGACGTCGAGATCGTCGACTTCGCGGCACCGCACGGCGTGTTCTCCGTCGCACGCCGCTTCGATCCGGAGCTCGAGGCTTTCCTCATCGCCGATGCGATGCGCCCCGTGCAGGCGCAGGCCGGCTTCACCGTGCTGCCGAACTACAGCTTCCAGGACCGGCCGGCGATGGACGCCTTCCTCATCCCGGGCGGATTCGGGACCCGGCAGGAACTGCACAACGAGCGCTTGCACGAGTTCATCCGCTCGCTGCCCAACTCGTGTCTGCTGACCAGCGTGTGCACGGGCTCGTGGATCTACGGCACGATGGGACTGCTCGACGGCCTCGCCGCCACCAACCGCAAGGAACCCGACAAGGTCGAGGCGAATCCGCCGGGCATGGTCCCCATCGATCGCCTGGCGAAGATCGCGCCCAAGGCGAGAATCAGCCGCGCACGAGTGGTGGACTCGGGCCGCATGGTCACCGCGGGTGGAATCGCGAGCGGCATGGAGATGGGATTCCATCTCCTGCGCCGGGCCGGCTACGAGGAAAAGTTCATTTCCGAAGTAGCGCGCGTGATGGAGTACGCGGCGGCGTACGAGATCTATAGAAACGATCGCGAACCGGCGCCTGAGCGATCCTAGAAACGGACGGTAAACGCCGCGCCGGGGCCGTTCTTGAAGTCGGGGCGGAGGACGACGCGGCGGACGTGCTTGCCGGTCTCTTCCAGCTCCATGACCGTCACGCCGTCGAGGACCTGCGAGATCGCCTCGAACTGGACGGCCTTGGCCTGGCTGGGCTGTGGCGATGCTTCCACAGCCGCCATCGGCTCTCGGGGAGCAGCGCGCTTCGCGTCGAGCTGGCCGACGCTGGCCGCGGCCGGCAACGAAAGAGCCAGAATCGACAATCCCAGGAGTCTCTTCACCAAGCGAATCTATTCACCCCGTGAGGCATCGACACGCGCCTCACTTAGTTGTGCTGAGCAACCAGGCAAGCGAGCAGAACGCCCGCTCCGCCATCCCCAGGAAAACCGTCCAGCTCCGAACTCCAATCCCAGAAAACCCGCGAAATCACAGCGAGTTGATGGGGATCACGCCTTGCCCTTGGGGTGGTTGGGGACCGGTTCGCCCTTCCCCTGCTCGGCGCGGCGCTGGTCGAGCACCTTCTGCGCCTCGTGGGTCGGAACCTCGTCGTAATGATCGAATTCCATGGTGAAGTAGCCCATCCCCTTGGTGAGCGAGCGAAGCTCCGGCGCATAGGTGCGTAGCTCGGCCTGGGGAGCATGGGCGTGGATGAGCGTCCCTTTGGCGGTCGGCTCCATGCCGAGGATCTTTCCCCGCCGGCTGGTCACGTCTGCAATGACCTCGCCAAGCATCTCGTCGGGGACGACGATCTCGAGCCGCATCATCGGCTCGAGCAGGACGGGCTTGGCGGAGGCGAGCGCGTTCTTCAGCGCCATCGATCCCGCGATGCGGAACGCCATGTCGCTCGAGTCCACCGTGTGGAACGAGCCGTCGACCAGGGTGGCCTTGAAATCGACCAGCGGGAAACCGCCGAGCGGACCTTCCTTGGCGGCATCGCGGATCCCGTGCTCGACCGACGGAATGAACTGTCTCGGGATGACGCCGCCGACGATTCCGTCCTCGAACTCCACCCCGGTCCCGCGCGGCATCGGCTCCAGTTCGATGTGGCAGTCGCCGTACTGGCCGCGCCCGCCGCTCTGGCGCTTGTACCTTCCCTGTGACTTGGCCTTTCCCAGGATGGTCTCGTGATAGGCGGGGTGCGGCAATTCGAGGTGCACGTCGACCTCGAACTTGCGCTTCAGCTTCTCCACCGCGACTTCGATGTGGACCTGCCCCATCCCCTTGAGGAGCGTCTCGTTCGTCTCCGGGTCGCGGGTCATCTCCAGCGAGGGGTCCTCCTCGATGAGCTTGTGTAGCGCGACGCCCGCCTTCTCCTCCTGGTCGCGATCGATCTTGAGCGCGTAGGAGATCACCCGCTTCGGCTCGCCGATGAACCCGAGCCGCATCGGAGCATCGGCCGCGGTGAGCGTGTCGCCGACGTGGACGTCCTTGAGCTTCATGAGGCCGACGATCTCGCCCGGTCCGGCCTCTGGAATCTCGGAGGTGTGCGATCCGTCGATCCGATAGACGTGCGCCACCGGCTCTTCGTGGTTCGTGCGCGGATTGAAGAGCTTCATTCCCGGCTTGATGCTCCCGCTGAAGATGCGCGCCGCGGTGAGGCGCCCGACGAAATGATCGACGGTGTTGCGGAAGGCGAGCAGCGTCGGCGGCGCGTCGCGCTGCGCGTTGCGGACGATCTCCTTCTGGTGCCCGTCCTTGCCCCTGATCTCCCGCCGGGAGGTGGGCGCCGGCAGGTACTTCACGATCGCGGCCAGCACATCCTTGACGCCGATGCCGGGGCGGGCGGCGCAGGCCAGCACTGGCAAGAAGCGCCGTCCGAGCACGGCGTGGGCAAGCGCGTGCTCCAGCTCTTCCAGCCTCGGTTCCTGCCCGTCGAGATAGCGCTCGAGGAGCAGATCGTCCGTCTCCGCCACCGCCTCGACGAGCCGGGTCCGCAGCTTCTTCGCATCGCTCTCGAGCTCTTCGGGCAGGTCCTGGTCGCCGAAGACGCCGAACTTCCCGTTGCCGCCCTTCTCGTAGACGTGGGCACGCATGGTGAGGAGATCGATGACGCCGGAGAACGAATCGCCGAGGCCGATGGGAAGATGCACGGCGACCGGCTTGATCCGGAGGGTCTTCTCGATGTCGTCGAGCGCGCGGAGGAAGCTCGCGCGATCCTTGTCGAGCTTGTTGACGCAGGCGATGAGCGGGAGGGCGCGCTCCATCGCGAGGTCCCAGTGCGCTTCGGTCTGGTGCTTGACGCCGCTCACCGCGGAGACGAGGAGCATTCCCCCCTCGACCACCGCCAGCGATCGATCGGTGTCGGTGAGGAAATCGGAAAAACCTGCCGTATCGAGCACGTTGATGAGCACGCCGTCGTGCTCGGCCCAGGTGACGTGCGTCGCCACCGTGAAGTTGCGTTTCGCCTCCTCCGGTTCGGCGTCGAGATGGCTGGTGGAGCCGTCCTTGCTGGCACGCGCCGGGGCCGCGTGCCGGAGCATGGCCTCGGTGAGGGCGGTCTTTCCCGCGCCGTCGTGAGCGATGATCGCGACGTTGCGAATCTGCTTGGGATCGAGCATGGGAGTCTCCGGGTAGACCGCTACAGTAGATCAGTCCGAGACAAGTGATCGAGGGTCCCATGAGCCGTGCTCGCCTCGCCGCTCTCGCCCTTCTCTTCTGGGCGTGCGCCACAGCGGCGGTAGCCCAGGTCCGCGAAATTTCCCAAGGCGTCGAGATCCCCGCGACATCCTTCGCTCTCCTCGACGACGCGACCGCGATCTCGGCGAATCCCGCCGGCCTCGGGTACGTGCGCGGCATCGGTTTCGACTACGTCCACGAGCGGACTTTTCGCGACGTGCAGCATGCCGACGCGCTCTTCCTCGCCGCCGGGGCGGGACCGATCGCGGTCGGATCCTCGCTGGAGTGGGTGCACACCGGATCCGAATGCGTTGCCGCGACACCCTGCTTCCGGCGCTTCACCATCGGGGGCGCACTACGGTTCGGCCGTCTCTCGCTCGGCGTCGCGCGGCACGGGTTCTCGAGCGACGAAAGCTCCGCCTATGCCAGCCTGGGTTCTTGGGATTTCGGGGTCCTGCTGCGGCCCGCGCGGTGGCTGTCCCTGGGGTACACGGTCCTCGACACGAACGAGCCCGCTTTCGCCTCGCAGGTGATCTCTGCGATCCCCGCGACCTCGGGTCATCTTCCCCGCCGGCACGTCGCCGCGATCGGGCTGCGACCGTTCGGCGAGCGGGTCACATTCGGAATCGACGCGCGGTTCCGCGCTTGCGACGAGTCAGGCCAGGCCTGCGGCATCGATTCGCCGGACGGCGCGCTCACGGTGGAAGCGCGGGTCCTGCGCGGTCTCACCCTGCTCGGCCAGGCGGGCTTCGATCAGCGCCGCGCCGGCATCGGTGCCGCGACGGACACCACCTTCCGCTTCCAGATCGGCGCGCAGATCGACTTTGCGCACCTGGGACTTCGCTCGGCTCCGCGCTTCCGCGGGGGCGACCCCGGAACACTGTCCACGGAGATTCGCCTCACTACCCAGCCCTGGGAGGGCGTCTCTTTCGCCCCGGCGACGGCGGCGGACGTCGACCTCGACAAGGCGCTGCGGCGTCCCGGATTCGACATCAAGGATCTCGTGTTCGGTAGCGAGCATCGCGACCCGCTGGAGCGAACACTGGAGATGTTCTCGCGTCTGTCCCGCGACGGATCGGTCAAGGCCGTCGTCCTGCGGACCCGGGGGATGCCGCTCGGGGCGGGGCGGTCGGAAGAACTGCGAGAGGGAATCGAGGGATTGCGGAGGGCGGGCAAGAAGGTCCTCTTTTACCTGGAATCCGGCGGGGACCTCGACTATGCTGTCGCCTCGGTAGCCGACAGGATCGTCGTGGCCCCTCAGGCCATCCTGGCGGTGAACGGCTTCTCCGCGACGGCGCTGTTCGCCGGCGCGGGCCTCGAAAAGCTCGGCGTGAAGGCGGAGTTCGTCCGGGTCGGCGCCTACAAGAACGCGCCCGACGTCTTCACCCGCAGCGACATGTCGCAAGAGCAGCGCGAGGTCACCAACGCCCTGCTCGACGACGTGTTCGGTCGCTATGTCAGCGAGGTGTCGCGGAAGCGACACCTCGACGAAGGGAAGTTCCGGCGGCTCCTCGATCGGGGTCTGCTCACCCCGCAGGAGGCGCTGCGAGAAGGGCTGGTCGACGGGCTCGCGTATCCCGATCAGCTCGAAGAGGAGGTTCGCAAGGTCTTGGGCGGCAGCTCCGCGTTCCTGCGCAAGACATCGCTCGAGCAGCCCTCGGTCCGCGACGACCGCTGGGCTCCGAGGCCGCGCATCGGCATCGTGCGGGTGGAGGGCGACATCGCTCGCGGCTCGGGCGGCTCCTCGCCTTTCGGCGGGGTGGAGATCGCCGGATCCGACAGCATCGCCCGCCGCATCCACGCGCTCGCCGACGATCCTGCAGTCCGTGCCATCGTGGTGCGCATCGACTCCCCCGGTGGCGACGGCACCGCCTCCGATCTCATCTGGCGCGAGCTCGTCCGGGCCCGCGAGGAGAAGCACAAGCCGGTGGTCGCCAGCATGGGCGATGTCGCCGCCTCGGGCGGCTACTACGTGGCGGTGGCGGCAGACCGGATCTATGCCGAACCATCCACCATCACCGGCTCGATCGGCGTGTTCATCGGGAAATTCGATCTCCACTCGCTCTACGGCGGCCTCGGACTCACACTCGTGACCAACAAGCGCGGCGAGAGCGCGGACCTCTTCACCACCGCGCGGCCGCTCACCGACGCCGAGCGGCAGATGATGCAGGGCTGGGTGGACGCCTTCTACGCGGAGTTCGTCGACCGCGTGGCGAGCGGCCGCAAGATGTCCTCTTCGCAGGTGGACGCCCTCGGGCGCGGGCGCGTCTGGTCGGGAGCGCAAGCCTTGCAGCGTGGCCTCGTCGATCGCATGGGCGGGCTTCGCGACGCGCTCGTCGACGCCAAGCAGCGCGCCGGTTTCGATCCGGGCGACGAGGTGGCCATCGACGATCCCGGCCGCTCGGAGTCGCGGCTCGGCCCCGACGTGAGCGTTCTTCCCGAGCAGCTGCGCGGACTCGGCGAAGGCGCTGCGCGCCTGTTGGCCTTGCTCGGCGAGCCCGGAACGCTCCGCGCCGCGCTTCCCTTCGATCTCGAGGTCCACTAGGTGCAGAACAAGGTCCTCATCGTCGAGGACGAGACGAGCGCGTCGCGGCTCGTCGCGTCGCTTTGCGCCGAGGTGGGCCTCGCAGCGGTGGAAACCCCGACCGGCGAGGAAGCGAAGGCGGCACTCGAGGGCGCGGCGGTGGCCGGCGAGCCTTTCGCGGCGGTGGTGCTCGACCTGGTGCTCGGGGAGCTCGACGGTTTCAAGGTCGGCCAATTCATGCGCGGTCAACCGTGGGGGGCGAATACCCCTCTCGTCGTGATGAGCGGCGTCTACAAGCAGGCCAATCCGGACCTCATGCGCGAGCTGCACCCTGTCGCGTATTTCGCCAAGCCGTTCGAGCCCGCGCAGATGCGCGACGCGCTCGTGAAGGCTTGCAATGTCCCGGGAGTCGCGACGGCGGTGGAGGGCAACCTCTCGGAGAAACCGGCCGCCGCGGTGTTCGTCGATCTGCTCCGGCAGAAGGTGTCCGGAATCCTCACCGTGACGGGTGACTCCGCCGTGCGGAAGATCCATTTCCAGCAGGGCCAGATCCGGTTTGCCCACAGCAACGTGCTCGCCGAGTCGGCCGGATCGGCCCAGGTCGCTTCCGGGGTCATCAAGCAGGCCTCGTTCGACCGCGCGGTAGCGATGTCGAGGCAGAACAAGGTCCCGCTCCACGAGGCGCTCGCGCATTCGCGGGTGATGAGTACGGAGCAGCTCAAGCTCGCGGCCCGACGCCCGCACCAGCCCGGTCGCCCTCGTCGTCGATGCGGCCAAGCGGTTCGCGGCCCCGGCCGCGTCGAGAAAATGGCTCGAGGCCCGGCGCGACTCGCACCTGACCCGGAGTCCCGATCTGGAGCGCGAGCTATTTACCGTCCGGCAGGTCTGGCCGGGCGAAGGCGTGACGGCGTTCGCGACCGGCGGCCGGGGGATCCACGAGGCGCTCTCGCGGGTGAAGGAGACCGAGCTACCGCTCCTCCACTGGCTGTGCTTGTCGGGGCTCGTCCAGCTTGCCGGAAGGCAGAAGGAGCAGCCCTCGCCGGCCCCGCCGAAGCACAGCCCGGTCGAGCTGGATCGAGGCACGAATTTCGCCCCGCGAGAGCAGGCAGCGCGTAAGATGCTGGTGGAAAGCCGCGATCGGTTCCGGGAAGCGAATCATTATCAGGTATTGGGCGTCCAACCCTCGGCCGACGCGGAAACGATCAAGGCGGCGTACTTCGAGGCCGCCAAGAAGTTCCATTCCGACTCGTTCAGCGGGATGGAGCTCGGTTCGGCCCGCCCGCTCGTGGAGCAACTCTTCACTCGGGTGGGCGAGGCATACGGGATCCTGACCGACCCGGAGAAGCGCGCCGAATACGACGTCTACCTCGATCGCAAGGCGAAGGGACTACCGACCGACGTGGGGGCCGTCCTCCGCGCCGAGGAGGTATTCCGGCGGGGTGAGAAGCTGTTCAAGAGCGGCAAATGGGACGAGGCGGAGGCGGCCTTTCGCGAGGCCGTCAGCCTGAATGGCGCGGAAGCGGAGTTCCACGCGTACCTTGGCATGGCCATCTTCCGCAAAAGAGGCGACACCGGCGAGGCGGCCGGTTTCGTCGAGCGCGCCTTGGAGATGGACCCGCGCTTGAAGAGCGGGACGCTGTTCCGCGCGCAGATCTGCGAAGCGCAGGGCGACCTGGAGAAGGCGAAATCGATCCTTCGCAAGGCGGTCGAGCAGGACCCGGGATTCGACGAGGCCCGTGAGGAGCTGGGAAGGCTCCGTCGCGGCCCGCCGGGACCGGAAAAGAAGGGCCTCCTGACGAGGCTCCTGAAGAAGTAACGCATGGAGTCTAGACGATGAATGGTGACGAGCAGCGCCCCTCGGGCAGCAGCGCCGAGGCGCAGCCCCAGCACGACGCGCCCGAGCCGGGCAACGCGCGGCTTCCGCAGGCGCCCCAGCAGCAGGGTCAGAACGGGCAACCGCAAGGCGAAGGTGGCGGACGCCGCCGGTTCCGGCGGCAGCGGCGCGGTGGACGCGGACGCGGCCGGCGCAACCAGCACGGTGGTCAGCAGCAGGTACAGCCTCCGCTCGACGCACAGGGCCGGATCGTCGATGTCGAGAACGACTCCGGGGACGACGTCCCCGAGCCCGGCGAGCCGCAGAACGCGTCGGGCGCCGGCGAGCCGATGGGATCGCAGACCGGCGCGGACATCGCCGGAGGCCCATCGGCTCCGGGCGCTCCGCCGCCGTCGAGCGAGGCGGCACAGCCCGCGCCCCAGCAGCAACAGCATCCGCGGCCCCAGCAGCAGCCGCAGCAAAGGCCCCAGCAGCAGCGGCAGCAGCGCCAGGAGCCCACCGTTCCCTGCGAGGGCGTCCTCGACGTCGATCACCGCGGCAACGGCCGCCTGCGGGTCGCGAAGTACAGCTTCCTCCCCAACCCCGACGACGTGGACGTTCCCCGGCGGCACATCATCGATCGCGATCGCTTGCGGCCCGGGAACCTCATCGCCGGTCAGTCCCTGCGACGCAACGGCCGCCTCCAGCTGGTCCGCACCGAAACGGTGGAGGGCTTGCCGCCGCAGCAGGCCGCCGCGCGCACCGCCTTCCAGAACCTCACGGTGATCGATCCCGACGACCGGCTGGTGATGGAGACGGGCCCCAAGGAGCTGCTCACCCGGGTCATCGACATCGTCGCGCCCGTCGGGCTCGGGCAGCGCATGCTCATCGTCTCGCCACCCAAGGCAGGCAAGACGATCATGCTGCAGAAGATGTGCCTCGCCATCACCCAGAACCGGCCCGACGTGCACCAGATGGTGCTGCTCATCGACGAGCGGCCCGAGGAGGTCACCGACTTCCGGCGCACGGTGAAGGCGGAGGTCTTCGCCTCCTCGTCCGACCGTCCCACCGAGGAGCACCTGCACGTTGCCGAGACCGCGCTGGAGCGGGCGAAACGCCTCGTCGAGGCAGGCA
>Ga0209156_10004365_pt1 | contig 10332 bp, 12 predicted proteins | sample GraSoiAngelo_124_FD_185881 | JGI IMG/M metagenome (GOLD analysis project Ga0209156, IMG submission 185881) | Grasslands soil microbial communities from the Angelo Coastal Reserve, California, USA - 14_0927_05_20cm (SPAdes) (version 2) | ecosystem: Environmental > Terrestrial > Soil > Grasslands...
CAGCTCTTCCTTGCCGCGCACGTAGTAGTACATCCCGGCGAGCGACATCCCGGTGGCCGCGGCGAGGTCGCGCATCGTGGTCGAATGGTAGCCCTGGTCGGCGAACACCTTCGCCGCCCGGGACAGAAAGTGATCGAGCCGCTCGTCGTAGGGGCGCATAGTTCGAACGATCGTTCGAATTTGGAAGCTAGGCGAGCGGCAGGAGGCGGTCAAGGTTGGGGAGGTTGGGGGAGGTTAGGGGAGGTCGCGCGCGTCGCGTCACAACCTCCTCTAACCTCCTCTAACCTCCCCAACGCCTTAATTTGCGCTGATCTCTCACGTCTACCGTCCCGAGCGCATGCCCACCGCGGAGCCCGTTGCCGCCGTCCCCGGCCCGACCGACGCGGCGCTGATCGCCGCCTGGCAGGGCGGTGACGAGCAGGCCGCGGCCGAACTGGTCCGGCGTCACGCGCGAGCGTTGGCGCGTTTCCTCGCGGGCGCGGGGGCGCCGGAGGCGGATCTCGATGACGTGGTGCAGGAGACGTTCATCCGTGCGTTTCGCGCCGTCGCCACGTTCCGCGGGCAGTGCCGCTTTCGCACCTGGCTGCTCACGATCGGGGGCAACGTGCTGAAGGACGCGCACCGCCGCGCCAAGCGCAGTCGCGTAGTGCCGCTGGGCGACGACCTGCGATCGACCGATGGTGACCCGCACGAGCGGGCGGTCGCCGCCGAGGCGGAGGGGCGGCTGGGCGAAGGGTTGCAGCAGCTGCCGCGGCTGCAGCGCGAAGTGTTTCTGTTGCGGGCGCAGCAGGGGCTCGAGTACGAGGAGATCGCTGCCGCGCTGGGCACGACGCCGGGGGCCGCGCGGGTGCATTACCACCATGCGGTCAGGAGATTAAAGGAGTGCCTGAAATGAAAGACGACGCCACGTTCCACGACGCCAAGTTGCAAGAGCTGGCGCAGCGGCTCGGGACTCGCGCGGCCGAGCGGCTCGACGTGGAGCGTACGGCCCAGGCCGTCGTGGCACGGTTGCGCGAGGAGCGGCAGGCACCGCGCCAAGTCTGGGCGCGCATCCCCGCGAGCTGGCTGCGGATCGCAGCGGCGCTCGTCCTGGTCGGCGGCGCGAGCATCGTGGCGCGCGGCATCTGGCCGCGAGCGAGTGGCGTGGCGCCCCAGGTCGAGACCGTCGACCTGGGCGAGTTGTCCCCCGCCCAGCTGCACGAGGTGCTCAACTCGCTGGACCAGCCCGGCCCTCAGGAGCCCGTCCCGGCGCAGGACGTGGGTCTCGAGGACCTCACGCCCCAGCAGCTCCGCACGCTGCTCGCGTCCTTGGAGGGCTGATGAAACGGCTCAGCTGGATTCTCGTGCTCGTGCTCGCGCTCACGCCCGCGCTGGCGGCCCAGGTCCCGGAGGACTCGAGCACGTCGCCCGCCGACCAGGCCGAGGCGCGGCAGCTGCGGGAGCAAGTGCGGCAGCGCTGGGCCGAGCACGTGCGCTCCACGCTGGGGTTGAGCGACGATCAAGCCGGCAAGCTGGACGCGACGGAGCGGCGCTTCGAGGAGCAGCGCCAGCCGATCCGCGCACGCCAGCGCCAGATCAACCAGGCGCTCAACGCCGAGCTGGCTGCGCAAACCCCGAACGAGGATCGGGTGAAGCAGCTGATGAGCGAGCGGCAGCAGAACCAGCTCAAGTTGCAGGGTGTCAATCGGGACGAGGATCGGGAAATGCAGGGCTACCTGACGCCGGTGCAGCGGGCCCGCTATCAGGAGGCGCGGCGCCGGTTCCAGGAACGCCTAGCCGAGTTGGTCCGGCATCGCCGCGAGCAGCGGCAGCGCATGCCGGCTCAGGGTCCGCGCCCGCGGCGGCGTCCGCCGCGGTAAACGAACCCAGCTACGCCCGGAGACCGAACGCCGCGGCGAGCGCTTTCAATGCGCGGGCGCGGGCCCGCGCCAGCGTGCCCGGTGCGGGCCGGCCGGTGCGCACCTCGAACGCGCGCCAGTCCGCGTCCGACCACGCGACGGCCGCGAGCGCGCCACAGCGGGGGCAGCGCATCGCGGGGGCGGGGCCGTCCAAGCGCGCCCGGGCGCAGCAGCTGGGGCACACGCCGTACTTGCGGCCCGCGCCCGCGCCCGCGGCGCCCACGTCCGGTCCGGGCACGACGGTCCAGGTGGGGGGCCGTAGCGGCAGCACCTGCACGAAGGCGCGAGGGATGTGGAGTAAGCGGTGGTTGACGTCCACGATGGCTTCGACGGGCGTGAGTTCCACGACGCGGTACCAAGCGCCGCGGCGCAGCGGGCAGTCCTGATCGGCCCGCACTCGGGCCCAGTATTGTACGTGCGGCATCCGCTCTCCGAGCGCCAGTCGAGTGGTGAACTCCATAAGATGGCGCAGAGCGACCGGTTCGGACTGTGACATCCGACACAGACGCGCCGGGAAGACGGAGCCGGTCGCCTCCCGACCCGGCTCCGACGTCCCGTTGCTACCCGCTCAGCTGATCGCGCTGTTCAGCTGCACGCAGCGACCCAGCAGCGTCGGGGCGCCCAGCGCCTTACCGTCGGCGCCGGTGAACGCGGCGAAGATCCACGGATTGCCGCCGACCCCACCCAGCACCGGCTGTTTCGGGAACGTGAGGCTCAAGCCGGCGGGGATGACCGCGACATCACGCGTCACGTCGGCCTCGTGTGGCCCGCCCACCGGATTGTCGTTGTTGCGGAAGATGATGCGCGCGGACACACCGGCCATGGTCACGCCGCTCGTGAAGCTGATGAAGGGCCCGGGGCTGTTCTCGCAGGATTCCACGGTGAAGGTCGCGACCGCCGAGGCGGTGGTCACGGCCGACTGCGTCACGTGCCAACCCGCCCCCTGGACGCAGCGCCCGACGAAGATCTCACTGCTCAACGCGGCGCCGTTCGCGCCGATGAACTGCACCCAGATGAAGGGGTTCCCGCCCACGCCACCCAGCACGGGCTGCTTCGGAATCACGATCTGCTCGTCGGCGGGCATGACCGTCAGGTCGACGGTGTTGCCATCGGTGAAGGTATGGGTGCCCTTCATGTTGTTGGTGAAGGTCATCTCGACGCCATAGCCGCCGAGCACGGAGCCCCCCGAGAACGTGATCTGCGGGCCCGGATTGTTGCTGCAATCGTACGCCGAGAAGTCGGCGGAGATGGCGACCGGGATGGGAAGGGCGGTGTTATTGATGTGCGGTAACGACGATGCGGACGCGGAGAACGACGGAGCGGTCAGCGCGAGATTGGACGACCGCTCGGTACACGCGCCGGCCAGGACGACTGCACCCAGCAGGACCAGCGACTTCGCGAGTGCTACTCTGGCACACATGCTTCCTCCCTCTCCAAGAAAGGATTCCAACCACGACCACCGGTGAGTGCTCTGCGAGGTGCACGGAAGGCGGGCCGCTGGTTCGAAGGCCGTGCGCCGGGCGAGCCCGGTGGATGGCAAGGCGTGTACCTGTAACGGCCGGGTCAAAATGCACGTTGTGCACGCACGCAAATGCGAACGCGGAATACCTGATTGCTGCGTGCATGCAACAGGACGGTGTTGCGCGTCGGCCACCGCCGATAAGTCGGTCACGGACGGTGCGTTACCACACGTCTGGCGGAAGCGTCTTTGAAGGTTTGCCCAGGAGCGAGCGCGATTCGACGTCGCGATGGTGCCGGCTATATTGCTCCGCGGCCCGAGTGGCGGAATGGCAGACGCAGGGGACTCACAATCCCGTGGCTTTCTGTGCCGTTGAACGACTTACGCCCGCGAAATTGTAGAAGGCCTGTAGAAACGCCCGGGTGGCGGAACTGGCAGACGCGCCGGACTCAAAATCCGGTGGGGGCGACCCCATCCGAGTTCGATTCTCGGCCCGGGCATTGGCGTATAAGGAGCTTTGGCCCAACCGTCTCGTTGGCGAGCGGCGCGCGTCGTCTTTTTAGGGCCGAATCTTCCCCCACCGCTTTTCGATCTCCCGCTCCCGTTTCTCCTGGACCTCGCGAACGTCGCGCTCCCGTTCGGCTTCGGCTTTGAGCAACGGGTCCAGAAAATCCGCGAGCACCGTCAGGTTGTGGATACGGCGCCGTAGGTATCTCACCAGGCGCTCCCCGAACGCTGGGGGCACGCCGCGTTGCATCGCGGCATACGACTGGAGCGTGCGATAGTTGACCTCCATATGGTCCGCGACTTCGGTTAGTGGCGTGGTCAAATATTCGAGGGACTGTCGAATCGCGTTCGCATAATCCGCGTTCATGACCAGGACGGCGTCCGAGGTGTGCTTCGGCCAGACCTTACTCCTGCGGATAAAGGGATGTTCAGCGTCGGCCATATGTGAGCCTCCAAGTGTGTCGTAAAGGTTACCACGCATGTGGTAAAGATAACTTCACGTGTGGGAATGTATTACACACAGCACCCCTCGTCAAGACGATGAGGTCCGGGTAGCGTCGGCGTAAGGCACCCGCCGCCCCGGTTTTCGTACTGCTGCGCCTCGGATCGTTCCGGGGGCGCGCTCCCTTTGCCCGCTTGCGCCGACGTTGGCTATGCAGTTATGATCCGCGTGTACGCTAACTGCATAGGAGCATAACAGCGATGGCAAAGGCGAAGGTAACTACGAAGAGCGGGCTGGTAGTACAGCTGGATGGTACGCCCTCCGAGATTATCGCCGTCGTCGAGGAGCTAAAGAGAAAGGAAGAGGGGGGATCGGCCAAGAAGGGAAAGGCGGGACGGGTTCAGCTCGTCGACCTCATCGCGCAACTCATCGAGGACGATTTCTTCACCAAGAAGCCGCGCGACCTCGCCAGCGTAAAGTCTGCGCTGGCGGAGCTAGGGCACCCGTGGCCCGTGACGACGATTTCCGGAGCGATGCTGGATCAAGTACGGCGACGCACCCTGCGCCGCTTGAAAGACAAGAAACGCTGGGTCTACGTGAGGTAAAGTCAAATGCGAGTGCAGTTCACCGTAACCGACGACGACGGCCAGACGTTCCAAGGCGAGGCCGACCTCGCGCCGGCCGGAACGCGGCGGGGCGGCGCGCGACGCGCCCGGCCGACGTCCGCTCCATCCCCCGCCGCGGACGCTAAGCTCGACTTCGGGCTGCCGATCCGAGCCTTCCTTAAGAAGCACGCGACCGGGGGCGGGCCGCGGAAGTTCGCATTGCTCCTCGCCCGCATGACCGGCGGTAAGACCGGGGTCGAGGTGACGCGGGAGGCCGTCGAGAAGCAGTGGACCCGGAACAAGGGCGTCCTCGGTGGCGGCTTTCAGGACATGTACACGACGCGATCGAAGGGAGAGGGGTGGACCGATGCCGGCAAGACGCGGGGGACGTTCGTCCTGCGCGCCGATTGGCGCCAGGCGCTGAAGTAACGTGGCCGACGACGCCGTCCTGAAGCTGCTCAAGGCGAGGCTCCCGGCCCGCCACGCGACCGCCGCGGTGAAGCATTTCCGCGACGCGGTCCTCGAGTATCAGAAGCGGAAGTGGGACCACGCGACCGCCAAGGCGGGGCAGTTCGTCGAGGCCGTTCTCAAGGCGCTCACAGTGCACGCGGGCCTGACGCTGCCGACCGGCCGCGCGTTCAAGGTGGACGTCTACATCAACCAGCTCCCCAAGGCTGCCGGCGCGGACGACACGGTGCGACTGACGATCCCCCGCGCATGCCGGTTCATCTACGAGATCGCGAGCAACCGCGGCGCCCGTCACGACCCCGACGAGATCGACCCGAACGAGATGGACGCGACGTCGGCGCTGAACGCGAGCTCGTGGGTCCTCGCCGAGCTGCTGCGGTACGCGCAGAAGGGCGGGGACCTCGCGCAGACGGCGGCGCTCGTGGCCGGGCTTATGGCCCGGCGGTACCCGTTCATCGAGGAGGTCGACGGGCGCGTCTACTTCCACGTGCCGGACATTAGCGCCCGGGGCGTCGCGCTCCTGACGCTCTGGCACCGGTACCCAGGCCGGGCCGCGCGGGCGGAACTCATCGCCGCCGTGAAGCGTCACCGGTTCACGATCAACAACGCAAACGTCGCGGTATCGCGCCTCGGCGGAACGGTCGACGACGACGGGCAGGGCCTGCTGAAGCTACTGATCCCGGGGCTGCAAGAGGCAGAACGATTGATCGACCGCGCGCAACAGCGGAGCGCCTAGGATGGCGTCCGACGGGATCGAGTACGCCGGCATCGAGTACCTCGGCATAGCTGGAAGCTCGCAAGACTGTCAGGAAGCGGTCATCCGCCGTGTCCAGTACGGGGAGCGGATCTGCCAAGCGCGCATCCTCTCGTCGGCCGGCACGCACTGCCTGCTGCTCGCGAACGGGATCGGGGACCAGGCTGCGGTCAAGTCAGGCTTCGCGTCGGGCTACGGCGGTGAGGGACCGGCCGCGTTGTCGTATGTGTTGCAGCTGCTGGAAGCCCACAGCGTCGAGCTGGATGAGGTGGAGGTCACCGCGGACCTCATCGAGCGGCTGGACGATTCCGCGCTGACCGTCGGCGACGTCGATCTCATCATCGCGGCGCGACCGGTTCGACCGCGGCGGTGGCACGACTACATCATCGACGACGACCAGCGCAGCACCTCGCGGGGACGCGTGTGGCGCAAGTTCCGGCCCGTGATCCCCTATGCCATTATCGACGATCGTTTGACGGATCTGGTCCTCACGTTCTGGGACGACCCGGACGCCAAGCTCGTCACCGGCTACCGACGGCTGGAGGACCTCGTGAGAAAACGAACGGGCCTGAAGGGTCACGGTACCCAGCTCCTGTCGGCCGCGTTCCTCGGAGAGAAACGCGCCCTGTGCTGGGAGGGCCTGAGCGAGAACGAGCAGAAGGGGCGGGGTATGCTCTTCACGGCCGCATTCATGGCGCACCGGAATCCGCGAGCCCACCAGGAGCTAAGGGCCGACGCCGACGCGCAGCTGCGGGAGGTGCTGCTACTCAACCACCTCTACGTCCTCGAGCGCGAGGCGACGGATCGGGCGGCCCCTTGATGTCCGTAATGGACGTCTCGTCGTTCCTGCCGCAGGTCGGCGGGGTCGTCGGCACCCTCCTCGTCGTGCTGCTCGGCGTCTACGTGTTCCCCGGCTCGCCGCTCAAGAAGATCATCGACGAGTGGATCGGGCGCCGCGTGGCCCATCACTTCGACGAGCAGTTGGAGAACCACCGCCACGAGCTGACCCTCGTCGCCGACGCGGTCCGCGCCGGCCACCAGCGGCGCCTGCAGAACAGCGCCATCGTCGCGGAGCGAAAGCACGAGGTGTATCGTCGGCTCTTTCGCTTCCTCCACGCGGCGATGGGGAGGGTCGTGCGCCTCTTCGGCGTCACGTCGGAACCCGCGTTCGACGCGTATAGTCTCGCCGACCTCCATCACTACATGACTGTCCAACGCTTTCCCGGGACCGTCAAGGACGCCGTGCTGGCAGCGTGGGCGACCGATCGTAAGTCGGCGCTCACACAGCTCCGCCAGTCGACGCGGGACGCGACCATCGAGGAGGCGACGCGGGCCTACGCGCGAGCGTGGAACTACTTCCTCTCGAACGCGCTGTACCTCCCGGTCCCGATCGAGCAGAAGGTCCACGAGGCGTTCGTGCCGCTCGAACAGACGCTCATACTCGCCAAGACCCCCGGGACCACGGGCGACTACATCACGTGGCGCCGGGACGCGTCGGACCGCGTGGAGGAGCTCAAGGTCCTGCTGCGCGCCGAGCTGCGTGTCGTCGACGAGGGCGGGGACGATCAGGCAAGCAGGGCGTAAGGGCAGCGGACGGCCGTGGCAAGAGGATCGCAGAACCACCGGCGCGAGGGGCGGACCCTCGGGGAGTACCGCGGCGCTGAAGTGCCCGTAACTTCCCGCTATGCCCCGGTCCTCCCCGTAGGTAGCGTACTCAAAATCCCCCGGGGGCAACCCCGTGAGAGTTCGACTCTCTCCCCGGGCACTAGACGGGACAGGGACTTGCACACTAAGCACTACGCGGGCGCGGACACGACCAACCATGCAACGCCTACCCGAGCTCAAGCCAACTCCCGTCAGACCGCGGCATCCCCTCATTTATGGGGCGGGCTTGTTCCTCTCCATTGCCATGGCGGGATTCATCGGCAGAATCGGAATGATCTGGGTCTTGTCGGCCACCATCTTGGCGGTTGTGATGGCTATCGGTGCGATCGCAATTGCCGTCCGAGCCCGCTGAGTGAACAGTCTCTCACGCTTACTGCTCGCTGCGACAGGGTTGCTCTCGCCGGTCGACATGGTAGGGCAGACGGAGTCCAGCTGGGCGGGCCAGCGGATTGTCATGCTGCAAGGCATGGGTGAGGTCCACCACTCGGAGGACGGTTCGAGGGTCAGTTCCGCGGTCGGGATCAACCTCGTCAGCCCCGTCGCCCGCGTTGACGGGAGTCGGTTGTGGATCGTCTCCACGTCGGGCAGCGACTCGGGCTGGGTCGACAGTACCTCCGTCATACGGCTGTCACAGGCGGTGCCATACTTCAGCACCATGATCCAGGGGGCCCCGGATGACTGGGACGCCTACCTCCGACGTGCCGAAGCGGAGCACGCGCTCAATCAGCGCGACGCCGCAACGCAAGACTACAGTGCGGCCATCCGCCTTCACCCGCTTGAGGCCTTTCTCTATCTGCGCCGCGGTCGACACTACAACACGCTCCACGCCTGCGATCAGGCAGTGAGCGATTTTGACAAGGCCATCTCACTCGCGCCGACATCGGCGCCACAGGGCTACAATCTCGTCGCCGAGCTGTACAGCCTCGAGTCCAGTGTCTATTCCGGGTGTCCGGACTCGACGCGTCGCGACCCGCGCAAAGCCATCGAGGCGATTCAGCACGCGATCGCGCTGGACTCGTCGCGCGGCGGCGCGCGTGGGTTCGTGATTCTCGCCGGGGCCTATGCCAGCAGCGGAGACCTCGCAGAGGCAGTCAGGTTAATGAGACAAGCACTGGCGGTCCCTGGGGCTGCGCCGTCCTATCGAGAGGACTGGCAACGTCAGCTCGAGGAGTACCAGCGGACGCTCGCCAAGCAGGGAGCCAAGGGGCCTTGAACGAGGCAGTCCGCCCAACCAGCGCTTGCAGTCGGTGGACGGTGATCGCTGTGTTGTCCCCGATACGAACCTGAGGGGGTGTAGAAAAATTGTAGAAACCGACGCAGCACCTAATGACGCGAGCGGGCACCAGCAAGTCAGCGGGCGCCCATTTTCGTGCTCCTTGGCGCCACACATGTCCTGGAGGCCCCTATGGCGGCGACTCAAAATCCCCCGGCGGCAACCCCGTGAGAGTTTGACTCTCTCCTCGGGCATTTAGCCCCTTGAGAAGGGCCTACGAGCGCCGGCACATGAGCCTACGCGCTCGCCAGAAGGAAAGGCCTGCAGCCTAACGTGATCAAGATGCTACTTCCGAGTCAGCTCGGCGTATGAGCTGAGCGAGAAGTAGATCCGGTCCGCCCTTGAGTTTGCCGTGACTTCGCCGGTCAGTTTTCTCTCGCGGAGCAGCAGTCCGAGTGACAGGATGTGCGGCCACCGCGCGGCGTCGCTGGTCGGCATCCGCGCGGCGAACGTGCCGGAAAGCCGACCGTCGGAGAAGCTGGCGTCGGTGACAGAAGCACCCGGCTGGTCTCCTATCGATGCTTCAATGGCTCCGTCGATTTTGATCCGCAACCGCATTGGTATGGGCCCCTGGTAGGTTCGCAACGTCCCCAACCACTCGCCGGTGAGGTCCGGGGTCACGACCAAGGGCGGAGGACCGGACCGGAGCGGCGGGGGCCCCAATTGGGGCGGCGGACTCTGCGGCAGCACGGCGGCGACGGCCTGCCGCGCGATGGCGAACTCCTGCATCATCGCGGCGAGTCGCGTACTGGTGTTGGCAAGCACGACCACCGCGATATCCGTCGCGGGAAAGAGCACCATCACCGCCGTAGCCCCCGGCATCCCGCCGGTGTGCGCCAGATGTTCCCCACCGTCGAAAACGCCGAAGCCGAGACCATTGCTGGAGGGGGGAACCGGCCGGTGCATCTGGTCCAGTGTCGCCTCACGCAGAATCAGTCGCTGGTCAGGCAGTCGATCCTTCAGATGAAACATCCCGAAGCGCACCAAGTCGTGCGCGCTGGAATAGACAGAAGACGCCCCGATATGATCGAAGGTGAAGAACGGCAGCGCACATCCCCTCTCGTCGTAGCGTTCAGCGACGAAGTTCTCCAGTCCAATCGGCAGATCGATCGAGGTGTGAGTGAGGCCCAAGGGAACGAATACCTCTTGGCGCATGAACTCCGCATATGATCTACCGGACACGCGCTCGATGACGTAGCTGATGATCCCATATCCCAGGTTGGAGTACTCGACGACCTGGCCCGGCGGAAATACCACGTTT
>Ga0209156_10004366_pt1 | contig 10331 bp, 8 predicted proteins | sample GraSoiAngelo_124_FD_185881 | JGI IMG/M metagenome (GOLD analysis project Ga0209156, IMG submission 185881) | Grasslands soil microbial communities from the Angelo Coastal Reserve, California, USA - 14_0927_05_20cm (SPAdes) (version 2) | ecosystem: Environmental > Terrestrial > Soil > Grasslands ...
AAAAAGTGCGGCGTAATCGCGAGTGCGAGCTTGTCGCCGGAGAGCAAAACGCCGGCGCGTTCCTCTTCGCTCAGCGAAAGGTGTTCCTCCAGCTGGCCCAGCTTAGTGACGCGGTTTTGCAGCTGCCATTTCCAGTCTTTCCAATGTTCCGGCGCAATACCCCCATTGCCCGCCCAGTAACCCGGCGCGTGAGAAAGGAACGCCTTTTCCTGCTCAATTCCATCGCTGAGATTCACCATTTTCGTAGTTGTGTAAAAAAACTTAATGTCGTTAACAATCGTGTCAACGCACCCGGTTTTAACTCCCTCTCCCTGAATGGATTCGTCGGACGCCGGCCCACTACGGTCATTCAATTTCGGGGGAGCACACGCCGCTGGCGTGCTGGCGATGACTGCCCTCGCGGATTCTCATAAAACGTCGGACGGCCGCCGAATGCAGAACCCCGGGCTGGGCCAAACAGGCTTAGTGTGCGCTTTCCAGAACGGGATTCGGCGCTCGTAAAGCGACGCTACAGAAGATCATTTGGCGGTTTCGTTATTCGTCATTCGAGTTTCGTCATTCGTCGCGGATTCGAGGCCGAAACTTAGGTACGCGGTTTACGCCATCCACGCATCGCCCGGAATGCCAAGGCGTTTTCCCCCTTCCAAAACGTTTCCGCTCATTAGATCGCGATAGTAATCGGTCCAACCGGCCGTCGGTGAGCGAACATAACCATGTAATTCACCGCCATCGGCGTCACACTCGGGCATAACGTGACCACGCTGCGCGAAATGCGCACAAACGCCGTGCAACCACTCGTGCAGCCAAACTTCACCGCGCGCCTCATTTGTCCATGCCGATGACGGTGCGTTAGCAATGGCGGCGTAGGTCGCACCATTAGTCGATTCGCTCGCGCCTATCGCCAGACCCCAGGCATCACACGGAACCGCCGTGCCATTTTTCAAATCCCGCTGGGGCCAGAAAACGAAAATCGAATCGTATTTCCCAAACGGAGCTAACTCATCAAGGTCGGATCGAATGTCATCAGGCGATGGCCAGAAACGTGAGGACGATTCCCGGGTGAGAGACGCAAGCGCGTAATCGGGGCGCGCAGTTTCATATTCAATTCCCGCTCTGCCACCTGTTATTTCCGAAACCAGCTCTGGAAATCCAGCGAACGAGTCGAGCGCATCAGCCAGCTCCTGCTCGGACGCGACATGATGAAACCGGCGCTTGCGGCCATCAACGCGCAACTCCACATCCAACGCACGATAAACAAGGAGCGTTGTCTTCCAAATCTTCACCAACTTACGGCGATACTCGCGTGCAAACAATAATCCGGCACAGCTTGAAACGCGGTCGTGTTCATCAATACCGGAAATTCGGCGGCGAACTCGCCGCTGATTTGATCGTGCGAAGCAATAATGGGCGGACCGACAAACACGGAAGTAACGCCGGTATCCTCAGCCGCGCGGCCTTGAAAACGATCGACATCCTTACTTTCGCCGGACGCCGCACATTGGAATCCAACTAAAGTATCGCGTTTGCGCAGCAGGCAATATCCAGGCCCCGCAATCCACGTCAGGTCGTTGGCAAAATGATAATCGTGCGCGCCATCGCCGCGGAGAGTGAATTGGCTATGGGCCTCTGCGAAAAAATTATTGTAACGCAGGGAACTCTGCGCGCCGAAAATCCCATCGTACGAACCGGTGCCGAGAGTGAGATCGTGTCCGTGAATTGCATTCTCTGGCGCGCCCGGAATTTCCACTTCGTGAAATTCTTCCTCCAGCCGGCTGGAATCGCCGGTGGGAAATTTTAACCCCGCCAGCGCGACAATTGAGCACGTGCAATCCGGCTCGTGCTCGATTGCAACCGGATTCTTTCCTTCGACATTGAATTCACGCCATGCGGTTGAAGCAAAATGCCAGAGCATGGCCTTGGCCAAAAGCGAGACATCACCGATCCCGCTCACGTTCCCTTCGTCGATGGCAAACCCTTCTGGCCGCCGGAAGTCGCGGTAAATAAACGGCGCGTTGAATTGCACCGCCAGGCGATCATTAATTTCATAACCGATCACGAATTGGGTGATTGAACTGTCCAAGCGCTGCCCGCTGGGATTGGCAACTTCACGATCGTCGAATTGCAGCGTGCCGAAATGGGTGAACTGCTCGGCGATGGCGGTGTAGAGCCCGATCATGGAAGCTTTCTCTTTCGGCATCGATTCCAATTGCGGGGTGTAGCAGCCGCAGAGATCGCAAGCACGCGCGGCCAAAAGGAAAAAACGTCAGTGCGACAACGAGCAGCCGACCGAGCATCGCGTGTCCTTTACGCAGAGTGGCAGATCGCGTCAACTTGCAGATGTAGCCGCGTCTCTGCGAGACGCGTGCGCGCGGCTCGTAGAGCCGCGGCTACAGGTTGATTGGCAATAGTGGCGCGCCTACGAAGCGCGGTTACATTTGAACAATGGTCGCTCCGATCGTGTCGAAATTCCAACTCATGCGATTTTTGTTTGCTCTTATTTTTTGTGGGGCGCTGAGCGCTTCGCCTCTTCTCGCGCAGGAATCCTCCCCTACCGTTCCGCCGGCCGCAGCGGAGTCCGGAAAGGATGTCGTTCACGCCCTGAACAATGCTTTCGCCAAAGTTTTTGAAATCGTCGCGCCCAGCGTCGTCATCATCGAGGTTTCGAAAAAGAACGACGGCAACGAAGGGTTTAACTTTGACGATTTGTTTTTCCAGGGACAGCCCGACGATAATTCACCGCGGCGCGGTCCGCGCAATCTCCAACCGATTCAAAGCGAAGGGTCCGGATTCATTGTGCGGTCTGATGGATACATCCTTACCAATTTCCACGTAGTAGAGGGGGCGGACCATGTGGATGTTAAATTAAAAGACGGCCGCGAATTCCCTGCAAAAGTAGTTGGCACTGACGAGAAAACCGACATTGCGGTGATCAAAATCGACGCCAAAGACTTGGCGGTGGTGCAGATGGGCGACAGCGATGCGGTGCGGGTCGGGCAATTCGCCTTCGCCATCGGTGCGCCATTTAAATTGGATTACACTTTCACCTACGGTGTGATCAGCGGTAAAGGCCGCAGCAAATTGTTCACCAACGGGGGTTACAGCATTTCCGATTACATCCAGACTGATGCTTCGATAAATCCTGGAAACTCGGGCGGTCCGCTCTGCGACATCGACGGCAAAGTCATCGGCATGAACACGCTGATTAATGGATTGAATCGCGGCCTTGGCTTCGCTATTCCGAGCAACCTGGTCAACGAAATCGGCCAGCAACTGGTCGCCGGGAAAACAATTGCGCGGCCCTGGCTCGGGATTCGGATTGAATCGGTCGGCGACAATCCGAACACGCGCGATTTGCTCAAGGGAATCGACAAAGGCGTGGTTGTGCGCACGATCGAAGCGGACGCGCCTGCGAACAAAAGTGACCTTCGACCGTTCGATGTCATCACCAAGGTTGATGGCACGCCAGTGACGACCGACACGCAATTGCAGCGTGAGATTTTAAAGAAAAAGATTGGCCAGGCAGTTAAGCTGACGGTTTGGCGGAAAGGTCAGACGATTGAAATTCCGGTTACGACCGGCGAGTTGCCAAATGAGATTGCCCGCGCGTCGAACGAGATTGCACCGCCGGAGCAAGGCCCTCCAGAAGATGTCGGAAAATTGGGGCTGCAGGTGCAGGATATTACGAAGGAAATATCGGAGCGTCTCCATCTGGGCGATGCGCGGGGTGTAATCGTGACCGATGTCGCAGATAACAGCATCGCAGCCGCCCAGGGAATCGAGCGCGAGGATGTCATCACCGAAGTGGACGGAAAACCAGTCACAAATGTGCGGTCATTCCGCGAAGCCCTGGGCAAAGCCGATCCAAAGCGCGGCGTGCTGTTCTATCTCGACCGCCAGGGCAGCAAGACGTTTGCGGTCCTGAAAGCGAACGCGCCGTAGCTAGGTGGATCGAGCAGTCCCTTGCTCATGTTAGATTTAGGCGGCGCAGGCGAAATTGTTTTGGCATCGCCCGGCGGGGCGGTCGCTCACCCGCAGCGCTTAGGCCTGTCGGCTTCCCACAACCACCAGCACAATCCCGCCGACCACACAAAGTCCGCTCAACATCGGCGGGAAATCGATCCCGTGCTTTTCCTGATGCTTGATTTCAATGGGGCCCAATTGGGCATCCTTTTTCTCGGTGTTCCAGCCCAGGCCACCGTAAGCAAACCCGATGATGCCGAGGATGATTAAGATGATCCCGATAATGCCCGCGGGCTTCATCGGGCTACAAAGTCCGCCGGCCGCCGATGAGGTTGATGATCAGAATCACGACCGCGATTACGAGCAGAATGTGAATGAATCCGCCCATCGTGTACGAACTGACCAAACCAAGCAGCCAGAGCACCAGCAGAATGACAAATATTGTCCAAAGCATAATGGTTCCTTGAGTTGAGTTTACCCTACTTCGTGTCAGAAGGCCGAACTGCGCTTACGGAATATGGCCAGTTTTCGAAATTGCTTCCGGTTGGCCGCAATACTAAAATTTTATCGCCGGCGAAAACCACTGATTTCGAAAGCAACCCAGCCGTTCGTCCGACTGCAAACCTTTCTTTTTCTCTGCCAGGCAATGAGGACGCGAGGCGCGTGCGCCCCCTAGAATCCCTGCAAGATTACTCCTCCTTCAATGCCTCACGCAGATTCCAGTCCACGCGCTCGAGCCGCGATCGCGCGCTATCGCGACTGCACCCCGCCAACTGCGAGACAAGGCCGATCGCTCGCTCGCGCAGTTTTTTGTTGGTCGGTTGAAGATCGATCATCAAATTTCCATGCACGCGTCCCAGCCGAGCCATTACGCCTGTGCTGATGATATTCAGCGCGACTTTTGTCGCCGTCCCTGCTTTCAGGCGCGTGGAGCCGGCAACGATTTCTGGGCCGGTCAGAAGATTGATCACAAGGTCCCAATTTTCTGTAGCGGCAGCCGTGCCGGCTGCTGATGTCTCTGCAGGCGACACCCCTGCCGCTATAGGGACATTGGAGGTCATGAAAATTGTTTGCGCTCCGATTTCCTGCGCGCGGCGCAGTCCCCCGATCACGAATGCCGCCCGGCCGCTCGCCGAAATCCCAATCACCAGGTCCTCCCGCTTGACCCGGCGTTCATCCATCGCCAGCGCACCCGAGCGTGCATCGTCCTCCGCGCCTTCAATACTTTGCCGCAGCGCCGGCGCGCCCCCGGCAATGATTCCTTGAAACAAATCTGCTGATGCGCCAAAGGTTGGCGGAATTTCAGCGGCATCAAGAACACCAAGCCTGCCACTCGTTCCGGCGCCCACGTAAAAGATGCGCCCGCCACTGCCAATCGCACTGGCCGACAATTCGATCGCCCGGGCCAATTGATCGACGCATTGGCGCAATCCCTCCTCCACCGATTTTTCTTCCGCCACGAAAAGCTCCACGATTTCGCGGGCACTTAATCGGTCGAGGTTGGCTGATTTCGGATTCGCTTCCTCGGTCGGTGAAATCAGTTGAACCGCCGCAGCCCATTCCTCGGTTTTTGCCAATTGCAATCTCTCGTCTGCCGCTAACCAGGCCGCGCCCACCTCCGGCGCGGATTCGCACAGAGCTACCACCGCACCGGGAATCTTTTCGCTGAGAGCCTTGGCGAATGCTACTCCGTAAAATTTCTGATTTTCGAACAGACCCCCCATCAGTCGAACTTCCGGAGTCTCAAGCTGGAGCCGCATTGAAACAGCGGTTGTGAAGTCGACCAGCGCGCCGACACCGGCTGCGATAATTTGCCGTGCGGCTTCGTCGCTCTTCCGGGCTGCTTCGAAAACGACCGGCGCCAGTGAAGCAATCTCCATTTTGTCTGCGGTTTGCGCCCACCGCACCAGCTCATCGAAGTTATTCAAGCCGAGAGCGCACAAAATATTTGCCGCAAACTCCCGCTCGCCCCGGCGCAGATCATATTCGCGAAGCACTGAGCGCAAGGCACGAATGGAAACGAAATATGCGCCGCCGGCGTCACCCAAAATATGTCCCCAGCCACCGGCTTTTTCGATTTGCCGGCCACTCCGACCCGTTACGGAGGAACCCGTGCCCGCATTCACCGCAATTCCATCGCGATCGCGCAGACATGCCGCCATTCCCGAGTCGCGATCGCTGCCCGCGACGATCTTGGCCCTCGGCCAAACGGCCCGTGCGAGTTTCAGCAAAATAGCACGATCTTCCTCCGTCACACAGCCGGCGAGAAAAACTCCAATCCGATCTACTGCACGCGGCAAAACATGGAAAATTTTCGTGATCTGATCAAGCGGCGTCAGGCGCAGGTTCGACGCCGGCAACTTTCCCGACTCTATGATTGCGCCATTGGCCACCAGCGCCCATGCCGTCTTCGTTCCTCCACCCTCGATCCCGAGAATTTTTTCGTCATCCATTTTGTATGTAGTGGCGGTCTGTGACCGCCGCCGGAAATGTAAACGCAAATTCCTCAGCGGTCATAGCGAGGCGCGGAACACAGGTCACCAGACCTGTGCGCCCAGCGGAGTGCTACTCCGCTGAAACCTCGGTAACGCTTGCATCTTCCCATTGTCATCCTGAGCGCAAGCAAAGGACCTCACCTATTCGGTGGAGGCCACACAAAGTACATTACCATCCTTCGCGACCTTATGTGAGGTCCCTCAGTCCGAGCCGGACTGGCGTTGTCTTCGCGGTTCGGGGTGACGAACGCATTGCGTAGCGAGCCATTGTCTCGCGAATCCTCATTTGTATGATGAAAGCATGACCGAAGCGAAAGCGCGCGCGCGTATCGAAACACTGCGGCGCGAGATCACTGAGCACAATCGCCGCTATTACGAGGAAGCGGCGCCCACCATCAGCGATCGCGAATACGATCGGCTTTATAAAGAACTGGTCGATCTCGAGACACAGTTTCCGGAGCTCGTCACACCGGATTCACCTACTCAACGCGTCGGCGAGAAACCGCTGCGGGCCTTTGCACAAGTTCAACATCGCGTTCCAATGCTCAGCCTCGACAACACTTATTCCGAGGAAGAGGTCGTCAACTTCTACAAACGAATCACGCGTCTCTTGCCGGAGGAAAAAATTCCCGTGGTGATCGAACCCAAAGTGGACGGTGTCGCCGTCTCCGTGATGTATGAGGATGGCAAACTAAAGTACGCTGCGACGCGCGGCGACGGTTCGGTCGGCGACGTAATCACGCAAAACATCAAGACGATCAAATCGGTGCCACACCAATTGCCTGGCGCGGGTCCAAAAGTTTTCGAAGTGCGCGGCGAAGCTTATCTCGACAAAGCCGGCTTCGAAAAACTCAATAAGGAGCGGGAAGCGGCCGGGCTGCCGTTGTTCGCCAATCCGCGTAATGCGGCCGCGGGTTCGCTGAAACATCTCGATCCAAGTATCGCCGCCAAGCGCCCGCTCGGGATGATTTTTTACGGGACCGGCGCAATCGAAGGCACCGAGGTCGATCGCCACTCGAAAATCTTCCCCCTGTTTAAAAAGCTCGGTTTGCCCACGCATGAACATTGGTCATTGGCCGCTTCGGTCGATCAAATTCTCAAGGCAATTCACAACCTCGATGAGATCCGGCGCGGTTTCCCATACGAGACTGACGGAGCCGTAATCAAAGTGGATGCGCTTGGCCAACGGGAGCGTCTTGGCTTTACCGCGAAATCACCGCGCTGGGCGATTGCTTACAAATACGCAGCGGAGCGCGTCGAAACCAAATTGTTCGATATCAAAGTCCAGGTCGGGCGGACTGGAATCTTGACGCCGGTAGCTGTGCTCGAGCCAGTTCTCGTTAGTGGCAGCACGGTTTCGCGCGCGACGTTACACAACGAGGACGAGATCAAGCGCAAAGACATTCGCATCGGCGATACGGTCATGATCGAAAAAGCCGGTGAAGTGATTCCGGCAGTGATCGCGGTTGTTCAATCGAAACGGCCCCGCAATGCCAAGCCGTTCGATTTTTTCGAGCATATCCATGGCAAATGTCCCGTCTGTGGCGGGGAGGTCCGGCGTGATCCGCAATTTGTGGCGTGGCGCTGTGAAAATATTCTCTGCCCGGCGCAAACGACGCGGCGAGTGGAGTTTTTTGGGGCGCGCGGCGCACTAGATATCGAGAGCGTTGGCGGAATTGTTGCCGATAAACTAATCGAGCGCGGTCTCGTGCATGAACCGCTCGACTTATTTGAGCTCAATATCGAGCAACTCGCGAAGCTCAATCTGGGAACCGACGAAGCGCCGCGCGTCTTCGGGGAGAAAAACGCCAGTAAAGCGATTCAGGCGATCGAACGCGCGAAAACTGCGCCGCTTTCACGGTGGCTCTATGCCTTGGCGATTCCTGAGGTAGGCAGAACGACCGCGACCGATCTCGCACGTTTTCATGAAACAATCGACGATGTTGCGAATTCTCAGCTTCTTCGCGATGTGGTGAGCTATCATGGAAGGAAAAGCGATAAGTCCCGCGACGGCGGGGCGAAAGAAATTGCGGATCGCCTGATCAAATCCGGTTTTGCGGAGCCGTCGAAAAGCAAGATCGACAAGCAGCGCGGGATTGTAACCCAAATCGGGCCGGTCGTTGCGCAGAGTGTTCTCGATTTCTTTGGCTCATCTGCGGGAAAGAAAATTCTCCAACGAATGAAACAGCTTGGGATCGAGCCAAAGAGCGAGAAAGTTTCGGCGAAGCAAATGGCGCGGCTGCCGCTCGCCGGGAAAACGTTTGTTCTGACCGGAACAATGCCAGCCATGACGCGGGACGAGGCCTCAGAGAAAATCGAAGCGATTGGCGGTCACGTCAGCAGTAGTGTGAGTAAGAAAACCGATTATGTGCTCGCAGGCGAAGAAGCGGGCAGCAAGTTGGAAAAAGCGAAGAAACTGGGCGTAAGAATTATCGGCGAAAAGGAATTTCGGACAATGCTCGAAACCTAAAAAGCTCGTCATCCCGAGCGTAAGTCGAGGGATCCCGTTGCGGAAGCTTTAAGGTAACACCGCGGGATCTCTCGACTTCCGCTCGGGATGACGGCGAAGGCGCTACGGTGTGCGCTCAGGCGCTTTTTGCAGTCTTAGAGGCAACGCCTGATTCATGCTCGGCTGCGCGATCACCGGCGGACGTTGACTGGCCGGATGAAAATCCGCCTGGATGTTGAACGTCATTTTCTCATCGCCGCGTATTACCGTAACGGGCACGCTCTCGCCCGCAGTAAGGAAAAACGATGCGTCGATAATATCATCAGGCTGATGGATTTCCCTGTTTCCAACTTGGAGCAAGATGTCACCCGGCTGAATTCCTGAGTTTGCCGCCGGCGTGCTATCGAGGATCTCGGTCACTTCCGCATAGGAGCCGCCTTTCCCCTCCAGCGCCTGCATCAACTTCGCACCTATCCAGCCATGCCGCACTTCGCCAAAGCGGAGAAAATCGCTGCGGATTTTTTCCGCGGCTTCGATCGGCAACGCGTAACAGGATGAATTATTTTCCAAAGTGAAAGCAACCATGCCCACGACTTCGCCCTTCATATTTAGGAGCGGCGCGCCCGCTTCCCCGCGCTGGGTCGCTACGTTTACCCGCAGATGCGTGGTGTGAAAATAGTAGCCGAGATATTTTCGATCAAAACCACCGACTAACCCCAGGCTGGGCGTCTCCGGCAAATCGAGCGGGTAGCCGATTGCAACGACCGGTGTGGTCACCTCCATGTTTTGGGATTTGCCAATGGGCAAGGCTGGCGATGCGGTGTCGACTTTCAGGATGGCAACGCCGCTCCGAACATCGGTTACGAGCTGTCGCGCCGGCAGCTTCTTCCCATCGAACTCAACACTAAAGTTGTTCCCTTCCCCGCCAACGGAATAGGCCGTGTAAATTGTTCCGGTCGGATCGATAAAAAAACCGGTGCCGGAAAGCTCACAGTGTTCGTCGTCACCATGAATTTTCACGACCGCTTTCTTGCAACGATCGAAAATATCTTTGACCTCCCGACCAATGCTGGAGGCCGATTGATCTTCGGCCGAGACCGACGGGGCGACGGCGAAAATGAGGAGAAAGAGCCAACCCATCACAAATTTCCCCGCCCGAACCGCTGTCGGGCGATGCTTAGAACCGCAACGACGACTCATAACTCACAGGCATGCTGTCCAGCACATAACGCGGAGGCGTAGCCGTCCGGTGAGTCGAGAGATGCGAACGTGGTTGAGTGACGGTGATGCGAGTGGAGACCGGCGAAGCCAGACTCCAGCCACCATCGGTCGCGCTTTGGGCTGGAACAATAGGGGCAATACGGGCGACGTTCGGACTTGGCGGGGTCTGATAAATTTTGATCGAGATCACGGCCGCGCAAAGTAGC
>Ga0209156_10004370_pt1 | contig 10319 bp, 7 predicted proteins | sample GraSoiAngelo_124_FD_185881 | JGI IMG/M metagenome (GOLD analysis project Ga0209156, IMG submission 185881) | Grasslands soil microbial communities from the Angelo Coastal Reserve, California, USA - 14_0927_05_20cm (SPAdes) (version 2) | ecosystem: Environmental > Terrestrial > Soil > Grasslands ...
TCCAGTAACTTCGACCAGAAGCATCCTGATATTTTTGTGAAACCTGGGTCTGACCGTATGCCGGCCGATCAAGGATCGACTGACGTTTTGGATCCCACATCTATGCGCCCGGCGGGACTGTCGCCCTTTGGATTGGTCTTAGCCGCGGAATTGGAGTTGACGTTGGCGCAGCTGGCGCCATGACAGGTTCCTGTGGAGGAGTCGCCGGTTGCTTGGACGGCATTGCCGCGCGCACTGCCGCCTGCACCTGATCGGCACGTTGTTTCAAGGGCATGTCCCACGCGAGATAAATCAGCACGCCGACAATTAATATTTCGACCAACAGACGCATCGTTGATGCCGAGGCTGGCAGAACCCATGGGAGGAGGTCAAGACAAAGTTGGTGGCGCCTTCCTCTGTAGATACTGGAACCTGCTGGTCGGAATTGGCATTTGAGCTTCGATATTTGTCATTTTCACTCTGGGCCGGTGACTTTCTTAAAGCCTGTGAATCACACGAATTCACGCGAATGAATCAAGATCGAGACTGCTTTTTCGCGTCCATTCGCGTGCATCATTTTTTTTTGATCTCCCGTGCATCACGTTGCCCACCAGCGAAATTTCAGCGGCGACGTCCGCTTCGCCTGGCACGCCGTGGCGGTGGCAAAGACCGGTCACCCGGATTTCGTCATTTTCAGGCGCGCCACGCGCGACCGATGCGCGATTTTCGAATCATAAGATGAATAAATCGCGAGGCGCGGAAGTCGAAAGCCTCAAAACCTTCTCTCACGATATGAAGAAAATACTTCTTGTACTAACCATGCTTGCTCTTGTCTTGCCTGCTCTCCCGCAGGTGAAGGGACAGGAGGTCTCTGTCGATTTCTTTTACAATAATCTTTCCGGCGGGAACTGGATCGACGTTGAAGGCTACGGCTACGGCTGGCAACCCGATGTGGCTGTGAATGATCCCAATTGGCGTCCCTATGCCGATGGCTATTGGGCCTACACCGATGACGGATGGACATGGATCTCGTACGAAGATTTCGGTTGGGCAACCTATCATTATGGTCGCTGGGCCAAGTTAGCTGATTCTGGCTGGGTTTGGTTTCTCGGCAGCGATCTCGACTGGGGCCCGGCCTGGGTTTCATGGCGAACCGGCGGTGACTATGTCGGCTGGGCACCGTTGCCTCCACGCGGTCCTGGAATCGTTTATGAGGGGCAGCCCATTGGCGGCCAAGTGGACATCGAATTCGATATCGGTCCAGCCTACTACAACTTTATCGATGCTCGTTTTATCGGTGAGCCGGTCTTGCGCGATCGGATTTACCCGTGGTCGCAGAATGTCACCTACATTAACAACACCGTGAACGTGACCAACATCATTGTTCAGAACAATGTCGTATATAACTATGGTCCCGATTACAATGCGTTGAGCGCGCGTTCGAGCCGGCCAATTCAGCGCCTCACGATCGAGCGGCAGCCGGGTACTAATTTGTCTGTGGCGGCCAAATCCGGAGCACTGACGAAAGTGCAGGGCGGAAAACTCATGGTCGCAGCTCCGAATAAGATCAACAAGCCAGCTCAAGGGATTGCGCCTCCGAAAGTAAAAACAAAAGTCGCTCAGCCGAAACTCGAGCATGGCTGGTCCGGTGTTCCTAATGAGGCCCAGTTAAAGCAAAAAATTAAAACTGAGAACCCGAAGAACATTCCGCCGCCTACTGGCGGAGCCGCGACCGGGAAGGCCCCAACTGGGATTTCTCCAACGGCTCCTCCGGCGGGCATTGCTTCGCCTGCGCCAACGGCCCCAGTTACGGGACCTGCAAAAGGCAAACGGCCGGGCCGACCCGGCGCCCTAGAAAAACCTGCGGGCACGCCCGCTGGCATTGCCTCGCCCGCACCAACGGCTCCGACCACGCCATTTGAACGCGGCAGAGGTAGACGACCTCAACCCGGCGTGGCGGGCACGCCGGCAGGATCTCCAGGAGAAGCGGCTTCGCCAAGTATCCAAGGTACTCCGGCTGGAAAAGAGCGGGGGAGGCCAGGAAGAGGCAGGCTGGAGACGAGTCCGCCTCCAGGCCAGCCTGGCGCCGCGCCGACTCAGCCTGAGCAAGGTCGATTTAGAGGGCGCGGGCCGGAGCGAACCGCACCTCCAAGTCCGAGTGCTGCTCCTGAGAGTCGAGGCGGCATGGAAAGAGGGCAACGGACCTATGAGCAGCCAGGCGCCGGAGCTTCACCTGCTGGTGCGGCTCCGGGTGAAACACGGGGTGGACGGCAAAGAGGCCAGGGCGCTTATGAGCAACAACCTGGCGGAGCTCCCGCTACTGGTGCCGCTCCCGGTGAAGTGCAGGGTGGGCGGCAAAGAGGGCAGGGTGCCTATAGGCAACCCGGCGGTGCTCCGGGCGGCGAATCTCCTTCTGGAGCTGCGCCTGGAAAGCCAGAGGGCGGAAAGAAAAAGGGCGAGAAAGCTTCTCCGAGTCCTGGCCCTCAATAAGACGAAACCAGCTTCGGAAAAGCGGCGTCCCCCGGAGTGATCCGGGGGTCGCTTCGTGTACAAATATCGACGTCTCGAAGAATTAACAATCCGACGCTGTAGCCGCGGCGCTCTGTCGCCGCGGTTTCCGAGGTTGCTTCGCGTGAGCCTCGACAGAGCAAGGCGACTACAGCAACTCAGCAATCTGCACTGCATTCAATGCCGCGCCTTTCAGCAACTGATCGCCTGATACCCAAAACGAAAGCCCGTTTTCAAAAGCGCAGTCCACGCGTACGCGGCCTACCTCACAATTGTCCTTTCCTGCGACCCTTAGCGGCATGGGATAACGATTGTTCTGCGGTTCATCAACCAGCTCGAGTCCCGGCGCCTTGGCCAAAACCTCGCGCGCATGTTCTACCGATACCGGGCGCTCGAATTCTGCGCTTACGGCGACCGAGTGCGCGCGGTAAACGGGCACGCGCACACAGGTAACCGAAGCTCGAAATTGTGGCAAGTGCATGATCTTGCGCCCTTCATTTTGCATTTTCATTTCCTCCTTGGTGTAACCGCTCTCGAGAAATGAATCGACATGCGGCAGAAGGTTGAACGCGATCGGATGCGGATAAACTCGCGGTGTCGCTTGTCGATCCGTTCGGCTTCCGCTCACGAGGGATTCTTGCGCTGCGTCTTTCACTTGCTGGGTCAATTCGTTGATTGCGCGCCCGCCGCTGCCGGAAACGGCTTGGTAACTTGCAGCGAAAGTGCGCCGCACGCCAAATGCGCGGTGCAGGGGGTAAAGCGCCATCAGCGCGATCGCTGTCGTGCAATTTGGATTGGCAATGAGGCCGCGATGGCCTCGCACATCTTCCGCGTTAATCTCGGGAATGACCAGCGGCACGTGAGGTTCCATTCGAAAAACCGACGAGTTATCGATTGCGATTGCGTCCGCCTGGCAGGCAACAGGAACATATTTCCGCGAGATCTCTCCGCCGGCACTGAAAAAGACGATGTCGATTTTGTCGAATGAGCTGTCGGCAAGTTCTTCCGAAGGGATTGAATGGTCGCGAAAGCGAATGGATTTTCCGGCTGAACGCGCCGAACTAATTGCACGCAGGCTTGCGACGGGAAAGTTTCGTCGCTCGAGCACGCGCAAGAGTTCCTGACCGACCGCGCCGGTCGCGCCAACCACGGCAATGTGATAAGCTTTCATCAGCAAACGGATTCTATCGCCGGCCTCATCCCATGCAAACGTCGCGGACAAACATCCACATCTCAATTCGCGATCAGCGGCTCACGCTGAAGGAAGGTGAAGTGCCAATCCGTAGTTACCGAGTGTCCACTTCGCGATTTGGAGTCGGAACCGAAGAAGGGAGCATGAAGACACCGACCGGGCGGTTCCGTGTGGCAGAAAAAATCGGCGGCGAAATGCCGAGCAACACCGTTTTTCGCAATCGCATACCGCTTCAGCCGGGCGATCCGCTTCCCCCGACGGAGGATTTGGTCATGTCACGAATCCTGTGGCTGGATGGCTTGGATGAGCAAAACGCCAATGCACGCGACCGCTTTATCTACATTCACGGAACAAAGCATGAGGACAAAATAGGCAGCCCAGCCAGCCACGGGTGCGTCCGAATGCGAAATGATGATGTCGTGGAGTTGTTTGACCTCGTTGATGAAGGTGCCCATGTGATCATCGAGGAATGAAGACCACGACTTAGAGATTCAAAGAAAATGGAGAAAAAAAGCGTTGCGTCTGCAAAGTTCCCCACCTAGAAGATGGCAGCAACTTGCTGGGAAAGGAGGCGAGATAGAGTGAAATTTGTGAAAATGATTATGGTTGTAGCCGTACTAGTCACTAGTTTGGGACTCGGGGCCTGTGCTAAAAAACAGGAGACGATGACCACAAGTGCGGGTACGACCGGTTACTCGAAATAGATCAGGCGGCTGAGTTTATTGTTTGCCGATCCGCTTCCTCCGACGAAGAATTTGGTCATGTCGCGGATCTTATGGCTCGAATAATATGCGCAGCTCAGACACGCGAAAAAATGGAAAAAAGCGTTGCGCCTGCCAACTTCCCCACCTAGAACAGGGCAGCAACCCGCTCGGAAAGGAGGCGAAGAAGAATGAAATTTTTAAAAGCGATCATGATTGTGGCCATATTGGTCAGTGCTTTGGGGCTAGGGGCTTGTGCACAACATAAGGAGGCAGTCGTTACGGCTCCGGCTCCGAAAGGGGGGAAATAAGTCAGGCGTCCGAGTTTTTTTTCCGCGAATGGTTTTGCCTAAAGGCCAGGTCGTGCTCGACCTGGCCTTTTTCTTTCCCATCGCGACGGTCTGTGACCGCCGCAAGAATTCACATTGAACGTTGAACGTTGGAACTTGAGCGTTGGACGTTTAACTTGCCCAGATGGAATTGAACGGCCAAACGATGACGCTAACCGAGATCGCCACAGTGGCGCTCGGCGATGCGGCCGTTGAAGTCTCGCCGTCCGCACGCCCGCGCATTCTTGCTTCGCGTAAAGTCATCGAAGATATCGTCGCGCGCGACGCAGTCGTTTACGGTGTCAGCACGGGCTTTGGCAAACTATCGGATGTTCGCATTCCCCGGGGCGAGTTGGCACAGCTCCAGCTTAATCTTGTTCGCAGTCACGCTTGCGGTATCGGCAATCCGCTTCCAGAACCGGAGGTGCGCGCGATGATCCTACTGCGCGCGAATGTGCTTACTCTTGGGTTAAGTGGAATCCGGTTCGAGATCATCGAGATACTTTGTAAAATGCTCAATTGCCGCGTCTGCCCGGTTGTTCCGGAAAAAGGCTCGGTCGGCGCCAGCGGCGATCTTGCCCCGCTAGCCCATCTTGCCTTAAGCCTGATTGGCGAAGGCGAGGCGTTTTTTCAAGGCGAACGAATGGAAAGCCGCGAAGCATTTCGTCGCGCTGGGCTTGAGCCGGTGGAGTTACAGGCGAAGGAGGGCCTTGCTCTGCTCAACGGTACGCAGGCGATGCACGCAGTGGGTGGGCTCGCGCTTCTCCGCGCCAAGCGGCTTTCTCGCGTCGCCGATGTTTCCGGCGCGATGAGCCTCGAGGCGCTCAAAGGAACTCCCGTCGCTTTCGATCCGCGTTTGCAAAACGCCAGACCGCATCCCGGTCAGAAAGCCGTGGCCAAACATCTGTTGTCGATTTTGGAAGGAAGCGAGATTCGACAATCACATCTGAAGGAGGACCCGCGCATCCAGGACGCGTACAGTCTGCGGTGTATGCCGCAGGTGCACGGCGCAGTTCGCGACGCACTCTCGCATTGCGAGAACGTGCTGCTGATCGAATCGGGTTCGGCCACTGATAATCCACTGGTTTTTTACGAAAACGGCGACGTAATTTCCGGCGGCAATTTCCACGGCGCGCCCCTTGCGCTCGCATTCGATTACGCTGCCATCGCGCTGACAGATTTGATGAGTATCAGCGAGCGCCGAATCGAGCGGATAATCAATCCCGACATGAACGAAGGTTTGCCCGCGTTCCTCGCCCGGCATCCGGGCATGGAATCCGGTTTTATGATCGCGCACGTCGCTGCAGCCGCTCTGCTCAACGAAGCAAAGGTGCTCGGGCACCCATCGAGCATCGACAATGTTCCTACATCGGGTGGAAAAGAAGACCACGTCGCGATGGGAATGACCGGCGCATTGAAACTCCGAGCGATTGTCGATCTTGGCGAAAGTTTGCTGGCGATCGAGCTGCTCGCCGGGGCGGAGGCTTTGGAACATCGGCATCCATTGAAAGCGGGTGTTGGCGTGGAACGCGCTTTCGCCACCGTCAGAAAAATCGCGCCGGCGCTGACGCAGGATCGTTCGCTCTCCGGCGATATCGCGCGTGTTGCTGAAGCGATTCGCAGCGGTGATTTTGATAGCGGCTACGAAATATCATGAGAGGAAAACCTATTATCCACGCACCGCGGGGCAAGGAACGAAGCTGCAAAGGCTGGCATCAGGAAGCGGCCATGCGGATGCTGATGAACAATCTTGATTCGGATGTGGCCGAAGATCCGGACCGACTCGTAGTTTACGGCGGAACGGGGCGCGCCGCGAGAAGCTGGGAAGCTTTCGATGCGATCGTCCGATCATTGCACGAACTCGAAAACGACGAGACGCTCCTCGTGCAATCCGGCAAACCAGTGGGGAAATTCCGGACGCACGACGAAGCGCCGCGCGTACTGATCGCGAATTCCAATCTGGTCGGCCACTGGTCGAACTACACGGAATTCAATCGCCTCGAGCGAATGGGACTCACCATGTACGGACAAATGACCGCCGGTTCGTGGATTTACATCGGTAGCCAGGGAATAGTGCAGGGAACGTTCGAAACGTTCGCCGCTGCTGGCCGCAAACATTTTGCCGGATCACTCGAAGGAAAATTTGTTCTCACTGGAGGTCTCGGCGGAATGGGCGGCGCGCAACCGCTCGCCGCGACCATGAACGGCGCGCTTTTCTTGGGAGTCGAAGTCGACCCAGCGCGGATCGAGAAGAGATTGAAGAGCGGTTACTGCGATAAAATCGCGCACTCGCTCGATGAAGCGCTCAAACTGATCGATCAAGCGCGCAGGGATGGACAATCGCTTTCGGTCGGCCTCGTCGGTAACTGCGCCGATGTTCTGCCGGAAATCGTCAACCGCGGTATTGTTCCCGATGTCCTTACCGATCAAACCAGCGCGCATGACGCATTGAACGGCTACGTGCCGCACGGGATGCCGCTCGAAGATGCGCTCACGCTGCGCCGAAAAAATCCTGACGAATATATCGAGCGAGCGATGCACTCGATGGCCATTCACGTTGATGCCATGCTCGCTCTGCAAAAGAAAGGCGCGGTCACTTTCGATTACGGGAACAATATCCGCGCGCAGGCGAAAAAGGCCGGCGTAGAGAATGCGTTCCATATACCCGGGTTTGTTCCCGAATATATTCGTCCGCTTTTTTGCGAAGGGCGCGGGCCATTTCGCTGGGTCGCATTGAGCGGCGACCCCGAAGATATCGCGCGCACCGATCAGCTCGCGCTCGAATTATTTCCGAAAAACCAAACGCTTGCGCGCTGGATGAAGCTCGCCCGTGAACGGATTCAGTTTCAGGGATTGCCCGCGCGGATTTGCTGGCTCGGTTACGGCGAGCGCGCCGAGTTCGGCGTTGCAATGAACGAGCTGGTGAAACGCGGTGAAATCAAAGCGCCAATTGTAATTGGACGCGATCATCTCGACGCAGGCTCAGTGGCGTCGCCCAATCGAGAAACCGAAGGGATGCTTGATGGCAGCGACGCGATTGCCGATTGGGCGCTACTCAACGCGCTCATCAACACGGCCGCCGGCGCATCGTGGGTATCGATCCACAACGGCGGCGGTGTCGGTATCGGCTATTCGCAGCACGCCGGCATGGTCGTCGTCGCCGAAGGCACTGAAAAGTCCAAACGCCGTCTCGAGCGCGTCCTTACCAGCGATCCGGGACTGGGCGTCCTTCGCCACGCCGATGCCGGTTACCCGCACGCCATCCAATTCGCCGCCGAACACAAGATCGATATCCCGATAAAGCCGCAGGCGCGAGGTTGAATCATGCAAAAACTGATCGAATGCGTGCCGAATTTCTCGGAAGGGCGCGAGCTGGATGTCATTCGACAGATAACGGGCACGATCGAATCGGTGGACGGCGTTTCTCTGCTCGATGTCGATCCTGGCGCGAGCACGAACCGGACGGTGGTGACTTTTGTCGGCGGCCCTGAAGCCACGGTGGAAGCCGCCTTTCGTGCGATTCAAAAAGCGGCCGAACTTATCGACATGCGGAAACACAAGGGGGCGCATCCACGGATGGGCGCGACCGATGTTTGCCCGTTTATTCCGGTGAGCAACGTCAGTTGGGAGGAAGCAATTGCTTGCGCAAAACAGTTGGGAAGACGCGTCGGCGAGGAGTTGAATATTCCGGTCTATCTCTACGAAAAAGCGGCGAAAGATAAGTCGCGCGCGAATCTCTCGGTGATTCGCGCGGGCGAATACGAAGGGTTTTTCGAGAAAATTAGACAGCGTGAGTGGAAACCGGATTTCGGCCCTGCCGCACTCAACGAAAAATCGGGCGCAACGGTGATCGGAGCGCGCGATTTTTTGGTTGCCTACAACGTGAATTTGAACACGAAAGCTGTGCGAAGAGCGAACTCGGTCGCCTTCGATGTGCGCGAACAAGGTCGGGTCAAAACGGAAGACGACACGCCTTCGGGAAAACCGGTTGTCGATGCAAACGGCGAGGCGGTCCGCATTCCGGGGATGTTGAAACACGTCAAGGCTATCGGTTGGTTTGTGAAAGAATACGGGATCGCTCAAGTTTCGATGAACCTGACGAACATTGAAGAAACGCCGTTGCATGTGGCATTCGACACCTGCGTCGAAGCGGCGAGTAAACGCGGCCTGCGCGTCACCGGGTCGGAGATCGTAGGCATGGTACCGAAGAAATGTCTGGTCGATGCCGGCCGCTATTTTCTCCGAAAACAGAAATGGTCGGAGGGCGCTTCCGAGGAAGAGCTGATCGACATGGCGGTCCGCTCGATGGGCCTGAGTGAATTGAAACCTTTCGATCCGAAAGAGAAGGTGATTGAATTCAAAATTGAGTCCGATTCCGGGAAATCGCTTTTGAAAATGAACCTGCGCGAGTTTTGCAATGAAACCTTGAGCGATTCGCCCGCGCCGGGCGGCGGTTCGGTAGCGGCGTTGATGGGCGCTTTAGGGGCGTCGCTTGGCGGAATGGTGGCTAATCTTTCAGCGGGAAAACGTGGATGGGACGACAAGATCAAGTATTTCAGCGATTGGGCGGTCAAGGCGCAGCAACTCAAAGACGAATTGCTCGCGCTTGTCGATGAAGACACAGCAGCGTTCAACAAGGTAATGGACGCATTCGGGTTGCCCAAGGAATCGGCTGAAGAGAAATCGGCGCGCTCGGCGGCCGTCGAACAGGCCACGAAATATGCGGCAGAGATTCCGTTGAAGGTAATGGAAATGGCCTCCCGGTCGTACGAACTGCTTTCGGAGATGGCTGAAAAGGGGAATCCAGCTTCAATTTCAGACGTTGGGGTTGGCGCTCTGGCCACGCGCGCCTGTATAGGAGGGGCGGCACTGAACGTAAGAATTAATCTGGCTGGGCTGAAAGATGAGAAATTCAAGTCGGCTCTTTTGAAAAAACTCCAACAGTTCAGTACCGACTCCGACGCGCGGTTTAAAGAGATTGATCAGATCGTGGAAGCCAAGCTTGGCTGAACAACCTTAACAGAAGGAAACGAAGCAAACGAAGTTTTGTTATTTGCTACGGTGGAGAGAAGAGCCTTTGTTTTCTTGGTTGCCTTCTGTTTGGAATCTCGTCGGGCGGTTTTGAATCCGTGAGCTCTTTCGCCGTTCTTCACGCTTCGCAGCTCGTCACACTGGCGGGTCCGAAAAGACCGCGCGTTGGCGCTGAGATGTCGAAACTCGCTATCATTCCCAACGGCGGAATGCTCATTCATGATGGCAGGATCGATATCGTCGCTACCAGTGATGAGATCGAGAAGAACACGCGTGACGCGGAGATTGTTGATGCTGGTGGACGGGTTGTCCTTCCGGGATTTGTCGATGCGCACACGCATTTGGTATTTGCTGGAACTCGACTGGACGATTTCGAGCGCCGCGCACGCGGCGAAACGTATGAGCAAATCGCAACGGCGGGCGGCGGAATTTGGTCAACCGTGGAAAAGACACGCGCTGCAAGCGAGAGCGAGCTTCTAGATCAAGCCAAGAAGCACGTGTCTTGGTTTTTAAGGTGCGGAACGACAACTGTTGAAGCGAAATCAGGCTACGGACTGACGCTCGATGATGAGCTAAAGA
>Ga0209156_10004371_pt1 | contig 10318 bp, 8 predicted proteins | sample GraSoiAngelo_124_FD_185881 | JGI IMG/M metagenome (GOLD analysis project Ga0209156, IMG submission 185881) | Grasslands soil microbial communities from the Angelo Coastal Reserve, California, USA - 14_0927_05_20cm (SPAdes) (version 2) | ecosystem: Environmental > Terrestrial > Soil > Grasslands ...
TCACGTGGCGGGACCGCGTCACGTCGCTTGATATTCTGTCTGGACGAATCTACGGCGAACGCGCCGCGACGAATCCGGCTCGCATAGCGATTCGCAGGTTAATGGCGTCAAAAGAGGCTGCCCTCCAGGCTGAGAGGGAAATGGCCTTGTTGAAGCGCACTGCCCTTGCCACTGTTTGTGCTAACATGTTGGCCAGGGGGATGATCTTGGTGAAATTGTTCGACGAGCTGGTCTGAAATGTTCCTGAATCCAGGTAAGTTTCGAGATTGGGGTCGGTTGCCATGACGGAGCACAACGCTGGTTGCCTGATCAGTTCGAACAAAGACGTTCGCGTTAGACGGAAGTTCATCCATGAAGATTATTCAACGCTGGTCATTGCCAGTGTTGTTGTTGCTTAGCGCCAGCTTTTCTAACGGGCAGAACGGCAATGTTCTGCCGACCTTGAAAATGACGTGCTGCGAATCTCTCTTTCCATATCGGACGCTTCCTTGACCGTTGTAGACAAGCGCATCACGCTGGAGTGGCGGCAGCAGGCGCGTCCCCCGCTTTCGTGTCGCTCCAGACAGCATCCGCATAAGGCCAACCTCTCTTTCCGAGAGAGTGCTTGGGGAAGGAGCAACCTACGTCCTCACGATCTCTCTTACCAAGGAGTCCCCGTCCGCATTCGATCTTCTGCTCGATATGCTGGATCGGCATTACGCCGCAATTCCCGCTTATCCCTTCCCCTTCGTCGCGCCCCGAAAAAGGTTGGCATTACGTGCAGAACACGAGTGGCGAAGGGATCCTCATGCCCCTGGAAAAGGCGGACGAAATTAACAAACCGTTCAGTTGCAGCGAGCCATTTAGTTACGCTGCAAAGCTGCTCTCTGGATCGCCAACATCGTTTGATATGCCGGGTTGGTGACATCATACTCATAAACCTCAATAAAGTTACAGCCGAAGCTGACTCCAGCCGTAAAGGATGCATTCATGGCGTTGTAAGGCCTGAGAAGCGGGCCGTCGCCGTAGGGTGGAGCATTGCATAGGCGTGCAATGTTATCGGGACCGCTATTGCAGAGAAACTGAATTCCAACTGGCTCCGTCAGATGGTTGGCGTAGATGGCAGCGTTGAGGAAATAGCCGAGCGTAGAAGTTACATGCAACTGCGCGTTCATAATACCGAACCTACCCGGATGGTTGGCTACACCCCAGGCGAAAATATCATTCATCGCTGTAGTGCCGCCTTGAAGGGATGGCGTCAGCAGGTCTGGATATGGTCTCGCGGCGGTAATAAAAAGAGGCGTGTTTGGAAATGATATCATGTATTGATCAACCATTTCCTTGACTACCGCCTCCCAAGCAACCAACCCGGCAGGCAGCTCTGGTGTCCCATTATAACCAGCCGCAATCGCACTGGCATTAAAGAAATCAATGTCAGCTTGCACACCGGCCAGGTAGGCCTCTCCTCCTTGACAAAAGCCAGTCATAGAGAGGTACCCTAGTTGCGGGCTATGATCATATCTCGCTGCTAAAGCGACAATAAATGCCTTCCATTGAGCTTTGAAAATGGGGTCCCATGGCACCGGCATCACACCCATAGACGGCGGGGTGAGGTTTCGAAATTGGGCTCCTCCGGGGTTGCGCGCTAGGATTGAAAAAGTAACGTTGCCAGTCTTCGTCTTATTCGCGCTCGCAGACAGGACGACGGATGTCGAGGTAGTTCTGGACCTGATGGTCGCGCCCGGTGGAAAATTCGAGCAGACGATCACCCTACCGACGTCTGCAGTAACAAAGTTGGCCGTTGGCGAGGTAAGCGTTGCCGAATTGACTGTAGTTGAGCCGTCCGCGAACGTGACCCCGCCCATAAGCCACGGCGGGGCAGCGAGGCCAGAAACCAACGAGAGGCCGATAAATTTTCGGACAGTTGCGGCATTGGCTATGCACTCATCAAGCTGTACCCAGTTGAAAACTCCGTCAGCTGTCTCAATATCAACCCAGCCCATTCTGATCCGTAATGCATCGACATTTGGATTCTGCCACGGATGGTCACCGATACCTCCAATAGGAGTCTGCGCGGACACGGCGCCTGGGAGATCGATGATGCCAGTGGGGTTAGGTTTTCCGCCGTTTATGGTCGGTATTGGGTTGCCGTAGGCGAGGGTGGATGCGCATAGGGTGGCTAAGAGGTTGAGCGTCTTGAATTTCATTGATAGTTTATTCATTGATTATTAATCAGTTATTAAGGTTATGCACAATTATTCACAATCGATGCAAGGCTTTTTTTCAGAAATTTTTTGCGACTCGAAAACCGACATATACAACTCTTGTCATCATGTGGGTGTCTTGCTCACTGGCGCGACTGCTCTCCATCGGCTAAAATTTGTGGATGTTTTCAGAAAACGATCGAGCGACAACGAGACCGACAAAATCTTGCCAGGAAGCTGGCTGCGGATTCTTGAAGCGTTACTCTAAACCAGAGAGGGCGCGATCTCCTAGCGCGCCGACGACGGACGGCTCGGCGAGGCGACCCTACCATTCTAAATAATAGGCAGCGCCGGAAATTTTCGTCCGAGCACAACTTGGCTCGGGGCGCGCAGCCATTTGTCGAGCACAGTCCCGTAAACGCTACGGAAGTCAGTGTTGAATTTCAGATCGCCGTAATCCAAGTCGGACAGGCTCGGGTATTTCCCGAATAATCCCGGCTTCACGGCACCCCCGACGATAAACATCGGCGCAGCCGCGCCGTGATCGGTGCCGCCATTTGCATTCTCCACCAAGCGCCGTCCGAATTCGCTGAACGTGATCAACAGCACACGATCGAAGTTGCCTTGCTGTTTGAGATCGGTCGCGAAGGCGCTGAGCGCATCGTTCAATTCGCCCATCAACCGTTCGTGCGCGTTCACCTGGCCGGCGTGCGTGTCGAATCCGCCCTGGCTCACGTAGTAAACTCGCGTTGGCAACCCCCCGGCGATCATGCGCGCAATCATGCTCAGGCTCGCTGCGAGACGCCCCTGCGGATAGGGAACGTTCGATTCATATTTGCGTGCGATGGAGAGAATTTTGTCCGAACTCAATTGCGCATCCAGCGCGGTCCGTTGCAGAAAATCGATTGTACTCAGATCAGTCTTCGATTTGCCAGGAATCGCGCCAATCGAACCACCTTCCGACGCGGTCAGCAGTGTCTCTTCGCCGCCGCCCGATCCATTGAGCTGCCGGAAGAAGGATTCCTCAGCGCTCATCCGGCCCTCGACTTTTTCTGATGGCCTCCAACGGAACTGCTCCGGCTGCGAAAACGTGATGCCAGTTGGAGTCTTCGCTGCAAAGGCCTGCGGCATTTCCTCACCGATCGCGACGCCGACTGTCGGATCGGCGCCGGCGCAACAATTATCGAAATAGCGTCCAAGCCAGCCTTCGCTTTCATTTCGGTCCGCGTCCGAAGCGGTTTGCCAGATTTCTGTCGAACGGAAATGCGATCGGTTCGGGTTGGGATAACCAACGCCTTGCACGACGCTCAAGTGACCTTCGTCGAAGAGCGCTTTCAATCCGGTAAGCTTGCCGTTCAATCCCGCGTAAGAATTGAGCTTCAGAACTTTGTCTGCGGGCAGACCAAGCTTCGGCCGTGAACGGTAATAAATGTCGTCGGCATACGGAACCACCATGTTGAGTCCATCATTGCCGCCCGCCATCTGCAAAACGACGAGAATGGTACCGTCTTTCCCGGTGGCGGTCTGAGTGAGCGCGTCGGCGGCCACCGCATCGAGCGCGAAAAAAGTCTTCTCAAGAAAAACCGGCAACGTCCAGGAAGCGGCGGCTCCCAACATCGATGTGCGAAGAAATCGCCGGCGTGTGTGCAGCGTTTGTTTCATAGATCGTTTAGGTGAGTTGGAATTGCGGCGTACTCATCATGAGATGCAGTAAACCGCGCATGGTTTCGTCGCCAGTATCGGGCTTTCGCGCCTCGAGGTATTGAACAAAAGCGTCTGCTCCTTTCGCGGCTGCCTTGGCTTGAAAGAGGCGATTGCTCAAGTGCGCCACAAGTTCCTGCGGCTTTTTCCGGAGTTCCGCTGGAATTAATTTCGAAAGATCGATTGGATCGCGACGAATGTCCGCGCCCAGGGCTAAGCCTCGCCGGAACCCAAAATCGGGCGGCTTTTCTTTTCCCACATCAGGCGCCGACAGCATCTCGTCGCCGTTGATCAAATAATTCGCGAAATTGTAACGAAAAAGAAGCGTGGACGTGTTAATCCAGGCCCTGCCGCCGTCCCAGCCCTTCACGCTTGGCGGCGCGAAGAGAATTTGGCCCATCTGTCGCATCGAGTTTTGCGCAATATTTGGCGATGGCAACGGCGTCTCAAGTAGCTTTGCAGTTTGGATTAGAAACTGCACCGGACTCTTGATCTGATTTCGTATCACCCGATCGGAATAGAATTCAGCGGAACTCAGGATTTCGCCCAAGACGGGCCGAATTTCGTAGTTGTGCGCGCGTAGGCGACTCGCTACCGCGTCGACTGTCTCGGGCGACGGATCGTCCTCGACGAAATAGCGCCAGATTTTTCGGCCGATGAACTGCGCGCAGGTCGGTTTCTTCATTAACGTGTCGATGATGTCGTCTCCATCCAGCGGACCGCTTCGGTCCATGAACGTTTTCGAGCTCGCGTCGTGCTGGAAAGGCGCAAACCGAAATTGCTGCGTCCTCAAGTTGACACGATAACCAGTAAACGCTCGCGCTGACTCGCGGATGTCCTGCTCGGTGTAATTGCCGATCCCGATCGTGAAAAGTTCCATTAACTCGCGCGCCCAATTCTCGTTTGGGTGTTCCTTCTGGCTTTTTTGAAGATCGAGATAAATCATCATCGCGGGATCGCGTGACATTTTTTTCGTCAAGGTGGCGAAGTTGCCGAGCGCATTTCGCCGTAGCGTGTCGTTCTGCAACCACATCCAGTAACCGTCCCTGACTTTCTGCACGCTGGTTGCGAAATGGCCGTGCCAGAAGAGCGTCATTTTTTCGACCAGCGGCGCGGGCGATGTCAGCATTCGTTCGAGCCACCAACGTCGAAGATCGAGAATATTTTCGCCCTCCATATCATGGAACTCGCGCTTTCTTTCTTTCCGTTCCTTGGGAGAGATTTTCTTTGACCGCATTTCCATGCGGATTTCACCGATCTTGCGAGGATGCGCCCATGCGGGTGGCGGGACATTGGCGAAGTCATCGCTTGGATCGACCAGATCGTGGACTGTCGCCTCCAGGCCCTTTCCGTATGCCGCTTCGATTTCGGCGGGCGTGCCTCCGAACCCGGCACGGTTCAAGAGATGCGCGGCGGTCTCGTAGTTCCACTGCTGGGGCGATAAGGGAGTGAATATCGACGCCTGCACGAATTCTGAATTAAGTCTGCAATATTATGACAGTCCAAAAGCGCTTTCGGTTACATCGAAATCGAAAGATCTCGGTCGCGGGCGGGAAAGCCGCAGGGCCATGTGCAATGAGAGCGTTCCATCGCGGTTTCCCGCACTGGCCGCAGTCGTTGAGGCGCCCGAACTGCGCCGGCGCTAAAAGCGATCTTAAAGCGAGTTCAGAAAATCGAAGATCTGGGTTTTCTGGAAGTCACCCAGTGCGTTGAACGCGTCCCTCGCATTCGCGGCTTGCCCCGCATGCCGCTGAATGCTCTCGTCCGCGGTAAATGACAAGCCGTCATGCATCAGCCGGTTGCGCGTCCGAAATCCCCAAAGTGGCGCGGTACGAATTTGGCTCGCTGTCGCTGCGAATTCGGGGGTGGGCTCAATCGGTATGCCGTCACCGGTGCCGATATCGTGCAACAAGAAATCGCTGTAGGGATGGATGGTTCTGCTGCCCAGAGCGTCGGGAACGATGAACGCGCCGCCGTTGATCGGCGTGCCCGCGGCCGCCGTGACAATAGAAGAAACGTGACAAATATTGCAGCCTATCTGGTTGAATTTTTTTTCACCGAAGTACGCATCAGGCGTGATCGGTCCACGCGGCGGTGCCTTTGTCGATCGCATAAAGTTGACGAATGCCTGAGCATCTATGCCATCGTCTTCAGGTTCTGGCAGCGGGTCATAGGCAGTGCCAAATCCGACGAACTGGCCTTGCGACGTATTTTCATCAGGAAAGAGAGGACTGGTGATGCCCATTTCGTTGAGATAGGCATCACTCGCAAACGACAACAGACTGCGGTGCTGGCATTTCCATCCAAACCGGCCAACGCCGGGGCTGCCATCGCCTTCAAGAACAGCGACTTCGGGAGCCGTGCCCTGCATATCGGGCGGCTGCGCATCTCGAATCGCAAGGAGCGTGCTGTCTGACACGCACTCTGCATAGCCCTCACCCACAGTGCTCGTTGACATGCGGAAAGTTCTGGTGCTGTCCTCGGGAAGGACATGTTCCACGATGTCGGGGAATGTAGCACGCGATTGGATGAGCGAACCGCCCGCCGACTCGAAGAACTGGCCATTGAAGGTATGCCCAGTCCGGTGCTCAGCTATCTGGCTCGCGCCCCCCGTGACAACGTTCTGGTGGCATGCGCTGCAGCTCTGAGCGTTATAGGTAGGCCCAAGACCGTCCTCGGCGGTTTCAACTTCTTCAAAGATGAACCGGCCATCGTTGAAAGAGCGAAGTGGCTCGACATTGTCCTCAGTGATCGTGTCAAAATCCGGCCCCTGTTCGAAGTAGCCGTTGGTTAGGTTGTCAAAACCGGTGAGAGCTTCGCGTGCGCGGGTGGGGGTATTGTTGTTGACCGCACTTTTACCGCCTGGCATGGAGAAAAATTGGACTGGACCTTCGGCCGCCGCCCCTTTTCGAGGAGTAAATCTTTCCTGAAGCGTCATTTTGCGAGGTGCTTGACTGGTAACGGCACCAGTAAGAACCGCTACGACGGCTACCGTCGCTAACGATAGGGAGAGGACTTTGGTTGATTTCACCAGCGCGGTCGATTTACGGAATCGGCGAAAGTACGGACGTTGTCGATGACAGGGTAAAGTTACCGCGCCCATCGCCCAAGAGCACTGAAACTGTACCATCTGTTCTGTTGGAGACGGCCAGGTCCAGATGGCCGTCGTGGTTAACATCGACGGCAATGACGGTGTGAGGTTCCTGTCCAACGGTCAAAACTGGTCCCGCCGCCAAGTGTCCATGACCGTCGCCGAAGAAAAGGAAAACCTTAGTGCCATGCTGGCGCTCTACCTGAATTCCGGTCTGAGGATATGCTACGTCCAGGTTTCCGTCTTCATCGAAATCCCCAAGGGCGATGTCGCCTTTTAAGTTCCCCGCACCCAACTGCAGTGTCTGCCCTAGAGCAAACCCGCCCCTGCCATTGCCAATGTAAGTGGAAATGTAGTTGCCGGTAGTATTGCCTGGTTGCGCTCCCGCCACGACAATGTCCGGGATACCGTCGTTGGTAAGGTCGCCAATTTTGTTACTAGTTGGCTGATCTTGGACTGAGAACGCGCTAATCTGGAATCCTCCGGCTCCATCGCCTAGCATGATAGTGGTCTTGCTGTTCCCTGCGCCGTTGACGGGACCGCCCACCGCCATGTCCAGATTTCCATCGCCGTTGAGATCGGCCGAATCCATGCCGAAAGGATGTTGGACGCCTCCTATTTCCAAGTCAGGACCAGGGAAGTTCCCCTTCCCATCGCCAAAATAGAGTACGACTTTAGAGTCATCGGGCGCGTTCACTGCGATATCAAGTCGGCCATCGTTGTTGAAGTCTCTTAAAAGAAGACGGACCGGCTCGCCATCGCCGTCAACTTCGGTTGGCGGCTTGGCCGTATGGAATGAACCTAAACCATCTCCTAGGAGGACAGTCTCGTCGTAGCCCCAGGTGGCGCAATTCACCAAGTCCAGATGTCCATCCGTGTTCACATCGCCCACCTGAAGCCCCTTTGTGAGCGTATCAACCGGAAAATGTCCCCCCAAAGTGAACCCGCCCTGCCCGTCTCCAAACAAGATGGCCACAACATCAAATCCGGTGCAATTGACTGCCAGGTCCATGTTGCCATCCTGGTTGAAATCGCCGGCCACGATCAGTTCTGGTGCTATTATGGTGCCGGTTCGATGATTTGCCGACGCCGATGGTAGAAACGCGGCGGAAAGGACTAAGCAAGCGAAGGCTGAGAATTGTAGTTTTTTCATAGTTTTTATACCCTTTATTGAATTTCTTGAATTTCGATTTGGCCAATCTGGAGATGAGTCTCAATATCTTCTGGTCCCATTAAATCTGCGTCTTCAAAAGGAGTCCCGACCACGGTCTCTTGGGTCCCGTTGAAATCTGCCGTCGTTATGGCGTAACCAAAACCGGCAAACGCCTTAGGCATTGCGCTGGTCACTGTCTTGAACAGCTTCCCGTTGTTGCCGCGAAAAATAAAAGCTTCTCCCGCATTGAGCAGTCCGTTCACACTGTGATCAGGGGCGCCAACCATAATATCGGGGCGCCCGTCGCCAGTAACATCTGGGATTAAAGCTACCGAAGAGCCGAATTTGGCGAATGCCTGTCGACCGCCGCGTAATGTGCGGAGCAGGGTTCCATTGGCGCCGTTGAAAACGTAAGCTGCTCCTCCAAGACCGCCTTGGAGCGGTGCACCAATAACGAAGTCGGGAATACCATCGCCGTTGACATCCCGACCGCCTGCGACAGCGGACCCAAACGAAGGTAGTGTCTCAGCAGCGGGGCTCGTTATTGTGCGGATAAGCGCGCCAGTCGCCCCGTTAAAAACGTAGGCCCGGCCTTGTCCAGGCGCGCCAATAAGAATATCGGATACGCCATCACCGTTAACATCCCCGGCATTCGCGACCGCTGTGCCGAACCTGCCGTTTGCCTCCGCCCCCCCTTGAGCGGGAGGATCTAATGAACGAATGAAGCTGCCATTCGCGCCACTGAAGATGTAGGCAGATCCGACGTCAGGCAAATCTTCCGACACATCCTTTTTTGGGACGCCAACCAGCAGATCGGGAATTCCATCGCCGTTAACGTCTCCCAGGCTGGCGACGGCGTAACCCATTCTGTTACCCTCTTCCTCATCGGGGTCGTTAAGAGTAAAGATGATTCTGCCATCTCTGCCGCTGAACACAAAAGCCTCACCAGCGTTTATGTGGTCCGCTTCGAAATTGGAGTGGTGCGGAACCCCAACGAGAACGTCCGTGATACCGTCGTGGTTAAGATCGCCTACAGCGGCTACCGAAAAGCCAAAAAAACCACCAAACTTTGGTAGGGTGGGGGGGAGGGGTGGCTCAAAAGCTGGGTCATTAAACTGAGTGATGACGCCCAGATTGGCGCCGCTGATGAGCCAAACCTTTCCCACATCCTGGGGCGGGCCAAACCCGTTTTCAATGGCAACATCTCCATCCTGGAACGGTGTCCCAACTGCGAGATCGGGAACTCCGTCACCGTTCACGTCCCCAACGACCGCGATAGAAAATCCAAAGTATGTCGAAGAAGCTTCCGGTTTCGGATCGAGCAGGGTTGTCGCTTGAGCAGCGGTGGCGAAGAGTGCTGAACACATAAGAGCCGCGATCACCAGCGGCACGCCGAGGTGCGCCATCAGTCTGTCCGACGACGATTTGATTATATTTCCAGTTCCTTTTTTAGTTTGTAACCTCATAGATCCTCCCTGTAAATGCGAGTCGCTTTCGTTGATAATTAAAAGACCAAATACTGAGTGTGATATGACTATACGCAAGAAAATTCGCGAATTTTTTAAGTGATATCCTGGGGCTTAATATTTTCCGCTCTTCTCGGTTTTGAGTCATTGTATATTCACAAGAGCGTTTTCCTCAGATGACTTGGAGGATCATTTAAGATCACAACTGGGACATTGTTCAAGAAAAATCCCAGATTTTTTCAGAATTATTTTCGCGACCCTGATCGCTTAATGAAACGCTTTTTCCACATTACGGTCAACGAAAATGAATCGCCGTGTAGTCCGACGGGCATCAAGTGGCAGACGACTGCGGCGATCGGCAAAACGCTCCCCAGCGTTACCGCTTCGCCTGAAGATTTGGCGCCTTAGGCTGTAGCGAAGGCAACCATGTCTATCCTACATACCATAACCGTGGGGCCCCTGCTGTTAATGCCTCGTGAGTGTATCGGTATCGGTTGCGCTGTTGTTGGCGAGATTTGGATCTGTAACGCCGCTTGGAGCGGTAACCGTCCCTGTGTCCGAAAGTGTCCCGGTTGCCGATGAGCTGATCGTCCCGGTCGCTATGTAGGTGATGACGCTGCCGGCTGGCATCGTTACTGTATCACTAATATTGCCACTGCCAGTCGCGGTGAACCCTGAAGCGCCGCCGATCTGCGTCGCGGTATAGGTCACGCCGGTAAAAATG
>Ga0209156_10004389_pt1 | contig 10292 bp, 8 predicted proteins | sample GraSoiAngelo_124_FD_185881 | JGI IMG/M metagenome (GOLD analysis project Ga0209156, IMG submission 185881) | Grasslands soil microbial communities from the Angelo Coastal Reserve, California, USA - 14_0927_05_20cm (SPAdes) (version 2) | ecosystem: Environmental > Terrestrial > Soil > Grasslands ...
CGTCGATGCCGATCGACAGCCCGGACAGCGTCGCGTACCGGAAGCCGAGGTCCTTCAGCTCGTCGAGGAACTGGACAGTCGCCTCGTTGCCGAGCAGGTTCATGCAGCGGCTGACCAGCGCGGTGACCTCCTTCTTCTTCAGCTCCTGGTTCACGAAGCGCAGGGCCTCGGGGACCACCTCGTTGAACAGCGTGCGGCCCACCGTGGTCTCGAGGAACTCGCCGTTCCAGCGCAGGCGGATCCGCGCCTGGAGATCGACGTCCTCGTTGTCGTAGGCGATCCGCACTTCCTCGGCGTCGGCGAACAGACGGCCCTCGCCGCGCACCGGGCGCTCCGGCGTGCTGAGCCGCTCCTTGGTCAGGTAGTAGATGCCGAGGACCATGTCCTGCGTGGGCACGGCGATCGGCGCCCCGTTGGACGGCGACAGGATGTTGTTGGACGACAGCATCAGCACCTGCGCCTCCAGCTGCGCCTCCATCGAGAGCGGCACGTGCACGGCCATCTGGTCACCGTCGAAGTCGGCGTTGAACGCCGTGCAGACGAGCGGGTGGATCTCGATGGCCTTGCCCTCGACGAGGATCGGCTCGAAGGCCTGGATGCCGAGCCGGTGGAGCGTCGGCGCGCGATTGAGCAGCACCGGGTGCTCGCGGATGACGTCGTCGAGGATGTCCCACACCTCGGGCCGCTCCTTCTCCACGTACTTCTTGGCGGCCTTGATCGACGAGGCGATACCGCGCTCCTCGAGCTTGCGCAGGATGAACGGCTTGAACAGCTCCAGCGCCATCTTCTTCGGCAGGCCGCACTGGTGCAGCTTGAGGTACGGCCCCACCACGATGACGGAGCGGCCGGAATAATCCACGCGCTTGCCGAGCAGGTTCTGGCGGAACCGGCCCTGCTTGCCCTTCAGCGTGTCGGACAGCGACTTCAGCGGGCGGTTGTTGGGGCCCGTGATGACGCGGCCGCGGCGGCCGTTGTCGAAGAGGGCGTCCACCGCTTCCTGGAGCATCCGCTTCTCGTTGCGGATGATGATCTCCGGCGCCTTCAAATCCATCAGACGCTTGAGGCGATTGTTGCGGTTGATCACCCGCCGATACAGGTCGTTTAGATCGGAGGTCGCGAACCGACCACCGTCAAGAGGCACCAGCGGGCGCAGCTCCGGCGGGATGACCGGAACGACCTCGAGGATCATCCAGTCCGGCTGGTTGCCGGACTTGAGGAACGCCTCGATGACCTTGAGGCGCTTGACGATCTTCTTGCGCTTCTGGACAGAGGTCTCCCCCAGCATCTGGGCCCGCAGATCGCGAGCGAGCGAGTCCAGGTCCATGTCGCGCAGCAGCTCGCGGATGGCCTCGGCGCCCATGCCGACCTTCAGCGCGCTGGGGCCGTGCTCCTCCTGGAGCTTGCGGACCTTGTCGACGCTGACGAGGTCCTTCTTCTTGATGCCGGGAACCTTGGCCACCGCCTCGATGGTGCTCTCGAGGACCACGTACTCCTCGAAGTAGAGGATCTTCTCCAGCTCGCGCAGCGACATGTCGAGGAGCTGGCCGATGCGGCTGGGCAGCCCCTTGAAGAACCACACATGGCTGACCGGCGAGGCCAGCTCGATGTGACCCATGCGCTCGCGGCGCACCCGCGCGCGCGTCACCTCGACGCCGCACTTGTCGCACACGACGCCGGCGAACTTCATGCGCTTGTACTTGCCGCACGCGCACTCGTAGTCCTTCGTCGGCCCGAAGATGCGCGCGCAGAAGAGGCCGTCGCGCTCCGGCTTGAAGGTCCGGTAATTGATGGTCTCCGGCTTCTTCACCTCGCCGTGCGACCAGCCGCGGATCTTCTCCGGCGAGGCCAGCTTGATGCGGATCGCGTCAAACGTGATGGGCTTCGCATGCCGATCGAGGATGCCCCACAGGTCCTTGGTAGGCTTGTCCTCTCTGATCAGGCTGCCGAAAGGCCGATCCGTCAACATTCAGTATTCTCCTTAAGCTTTCTTGCCATCTTTGGTCACCAGCTCGACGTCGAGCGCGAGGGACTGGAGCTCCTTCACCAACACGTTGAACGACTCCGGCGTACCGGGCTCGAGGAAGTTCTCACCCTTGACGATCGCCTCGTAGATGCGGTTGCGTCCCTCCACGTCGTCCGACTTGACGGTGAGCATCTCTTGCAGCGTGTGCGCGGCGCCGTACGCCTCGAGCGCCCACACCTCCATCTCGCCGAAGCGCTGGCCCCCGAACTGCGCCTTGCCGCCCAGCGGCTGCTGGGTGACCAGCGAGTACGGCCCGATCGATCGGGCGTGCATCTTGTCGTCGACCAGGTGCGCGAGCTTCAGGATGTAGATCTGCCCCACCGTCACTTCCTGATGGAAGGGCTTGCCGGTGCGACCGTCGTACAGGGCGGTCTTGCCGGTGGTGGGCAGGCCGGCCTGCGTCAGGTGCTCCTTGATCTCGCCCTCGGTGGCGCCGTCGAAGACCGGGCTGGCCACCCAGAGTCCGAGCGCGCGCGCCGCCCAGCCCAGATGCGTCTCGAGGATCTGGCCGACGTTCATGCGCGAGGGCACGCCGAGCGGGTTGAGGACGATCTCGACGGGCGAGCCGTCCGGGAGGAACGGCATGTCCTCTTCCGGCAGCACCTTGGAAACGACGCCCTTGTTGCCGTGACGGCCGGCCATCTTGTCGCCGACCGAGAGCTTGCGCTTCACGGCCACGTAGACCTTCACCATCTTGATGACGCCTGGCGGCAGGTCGTCACCGCGGCGCAGGCGGCCGATGCGGTCCTCCAGCATGGAGTCGTAGATGCCGATCTGCTCCTCGGCCAGCTCCTCGATACGGCGCACCATCTGCGCGAGCCCCTCGTCCTCCTTCACCTTGATCTTCTTCAGCTCGTTCCAGGAGAAGTTGTCGAGGTCCGGGCGCTCGATCCGGTCGCTCTTCTTGGTGACGCGCCGGACCTTGTTGGTCGGGTCGAACAGCTCGTTGAGCGCGGTCTTGCCGACCAGGAGGTTCTTGAGCTTCTGGTCGCGCTCCATCTCGACCATGGCGATCTCGTCCTGGTAGTCCTTCTCGAGGCGGCCGATCTCCTCCTCCTCGATGGACTTGGCGCGCTCGTCCTTGTCGACGCCGCGCCGCGAGAACACCTTCACGTCCACCACGGTGCCCTCGATGCCAGGCGGCACCGTCAGCGACGTGTCGCGCACGTCGCCCGCCTTCTCGCCGAAGATCGCGCGCAGGAGCTTTTCCTCCGGCGTCAGCTGCGTCTCGCCCTTCGGCGTGATCTTGCCCACCAGGATGTCCCCGGGCTTGACCTTGGCGCCGATGCGCACGATGCCCGAGTCATCGAGGTCCTTGAGGGCCTCTTCGGACACATTGGGAATGTCCCTCGTCACTTCTTCCTTTCCCAATTTGGTGTCGCGCGCCTGGATCTCGAACTCCTCGATGTGGATCGAGGTGAAGCGATCGTCCTTCACGAGCCGCTCGGAGACGAGGATCGCGTCTTCGAAGTTGTAGCCGCCCCACGGCATGAAGGCCACGAGCACGTTGCGCCCGAGGGCCAGCTCGCCCTGGTCGGTGCCGGGGCCGTCGGCGACGATGTCGCCCTGCGACACCCGCGCCCCCTTCTTCACGATGGGCTTCTGGTTGATGCACGTGTTCTGGTTGGAGCGGCGGTACTTCGTCAGGTTGTAGATGTCGAGCGGCAGGTCCTGCACGGGGTCGGTCTTCTTCGACCGGCTCTCGGCGCGGACCACCACGCGGTCGGCGGAGACGTACTCCACCACGCCGGGCCGCTTGGCCACCACCACCGACCCCGAGTCGCGGGCCACCACGTGCTCCATGCCGGTGCCGACCAGCGGCGCCTCGGGCTGCAGCAGGGGCACCGCCTGGCGCTGCATGTTGGAGCCCATGAGCGCGCGGTTGGCGTCGTCGTTCTCGAGGAACGGAATGAGCGCCGCCGCCACCGACACGAGCTGCTTGGGCGAGACGTCCATGTAGTTCAGCTCTTCGGGCGGCACCATGCGGAACTCGCCGCCCTTGCGCGCCGACACGCGCTCGGCCACGAACTTGCCGGTGCGGTCGATCTCGGCGTTGGCCTGGGCGATGACGAACTGCTCCTCCTCCAGCGCGGTCAGGAAGATGATCTCGTCGGTCACGCGCCCGCCGTTGACCTTGCGGTACGGCGTCTCGATGAAGCCGAACTCGTTCGTGCGCGCGTACGTCGACAGGGACGAGATGAGACCGATGTTGGGGCCTTCCGGCGTCTCGATCGGGCAGATGCGGCCGTAGTGGGTCGGGTGCACGTCGCGCACCTCGAACCCGGCGCGCTCACGGCTCAGGCCGCGCGGGCCCAGGGCCGACAGGCGCCGCTTGTGGGTCAGCTCGGCCAGCGGGTTCGTCTGGTCCATGAACTGCGAGAGCTGCGAGGAGCCGAAGAACTCCTTGACCACCGCCGAGACGGGCTTCGCGTTGATCAGGTCGTGCGGCATGAGGTTGGTGATGTCGGAGATCGACATCCGCTCCTTGACGGCGCGCTCCATGCGCGTGAGACCGACGCGGAACTGGTTCTCGAGCAGCTCGCCGACCGAGCGCACACGCCGGTTGCCGAGGTGGTCGATGTCGTCCGTGGGCTTGCTGCCCAGCTTGACCATCAGCAGGTGCTTGATGACGGAGACGATGTCCTCGCTGCGCAGCGTCTTCACGCTGAGCGGCGCGTCGATCTTCAGCTTCATGTTGATCATGAAGCGGCCGACGCGGGCGAGGTCGTAGCGGCGCCCGTCCATGAACATCCCGCGGAACAGCGCGCGGGCGGACTCCACGGTGGGCGGGTCGCCCGGGCGCAGCTTGCGGTAGATCTCGACGAGCGCCTCGTCGGGGTTCTTGACGTGGTCGCGGGCGAGCGTCTCGTACATCGAGGCGTCCACCTTGCCCGGCGTCACCACGAGCAGCCTGAACGGCGCCACCCGGCGGCTCATCAGCTGCGAGAGCACGGTGGAGGTGATCTCGGTGTTGGTCGCCACCAGCACCTCGCCGCTCTCGCTGTCCACGATCTTGGAGGCGGTACGCCGGCCCACCAGGGCCTCGGCGCGCACGGGGATCCTCTCGACGTTGGCCTCGACCAGCTTCTCGACGAGTTTGGCGTTCAGGACCTTGCCGGCCTGCACGATCGGCTCGCGGTGGCGCGGCGGCCGCACGTCGTCGGCCACCTTGGCGCCCACCGAGGCCTCGGGGTGCACCTTGACCCACGCGTTACCATCCTCGAAGCCCAGCACGTCCTCGATGTCGTAGAAGTGCGACAGGATCTCCTCGTCGGACAGGATCGTGCTCTTCTCGAGGAAGTAGAAGGCGCGCAGGAAGGCGGAGGCGTACATCTTGCGCCGTCGGTCGACGCGGACGTGCAGCAGGTCGTTGGCGTCGAAGTCGAACTCCACCCACGAGCCGCGGTACGGGATGACCCGCGCCGAGAAGAGCGGCTTGCCCGAGGCCAGCGTCTTACCCTTGTCGTCGTCGAAGAACACGCCGGCCGAGCGCTGGAGCTGGCTCACCACCACGCGCTCGGTGCCGTTGATGATGAACGTGCCCTTGTCGGTCATCAGCGGCAGCTCGCCGAGGTAGACCTCCTGGCCGCGCTGCTCGCGGATCGTCTTCGTCTTCGCTTCCTTGTCGTGGTCGAAGACGACGAGGCGCAGCGTCACCTTGAGCGGGATCGCGAACGTCATGCCACGGTCGTGGCATTCCTCGACCGTGTACTTCGGATCGCCAAAGTGATACGAGTCGAACTCCAGCAGGGCGTTGTCGTTGTAGTCGGCGATGGGAAACACCGACTTGAACACCGCCTGCAGTCCGATCTCCTCGCGACGGTCGGCCTGGACGTCCTTCTGCAAGAACGTCTCGTACGACCGCTTCTGAACCTCGATCAGATTCGGGATCTCGACGATCGACGGAATCTTTCCGAAGTCCTTGCGGCTGCGCCGCCCGCACTGAATCGTGCCTGCCATTCACATTCTCCTGAGAATGAGGGTTCGCTCCCGGTCGTTCCCCCGCGAGGGACTACTTGACCTGGACCGTCGCTCCCTGCTCCTCGAGCTTCTTCTTCATGTCCTCGGCCTCGGCCTTGGTCACCTTCTCCTTGACCGCTTTCGGCGCGCCGTCGACGAGGTCCTTGGCCTCCTTCAGGCCGAGCCCCGTGAGCTCGCGCACGACCTTGATGACCTGGATCTTCTTGTCGCCGGCCGCTCCGAGGATGACGTCGAACTCCGTCTTCTCCTCCACGGCGGCGGCGCCGCCGGCCGCCGCCCCGGCCGCCCCCGGCATGGCGGCCACCGCCATCGGCGCGGCGGCGGACACGCCCCACTGCTCCTGCAGCAGCTTGCTGAGCTGCGATGCCTCGAGCACCGTCAACTTGCCCAGCTCATCGGCGATCTGTTCGATGTTGGCCATTGCGTCTCCTTTATATTCGCCGTCGGAGGGCCTTCGCAGGGCTCCGGCCCTCGACGGTCGGGCGACTCACGCGCCCGCTGAATTCTCTGTCCCGAATCACCACGCCCGCCGAATTCTGTCTTGCGACTACCGTCGAGACTCCACCGTCATGCCGTCGCGGTCTGTTCCGCGTCCTTGCCGCGCTGCGACAGGACGTACACGAGCTCGCGCTGCGGCGCTTGCAGCAGGCCGACCAGCTGGGCCAGCGGGCCCTGGATGGCGCCGACGATCTGCGCGCGCAGCGCCTCCTTCGACGGCAGGTCGGCGAGCGCCTTCAGCCCGGCCGGCTGCAGCATCTGGCCCTCGACGTAGCCTGCCTTGATCACGAGCGCCTGGTTCGTCCTGGCGAACGCGTGCAGCGCCTTGGCGACGGCGACGGGGTCGGCCTTCGAGATGATCATCCCCGTCGGTCCCTTGAGGAGGCTCTTCACCCCGGCCAGGTCCGGCGACAGCGCCAGCTTCGCGAGCCGGTTCTTGACGACCTTGTACTCCGCAGACACCGAGCGCAGCTGCTTGCGCAGGTCGCTCAGCTGCTGGACGGTGAGCCCGCGGTACTCCGCGAGGAGCACCGTCTTCACGCCGCTCAGGCGCCGCTTCAGATCCTCGACGCTCTCGACCTTTTCTTGCGTAGGCACGGTCTCTCCCTCGCCCTAGCCGGTGGCCTTCTTGAAGAGGTTGGCGACCGCCTGGGCGTCGATCCGCACCGCCGGGCTCATCGTCGCGGACACGCTCAGCGTGCGGAGGTAGGTGCCCTTCGCCGCCGCCGGCTTCGCGCGCACGATGGCCTCGATCAGCGCCAGCGCGTTGGCGGCCAGCTGCTCGGTCGTGAACGACCGCTTGCCGATCGGCGTGTGGATGTTGCCGGCCTTGTCCACGCGGAACTCGACCTTGCCCGCCTTCGCCTCGCGCACCGCGCGGCCGATGTCGAAGGTCACCGTGCCGAGCTTCGGGTTCGGCATGAGGCCGCGGGGGCCCAGCACCTTGCCGAGCCGGCCCACCTGTCCCATGAGATCCGGCGTCGCGATGGTGGTGTCGAACTCCATGAAGCCGCCCTGGACCTTCTCCACCAGGTCCTCGGCGCCGATGACGTCGGCGCCCGCCTCACGCGCCTCGCGCTCCTTCTCGCCCTTGGCGAAGACGGCGACGCGCACGGTCTTGCCGATGCCGTGCGGCAGCACCACGGCGCCGCGCACCATCTGGTCGGCGTGCTTCGGATCGACGCCGAGCCGGAAGGAGAGATCGACCGACTCGTCGAACTTCGCCGCCGGCATGCCCTTGAGCGTCCCGATGGCCTCCTCGACCGAGTACGGCTTCGCGGGATCGACCTTCGCCGCCGCCGCGTCGTACCGCTTGCTCACGACCGTCGCCATGTCCGTGTCCTCTTCCCTTCGCTAACCAATCACAGTGCTCGCCTCGCCCTCGAAGGGGCGGCGGCTCGCTCGCCAGTTATCGTGCTCGCCTCGCCCTCGAAGGGCGGCGGCTCGCTAAACCACATCGATGCCCATGCTGCGGGCGGTGCCCTCGATGATCCGCATCGCGGAGTCGATCGAGTGCGCGTTGAGGTCCACCAGCTTGGTCTGGGCGATCTCGCGCACCTGCTGCCGGGTGACCTTGCCGATCTTGTCCTTGTGCGGCACCGCCGACGCCTTCGCGATGCCGGCCGCGCGCTTGAGCAGCACGGCCGCCGGCGGCGTCTTCACGATGAACGTGAAGGACCGATCCTGGTAGATGGTCACCACCACCGGCAGGATCAACCCTTCCTGGTTGTTGGTCTGCGCGTTGAAGCCCTTGCAGAACTCCATGATGTTGACGCCGTGCTGACCGAGCGCCGGCCCCACCGGCGGCGACGGGTTCGCCTTGCCGGCCGGAATCTGCAGCTTCACCACCGCCTGGACTTTCTTCACTAGAGTCGCTCCACCTGGTAGTACTCGAGCTCGACCGACGTCGGGCGCCCGAAGACCGGTACGGAGACCTTCATCCGCCCGCGCTCGGGGTTGATGTCCTCCACCGCGCCCTGGAAGTTGACGAACGGTCCGTCGATGACGCGCACCTTGTCGCCGCGCTGGAACACGGACTTGGGCTTGGGCTTCTCGGCGCCCGCCTCCATGTTGCGCATGATCTCGTCGACCGCCTCGGGCGGGAGCGCGACCGGCTTGTTGCCCGAGCCGACGAAGCCCGTCACCTTCGGCGTGCTGCGCACGAGGTGCCACGTGTCGTCGGTCAGCTCCATCTCCACCAGCACGTAGCCGGGGAAGAACTTCTGCTCCGTCTCGCGCTTCTGCTTGTTGCGGACCTCGACGACCTTCTCGGTCGGCACGAGCACGCGCGAGATTTTGTCGCCCATGCCGAAGATCTTCGCGCGCGACTGGATCGCCTCCGCCACCTTGTTCTCGAAGCCCGAATAGGTGTGGACGACGAACCACTGCCGGTTCGCGCCGTTGCTGTCGACGGCCGGCGCGGCTTCACTGCTCATCGAAGGATCCTTTCCACCACCTTGGTCAAGCTGATGTCCACCACACCGAGAAAGAACGCCAGCACCACCGTCACCACGATCACGATCGACGTGGAGTTGATGAGCTCGTCGCGGCTCGGCCAGGTGACCTTGCGGAATTCCGCGAGGACCTCCTGCACGAACTCTCTCAGCCGCGTTACAACACCCATCGGTCCTCGACCTCTCGCAGGAAGTGGCAGGGGTGGAGGGATTCGAACCCCCATCCCCCGGATTTGGAGTCCGGTGCTCTAGCCGTTAGAGCTACACCCCTAGTCGTCACTTCGGAGGGGCCTCGGCGGCCCGCTCCGAGGCCTCCCCGAGGAATCGTTGCGCCGGCAAAGCCGGCGTTAGAAAGCGTCCGATCATCCGCGTTGCGATCTACTTCGTCTCCTTGTGAGGCGTGTGCTTGCGGCACCACTTGCAATATTTCTTGAGCTCCAGGCGGTCCGGGTGTGTGCGACGGTTTTTGGTCGTCGAATAGTTGCGACGCTGGCACGTCGTGCAGCCGAGCGAAATGATCTCGCGGGGCATCGCTACTCGGTGATCTCGGTCACGACGCCCGCGCCCACCGTCCGCCCACCCTCACGAATCGCGAACCGCAGCTCCTTCTCCATCGCGATCGGCGTGATCAGCTCGATCGCCATCGTCACGTTGTCCCCCGGCATCACCATCTCCGTCCCCGCCGGCAACGTGCACACCCCCGTCACGTCCGTCGTCCGGAAGTAAAACTGCGGCCGGTACCCGTTGAAGTACGGCGTGTGCCGCCCGCCCTCTTCCTTCGTCAGCACGTACACTTCGGCTTTGAATTTCTTGTGGGGTTTGATGGAGCCGGGCTTCGCGAGCACTTGGCCGCGCTGCACGTCATCCTTGTCGATGCCCCGCAGCAGCGCCCCGATATTATCCCCCGCCTGCCCCTCGTCCAGCAGCTTGCGGAACATCTCCACCCCGGTCACCACCGACTTGCGCGTGTCCGCCATCCCCACGATCTCGATCTCTTCCCCCACCTTCACGATCCCGCGCTCCACCCGCCCCGTCACCACCGTCCCCCGCCCCGTGATCGAAAAAATGTCCTCGATCGGCATCAGAAACGGCTTGTCCACCGGCCGCGGCGGCGTCGGAATGTAGGTGTCCACCGCCTCCATCAGCTTCCAGATCGCCCCCGCCGCCTTCGGGTCCGTCGGGTTCTCGTTGGCCTGTAGCGCCGAGCCCCGCACCACCGGCACGTCGTCGCCGGGAAACTGGTACTTCTTCAGCAGCTCCCGCACCTCCAGCTCCACCAGGTCCAGAATCTCCGGGTCGTCGACCATGTCCACCTTGTTCATGAACACCACCAGGAA
>Ga0209156_10004390_pt1 | contig 10291 bp, 8 predicted proteins | sample GraSoiAngelo_124_FD_185881 | JGI IMG/M metagenome (GOLD analysis project Ga0209156, IMG submission 185881) | Grasslands soil microbial communities from the Angelo Coastal Reserve, California, USA - 14_0927_05_20cm (SPAdes) (version 2) | ecosystem: Environmental > Terrestrial > Soil > Grasslands ...
AACGTGCCGGTTTCAACGAAGCCACAGTTTGTCGGCCTCGACTACGCGGCCATTCACTTCCAGTTCATTGGTCGTTGAATATTCGTAGAATCCAAAGCGGCTGAGCATCTCGCGCAACGGCTCCAGGGTTCCGTTAACCCCAATCGAGACTTCGAGCAAAAGTCCGGCGCAGCGGTCCCAAAGATCACCCATCCCTTCCAGCGCCTTCAGTTCCGCGCCTTGCAAATCGAGCTTGATCAATACCCGCGAGCCAGCGATGGGCAACGAGTCCAGACGGACTGCGGCCACTTCCCAGACCCGCTCACAGTCATCACTTGTGAGCATCACTGTGCATGACGTCGAAGCCGAGGTCGGTTGACTCAATCGCAATCGATCCGGTTGGTTCCAGAGAGCCGCCTCCATGACTTGAAACCCTTGTTTCCGCAACGCGGCCGCACATCCCGGGTGGGGCTCGACGCAAAGCAAATTAGTTTGCGGCAAGACCTGCCGAACTATGCGCGCGAACTCGCCGACGTTTGCTCCGCCATCGACAACGGCATCGAATTGTCCGGCGCGCAAATGGGCCCGGAGCTTCCGGTGGCGCAGCCAGACTTTGGAGAAGAGGTCAAGCGGGCGCGCTAAAACTTCCACGGAACAGAGCCATCGAAAACCGGCCAGACCAAACTTGTAGAAACGTTCACTCACTGCTCGCTAAAGCCACTCCGCCCGCGCGGGTGTGTCAAGTTAAGCAGAAAGCTCGAGCATCATGCTGGGACAAGTTCCAACTCCGGTTAGAAATCCATGTCGATCTTTTGCTTCAAGTAATCGCTTCCACTGATTCAGATGCTGAGCGAATGGCGCACGTTGTGCCGCTTCCAACTCGTTAACCATTTCTCCGACAAACACCGGTGCAGACCAACCCCGCGTCCGAGCGCGATGCTGTTCCAGAATCTTTGACGGAAACACCGCCTGCGGAATGTTTAGATACGCGGCAATGAGATGCACTTCGCGTCGAATCAAATCTTCTTTCAATCGTTGCGGATCGCCGTGGAGCGGTTACGGCTTCCCTACGCCGGAAATTGTCGAATGCCACGGCCATCCACACGCATCGTGATCCTGTGGCCGGCGTTGCGCAGTTGCTCGCAGTCCGCGACCAGAAAATCGACATCGTCAAATCAGCCTCCGAGCCAGCGCATCACCCGGCGCACAAGCCAAATTGGCAGCGGCAGGCGCAGCTTCCAATATAATCGTTGCCACGGTGTAATTCCCTCGCGGAAATTTTCCTGAATGTAGAGATCGGCCGCGGAGTTCACGATTTTTTGCTTTGGGTGACGCAGCGGAAATAGGATCGGCGTTGTCCGTAGCCCCGCCCCACGGGTCGGCGATTTCGTGTGCGCGGCATCGATACCGACGCCGATGTTGGTAACGAGATTGTTTCGCGGGACGATCGTTATTAAATCGTGACGCCAACAGCTAAAGACCCAGGGGATGTCCCAGGTGTTTAAGCCGTCCGGTTTTATCGCGTAACTATCGTCGAAATGTCGCCGCCAAAAATTCTCAGCGCTGGCGCTGCCGCATATGTTCTTTAACCAATCTGTCCGATGCAAAGCGGGCCACTCTTTCATTTCGTGATCGCATAATTGCCAGGCCCGCCGCCAGGTGGCCCATCCCCAAATGTGGCAGCAACGCGAGAAATAATAGCTTTCGCCGTCAGTTGGCGCAGTATGAACCGGATCGAAATTCGTGCCACCGATCATCCCAATATGTCGATCTTCCGCGTAACGTTCGAGCAATTCTTCACAGAACGGGAAGAAGCTGGGATCGGGCAGGCAATCGTCTTCCAAAATGATTGCTCGTTCGGTTTGGCCAAAGACCCAGTCCAGACCTTCGGACACGTTTCTCCGTAGACCAATGTTGGAATCGGAATAGCGGCGGGCGATCTGACATGGCCAGTCGATGCGTTCAATAATTGCGCGAGCCGCCGCACATTTCGCCACATCCGATGCCACATTGGGCCGTGGTCCGTCGGCGATGATGAATAGCTCTGATGGTTGTGCTGCGCGAATCTCGGCGAAAACTTCCGTGGTCCGCTCAGGACGATTGAAGATGATCAGGACAAGGGGTGTCCGAAGACGGCTATCCATCAGCGATCGTCGCCTCATCAAGCGGCCGCAGCCAATACGAAAAGTTGTCGGCTGAAGATTTCCTCACGCGATTGCGGCCGGCCGCAGATCCGCTATCGATTCCCGCGATTTCCGCGGCTCAGTCAACGGAGAAACTGACACGCTGGAAATCAAATCGACCCATTGATCGAGATGGGTGTCGAATGGTGCGCGTTTGGTGGCATCGAGCTCCGTCGCCATTTCGCCGGCGAATCCGGTGCAGACCAAACGTCGGCCAAGCGCGATGCTGTTCCAAATTTTCGAGGGAAAGATCGCCTGCGTAATTTTCGGATGCGCCGCGATTATGTGAACCTCGTGGCGCAGCAACGCATCGCGCGATTCATTCACATCCCGGCAGAGTGATTCCGCTTTTAGCCACGGTGGAAGATGGCGCACGCCACGGCCGTCCGCGCGGATGTTGATCTTGTACCCGTCATCGCGCAAGCGTTCGCAGCCCTTCACGAAAAGATCGATATCGTGCCCGTATCCAAGATTTCCGAGATAAAGCGCCGTCTTACTCACAGGTTTTGGATCTTCATCGAACGAAATCGTTGGCCAATTCCGAATGACCACGGAATTGGTCAAAGGCCCGCCCAGGTTTCCACCGATCTTCACGACTCGGTCCCATTGAGCGAGTTGACGATCCCAAAAGCGGCTGAAGACGCGACGCAAAGGCGCCGGATACTCGCGGATGCCGCGGATCAGCTCCGGGTAATAATCTTGCAACCAATAAATCGCGTGCGCGCCGCGACGCTTGATATGGTTGGCGAGCTGGACGGCGTTCGGCGGAGCGCTCGTCGCCACAATCACGTCGCCATGCTTTACGAAGTTGTCGATATAATTTTCGAACGCGCGTTTAACCGACGTGTACTCGATGAAAGTTTGCGCGAGATTTCCCCGGCGGCCGCGATAATGATCGAGGTGAAGAATCGCTACCGGCGGTTTGTCGCGTCCCAACGTTCTGTAATTGCCTTTGCCGCCGACGAGGCGAACGTCGCAGCCGTTTTGATGTAAACGTGTTGCGAGATGCTCGGCATACAGTCCGGTCGGCGCAGCGTCCGGCCAGATGTACTGGGTGAGGATGTGAAACGTCGCCATCGCGTGCCACTAGCTCGCGAGCACGCGCGGATATGATCGCGATGTTTTTTGGGCCGGCGCGCGAAATTTTCGCAGCTGGATGTGATAAGCCTCGCGGTGATAACGAAGATTGGCTTCAAGAAGGAGCCCGATGAGCCCAATCAAGATCGACAACGTCATCAGACTCGCAGCCAAAACGGCCAGCGGAAGCCGGTTGACCAAGCCGGTGTGAAAATATTCGAAGACCGGCGCTGACCCCGCCGCTAATCCCGCAACTGCAGCGATTGCCCCTATCGTTGCAAAAAATGCCAGCGGCCGATAATCGCGGAAGAGCACGACGAGCAACCGCAGAATGCGCAGCCCATCACGCACGGTTCTGAGCTTTGAGTCCGAACCATCCGTGCGACCGCGAAACGGCACCGGGATTTCGGTCATCGAGAAACTTTTGTCCACCGCTTGAATGGTCAGCTCGATTTCTAACTCGAAGCCGCGCGAAAGTACTGGCACGTGCTGGTAAAATCGCCGGGAAAAAAGTCGCAGCCCGGAAAACAAATCGAGCGGCTTGAAACGGAAGACGAAGTTCAGAACTGAAGCAAAGACGGACATCCCCCATTGGTGCATCGGCCGAAAGATTTGCGTGGCGTTTTGGGCACTGCGGATACCGCTGATCATATCGACCGGCTCGCGCAAATATTCTTCGACCAAAAATCTCGCGCCTTCAGCTGGATAACTTCCATCGCCGTCGACCATTAACACCAAGTCGGTATCGATCGCAGCGAGAGCTGTCGCCACCGCACGCGCTTTCCCGCGACGCTTTTCGGTTATGAGCGCGGCGCCGGCTGCTCGAGCCGCGGCCGCGGTCCTATCTTCCGAGCCATTATCGACAACCAAAATATCGGCCTGCGGAAAGGCCATCGCATATTCGCGCACGACAGATGCGACCCCGAGCTCCTCGTTCAAACATGGGATGAGAATGGTGAGAGAAGGCGAAGCCATACACGGAGTAATCCGCGCGCTCTTTTGAACCATTTTTCATGCCGTTTTTACCGGTTTCTCACTGAAAACCGGGCCCCGCGCTATGCGACCAAACCATCGTTTTACCGGACGGAGCGGTCTTTTCGAGAACTGCGTTTGCAGTCGCCAACACCGCTTTATCGTCGCTGTCGTTCAGATGAGCCAGAAAACTCCGGATGCTGTAGCCCGTTTGGCGAGTTCGGGACCCATGCAAACCACATCTCGCGCATCGCATGGATCAAATCAATGGGACGCCTAGGAGCGCCTGTTGTGCCAGGCAAGCGAACAATCGCGGCCGATCTGCTTTAGCTCGGCGCGCGGCGGCATACTGAGCTATCCTTGCGAACCAGTGCCCGCTTCTTTGCCGAGAACGGCATTTGCCAACGCAACTAACGCGCGGTCATCATTATCATTTAATTTCGCTAGCAGTTCCTTGGCGTGACGGATCGATTTGCGCAAAAAATATTCCGGAGCAGTGAAATCGAGTGGTTGTTTTTCGCCATTTCGCCCGGGCGCTTGCAACTCCGAATCCCAGCGGCTGAGCGCGCAGGTTGAGGCGAACAATTCCATCGCTGCCCCTGCGATGCGCTCCTGAATCAGTTGCATGTCCAGGACCGGTTCGCGGTAAACCACCAATGCGCGATTGACCGCTACGTTAAAGCGCCAGATCAAACGCCCGAGTTGTCCGGCGAACCCGCGCAATTCCGTGCTTTGTACTGGCACGTTCGGTGTCCGAACGGTCGCGCCCAGGCGACTCATTCCGGCGTTCCACGCTTTGCCGACCCGGTTCATTGAGAACGACGTCATGGTGTCGTAAATTTCTTTGAACTCCATTCCCGGTCCGCGCATTCCGACGAGCGCGATAAACGAGGTCAATACTTCGTTCGACCCTTCGCCGATTTGATTGATCCGCGCGTCGCGCAACATTCGGCCCAGCGGATTATCATCGAAGTAAGCGGAGCCGCCGTGGATTTGGAAGGCGTCATTGACCGCTTCCCATAGCCGATCGGTCGTGAAAACTTTCAACATCGCAGTCTCGATCATGTAATCCTCGAGGCCGCGGTCGATCAGCGATGCGGTTACGTTGGTCATCGCTTCCATCGCATAAACGTCGGCCGCGATGCGCGCGATTTTCTTTTTTACCAGATCGAAATTGCCCAGGGTTTTTTTGAATTGCTGACGCGAATTGGCGTGTTCGATCGCCAGCTGCAGGCAATGTTTTGCCGCGCCGGTGCAACAAGCTCCGAAAGTGGTGCGCCCGAAATCCAAAACGGTCAGTGCGACGCGCAAACCCTTGCCCAGCGGGCCGAGAATATTTTCTTTCGGCACACGCACGTTGTTTAAACGAAAACGGCCGGTGGCGGTGCCGCGAATCCCGAGTTTTGCCATTCGAGCTTCGATCATTTCCACTCCCGGCATGTCGGGCGTAACGAGAAACGCGGTGATCGCGTCCTTAGCTGGCTCGTCCGGAATTGGGGTGCGCGCCATTACCGTCCAGACCTGTGCGATGCCAGCGTTGGTGATGTAACGTTTTTCGCCGTTTAAAACGTAATGCGAGCTGTCGTCGCTCGGCGTGGCTGTCATTCGGACATTGGCGGCGTCTGATCCAGCCTCTCGTTCGGTTAAAGCGAAGGCCGCCAGTTTTTCTCCAGCGACCAGCGAGGGCAACCATTGCGCTTTCTGTTCACGGGTGCCGAACAAGATCAGCGCACGGATTCCGATCGAGTGATGAGCATTAACAAACACCGAAGTGGACGCATCGCGTTTCCCGATCTCCTCCAGAATGCGGCAGCATTGCATTTGCGAGAAGCCACGGCCGCCGAATTCCCGTGCCGCTGTCATCCCGAGAACACCGGTGCGAGCAAGTCCATCGATGAGGTTCCGCGGGATATCGGCATTACGATCGATCCAATCCGGGTCGAGGTGCCGATCGAGCATTTGGCGCACTTCGTTCAGTGCACTGTCCAATTCCGTTTGCCGCGTCGCGTCAAGCCGCGGATACGGCATGACCCAGTCAGCTACAAAATTTCCCAGGAAAAGTCCCTTGGCGAAACCGAGTTCCTGGCGGCCGCTAAAAAGCAGCTCCTCCGCTTGCTGCATTTCTTTCTGACGCTGAATTTCTGCTTCGCTTGGTGCCATGTTCAGGGGTCGCCGCGTGGCGAGTGCCGAACTGTATTCAATGGCGTCGTTCTGTCCACTAAGCGGCGCAGAATGCCCGACACAATTTGTTGCGCAGTTTTGTGACCTTCGGGCCATTGACTGGCCCGTGGACCGGCCACGTTCAACACGATCGTCATCCCGAGCGAATGCGAGGGATCTTCCAATTCGCCAGGCGATTTGCGGATGTTCGAGAGGTTCCTCGTCGTCTGCGCGACTCGGAAGGACAGATTTGTAACGAACTCAGTGGCCTCTTCGATCGTTTCCCGGACGCTCCCTCTCGCGCAATCAATAATCAGATGCGGCTTTCGCATCTCGATACAGCGATCAACAGTCTCACGAGTTCCGCCAAGCGGAACTCCCTTTGAAATAACGAGCGTGCCATCCGAATCAGCCACGTTCCGAGCGGTGCGTTCGGCATATCCGGCATTTGCCAGTTCCACTACTGGAAAGTGTTTCGGAATTTCCCCATCTTCGGCCAACCGTCCCGCCGGGCACCACCCGCCGCACTCAACTTCAAATGCAAGCGCGGCGTCGAGCGCCCCGCGATCAACCCCAGTTTGCCCCCCCGAAATGATTTTCAAAAATTCCTCGTCTGAGATCCCGTTTTTCTGCCGCGCTTTTAATCCACAAACCAATCACGGAATCGAACAGGATGCGAAACCAATCGCCACCAAAGAGACTGCGCAATTCCCTTGTGCGGGTTTTCGCTTCCGTTCATGGCATTGGATCGCTGCCAAACGATACCCTTGTTTTTCGAGCGTTTGATGCCGGGAATCACGCACCACGTTTGAGATCCGAATCCTCAATGGCCGCCCCAAGCATCGATTGTGCTGTTCCATACCCCAGCAGCACATGCCGAGACTCACTGCCGCGCCCTTGCGGACTTCTAGCAAAGTAACTTTTCTGGTTGCGCTTACCGTGCTCGCCTATCTGCCAGCGCTCCGCAATGGCTTCATCTGGGACGATGACGCGTGGTTGATGCACAATCGTACGCTTGAAGGAGTGAACGGTCTCTATCGGCTCTGGTTCGATCTCCTCGCCTTGCAACAATATTATCCAATCACCGGCACTGCCTTCTGGATTCAATATCAACTCTGGGGTTTTCATCCGTTGGGCTATCACACGGTGAATGTCGCGTTGCACGCACTGAACGCCGTTGTGTTTTGGTTCGTCCTGCGAAAGCTCGGCCTGCGCGGCGCCTGGTTCGCCGCCGCTGTTTTTGCAGTGCACCCCATCATGGTGGAATCGGTCGCGTGGGTCACTGAAATCAAAAATCTTCTTTCGACCGCATTTTTCCTTGGCAGCATTCTCGCCTATCTCAACTTTGAAAACTTGGAAACACGCGACCTGCCGCGTCGAGGGAATTGGTTTGTTCTTTCTTTGCTCTTCTTTACCTGTGCTCTGCTTTCCAAGAGCATAACCTGTTCGCTACCGGTCGTGCTGGCGATTCTTATTTGGTGGAAACGCGAACGAATCCGCCCGGCGGATTTTCGCCCGTTGCTTCCCTTTTTCCTCATCGCTCTGCCGACGGGCCTGCTGACCGCCTGGCTCGAAGTCCATCACGTCGGAGCAAGCGGGGCCTCTTTCAACCTGGAGGTTTACCAACGTTGCATCGTTGCGGGCCGGGCCACCCTTTTCTACTTCTTCAAGCTGATCTGGCCTAACGATCTCACTTTCATCTACCCCCGGTGGCAGGTGACCTCGCCCTGGCTATTACTTGTTCCTACTTTTGTCGCGCTCTGCCTCCTTGCGCTCTGGTTCCTGCGCAAAACCATCGGCAAAGGACCCTTGGTCGCGGCAGCGTTCTTCGTCGTCACCCTGGGACCAATCCTAGGGTTCTTCAACGGCTATGCCATGCAATTCTCCTTCGTCGCCGATCACTGGCAATATCTGTCGAGCCTGGGAGTGATCGCTTTAGCCAGTGCACTTCCCAACACTTTTTCCGGCGTGAACTGCCATGTCCGAAACGTGGCATTGGGTTTCGTCCTTGTTACGCTGGCCTTGCTGACCGCACGACAATCCTTCATTTATGACAGTAAGGATACTCTCTGGCGCGACACGTTGATCAAAAATCCGAATTGCTGGCTGGCGCACAACAATCTCGGGGTAGATCTGACCGAGCGTGGCCTTTTAGGGGAAGCAGAAGAACACTATCGTGCGGCCGTTCGGCTCAACCCTCGCTATTACGAAGCGGAGAACAATCTCGGCGAAGTGTTGCTCGCTCGGAACCAGGTCGAGGAAGCGGCGCGACACATCAACCGATCGATCGAGATAAATCCCACCTATGCTGCCTCGCATTGGAACCAGGCGCTGGTCCTGGCTCGACAAGCTAAATCCGACGAGGCTTATGAGATCGTCGATCAGGGTTTGCAGCAGCGGCCGATTTATCTCGCGGGTGTAAATGCTTTTGCCTGGGTGCTCGCCACCTCACCGGATGAACGGGTGCGCAAACCACGTGGCGCCGAGGAGCTGGCCCGGCGCTGCTGCGAGGCGACCGGATATGCTAACCCGCGCTTTCTCGACACACTGGCGGCGGCCTATGCCAGTCAAAATCAGTTCGATCGAGCGGCAGAAACAGCGTCGCAAGCTGTTGAGTACGCTGCCCAGCTTGGCCAAGCAACGCTCGCCTGCGAAATCACAAGGCGACTTGAGTTATACAAAAGAGGCAGAGGCTATCTTTCTTTTCGGCGTTAACTGAAAGACGTCTCTACAAATGTGACTTTCGGCTTCACTCGGACATCTCGGCGCCAAGCAATTCCGGAATACCTCGCATTTGAGAGACGCCGACTTTCTCTTCAACAAAGTGTATGCGCTTCTGCAGTTCGTTGATGGAAAACGCAAGGTTGGCGAGACCATGACAAACCAGTCTCATTTCCGCTGAAGTGGCAAGCCGCCCTGCATCCATGAAGCTTCGAATAGCTTCGCGAAGAACCTTTTCGTCATAGACACTTTTCATTTGAACCTCCTGCGCGGCATCAGCTATCTCCCTGACTCGTATTAGACACGCTAAAATGGCCGCTTATCGGCGGCCTCTTCCGACGCGCTGAAATTCGGTTGTTCGTTAGCGCGTCGTCGTGGTTCCCTCTCACAAATTGCCCCTCCATTGATCGAGCTGCGCGCGATTGTTTTCTTAGCATTCTAATTCCCCTTCTAACTGCTCATTTAGCTACATCCCTGGCTCGTGCCGCACTGGGTGCAGACGCCGCAAGCGCCGGCCCGGATCACTTTGTCGCTCCCACAATGCGAGCAGACGATATCCATGAACATGTTGCCGAGCGCTTCTTTCACTCGCTCGGCGTGAGTGTAGCCAGTGCTCATTACTTTCGGGTTGCCTTCCCCAGGCGAATTGCTCGTGATCACGTCGATCAATTCTTTCTCAGCCGTGCGCGGCAACTCGGCGACCGGACGATTGACCGCTTTCTTTTCCATTTCCGCGATTTCTTTCAGCGGAAATTCTGATTGCGTGCGATTGGGCGAAGTCGCTTCCTTGTAACCTTTGATGAACTGGCAACCGAGATAACGGAAAACGTAATCGGTGATGCTGGTGGCATTACGGATATCGGGGTTCTTAGTGAAGCCGCTGGGCTCGAATCGTTGGTAAGCAAATTTCTTGACCAGACTTTCCAGCGGCACGCCGTACTGCAATGCAATCGATGTCAGCGTGCCGACGGTGTCCATTAACCCGCCAATCGTGCTGCCTTCTTTCGACATCGTGATAAAGAGTTCACCCGGCTGGCCGTCTTCGTACAACCCCACTGTGATGTAACCTTCGTGCCCCGCGATCTCGAACCGGTGCGTTAATGAAATGCGCGTGTCCGGCATACGGTGACGAATTGGCTGATCCAGCCGGCTCCGCAGCATCGCGATTTCTTCTTCCAATTCGAGAATGCGTTTTTGCA
>Ga0209156_10004391_pt1 | contig 10290 bp, 9 predicted proteins | sample GraSoiAngelo_124_FD_185881 | JGI IMG/M metagenome (GOLD analysis project Ga0209156, IMG submission 185881) | Grasslands soil microbial communities from the Angelo Coastal Reserve, California, USA - 14_0927_05_20cm (SPAdes) (version 2) | ecosystem: Environmental > Terrestrial > Soil > Grasslands ...
CAGCTCGCCGAAATCCGCGGTCCGGTGAGCGGGAGTGCTCCGGACCGGGCGCATCTCGTAAAGCGTTGATTTCACCCCCCGCCGCGCGCACTGCCACGCAGCTTCGCAGCCAGCCAGACCGGCGCCGATGATGGCAACGGAGGATTTCATCGCGTTAGTTGAATTCTAGTGAAAAGGAGAGGATTGCGCAGGCGAGGAGGCACCCAGCATTCAGCACTCGGTATTCAGCCCTTCAACTGCGCGCACACACGGGAGTATTACGAAAATCGAGACGCTGGACGTCTGTAGTGCTGATCAATTAATTGTCCCTTCCGGCAGAAAAACGTGAGTACCCGGTCAAAGAGCTGTACAGAAACGATTCACTGTTACTCACTGTTCCTAAAACCCGAATTCCCGTCATTTCGGGAGAAACTGCTAACAACGCAGTTAGTTCTTAAGAATTGCAGTGTACTTTTCACTGCTCAGGGGTACCTGAGTAGCCTCGAATGTTGAGTGGCGTGAATCCTGGTGCAGACGGCTGATTGCATCCTTCAGAATAACGCCGGTGTGATCTTCATGCTCATGTCAACTGCTTGCGGGGAGTGCGTCAGAGCGCCCACGGAGATATAGTCAACTCCAGTCTCGGCATAGCTGCGCACATTCTGAAGGGTCATGCCTCCCGAGGCTTCAAGGGGAATGCGACGAGTGTGATTGGCGACGCGTTCGACTGCTTTGCGAACAGAGGCAGGATCCATGTTATCGAGAAGGATGGCTTCCGCTCCATTGGCCAGCGCCTCTTCGAGTTCCTCGAGGGTGCGAACTTCGATTTCGATGGGCTGCGACCCTACGCGCGCTTCATGTGCCCGCTTCAGGACGCGCTCGATTCCTCCCCCGAGCGAGATGTGATTGTTCTTGATCAGCACGCCGTCTGAAAGATCCAGCCTGTGATTGTGGCCGCCGCCACACCGGACTCCGTATTTATCGAGAAGGCGTAATCCTGGAACGGTCTTTCGGGTATCGAGAATGCGTGTCTTCGTTCCTGCAATTGCGTCCACGTATCGTCGAGTGGTGGTCGCGATGCCGCTCATGCGCTGCAGGAGATTCAGGATCACCCGCTCACAGGAGAGGATTACGCGTGCGTTATGGCGAATGACTGCCACGGCCTGACGGTCATGCAGCCGGACTCCGTCGAATATCTCTGGATGGCTGATTACTTCGTGATGTCCGACTACTGATTTGTCGAGGGTGCTGTAGATCTCGAGAATGCGATTCACTATGCCAAGGCCGGAGAGGATGCAGTCCTGTTTGGCGTGAATCGTAGCCGTAGCTCGCATGCGGGGGTCAATGCATGCCTGAGTTGTGGCATCGCGCGTGGCACGATCTTCGAGGAGAGCTCGCTCGAGAATTTCAGTGATGCGCCGACTGTGCCAGTCCAATGTGCAGTCTCAGAAGAAGAATGGTAGACGCGTAGCGCCAAGAAATTTTACAGTACGACCACCACAGGAATGAGTCAACGCTGAGTATCCAACTAGTGTCGCGGGGAAGATGGCTACAATTGCAGGCTCTTCAGGTAGTCCCGGAACTGAGGATTCAGCTCCGGACGCTTCAGCGCGAACTCGACGGTAGCTTTCAGGAAGCCAAGCTTGTCGCCTGCGTCGTGACGGCGCCCTTCATAACGGTAACCGAAGATCTTTTCCTGCTTGAGCAACAAGCGCATCGCGTCAGTTAACTGCAGCTCCCCACCAGTTCCGAGTGGAGTGCTGTCCAGCACCTCAAAGATCGCCGGAGTCAGGATGTAGCGACCGATGATCGCTAGATTCGAAGGGGCGTCGGCGAGCTTAGGTTTTTCGACCATATTGCGCACTTCGTACAAGCGGTCGTTTCCCTGAACTGGACTTGCATCAATCACACCATACGAGGAGATCGCTGGACCATCCACCTGCTGCGTCGCTATGATGCTCGATTGTGTCTGGTCGAATTGATCGATCATCTGCTTCAGGCAGGGTGGGTTGGCGTCGATTACATCGTCGGCGAGCAGCACTGCGAATGGTTCGTTTCCGACGAGTTCACGAGCCATTAGCACAGCATGCCCTAGTCCCATGGCTTCTTTTTGTCGCACGTAGGCGACGTGAATCATGTCTGAAATCTGCCGCACGATGGTAAGCAGATCAGTTTTTTTGCGCTCCTCGAGCATCTTCTCGAGTTCGTAACTGACGTCGAAGTGGTCCTCGATGGCGCTCTTGCCCCGGCCCGTGACGATGATGATCTGATCGCAGCCCGCCGCAAGCGCCTCTTCCACTCCGTACTGGATGATTGGCTTGTCGACAATGGGCAGCATCTCCTTAGGCTGAGCCTTTGTCGCGGGCAAGAATCGTGTGCCCAAACCTGCAGCGGGAAATACTGCTTTCCGTACCCTCATTGCCATTCGTGGTGTCCTGTGCGCAGGCGGCGCGATAACTTTGATGACGTAAGACGATTACAGGGAGCTGAGACGAAAACTCTGAATTATAGATGAGCGGTCGCGGTAGACGCGTGGAGAGCGCTAGGCGACTTTAGCGGGTTCGCCTGCGAGTTGCTGTAGCAAGGACGTGATCTGGAAGAGTGCGAGTTCCGCGTCTGTTGATTTCAGCGTGAATTTTAGGAGCCCTCCCGGCGAAAATTGTGCTCCCTTCGTGGAGGCGACAAACTGAGCCAGACGGGTCGGGTCCACATTCGCCTGCTCGGAAAAACGAATCTGTACTACATCCCGTTTACGATCAATTCCGACAACCCCAATGCGTTCGCTCAGGAGTTTCAGCGCCGCCGCATCGAGCAGATTGCTGACGGGTCCCGGCAATGGTCCATAGCGGTCCTCGAGTTCCGCGCGCACGTCGGCGAGTTGATCTTCATTCTCTACTCCGGCGATGCGCTTGTACATGCGCAGGCGCTGATTCTCCTCCTGAATGTATTCGTTGGGCAGGCGAAGATTGAGAGAAAGGTTCAATTGCGTGCTAACACGCTCTGGTAGATCCTCGCCTTTGAGTTCCCGAACGGTGCGCTCGAGAAGAGTTGTGTACATCTCGAAACCCACGGCTTCGATTTGTCCGCTCTGCTCTCCGCCTAGAAGGTTGCCGGCGCCGCGCAGCTCCAAGTCGAGTGCGGCGATCTTGAAGCCGGCTCCGAGATCTGAAAACTCCTTCAACGCAGCCAAACGGCGCCGCGCGACGGGAGTAAGCTCCTGCTCCCCCGGAATCAACAGATAGGCATAGGCACGACGATTGGAGCGCCCTACACGCCCGCGTAACTGATAAAGCTCCGAGAGGCCATGCCGATCGGCTCGATTGATAAGAATGGTGTTGCAGAGTGGAATGTCGAGCCCATTCTCGATGATGGTTGTAGCTACCAAGATGTCAGATTCGTGCCGCATGAAGGCGAGCATCACCTTCTCCAATTCTCCTTCAGACATTTGACCGTGACCGACGATCACGCGTCCACGTGGCACGAGTTCCTGAATCTTGGCAGCGATTTCATAGATACTCTCCACCCGGTTGTGGACGAAGTAGACTTGACCTCCGCGTTCGAGTTCGTTTTCGATGGCCGTGCGAATCAGCTTTTCATCGAACGGAGCGACGACGGTTTGAATCGCCATGCGGTCTTTGGGCGGAGTTTCAATTACGCTCATGTCGCGCAACCCAACCAGCGACATGTGCAGCGTGCGTGGAATCGGGGTTGCCGACATAGTGAGGACGTCCACCTCTTTCTTCAACTGCTTGAGGCGTTCCTTGTGACGGACGCCGAAGCGTTGCTCTTCGTCGACGATCAGAAGTCCCAAATCAGGAAACTTGATGTCCTTTGAGAGAAGGCGATGCGTCCCGATGAGGATGTCGATCTTTCCCTGTTCGACTTTCTCGACGATATCCTTTTGCTGCTTCGTAGTGCGAAAGCGGCTGATCATCTCGATCATGATCGGGAATGCTGCGAACCGACGCTTGAAAGTCTCGTAATGTTGGAAGGCCAGAACCGTTGTCGGCGCGAGCACAGCAACTTGCCGGTTATCCTGCACCGCCTTGAAGGTGGCGCGCATAGCGACTTCAGTCTTGCCGTAACCGACGTCGCCGCAGAGCAAACGGTCCATTGGCATGGTGGATTCCATGTCCTGCTTAATGTCGGCGATGGCGGAGACTTGATCGTCAGTTTCGTTGTAATCGAACGCGTCTTCGAACTCGCGCTGCCACTGCGTGTCCACGGGGTAGGCATGGCCGTGCGCCATTTTGCGTTGTGCGTAGAGCTTAAGCAGCTCGTCGGCCATGTCGCGCATGGCCTTCTTCACGCGTGCTTTCGTCTTTGCCCATTGGGTGCCACCAAGGCGGCTCAGAGGAGGTCTGGCACCCTCAGTCGAACGATATTTCTGAATCAGGTCGAGGCGGGTCAGCGGAACGTAAAGCTTCGCTGCTTCAGCGAACTCGAGAAGCATGAACTCGCCGACGGTGTCGCCCTGGGCAAGTTCTTTCAAACCTTGATATTGCGCGATGCCGTGCTCCACGTGAACCACATAATCCCCGGCAACGAGATCGCGGAAATCAGAGAGGAAGGCAGAAACTTTCGACTTCTGCCGGAGAGGCTGCGAAACCACTAAGTCGGAATCGTCAAAGAGATCGTGAGCGCCAAATAGAACCAGGTTTGCATCGGCAATCTCCATGCCTGCCGGCAACACCGCTTTCACAATCGTCGTCGTACTCATCTCGCCGGCAAAGAAGGAGGTTTCGTCCAGGTAGCTCTCACTGCCGGGCGACGGAACGCGGCTACCTAGCCGAAACGGGAGCGAATATTCCGTGAAGACGTCTGCGAGCCGCTCGACTTCTCCCATATTGGGAGCGGCAAAGATTACGCGACGGCCTTCTGCGGTCAGCCTTTTAACTTCGTCCACCATAGCCCGAATTGAGCCGTGGAATCGCGTAGTCGGACGCGAGTGGAAGGTGAATTCCTCGTGCGTGGCATCATCTCCCGCATCAGCAATTCCGAGGCGCTCGATGTCGATGCCTGGAGCTCGCTGCAGACGTTCACGCCACTCCTCAGGGGAGAAATAGATCTCCTCCGGCCGCACCAGTGTTCCGACGCCGCTGCGCTCATGGCGATCTTTGACCTTGTTCCACCATTCCTCCTGCTTGGCCAAGACTGCTGAAGGTTCATCGACAATCGCCAGCGCGTTGGGCAGGAGATCAAAGAGATGTTGTCCTGAACCGGCGACAGGCGCGTAGAACTCCCAGCCGGGAAACACCGTCACTCCTGTGGCAGCGATCGCTTGTTCGAGCTCAGATTCGCTCCCGCTCAGTCGCTTTCCTGAGAGCCGCGAATGGATCACGCCAAGAACGCGCTCGTTTACTGGCGTTTCCGTGAGCGGCAGGAGGACGACTTCATCGACCGGCGCAGCGGATCGTTGTGTGCCGGGATCGAATTTCCGGATCGTCTCGACTTCATCGCCGAAGAATTCAATGCGCAAGGGACGATCCGCCTCGGGCGGATAAGCGTCGAGAATCCCGCCACGCAGCGCAAACTCCCCCGGCATGTCGACGGCATCGGCAGAGTTATAGCCGATTGTGCGGAGATGCTCGATTAACGGATCGATATCGATTGTCTCACCGCGCCGCACAATGCGAGCCAGGTCCGCATAAAACTCAGCGGAATTCAAGCGCATCGACGCCGCCTCTAGCGGCACAACGATGATTGAAGCCGCACCGGTCGCAATCTTCCAGAGTACCGAAGCCCGTTCTTCCTGAATTTCCGGATGAGGAGAAAGGTTCTCGAACGGCAGGACGTCGTGTGCAGGCAGCTTGAGAATTGCCTTGGGACTTAGAGCGCCGGTGAGCTCTGCCATGGACTGCAAGGCCGGCAACATCTCTTCCGCCGCGCGATTGCTCTCCACAATGACAATGAGCGGAGCCCCAGCCGCTGCTGATACCAAGGGAAGGTGTAGAGCCTTGGCAGAGTTGGTGAGCCCAGAGACACCACGCCGCCCCGCACGACTCTTCAGGTGGGATGTCGTACGCCGGAAGGCCTGGGACTTTTCAACGTCCGCAAGCAACTCGCGGACAAAGGGCAAGACCATGGAGAAATTGATTTTATCAGCCGGGGATTTTTCTCAATCGGGTGATCGGGCCATCGGGTGAAGGGAAAACAGGCTTTCGGCGTAGGCTCTTGGCGGCCGGTACGCCTTCCCTGAACAATAAGCCGCGACAGGCCGAAAGCCGATAGCCGATAGCCGAACGCCGAGAGCCGATTAGCGAAGCTGCTCGCGACGTATACACTGTGTCCCGTGAACCTCGCCTTCTTCGGCGGTACGTTCGATCCTGTTCATCGTGGACACATCGCTGTCGCCGAGAGCGCGACGAAGCAGTTCGAACTTGGCAAGGTACTGTTCGTTCCGGCCGAGTTGCCGCCTCATAAGCAAGATCACGCGCTTACTCCGTTTGCGCACCGAATGGCCATGGTTGCACTGGCCACGCAGGGGCATTCAACCTTCATTCCCTCTGACTTCGAGGCGCGTCTCTTTAGAGAGACCGGTAAGCCCAATTTCTCGCTCGAAACGGTTCGTCGGCTCAAGAGCACTCTGAAGAAAGCGGACAAGCTGTACTTCCTCGTTGGCATCGATGCATTTCTAACCGTTGCCAATTGGCATCGCGCGGTGGAGCTGCTCAAAGAATGCGAGTTCATCGTTGCGAATCGCCCCGGATATTCTCTCGGCGACATAGCTGGCGCGCTTCCGGAGCAACTTCGGCCTAAGCCTGAAGTTCTGGAAACCGCGAATAAGGCAGGCGATGGGCTGGCGCCTTCAGGCGCCCTGATGGCGTTCTCTGGCGTCACTCTGCGTCTGCTTGGGGATGTCTCTGAGCGCGTGTCCTCCACGCAATTGCGCGCTGCCGCTGCTTCCTCGGGCAGGAGACTTGAGGCATATGTTGGAGACGCTGTCGCCGAATACATCCGCAAGATTCGGCTTTACCGTTCCACTGCCACTCCTGACAGTGCAGGCGCCGCCACGCCTGCGCCTAATGTTGAAAAGAAATCACGGCGCTGAAATGTCCCACAGTCTAGAATCGAGTACAGGAAAACCTCGACAACGGAGAAGAATCCAACCACAGGAATGAATGCCCAGATCCGAAGCCAGGTAGTGTCTGCCGTTCAGGCTTGCGAAGAGAAAAAAGGGGAGGACATCAGCATCCTCGAAATGGACAAAAATTCATCGGCATTCACCGACTACTTCCTCATTTGCACGGGAAGGAATCCACGGCAAATTCAAGCGATCGCAGATGAAGTGGAGCTGCGCCTCAAGAAGTCTGGCGTGCCTGCTAATCAGGTGGAAGGCTACAACCAGGCCGACTGGATCCTGATCGACTATCTGGATTTTGTTGTCCACATTTTTTCGGAGGCTTCGCGCAAGTTCTACGATTTGAAGAAGCCCGCTGCCACTCCGCGCTCTGCTAAGTTCAGTCGAACGAAGGCTCCGGCAAAAGTCGGATCCCGGACCCACGGCGCCGGCGCTCCAAAGTCGGCCAGAGTTACGGCACATCGTCGCAAGTCGTCTTGATGAAGCCGAAGCCAGCCAACGCACTCACACGCTTCTCCGATCGCGTGGGTGACTACATTAAGTACCGGCCAGGATATCCTCCCGAAGTACTTCGTGTGCTTAAGGAGAGCTGTGGACTAAGTTCCAATTCGGTCATAGCCGATATCGGTTCCGGGCCAGGCAACCTCGCTCGGCTATTCCTCGAGAATGGGAATGAAATCTTCGCCGTGGAACCGAACGCGGAAATGCGCAATGCCGGCCAACAGCTTCTCGGACATCACCGCCAGTATCACAGTATTGACGGCTCAGCCGAAGACACACATCTGGCCAGTAGCTCTGTTTCATTCGTTACGGCAGCACAGTCATTCCACTGGTTTGATTGGCCGCGCGCAAAAGTCGAGTTTGTGAGAGTTCTCCAGCCCGGCGGTTGGGTCGTGCTGCTTTGGAACGATCGACGCTTCGAGTCGAGTCCCTTTCAACGCGACTATGAACAGCTCCTTCTTCAATTCGGAACAGACTATGCTCAAGTAAAGACGCAGGGACGGAATGCCGTTGAGGTGATCTCTGACTTCTTCTCTGGCCGCTTCGAGAAGGTCTGCCTCGACAGTTCGCAATTCTTTGACTTCGAAGCCCTCAAAGGGCGGGTGCTCTCGGCCTCATACGCTCCGAAATCCGATCATCCTAATTACGCTGTCATGCTGGCTGAGCTGGAAAGAATCTTCCGCAAGCACGAACAAAGCGCTGTCGTGGCATTTGAGTACGACACCAACATCTATTTTGGACAGCTGAAATGAAGCTGCGCGTCCTGTGGATCGCGCCGAAGTCACGCAGCAAAGAACCGGCTTACGATGCTCTCACTCGGGAGTATGCGAGCCGCATTTCCAAGTATCAATCGATCGAAGCTTCAGACTTGCCCAACGAAAGCTCTCTACTCAAGCTGCTCGAACAATCCGCTGGTCGTACAAAGCCTCTGCTGGTACTGCTTGATAATCGCGGTAAGGATATCACTTCGGAACAATTCGCCGACTTCATCGAATCCCAGCACTCCGCCGATGTACAGCAATTGATCTTCGCGATCGGCCCAGCCGATGGATTCAGCGATGCAGCCCGCCGGGCTGCGAGTCGGATTCTCTCATTCGGCAAAATGACACTTCCCCACGAACTCGCACGCGTTGTCTTGCTGGAGCAAATCTACCGGGCATTTACAATTATCCGGAAGCATCCATACCACTGTGGGCATTCGTCCATTTCACGAGGACTCATATCTCCTAAATGAATGACGTCCGCCGCGGTCTCATCATCGTCAACACTGGTTCCGGAAAGGGAAAGACGACCGCCGCCATCGGTACGGCGCTTCGTGCTGTCGGCAATGGGATGAAGATTCTCATGCTGCAGTTCCTGAAAGGATCATGGCATTACGGTGAACTCGACGCCGTGAAGGCCTTTGGGAACAACTTCATCATGAAGCAGCTTGGGCGTGGATTCGTGAAAGTCGGCGGGGCCGAGACTGATCCCGAAGATATCCGCATGGTGGAAGAAGCGTGGGAAGAGAGCCGCAAGGAGATCCTTTCAGGTAATTGGGATCTGGTAATCCTCGACGAAATTAACTACGCCATCAGCTATGGCATGCTGGATCCCGAGAAGGTCGTTGAGACGCTAAAGCAGAAACCTGAAATGGTTCATGTAATCTTGACCGGGCGCAACGCGCATCCGAAAATCGTTGAGGTTGCCGATACGGTCACCGAGATGCGCCAGGTAAAGCACGCATACGAAGCTGGTATTCTCGCGCAAAGGGGAATTGAATACTAGATGACATGGTTTAGGCGGGAAAGTTCAGAACTTGACCCATCGGGCGAAAAGCGCGTCCGCACCGAAGGCCTGTGGGAGAAGTGCGAGGGATGCCGGCAGATCATCTGGAAGAAGGACCTGGACGCTAACCTGAACGTCTGCCCAAAGTGCCAGTATCATTTCCGGCTTGATGCGCGCACGCGCTTGGCAACACTGCTCGATAACAGCGAGTGGGAAGAAACAGAGACGAACCTCAGCTCCACCGATCCTCTCAAATTCGTCGACACCAAGGCTTACAAAGATCGGCTTGCGAAAGCGCAGAAAGAAACCGAGATTTCAGATGCAATCATCAACGCCGAAGGCACGCTTGAGGGCAAACCGGTAATCGCCAGCGCGATGGAGTACCGCTTCATTGGTGGAAGCATGGGAGCAGTTGTCGGCGAAGCCATTACCCGGGCAATCGAGCGCGCCATTGAAAAGCGAAAACCTCTCATCGTGATTTCAGCATCGGGTGGCGCACGCATGATGGAGGGAGTTGGCTCGCTCATGCAAATGGCGAAGATCTCGGCCGCCCTAGCCAAGCTCGACGATGCCGGCCTGCCCTACATTTCAGTGCTCACCGATCCGACGACCGGAGGAGTAACGGCATCCTACGCAATGCTAGGAGACTTGAACGTCGCAGAGCCGGGAGCCCTCATCGGCTTCGCAGGGCCACGAGTAATCGAGCAGACTATCCGCCAGAAGTTGCCCGAAGGATTTCAACGCAGCGAATTCCTGCTGGAGCACGGAATGCTCGACGCGGTAGTCCACCGCAAGGACTTGAAACCATATTTGTCGCGCGCATTGTCCTTCATGGGACACATGAACTGAAGAAATATTCGCGTTTTCATAACCAGCCCTGCCTATAATCCGAATATGCCGAAAGGCTTCCTGATCACCGATGCTACGCTCGAAGATAAGATCGTGAGAGGCCACTGCTCTCA
>Ga0209156_10004393_pt1 | contig 10287 bp, 12 predicted proteins | sample GraSoiAngelo_124_FD_185881 | JGI IMG/M metagenome (GOLD analysis project Ga0209156, IMG submission 185881) | Grasslands soil microbial communities from the Angelo Coastal Reserve, California, USA - 14_0927_05_20cm (SPAdes) (version 2) | ecosystem: Environmental > Terrestrial > Soil > Grasslands...
AGAAGCGTGCTGTGATTTCACCTGCTATTGAAATATCAGCCGCTTGTTCAACGGCGAAGCACTTTTAGTGGATGACATTAAAAGTGACTTGCAGGGTGAAAGTCGCGGAGCGCCGAATCTCGTTAAAATCGCCGAAGATGCTTGGGAGTTTGCCACGGAGGATCAGAGATTTACTCGAAGGTATAGCTGTGCGGCGCGCGGATTTCGTGCTAAAAGATCGGCATGGAAATCAAGCTGACAGCTGTGTTCCGAAAATTCCCCGAGGGTTACGCTGCGTTCGTCGAGGAATTGCCCGGCGCGAACACGCAAGGCAAAACGCTGGAAGAAGCCCGTGAAAATTTGAAGGAAGCGGTCGCGATGGTTTTGCAGGCGAACCGTGAGTTGGCTGAAGAGTCGTTGCGTGGAGCGGATGTAGTGCGCGAGCCGCTTGCGCTCACGACCGCATGAAGCGCCGTGATTTACTGCGCCATCTTGAGAAGCACGGTTGCGAATTTCTCCGCGAAGGCGGCAATCACACCATTTACGTTAATCGCCGGGCCCAGAAATCATCGGCAATTCCGCGACATCGCGAGATCATCGATTTCCTTGCGAGAAAAATTTGTAAGGATTTAGATATTCCCAACCCATGAAACGTGAAGTGCGCGATGACGTCGCTGATCAATCGTTCGAGGAAAAGATTCGCAAAGTCGGTGAACTGATCTCGCTTTCTCGCAAGGTCAGGGCGGATGCCTCGGATGATCCGGAGGAGAACAATGGATTTAACGGCGCCGAGCTGAGCGAATCGGTTCTCGGCCGCGATTGGAACTCACCAGAAGAGAATACCGCATGGTCAAACCTGTAGCCGGCGAAATCGTTGTCATACCGTTTCCGAGAACCGATAGCGGAAAGCGTCGGCCCGCTTTGGTAATTGCCGATCTCCCAGGTGAAGATTTGATTCTCTGCCAGATCACCAGCCGTGCGCATTCTGACGCGTTCGCGGTTCCGCTGACCAGCAGCGATTTCGAACGCGGCCAACTCCCTCAGCCGGGCTTCATTCGTCCGCAACGACTTTTCACGGTGGAGCAACACGTGATCTTTCACGCAGTTGGAAAAGTGACCGCCGAGAAATTCGACGAGGTGTTTAAGAAAACGCGCGCTCTTTTTGTGGACTAATCCAAAGTGGAACGCGACCTCCGGGCGCGTTGGCGAAAAGATGCGCTTGCGCCAAGACGCTGATTCTGGCAGACGAGGCCGGAAAAGCGATTGAACAGATGCGACACGAGGTGGGTGAGCTGTTAGCGAACTGATATCCCAGGGAGAAAGCGGAAGAGATCGCTGAACTTATGACCAGCGGCACGTGGACACATGACTATCCGATTACCTGCGACCGAGCACACGCGCTCGGTCTGCCGGTCAACAGCAGCATACCGGAGAATGTCTTGCGATTAATGGAGCTTTATCCACAATCCATGCGACGGCAGCCTTCAGTTGAGTACGTGCCAGTTCCGTATCGCTCTGATCGCGGTGCTACGCCGAAGTAGTAACTTGAACTGCCGCACGTCAGGGATCGACTGCTTGTAAAGAGCGCATGACACCGGCAGCCGCTCTTGAAATCTGGTGGGATAATCTTTGAACAGCGACGGAAACGGCGACTGAGGAGCGTAAAGTGAAAGATATCAGCACTTGAATTTTACGAAAAATAAGTCTGAGTTCGTCTTTCCAGGTGAGCGCTAGGCCCAAAAGCAACATCCGGTTCAACGGCCGCGAGTACGCGAACGCCGACGAGATGCCCTCAGATGTCAGAGCGGCGTATGATCGCGCTGTGGAGGATATGCCGCCGCTTCATTCCGGGGCGCGGCTCGCGGCGAAACTGAACGCGAAGATCATCGTCAACGGGAACGAATTCAATAATGCCGGCGAAATGTCAGTGGACGATCGACATTTGTACCACGAAGCGCTCGAGGCATTATTCCCGCCGGATATTGCGGTATCCGCCACTCAGACGCGGGAAATCAGACGCAAGAAAAAGTCGTCATTCCTGGTCGCGGTCAGCGGCTGTTTCTCTCGGGCCGCACGACTTCTTCGGGTTAAACGCTGAGCTTGTAATCGCTCCGCAGGCAAGAATTCAGCTCGCCTCGTTCGCCCGGTGACCCGCCTTCGCTAGGTTTCGGTGTGGCGAGCACAACCGCCGCTACAAATTTTCGCGTTACCCGGTTACTTGCTTGAACGCGCTGACAAAACTTTCCATCTCCGAGCTTTTTCCGATCGTGATGCGCATGTGGTTTGGAAGAGCTGGGAACAAGCGGCCGACGTGAACTTTGCGCTCTTTCATGGCCTGAATTAACGGCACGACCGGTCGTTTACAGTCGAACATTATGAAATTCGCCTGGGACGGAATGGTTTCGTAGCCCAGCTTATTGAGCTCGCGGACCGTGAAGGTTTTCGCCTCCTTGTTTAGCCGTTGACCGTTTGGAACCTGATCGGGATCGTCCAAACTCGCACTCGCCGCGGCCAGGGCCATGATGTTGACGCTGTCCCACATCTGACGCGCACGCATGCGATCAATCGTTTGTTTCTGGGCTACGCAATAGCCGCACCGTAATCCTGCCATGCCGTAAATTTTGGAGAATGTGCGCGCGACGAGGAGATTCGGATGATCCCTTACCAACGGAATCACGCTCTCGTAGTCGGGGCTGTCAGCGAAATGAAAGTACGCTTCGTCCACAAGCACCATTGTTTCGGGCGGAGTTTTGGCGATGAAATCGCGCAGTTCGTCCCTCGGCGTGATGCTCGCTGTAGGATTGTTCGGGTTGCAGATGTAAATCAGACCTCCTTTCGCGGAGGAAAGCATCCTTGGAAGATCATGCGCATAGGTTGAGGTCAGCGGTACTTTGACGACCTCGGCGCCGTTAGCTTTTGCTTGCTCTAGAATTGCTTCAAAAGTTGGATCTGCCGCGACAAGTGAACAGCCCTCTTTGCCACTGAATGTTTCAGCGCAGAGTTTCAAAATCTCGCTCGACCCGTCACCGAGCAAAATCTGGTCGCGGTTTACGCCGTTAAGCTTTGCGAGTTTGTCGATCAGCACGTTGTTATGTTCATCCGGATAGCGGCATGCAACTGTGAAGGAATTAGTCATTGCCTTCAGCGCTTTTGGCGAAGGTCCGTAAGCATTTTCATTCGCGCTCAACCGCACAACCTGGCTATCTGTCGGAATGTGCTCCGGTTGTTTTCCGAACGATTCTGCTGGCCTAACGAGAGCCGCCGCCGCGCCGACGCCGAGTAGGCGTGCGAAATCGCGGCGGGAAATGGAGATCGTATTCATGGTAATCACCCATAGAACTTTTCGCCAGCAAAGCGAGACCGAATTGCGTTGCGTGGCACCGAACGCTGGACGCGCGCTACCTAAATGCGCGATTAGTGTTGCACTATGATCTTTACGCTATTGAGACAGCGCAGGCGACGGTGGTTGCGAGCCCGGCCGTTCCCGAAAAAATCGCTGATGCTGATTCAGCGCCACGTTGTATTTTTCCGCAGATTGTCGGCGAGCGATCGCGCGGAATTACTTGGTCACATTCGGGTATTTCTTGCCGAAAAACGCTTCGAGGGGTGTAGCGGTTTCGCGATCACCGATGAGGTCCGCGTGACCATCGCGGCGCAAGCTTGTCTTCTATTGTTGCACCGCAGAACGGATTGTTTCCCCGGGCTGCTCACGATTCTCGTTTATCCATTGACGTACATGGTGGAAGAAAAACGACAGGTTGGAGAGCATCTTTGGGAAGAGGGGACCGTGAGTCGCCTTGGCGAGACAGGCCGTAGAATGGGCTCGTTGGTTCTGTCCTGGGGTGCTGTCAAACATGGCGCAGCTGATCCCTCCGATGGTAAGAACGTTGTTCTTCACGAATTTGCTCACCAACTCGACTTCGAAAATGACGCAGCCGACGGGGTGCCGGGGTTGGCGACGCGCGAACAGCAATTAGCTTGGGCTGCCGTGATGAGATCCGAGTTCGCGTCGCTGCGTGCGGCGGACGAGAGCGGCGTACCGACCTTGCTGGATACGTACGGGGCAACTGATCCAGCCGAGTTTTTCGCGGTGTCGGTCGAAGCATTCTTTGAGCGGCCGCGAGCGCTGCGCGCCCATCATCCAAAACTGTATGCTGAGTTACGAAAGTATTTTCAGCAGGATCCGGTGGAATTTTCTGCAGAGCAAAATGATCGGCGTTCCTAAGCCTGCAAAAGCGTCCTTGCCTGGGCCGAGCCCTCTGCAGGCGAGACGCCCACAGTCCACACAGCCAAAATGGCTGCGCCACGATTATTGCGGTTGCGGGACGATTCGAAGATATGGCTTCGGCGCTTTCCAGCCTTGCGGATAACGCCGCTTCGCCTCCTCGTCGGAGACAGAGCCGGCAATGATAACGTCCTGTCCGGGCAACCAGTTGACCGGCGTAGCCACCTGATGCTTCGCAGTCAATTGCAATGAGTCGATCACCCGCAGCACTTCATCGAAATTCCGGCCAGTTGTCATTGGGTAGACAAGTACCAGCTTGATCTTCTTGTCTGGTCCGATGACGTAAACATTACGCACAGTCGCGTTATCGGCCGGTTTGCGCGATTTGGCGTCTCCTTGGGTATCGGCCGGGAGCATCCCATAGAGTTTTGCGACGTTGAAATCGGCATCCCCGATGATTGGGTAATTTGGCGCGTGGCCCTCAGTTTCCTTGATGTCCTTCGCCCATCCTTCATGATCACCCGTCGAATCGACCGATAACCCGATGATTTTTACATTTCTCCGGTCGAACTGTGGCTTTATTTTCGCCATGTATCCGAGCTCGGTCGTGCACACCGGTGTGAAATCCTTCGGGTGCGAAAATAAAACGGCCCAGGAGTCGCCGATCCAATCGTGAAAACGGATCCGACCCTCAGTCGTTTGTGCTTCAAAGTCTGGTGCTGTATCGCCAATTTTCATCGTTCTTCCTCCTGGTTTGTCTGCCGGAATCTTATTTCAAACGCAGACGCAAAAGTCAATAGTCGCTTTGCAAGATCAACTCGCAAAATTTTTGCAGATCGATGTTGCCACCGGAGATGATCGCGACGATCGGCCCCTTGCCAGCTTTCTCACTCAAGGCCGCAGCGACAGGCAGCGCACCTGCACCCTCGACGATGATACGTGCTTTTTCAGCCAACAGTCGCATCGCATTTCTTGTGTCCTCGAGAGTGACAACGAGGCAGCCGTCCACGACTGGTTTCATTCTTTCCCACATGCGAGGGAACATGCTTTGACCGCCGGCACCATCCACGAATGAGGATTTCCAGTTTGGAAAAACCTGCGGCGAACCTTTTTCGAACGAAAGCGCTGCCGGCGCTGCGGTTTCCGGTTCGACGCCGAATACTTTTATTTCCGGTCTCAGCGCCTTGATTGCACTGGCCACGCCCGTGATTAACCCGCCGCCGCCAATGCTGGCGATGACAGCGGCCAGGTCTGGCGCGTCTTCGAGAATTTCCAATCCCATCGTGCCATGACCGGCAATGAAATCGTCGTCATCGAACGGGTGAATAAATGTTCCACCGACTCCAGGAAACGATCTTTCATCGAGCGCTTTCCAAGCAACCTCGTAGGGGACTGGAATGAGTGTCGCCCCGAGCGTCTTCATTCGTTCCAATTTCGACTTCGGCGCCGTTTCAACAACAACGACCGTACACGGCATGCCTGCTGCCCTCGCGGCATAGGCAACGCCCTGGCCAGCGTTCCCCGCACTGATTGTCCAGACGCCGCGTTTGCGATCAGCTTGAGGCAACATCGCCACGGCATTGGCTGCGCCGCGTAACTTGTAGGCGTTAATCGGTTGCAGGTTCTCCAGCTTGAGACGGATGTCCGGAAATTCCGGTCCGAGTTCGAGACGAATCAGTGGCGTGCGCACGATTGTCTTTGCGATCTGTTCGCGCGCGGCGCGTATTTCCGATAGATCAATCGGTCGAACGGGTTCCAGCGTCTTGGACATGCGTCGTTAGTGTAGAAGTAGCCGGAAGGTGCGCAATCTCATGTTGCCGAAAGTTGTAGGGTAACCGCCTCTGTTGTCCGCGAGGCCGGCGAAGCGCCCGCCCGACAATCCTTGTTGTGTTTCAGCAGAGTACTGCAACGAAATGCGAAGCATGAGGCTAGGCTTTCAACGTCTCTGGGCCATTGTTTGGGACTTGCCTAGAACGTTTTGTCAGAGTCCAAAAGGATGGTCACCGGACCTTCGTTGACTAATTCCACTGACATCATTGCGCCGAAAACTCCTGTGGCGACAGTGACTCCCAACCTGCGCAGCGCTTCCGCAAATTGTTCGTACAGGTTCTTTGCTTGTTCAGACGGCGCTGCGGCAACAAAGCTTGGTCTGCGTTGCCCGCGCGCGTCGCCATAAACTGTAAACTGGGAAACGACGAGCGCGCTACCTTTTACGTCTAGCAACGAGCGGTTCATTTTTCGCTGGTCGTCCTCAAAGATCCTTAGGTTTGCGATTCTCTCGGCCATGGCCGTGGCGACGGCAGACGTGTCGTCGCGTCCCACGCCGAGCAGGATCAAAAGGCCCGTCGTGATTTCTCCCGTGACGCTGCCATCTGCGGTTACACACGCGCGGCTTACACGCTGGACAACGGCTCGCATTGTAGTGGTGAAAAATTTCTGCTGGTGGCGGGATTTCAGCAGCTGAGCATGTCGCTACAAAATCTTCTGCAGTAAATCTGCAAGACGCCAGCCAGCTTTGTGCAGCTCGTCGCGCACGATGCCGGTTGCCCACGCACGATACAGCGTTCGATCTGGCGCTGGTTTTTCAATTGCCTCGCCCATCGCAACGACTCGGTCGCCATCGAGCAACGGTTTTACATTCCTAAACTCCAGGCGAGCATGCGCCTCGCGCGCGATCGGCAGGATTTCGTCCTCCCAAATTTCGGCATAACTGTCGATCGAGACATTCGATTGCATTTGCCAATTGCGGGGTTCATGCGTCGCCATGTCTTGGACCAGTTGGTGTTTGAGAGGGTCGATTTGCGCTTCGAGTTCCTTTTCCGGCAACCTGCCGAGCACCTGAGGGAAAAGCCCGTTCACCGAATCGTAATCCCAAAACCCGTGGAATTTCTTCTTCCGCATACCTCGCCCACGCGCCGGTTCATCGCCTAGTTCAATCGTAAATGCATTCCCGCCTTCATCCGCCAAGGCTGATTTGTCCCGGTCGGGATCGGTCGCGTGTCCTTGTGCATCGAAGTAGGCCGCACCGACGTGCAACGGCTGATGAATATCAGCGACGTAATGCGCCAAGAGAATGATGGCAACAGGCTTCGTGATCTTCCGCTCGTTTTGTTCGGGGATTCGCCCTTGCAGCACATCGATGCAGAACGGAATCATGTGCACGACATCCCACTTGCTCCGACGTGCGTATCCGTCACGATATCGTTGCGCCGGCATCACCGGGACATCAGTGTAGTGAAACCAGTGGTGCGAAGGCGCGGGTGAATTGGGATCGTGGGTTGGCTGGTTCGCGCGCCAGAAATCACGCAACTGTTTGTCAATGTTGCGGTGAGCGGAATAATGAAACGATCTCGGGTCGTCCACCCCTTTTTTGTCCCAGCCCTTAATTTCGTCTGCAATTAGGGCGGCCTTTTCCAATCTTAGCCCATCAAGTAACGCGTCGACCTTTGCGGCTGTGGGCGTATTCGCCAGGCGCTCGTCTGCAATTGCGCCGACGATCTGATGTCCCAGCGGGCCGTAAGCAAGAATCGAAGCGGGAAACGCGACGATAGCGGAAGCAATTAGAATTCCTCGAAGCGTGAAATTCATCGATGTGGCGCGCCGATTAAAACCTCAGCGACGCATCGAGTAAATGGTATTGCCAGGCAAACACTCCGAATGCGATTCCGCCAATCGCCAGAAGAATTGCATGAGCCTGAAACCAGAGCCCGTGCCTCGGAAGTCTGACAAAGCGAATTGCGGCAATAATCAAGAGAACAACGCCTGCCATGAGAAACCACCCAAAAATATGCAGCGCCTGCAACCATGGATTGATGGCGTCGCCGAGGATCACGATGTGTTCCAATCCTTGGCTAAACGCAATAATCGGCGCAAGAATCAAAACCAGTTCGCCGAGGCAAACGATTCGCGAGACAAAATATAGAACCCGGTCGGTTTTCGTCGTGAACAGCGGCTGCCGATATCGTTTCCGAATTACAACGGCGACTGGCCAGAGTAACACGGTCAAAAGCGCGAGCAGCAAGTTCCCGCCAATCACCACACCGACAAAAGTTTTGCTGGCGTACCAGGGGACGCGTTGACCTTCGTAAATCGCGGGGAAGGGGAGTATCTCGGTTACCGCGCCAGACGCGTCACTGCGAAACGCGATTCTTTCCGAACCATCGACTTCGTTGTAAACGAGCGGAGCGATCTCTTTCCATTTTTTCAATTCGCCGCTCTGATTCTTATTTCCTTCTACAGTCAGGATTCCGTCCTTATCGCCACTGACCTTAAATTGACCGAGCAATGCGAGCAGTTTCAGAAATGTTGTCTCTCCACGGCGTGTTCCATCATAAACGCCGCTAACTTTGCGGCCGTCGGATTCTTGAGTGCTGGCATCGACATCGACCTTGGACTCGGTCGGATACGGAAAGTACCGATTCATGAAAGCGCGCAAAATTTCGCCCCGGTCGCCGCCGACATTTTTGCCGAGGCTATTGTAGGAAATGAAATAGCCCACGTATGCATCGGGTACGAGGACCATGTCGCTGTGAAAATAGATTGTGTCACCGCCGTGACCAATGGCGCGCACAGGGTTCATCCAATATTCCATGAAAGTAATGCCCAAACCGCAAATCATCGGATGAAGCTCGAACTGGCGCGTTTGCATTTGTCCAACCGTTTCCGGTTTCAAAATAGCGACTCCGTCAACACTACCATCCTGAAGAAACGCAAGCATGAAGCGTGTCATATCGGCGGCTGTGGTTGAAAGCGCGCCTGCGGGCGCGGCTTGGACAAATTCAAAATCGTGCGGCTTCTTCGAGGCGTTGAGATAACCTTTCGACATTTGAGGCGCGAGCTGCGGCGGCAGCGGTTGATCAAATGTAGAATTGGTCATCCGTAGCGGCTTCAAAATGTGATTATCGACGTAACGCTCGAATTTTTCGCCGCTCGCGCGCTCGACGATGTATCCAGCAAGCGTGAACCCATAATTTGAATAGGAGGGAACTTTGCCCGGCGGGAAAATGCGAGCCGGCATTTGGTTCACGAGATACGTGCGCAACGGTTTTATGTCGCTTTCGTGCGCGACGAATAAATTCTTCAATGTTTCCTCGAAACCGGCCGTGTGGGTGAGCAACTGCCGAAGCGTGACAGGATCGGAATAAGTTTTCGGGATTGCGAAATCGAGGTAACCATTGACGTCGCGATCAAGATCGAGTTTGCCTTGCTCGACCAACTGCATCACGGCTGTGGCGGTAAATAATTTCGAAATCGATCCGGGTCGAAACAAAGCCTGGTCGGGGAGCACAGTCTGCTTCGCTTCGACATCAGCGTAACCGTAGCCCTTTTGGAATAATACCTGACCGTCTTTCACCACCGAGACGACTGCACCGGCGATGTTTCGATTTTGTAATTGTGAGGGAATCAGCGCGTCGAGAAAAGTTTCGAAATCGGCTTTCGTTAATTCGGGCGCCGCGCTTGGCTGCGGCGCGATCGCAGGAGCCGTCGCGGGCGGAGGCGAGGGCACTGATATGAGCGGCGATGGCGCTGGTCCCTGAGCGTGTACGACACCTGTTAGCGTAAAGCTGAGCGTCGCGAGCAAATAGTACTCAAGAATGGCTTTTTGCATTGGACGCCAGTGTGCCAGGTGCGATGGCTCTGACAAGACCGTGATTTATTCGCCGCTTTTGGCCGCGAGATGCGCTTGGATCTTTTCGATCCGTTTTTCCAATTTTTCGAAATGCGATCCAGCCCAGTAAATCTGGCCGCAGCCTGCGCAACGGCGGAACTGTGCGTAATACATTTTGGTAAGCGGCTCGAGCTCTTCAATGACATCGGCCTTGGCTGCGTGTTTCAGCCGAGCATTACAGCAGACACAGCGCGTAAAGGGAGCGATCAGGTCCAAAAGATTAAAACGCCGAACGACCTCGATGGTTTGTTCTTCGGCGTTCTGTGACCGCGGGCAATATCCATGTTGAACAATCGCGTGCATAAGCAGCCGGCGGTCGCGGGTGAGTAAGGCGCGATTGCTCTCTCTCATGATCGCAAGTAATTGTCGATCGTCCGCGTGGCGATCGTAAGCAATATCAAAGCCGAGCAGTCGC
>Ga0209156_10004394_pt1 | contig 10286 bp, 10 predicted proteins | sample GraSoiAngelo_124_FD_185881 | JGI IMG/M metagenome (GOLD analysis project Ga0209156, IMG submission 185881) | Grasslands soil microbial communities from the Angelo Coastal Reserve, California, USA - 14_0927_05_20cm (SPAdes) (version 2) | ecosystem: Environmental > Terrestrial > Soil > Grasslands...
CGCTTCAACCAGTTCTTCCTTGGGTTCACCGACACGAACTTCCAGAACGGCGATCCGACCAAGTGGGTCGTCATCTCCGGTCCGATCCTTCAGAGCCACGAACGCATCAACTTCTACTGGGCGGAGCTGATGGACCCGAAGGTCTCGGGAACGATGTACACCGGGCTTCAGCACGTCTGGCGTACGCTGGACAACGGCGGTAGCCAGTCGTACCTGGAGGCGAACTGCCCCGAGTTCACGACCCCTGGCGACGACCCCGCGTGCGGCGACTGGGTCCAGCTCGGCGGCGGCAACGGCGACCTGACGAGCTCGTACTGGGGCGACCGCGACCTCACGCTAGGGGTCGGGAGCATCGTTTCCCAGGTCGAGAGGTGGCCCGGCGACACCAGTTCGATGTGGGCGTCGACGGATTCGGGTCGCCTCTTCATCACCAACAACGCGGACGCGACGAATCCGGACGACGTGACCTACACGCGGCTTGACTCGCTCGCGTCGAACGATCCGAACCGGTACATCAGCTCGATCTATATTGATCCGGCAAACAAGAACCACGCATGGATCTCGTACTCGGGCTACAACGCCCATACCCCGTCGACTCCGGGCCACGTGTTCGAGGTGACATACAACCCGGGTGCAGGCACGGCGACCTGGACGGACCTGAGCTACAACCTCGGCGACCTGCCGGTCACAGATCTCGTCCGTGACGATAAGACGGGTGATCTGTACGCCGCGAACGACTTCGGTGTGACGAGACTTGCCAACGGCGTGACGGCGTGGACCGCCACGAATGGTATGCCGATGGTCGAGGTTTCGCAGCTGACGATCGTGCCTGGCGCACGCCTGCTCTACGCGGCGACGCACGGCCGCAGCGCTTGGTCGCTGACGCTTCCGTAAGTTTAGTTTGCAGCTGGGCGGGGTAGTGAAAATCGATCCCGCCCAGATTTTCAATGAGATAATGTATTGTTCCTCAAGTACCTGATTGTCGGCTGCTTTTTCTTGATTCCGGTCGGCTGCACTGCGTCGAATAATGCTGCGCCGCCGGGTTTCATGCAGGGACACCTGCATATCGTTTCCCCGAAACCGGTTGAGCTTGCGGATGGAAACGCGCCGGCAGTCACGGCAGAAACTTATACTGAATATCCGCTGATCATCTTCAGCCAGGACGGGAAAAAAGAAATCGCGCGGGTTGCGGCCGACGGGAATGGAAACTACCGCGTTGCCCTGCCGCCCGGCGCCTATATTCTGGATGTGCAAGACCGCGCACGCAAACATGTCCGCGCCAAGCCGCAACGGTTCACGGTTGTCTCGAATCAGACCGTCCGCGTCGATATGGATATTGATACCGGCATTCGCTAGGCGGTCTTTATCGATTTTTCTATCTGCGCGGGTGACGCGGCGTGAAAAAATAAAAATCCTTGACGTTTTCCTTCGCTGTTTCGCCAATCTCACTACGAGAACTCTAATACCTAATTGGCAGTTGTGAGGCCGGGTTCTGTTAGACGCTAAGGGTAAGGGAAGAAAACACGGACTAGGATAAGAAGCGCACGAAGAACGGCTGCCCGGCAACTGCTCGTCGGACCGGCAACTTAGGAAGACGGCGAGGCCTCAATTTTCTGCACGTGAATGGTATTGCTCTGTTTCTCCAGGCTGCCGGTCACTTTTACGCTTCTGCCCTCGTAGCGTCTGGCTTCGGTCTGGTCATCGAGCTTGTACTTCAAATCGCCGGCTCGAAGGAAATAACCGCCGTTCTCATGCACCACAGTTCCCATAAAGGGCCGTATCTTGGTGTCCGGGGCGGGCGCACTCGATTCGCCTTCACTCGGCTTCTGGCCCTCATCCGGGGGCCGCTTGGCGCTTGGTGAAGTCGGACTGGCCGGGGCCGGAGATGCCGGCGATTGCGCCGTAGGATCCTGCGGCTGCGCTGGCGCGGTCTGTGCGAAAGACATTGACGCCAGTGCCATTGTCAGAACGATCGCCGCGAACACACCAATACATACTTTCATAGCGAGGTCCTCCCTCTGCGACGAAGCGTATGCGCGGACGTTAGGCGCCGTAGGTGCCGCTGGCCGGTTCCGATTCTTTGGAGAAGCGCTCACGGACCCGGTCGCCATAGTACTCGGCCTTGCCGGCGATGTTTCTACGAGTCTGTTCGCCGCTGGCCGGCGCAAAAAGCATGCCCACGCCTACGCCGATGCCAATTCCGATCAGCAGTGCTGCCGCTGTGCCGATCCCACTGTGATCTTCTCCGGTAAGCACATCGCTAGCCCGGCTGACGCGGTCGGAAGCAGTGTCGTAAGTATCGCGTGCTCGAGAGCGCACCTCATGGACCGTATCCGATAGCCGATCCCGCATCGAATCAAGCAGATAAAGCCCAGCCCCAAGTAGCACGTCGGTGAGAATCTTCTCTTTTCGCAGCTTCATTCCTCAAACTCCTTCATCAGTTATATTCGCAGCTTACGGAGATGCAAAAACACGATAAGGCGTTGGTGGGATTTCCACAAGAAGACAGAACAAACGTGCATGGCAGCTCAATATACGGCGCCTCGGCTGTTTTGAAGAATCAGCAGCACTCGTGGCAGCGATCTTCGCCGCGAATGCCCTGGAGACCCTCGCGTGCAATGATGGGTGTCATGATCAGGGCTGCCAAAGGATCGGCCCACCACCAACCCAAGGCTGCATTCAGCAACAAGCCGCTCAGAAGAATGGCGGACAAATAGCTGCAGAACTGGCTTTGCTTGGCATCAGCATTCATTGCCGCGCTTCCAAGTTCATGGCCCACTCGCCCTTTTGCCTTGGATAAAAGTGGCATTACGATCAGCGAGACAATCGCGAGAATGATTCCGGCAACGCTGTGCTCCGGCCCTTTCTTACCCAGCATGTCGGTAATTGATTCAAACGCGATGTATGCCGCCAGCGCCAAGAAAGAAATACCAACGATTCTTAAGCTCAGTTTTTCATTTCGCTCTCTTCGGGATAGATCGGCATCGACTGACATGCGCCACAGCAGCGTGGCTCCCGATATCACTTCTATGAAGCTATCCAGGCCGAAGCCCACAAGCGATATGCTTCCCGCCATCGCGCCGGCAATGACAGCAACTAGCCCTTCAAGCGTGTTCCACGCGATCGTGAAATACTCAAGCCGTTTTCCACGCTGGGCTATTAGTCGCCTATCGAGCGCTGCTTCCGACATGAACGAAGAATAGCAAATGCGGCGGCTCATGGGGCCTTAGCAAGAGGGGAGGGAGATCGATTCGCGAATCGAACTCCTACCTGAAAAGGTAGGCTGAATGAAAAAACTGCACCCACAATACGGCTCAGCCTAGATGTCAACAATCATGCCCACTCAGTAGGTCTACAACTCAAAATCGGCAAAGCCCGGCAACAATCCTTAAGAGCTTCTAACAGAACCTCTCGAGCCGGCTATTGCCCTACGGAGTTCGAGGTGAGTTGCTCGATCTGTGCTTTCAGGTGCTGGATTTCAACCTGCTGCGCCTTCACTGCTTCGATCAGCAGGGCGGCCAGTCTGGAGTAGTCCACGCCCTGAACTTGCCGGGTTTTTGGATCGCGTGAGACCACTTCAGGAACGACCTGATCGACATCCTCAGCCACCACGCCGATTTCGTGCCTCCCATCGGCCTTGCGCTCGTACGACACGCCTTGGAGATGCTCGACCTTCTCCAGCGCCCTTTCGAGCGGCTGGATATTGGTCTTGAAACGCCGGGCGCTGCGCGTAATCCAGGCGTCAGCCAGCGTAGTGCCACCAGCCCCGACGTCCAGCGTCGCAGTCGGGGTCGCGGTCCTAATGCCGACCTTCCCACGCGTGGGCGCTAGGATGACGTTGCCTGGGAGTCCGTGGGTTAAAACAAAAGCGCCGCCCGCTCCCGGTTGCAACGTGATCGAGCCACCGTTGCCATTAACGTTTTGAGCACAACAAGTTGTGCCTGAGGCACCGTTGCCGCCGGTGATAAAGACGGAGCCACCGGAGCCCCCATTGCTATCACTCCTTCCGGCGCTACCTCCGGCCCCCGCGGTGAGCTTGATAGAACCACCAGTCCCGCCGTTTATTCCGAAGAAGCCGGCTCTGCCGGAGCCTCCTATAACTTGGAGGCTAGTACCAACACGGAGACCGCCGGTTTGAAAGATGATCGAGTTCCCGAGCGTGGTGCTGTCAGTCCAAATGGGAATACGGTTTGTAGTGCCAGTGCCGCCCACCTGGGCTGCCAACCTAGCTGGGACCGCTAGTACCGTGAGTGATGCGACAGCAAGGATCGGCGTGAGTATTGTGGGCTTCATGTTGTCCTCTCTTTTTGCCCGCCGCTGGGGCGAACTTAACTTGCGCCGGGTGGGGCAGTGAGGGATATAAGTTCCCCGCTCCGCCCGGCAGGATTGTGTGTCTATTTCGGTGGTTGCGCTCCGAAGCCGCGATACCAGGGTATCGGGCGCGACCAAATGGGGGCAGCATCCGGTTGAACGGATTGCCCGATGCTGGATCACGTTGAGTCGCTGGCCTGGGAATCGAGACCGCGCTAACGTGAGTTTTGGCGGTTGTGCCCCCGGTGGCATCCTGGCAGCCCTGAGTGTCATCGCGGCCACACGGGATCAGTAGGAAAGCATGAAAGTCGCCATTGGGGAGCGTTCCAAAGCCGCTAATCTCTCCCCGATCGTTGATGAAAACCGCTTCGTTCAGTGTCAGGTCCGAGCCAGAAGGAACAAAAGCATTCAGGTCCACCATCGTTCCGTTCTCCCAAAGAAACGCGTGCTCGACCGTATCGGTGCAGCCGGGGAAAAAATCAGGGAGGAAAAAGCCTGACCCGCCAACCACCTGCCCCTTGGAATTGATCGCATCTGCACCACTGCACCCATTGCCGGGCAAGGTTCCGAGGTTCGAAATCACGCCATCTTTCCAGAGGAATGCGAGTAGTGCCTCATCGTCTTGGTTGGTGGCGGTACCGGCAACCACTCCAGGATCATTGATCCCGCTCGCGAACCCATACGTTCCGCCGAGCGTGCCCAGGTCCTTGATTCCTCGTTTCCTGTCCCAGGTGTAAGGATGTGATGTTTGGTCCCCAACCAGAGTCGCCTGACCCACGACTTGACCTCGGCTGTTGAGGGCATAAGTAAAAGCGCAACTGCCTCCAAGCGTGCCGAGATCCACCATTTTGCCGTCCTCCCAAAGGAATCCGTGCAGGGTTAGAGGAAAGTCAAAGCAGATAAAAGTCGGCGGACGCGGAATCGAGCTGGCTGTGTAGGACTGCCCAACTATCTGCCCTCGCTCGTTGACAAGAAGTGCCACGGCATCGGTGCCGCCGGGCAAGGTGCCCAAATCTTGCATTGCTCCGTTCTGCCAAAGAAACGCCCGCACCTGTGTTGAGACCCCAACTATGGAAGAAGGATCAGGGATACCGTTCGTCGCTGCTCCAACCACCTGGCCGCGAGCATTCACTGCAAAGGCTTCGCTCTCGTATCCTCCCTCCAAGGTTCCGAGATCGGTGATCTTGCCGTGCTTCCAAAGCACAGCACGAATCTCCAGAAGATCGGGGTTCAATGGATCGATTTCACCGTTTTGTGAGAACCCAGCGATCAGCCCGTTGACACTGATCCACCGGCTTGCCGAACTCAAGCTTTCAGAACTGTGAAGGGCACCGAGGTCCGTGAGGACACCGTCTCGCCATTGGATCGCGTGAGAAACGAAGCAGTCTCCGAAGCAGTTTGGGGCGAAGGGGTCGGTTGTGGCCGTATCCGCTTGGCCCGTAAACGTCCCCGCTCTGCTCAGAGATTCTGGGCCCGCAGGACTGCCTTCGAAAAATGGAAGGGGCGGGATGCTGTTGGGACCTCCGAGCGTACCCACGTCTACGACTTTATATCGAATGTGTTCCTGCGCGGCCAGCCGAGCCGGGATCGCCAGCGCAGCGAATAAAGTTATCGCGATCAAAGTCAATATCCTGGATTTCATGTCCTCCTCCTTGTGGTTTTGCGGCGTTCGTTGGGCAACTTGGGATAACTGGTGCCGCGCCTGTCGTTGCGCGGAGCGGCAGCCTGCACTACAATGGGCGCCGGACGGCTTTCTGGACTGCCGCTCCAGGCCCTCGCGCTGCACCGTAGTCCCGCTGCGGTTTAGAAGTCCTTCCGAAATTGTGAAGAAATCTTGAATAATTTCTGCCGGGGCTTATGAGCGAGAAAACAAGGCACCTTTACGCCTTCGGTCCCTTTCACCTCGACGCGAAGGAGCGCCTTCTGATTCTCGACGGCAAACCGGTGCCGCTCGCTCACAAGGCTTTCGAAGCCCTGCTTATGCTGGTCGAGAACGCCGGCCGCTTGGTTGATAAAGACGACCTGATGAGGCGGCTCTGGCCCGACACCTTCGTTGAGGAGGCGAATGTCGCCAAGCATGTCTCCCTGTTGAGAAAAGTCTTGAGCGAGGCGACAAACGGTCGGGAATACATCGAAACCATACCCAAACGCGGCTATCGATTTGTGGTGGACGTCACGGAGGTGGTTAGCACAGCGCTTGAAAGCAAGCGCTGGCCATTCAGCTTGAACAATCGCCCTTCCTCACCCTCGTGTCCGAGCAGCGAATCCAGCAGACTCTGCGCCAGATGCGCCAGCCGCCCGATGCGCGACTTACGCCGGAAATTGCCCGGGAACTTTGCCAGCGGACGACGAGCGCTGCCGTCCTCAACGGCTCGATTGCGAACTTGGGGAGCCAATATGTTCTTGGCATCAAAGTGCTGAACTGCCGCACTGGAGAAACGCTGGCGCAGGAGCAGTTGACGGCCAACGGCAAAGAACGAGTATTGAAAGCGATCGGTGAGGCGGCCGCGCAGGTGCGTGGGAAGCTCGGCGAATCGCTCAGTACGGTTCAGAAGTTCGACACGCCGGTCGAACAGGCCACCACACCATCGCTCGAAGCCCTCCAGGCCTACAGCATGGGGCGAAAAACCATGACGCAAAAATCCGATTTCTCTGCCGCCGTAGCCTTCTTCCAGCGGGCAACCAGCCTCGATTCAAATTTCGCCATGGCCTATAGCTCGCTCGGTAACGCCTATTGGTCTCTCGGAGAAAAGAACTTGGGTGCGGAGAACGCCAGGAAGGCCTACGAGCTTCGCGAGCGGGTGAGCGACCGTGAAAAGTTTTACATCGAGTGTAACTATCAATGGGCCGCAGGGGACCTGGAAAAGGCGCGCCAGGCTTATGAACTCTGGGCGCAGACATATCCGCGAGATGACGTGCCGCGAGGCTACTTAGGTGTCATCTACGGTCAACTTGGCTAGCCTGATAAGACCCTTGTGGAAATGCGGGAGGCCCTCCGCCTTGACCCAACGAGCGGTCTTAATTATGCCCACCTCGTGGACTCCTATCTCTCCTTGAATCGCTTAAAAGAGGCCCAGGCCACGGCCAAAGAGATGCAGGCGAAAAGCCTTGATTCGCCTAACTTGAGCTTCACTCTGTACGCGCTCGCCTTCTTGCAGAACGATGCGGAAGGGATGGCACAGCAGGTAGCCTGGTCGGCGGGCAAGCCAGGAGTGGAAGACGCGCTTCTTGGAGCCGAGGCCGACACAGCCGCTTATTTAGGGCTGCTCGGGAAGGCTCGGGAGTTTAGCCGTCGGGCGGTGGCCTCAGCCGAGCATGCACATGAGCAGGAAACGGCGGCGAGCGACGAAGCCGAAGCGGCCCTTCGGGAGGCCCTCTTCGGCAATACAGCAGAAGCCACGCAACGAACTGCGGCAGCGATCGGGCTTTCTGCGGGTCGGGATGTGGAATATGGAGCTGCGCTAGCACTGGCCCTGGCAGGAGATGCGGACCGGGCGCATGCACTCGCCGAGGACTTGACCATGCGCTTCCCAGTGGACACTGTGGTGCGCTTCAACTACCTGCCAACCATTCTTGCGCAGCTCGCGCTCACACGCAACAATTCTTCAGTTGCAATTGAGACTCTGCAGGCCGCCACTCCATATGAATTGGGACAACAGAACGGTTCTATCATGTCGGCTCTGAATTCCGTTTATGTACGTGGGGAAGCGTATTTGGCAGCGCGTCACGGCAGCGAAGCTGCAGCCGAATTCCAGAAACTTCTCGATCATCGTGGGATCGTACTCAACGCGCCTATCGGTGCGCTCGCCCGCCTCGGCCTCGCCCGCGCGTATTCCTTCTCCCGCGATGCTGCCAAGAGACGCAACGCCTACCAAGATTTCCTCACCCTCTGGAAAGACGCCGACCCCGACATTCCAATCCTGAAAGAAGCCAAGGCGGAGTACGCGAAGCTGAAGTAACGCGGGCGCGACTTGCCGAGGACAGGCCTGCACTTTTATCTTTACTGAAGCCTCATGAAGGACGCTGCCAGGTTAGTCGTGATCCTGATCGCAGGTGAAATTCTGGGAACGATCCAAGCGAAACGGATTGTGGGAGTTGGGATTGTGCGAGAGCAGCCCGGGGTTGAGTCCATTTACGCTGGGTGAACTTGACAACCCATGAAAGGCTGGTTCACCCGCAGGGTTGAGTGCTTTGGGATAAGTTGCAAAGTAGTGGTCGAAAGATACGTTCTCCTGAAAAATCACCACTACATGCTTGATCGGTGTCGCGCTCTGCGCCTGCGCGGGCATGACTGCTGTGCCCAGCACGGTCGAGAGGGCCGTTACCGCAACCATCGCTTTTTGGGCGATACTTCGGTTGAACATTCGTTTTCCTCCGCGGCTAGAAAGGACTTGTAGGACCGGACCTCGCATCGCCCGGCCCGGCTCGATTGGGGCGGTTTTCGGTCTGCTTTGCCCCGGTGGAAAATTCGCTGAAGGCAGAGTAGGCGGGAAATGTTTCTGAATTATTTCTGTTTGGTTAATAGTCTATGAATTCGGAACTGCCGGGCTGGAGGCAAAGTCGGCGGCCTTGAGAGGCCGTGCGGTTCGTAGGGTGAGAACTGCTCCAGCTCGCTTGATGGGCCTTTGCTCCATCAGCGAGAGGAATCACGTCCCGAATTGTTTTATTGAACCGTCAGCGTGACGTTGGCACTGTGTGTCAACCCGCCAGTTGAAGCGGAGCCGCTTCCATATATCCCAGTGAATGTCAGATTGTGTGCACCTTTGGGGCTGGTCTTGCTGGTCTGCACAGTTACCGCACTACTCGCGCTACTTGACCCACTTAGCGTGATCGAAGCAGACGCGAAACTACACGTTGAACCCGATGGCAGTCCAGTGCAGGAAAGTGAAATGGTTCCACCAAAGCCATTCAGTGGTGTCAACGTTACTTTGTAATTTGTCCTCTGTCCGGCCTTGATTGTCTGAGAAGTGGGAGTAGCCGAAATGGAAAAGTCGGTTACGTTGTGCGTGACGCCTGCCGAGGTGCTTGCATTGAAATTGCTATCGCCGGCGTAGTTGGCCTTCACGGTTTTTGCCCCTGCGGTTGCGAACACGAGCGAGCAACCGCCCGTCGCTACCGCAGCAGTACATGCATCTCCTAGACCATCGCTCACTGTGACATTACCGGTTGGCGTACCACTTCCCGGTGTCACGGCCGTGACTGTGAAATTGACTGTTACTGCCTGTCCTGCAACCGATGTATTAGGCGTTCGCGAGCTGATCACGGTCGTCGTGTTAGCCTTGTTCACGGTCTGTGTCAGGACAGCAGACGTGCTGCCGTGAAGTTGCCGTTCCCGCCATAAGACGCAGTGATGCTGTGAGAACCCGCAGCAAGGCTGGAAATGCTTAGTGTAACCTGCCCGGACCCGTTCAGCGATCCCGTTCCAAATGCCGTCGCGCCGTCATAGAACGTCACTGTACCTGTCGGGACTCCGGCACTATCTCGGCATGTTCCGAGTCATCGTTTGCGCATTGGAATGGGTTGCAATTCGGAGGAGCCTGGGCCCGGAGCTATTGCCGCTCCATGGTTTCATCCAGCGTGAGCTTGCCGCTTTTTTCTACGGTGATCACGCGGTGAATGTCTTTGTATCCCGACATGGTGATGTCGATGACATAGTTTCCAGGATTCAGATAGAACTGCAGCGGCGAAGGTTTATCCAGAATACGATTGTTGACTGCAACCTGCGCGCCTTTGGGCTGAGTCTTGACGTTCACAGCACCCATGCCAGCCGTGTCCCCGCCACCGAATAGCTTTTTGAATTTGCCGCCGCCGATCTTGATGTCGTCAGTTGTGCCCAGCGGTCTCAATTCCGGAGCAAAACGGAAGGTCTGGCCCGCTTGCAAATTGGCGGTGGTGCTCTCATCCAGATAACCTTGCTTCTTCAACACAAAAGTATGCATGCCAGGCTTTTCGACGGAGACCTGTACGGGAGTGAC
>Ga0209156_10004396_pt1 | contig 10284 bp, 9 predicted proteins | sample GraSoiAngelo_124_FD_185881 | JGI IMG/M metagenome (GOLD analysis project Ga0209156, IMG submission 185881) | Grasslands soil microbial communities from the Angelo Coastal Reserve, California, USA - 14_0927_05_20cm (SPAdes) (version 2) | ecosystem: Environmental > Terrestrial > Soil > Grasslands ...
GGTTGAGCGAGGACGGCTCGAACCGGATCGGGCTGATCGATCAGAGGACCGGAGGGCTCCGCGGACAGATCGAGATGGCCCTGACGCCGCAGGCCGGTGTCCGGCGCCAGTTGAGAAGGGATTGCGCGTTCTTCCCGGTTCCTTTCGTCTCTCCCACGGAACCGGCGCAGATCCCCGCCGGCCAGGCCTTCCTTTCGGACATCGATCCGCAGGACTTCGGCTGCTGGCCCGATCCGGAGGGTCTCGCCTTCGCGCGGGGGAGCGATGGCAAGACGTACCTGGTCTCGGGCAACGCAGGAACGGAGGACGTCTCGATCATGGATTTCGGCGCGGCCCTCGCTGGAAGTCGCGTCGTCGAAGTCGCTCCGCGGATCCCCGTCCAGACCGGACCCTTCGGCATCCGCGCCAGCCCGAACGGCAAGTTCGTCGCCGTCACCGCTCGCGAGAGCAACATCACCGGCGCGGAAGGCAACACGATCTCGATCATCGAGATCGACCGCGCGCGCGCAGGGTTGCCCGGCGCGGAAGCAGCCCGAGTTCGAGTCGGCACGGATGCCGTCAACGGCGCGGCTCGGCCCTTTACCGTTTCCTGGACGCCTGACGGCCGGCGCATCGTCGTTGCGAACTTCCGTACGAACAACGTCTCGGTCGTCGATCTGCGAAAAGCGCTCGACCACGTCGCGGGGGCTGAAGTCGCACGTATCTCGCTCACGCGCGTGGACGGAAACCCCGCGCGTCCGAAGGGTACCGCGGTGACGAGCGACGGGCGTTTCGCCGTGGTGACGGGGGGCGCGAACACCCTGCCGGATCGCACGCCGACGGGAACGGTGTTCCTCATCGACCTGAGCACGAACGCTCAGGTCGCCACCGTCACCGGTGTCGGGATCGATCCGTACAACCTCGCCCTGGTCGAGGACGTCGACGGATGACGCATGTGCGTGTATCGGTAGACGTCGCCAGGACGACTGAGGAAGACGCTTCGCGACCGAGAGTCCAGTCATCTCGGCCGTATCCAAGCTGAAACGCTATCCCTGGCGTCGCGTCATGTGGTGCTCTTCGTCGAGCTTCCACGTTTTCCCTCCCTCACGGGATTTCTCTCCGCGCCAGACGAAGGAGTCGGGCTTCATCTCATTGAAAGACCAACGGATCGGGAGGCCGTCGGAATCCGTGCCCTCGAGGACGATCCTGCTTGAGAGCCGTATCGAAGAACCGGAGCGACGTGCCGATCGTGCGATCCTTCTGGCCGTCCGCCGGGTACGTGATCCAGATGTCCTGCACCGCGCGACGATCCAGGATCCAGCCGAACAACAGTTCGCCCCTCTGGTGGCGAACGCTGCCGTCATCGAGGTGGAAGGAAAAATCGCAATCCCAGGTTCCCACGAAGCGATCGAAGGTCCTTGCTTCGTTCCCCATCGAAGGATTGGGATTCGTCGAAGCAAGGGCCGTGATCATTGCTCATTTTCCGCCGTCCGCGTCACCACCCGACAGCCGCAGGTCTTCATCCCGAACGACATCGCGCTGGGCGAAGAAGTCATCACATCCCTCGAGGCATCTCGGTCGCTTCGGGGCCCGCGCCCTTCCGACGGGAACCCGTTTTTCACGGCCGGGTCCGCCCGCGGCCGCAACGGGCCGAGCGCGCGCGTTATCATGCGGCCCGTGAATTCAGCGTCGTGGCTCGAGGAGGTCAAGCGCCGCCGGGTCTTCCGCGCCATCGTCGCGTACGGCGTGGTCGCCTTCGCCGTCCTCCAGATCATCGAGCCGGTGATGCACGGCCTCAGCCTGCCGGACTGGATCCTTCCCGCCACGCTCGCCGCCCTCGGCATCGGATTTCCCGTCACCCTGGTGCTCGCCTGGGCGCTCGATTTGAGAGGCGGCCGCATCGAGCGGACCGCCCCCGCGCCCAGCGGTCGGATGCTGCTCGTCCTGGTCGTCATCGGCCTCGCTCTCGCTGCTCCGGGACTGGGTTGGTACCTGTGGAAGACGCACCGGCCGGCCGCCGCCAGGACGGAGCTGAAGAGCATCGCCGTCCTGCCGTTCGCCGACCTGAGCCCCGCCAAGGATCAGGACTGGATGTGCGACGGAATCGCCGAAGAGATCATCGACGCCTTGTGCACGGTCACCGGCCTGCGCGTGGCCGCGCGAAGCTCCTCGTTTCAATTCAAGGGCAAGCCCGCCGACGTGCGCGTGATGACGCGCGCGCTCGGGGTCTCGACGCTGCTCGAGGGCAGCGTCCGCAAAGCGGAAAACCGCCTGCGCGTCAGCGCGCGTCTGGTGAGCAGCGAGGGATACGAGCTCTGGTCGGATAGATTCGACCGCGCCGAAGCGGACGCCTTCGCCATCCAGGAAGAGATCGCGCGCGCCGTGGTCGCGGCGCTGCGCCTGCGGGTCTCCTCGGACGAGTCGGACCGGCTCCGCCGGTCGGGTACGGCCAATCCCCAGGCCTACGAGATGTACTTGCGAGGGCGGCAACACTTCCGCTCGCTGGGAATGGAGAACATCGAGCTGGCACGGCAGATGTTCAAGCGCGCCATCGCGCTGGACCCGGCATTCGCGCAGGCCCGCGCGGGTCTCGCGGAGGCGGACATCAACCTGCTCCAGTGGCTGCTCGTCGCGAAGGACGAACAACCCGCGCTTCGCGCCGAGGCGCTGGGTGCGAGCGAGGAGGCGCTGCGGCTCAATTCCGAGCTGGCCGAGGCACACGTCGCGCGCGCGAACGTCCTGGCGCTGCTTGGTCGGACCGCCGAAGCTGATGAGAGCTTCCGGCGTGCCACGGCGCTGGCCCCGGGCCTGCGCGACGCCTGGTACTCGTATGCGCGGTTTCTCTTCTCGGTCCAGCGGTACGCGGAGTCGGCGCACGCCTACGAGGAGTCGGCCCGGCGAAATCCGGACGACTACGATGCGTTGCTGCTCCTTGCCATGCCGTACCAGAGGATGGGTGACGACGCGAAGGCGCAAACGGCGCAGAAGCGCGCTCTCGAGGCGGCGGATCGCGTCCTGCGCAACGACCCCGATGACGTTCGCGCGCTCTATCTCTCGGGCGCCGCGCTGATTTCGCTCGGCGAACGGCAGAAGGGTACCGACCGTCTGGAGCAGGCGATCGCGATCCGGCCGAACGATTTCGCGGTCCTCTACAACGCGGCCTGCAGCTTCGCCATCGCTGGCAACGCCAAAAGGGCCCTCGACATGCTCGACCGTGCCGTCGGCACCGGACGGGGGTTTCGCGCCTGGATCGAGAACGACCCCGATCTCGACAGCCTTCGCAAGCTGCCCCGCTTCCAGCAAATCGTCGCGCGCCTGCCGCCCTGAGCGACGCGCTTACTTGTCGACCTTCTTCTCCTCGCGGACCACGTCGCCCTGCGCGTCCTTCTCCTTGGTCTCTGTAGTCGTGGTCTTCGCAGCCGCGCTTGGACGCTTGTGTTCGACGGTAGTCTCGGTCTTGCTGACTGTGCCACCGCCGGCGCGGGCCCGGGCCTTCGAGCGCACCTTGGTCTTGTGGGTCGTCTTGCCGGCGGTCCGCTCCTTGTCGATGCTGACGTCGTTCTTGTCCTTCTTCACTTCGACCTTCTCGTCGCCGCGCGCAGCCGACGCGAGGACGAGGGCCGCAAGCGCAGATGAGATCGCCTTCATGGGTGGCTCCTTTGCTGACCGATCGGACAACCTGTAGACGGGTGGCCGGGCGTACAACGCTCGAGCGCCCGCCTGTCCGGGGGCCGCGGGCGGCGCCCTTGGCGGCGACCTGCTACGATCTCGCCCTGCCGTGAAAGCGCTCCTCCTCGTCGACATCCAGAACGACTTCCTGGCCGGCGGCGCGCTCGCTGTCCGCCGTGGCGACGAAGTGGTTCCCGTGGCCAACCGGGTGCAGGCGCGCTTCGATCTGGTGGTCGCGACGCAGGACTGGCATCCGTCGGGTCATGGCAGTTTCGCCTCGCGGTATCCCGGGCGGAAACCGGGCGAATTGTCCGAGCTGGGCGGCCTCCCGCAGGTCCTCTGGCCCGATCACTGCGTGCAAGGCTCACTGGGTGCCGCGTTCGCGCCGGGCCTGGCGATGAACCGCGTGGAGACGATCTTCCGCAAGGGGACCGATCCAGGCATCGACAGCTACAGCGGCTTCTTCGACAACGGCCACCGCAAGTCGACCGGGCTCGGCGACTACCTGAAAGGGCGCGGAGCCGCCGACGTCTACGTGCTCGGCCTCGCGACGGACTACTGCGTGAAGTTCACCGCGCTCGATGCACGCCAGCTCGGCTTCCGCACCTTCCTCGTCGAAGATGGCAGCCGCGGCGTCGAGCTCGCACCGGGCGACGTCGCGCGCGCCATCGCCGACATGCGGGCGGCCGGCGTGCAGGTGGTCCGCAGCAGCGACCTGCGGTGACGGGTGGCGGAGTCGCACGCAAAGCGTTAGGGTTCCGGCCCTCCCGCGAAAGGAGGTCTGTGATGACGTTGCGAATTGGTGATGAGGCGCCGAACTTCACGGCGCAGACGACCCAGGGCCCGATCGATTTTCACCAGTGGATCGGGAACCAATGGGCGATCCTCTTCTCCCACCCGAAGGACTTCACGCCGGTGTGCACCACCGAGCTCGGCTACATGGCGAAGATCAAGCCCGAGTTCGACAAGCGCAACACCAAGATCATCGGGCTCAGCGTGGACTCGGTGGAAGACCACAAGCGCTGGGCGAATGACATCGAAGAGACGCAGGGCGCCGCGCCGAACTACCCGGTGATCGGCGACGCCGACTTCAAGGTGGCGAAGCTCTACGACATGCTGCCGGCATCCGTCTCCGGCGACGCGAAGGGACGCACTCCCGCGGACAACGCAACCGTGCGCTCGGTGTTCGTCGTCGGTCCCGACAAGAAGATCAAGCTGATCCTCATGTACCCGATGACCACCGGGCGGAACTTCGACGAGGTCGTGCGAGTGATCGACTCCATCCAGCTCACGGCCAAGCACAAGGTGGCCACGCCGGTGAACTGGAAGCAGGGTCAGGACGTGATCATCGCGGGCTCGGTCAGCGACGAGGACGCGAAGAAGCAGTTCCCGCAGGGGTGGAAGGCGCCGAAGCCTTACCTGCGAATTACACAGCAGCCGAAGTAGGCCCGGCCTAGAACAGCGCGAGGATCGACTCGGTCGCGACGAAGACCGCGGCGGCGACTGCCGCCGCCGCGGGAATCGTCAGGATCCACGCCCAGAGGATCCGTCCCGCGACGCCCCAGCGCACCGCCCGCGTTCCCTTGGTGGCCCCCACGCCGACGATCGCGCCCGTGATGGTGTGCGTGGTGCTCACCGGGATGCCCAGCCTGGAGATGGCGAGGATGGTGACGCCGCCGCCTGTCTCGGCGGAGAAGCCGCCGATGGGCTGCAGCTTGGTCAGGTTGTGCCCCATGGTCCGCACGATGCGCCAGCCGCCGAAGGCGGTGCCGAGGCCGATGGCCGCATGGCAGATGAGGATGACCCAGAAGGGGACGCCGAAAGGGCGATCGCTCCAGATGGTGCCGTAGAGGACCACGGCGATGATGCCCATCGTCTTCTGCGCGTCGTTGGTGCCGTGGCTGTAGGAGAAGATTCCGGAGGACAGCAACTGCAGCCTGCGAAACCACCGATCGACCTGCAGCGGCACGCGCCGGCGGACGATCCAGGTGGTCAGCACCATCATGAAGCTGCCCAGCACCAACCCGAGCACGGGGGAGAGCACGATGAAGAGCGCGATCTTGGCAATGCCGTCGGCGACGAGCCCGCGCAGGCCCAGCGCGGGGAGGGTCCCGCCGATCAGCCCGCCGGCCAAGGCGTGAGAAGAGGAGGACGGCAGTCCCCACCACCAGGTGAGCAGGTTCCAGAGGATGGCGCCGATCAGCGAGGCGAAGATCACGGTCAGCACCATCGCCGTTCCCTGCGCCTTGAGCATCTCGAACTGGATGACGCCCTTGCCCATCGTATTCGCGACCTTTACGCCCCCGCCGAACGCGGCGATGAAGTTGAAGAAGACCGCCCAGACCACAGCGATGGCCGGCGAGAGGACGCGGGTCGATACGACGGTGGCGATCGAATTCGCGGCGTCGTGGAAACCGTTGATGAAGTCGAAGATGAGCGCCAGCGTGACCAGCAGGATCACGATGGAGAGCATCAGGCGTGCTCCAGCACCACGCCCTCGATGACGTTGGCCACGTCCTCGCACCGGTCCGTGGCCGTCTCCATCAGGTCGTAGATCTCCTTCCACTTCATGATCGAAAGCGCGTCGGCGCCGCTCTTGAAGAGCGCGGCGATGGCGGCCCGTCCGAGCGCGTCCGCGTCGCCCTCGAAGGTCTTGATGGCACGGCAGGCGGCGAGGATCTGGGCGGGGTTCTTGATCTCCCGCAGCAGCCGCACCGTCTCCTGCAGCTTCTCGGTGCACGGAAGCAGGATGCGCGCCAGGTCCTTCGCGGCCTGGGGAACGGGACCGACTTCGTAGAGCAGCAGCTTCTCCGCCGTGGCGTCGGTGAGATCGAGAACGTCGTCGATGCGCGCGAGCAGCCGGTGGATCTCTGCCCGGTCGAAGGGGGTGATGAATTGCCGGTGGAGCCGCTCGAAGGCGCGGTGGGCGATGTTGTCGCCCTCGTGCTCCACCTCCTTGATCTCGGCGACCTTTCGCTCGATGTCGGTGAAGTCCTCGAACAGGGCCAGGAGCAGTCGGGCACCGCGGACGGTCGCCTCGGCCTGGGCGTCGAAGTCGTCGAAGAACTCGTCCGACTTCGGCATCAATTTTTCGAGCATGCGGCCCTTTACACGGTCTTTGTGACAACCGTGTGACAAACATGGTCAGCCGCTCGGCAGCCGCAGCCAGAAGCGGGATCCGTTCGCGGAGCTTTCAAGCCCCACCTCGCCGCCCATGGCGTGGGCCAGGTGCTTGACGATGGCGAGCCCCAGACCGGTCCCTCCCAGCTCGCGCGACCGTCCGGCATCGGCGCGATAGAAGCGCTCGAAGATGCGCGGCTGGTGCTCCGGCTCGATGCCCGGGCCGGTGTCGACAACGGAGAGCATCACCGCCGGTCCGAGGCCGTCGCCGAGCAGCGTCACGTGCCCGCCCTTCGGCGTGAACTTCACGGCGTTGTCGAGCAGATTGACGAGGATCTGCTCCAGGGCGCGCCGGTCGGCGTTCGCGCGCAGGCGCTCCGGGACATCCGCCGAAAGGACGATTTCCTTCTCCCCGGCGGCGTCGCGGAACAGCTCGAGCACGGCATCGGAAAGAGGCGCGAGCTGGACCGGTCCGGTCTGCGGCTTCCAGTCACCGGTTTCCAGCCGCGAGAGATCGAGCAGGTCGTCGGTCAGCCTCGACAACCGTGCCGCGTGCCGGGAGATCATGCGGACGAACTCGCGCGCCTGGTCGGGCAGCTCGAGCCCCCCGTCGAGCAGCGTCTCCGCGGCAGCCCGGATGGCCGTCACGGGAGTGCGCAGCTCGTGAGATGCGTTGGCGATGAAGTCGCGGCGCACGCGGTCGGCGCGGCGTTCGGCGGTGAGATCGCGCAGCACCAGCAGCGCCCGCGCGTGCGTGAGCGGCGCCACGTGGGCTTCCACCTGCAGGTCGAGCGCCGGCAGCGTCAGCTCGCGTCGCTGGGGCCACCCGGCGAGCCCGCGAGCGCAGACATCCTGCAGCTCGGAGCTGCGCGTCGCCTCCAGGACGGTCGCGGCCCGTCCCAGAAGGCGGGTCATTCCAGCGTTCCTCGCCACCATCCGCCCGCCCACCTCCAGCAGCGCCGCCGCGCCCGGCACCGCCTCCAGCATCTCCTGCAACCCGGGTGGCTCGCGGCCGCCGGACACGACCGGTTGGTCGCGCCGCCTCAGCTCTTCGATCACGTCGCCGGGAAGCGTTCCCGCGCGCAGCTCGGCGCGGATCCGGTCCACGGCTTCTGCGAGCGTCAGCTTGCGTCCGAAGAGCGCCATCTACCTCTCCGCGGGATCGGACATCCGATAACCCAGCCCGCGCACCGTCTCGATCAGATCGCGGCCGCTGCCCAGCTTTTCGCGCAGCCGCTTGACGTGCGTATCCACCGTTCGCGTCTGCAGCTCCCCCGTCATCTCCCAGACGTCGTGCAGCAGCTGCTCGCGCGTCTGTACCCGACCGATGCGCGCCATGAACGTCTCCAGCAGCCGGAACTCGAGGGCGGTGAGCTCCACTTCCTCGCCGTCGACGAACACGCGGTGCGCCTCGGTATCGAGACGCACCGGGCCCACTTCGGCCCGCGGCGGCGTTTCCCCGGGCGTCCCGCGCCGGAGGACGGCCTTGACGCGGAGCACGACCTCGCGCACCGAAAAGGGCTTGGTGATGTAGTCGTCCGCGCCCAGCTCGAAGCCCACCACGCGATCCACTTCGTCGCTGCGCGCGGTGAGCATGATGACCGGCACGGCGGCGGTGCGGGCGGTGCTCTTCAGCTGGCGGCAGATCTCGGTGCCGGAAAGATCCGGCAGCATCAGATCGAGGATCACCGCGTCCGGTGTCTTCTCTCGGACCCGCGCGAACGCTTCCGCGCCGTCGCGGGCAGAAACGGTGTCGAACCCGGCCTGGCGCAAGGCGTACTCCAGCACCTGGACGATGTCTTTCTCGTCCTCGACAATGAGGATGCGCGGGTGCACTTCGCGCGTCATACCCCTGCACTTGTGACGGGAGCGTGACACGCGCGCAAGTTCGGCGTGAATTCAGGGCGTTGCGTGCGCGCCCGATCGCGGTCGAATTTCTGACAGAGTTTTCGCAACGAAATCCGTCGACACCGGCAGGCGACCGCTTGCCGGCCCGAAAGGGGCTCACTAGCTTTCGCTCGCCTGTAAGGGAAGGTGCGAGGAGGGTGTGGCGGTGGGGCCCCGAAGGGCGATGCGATGGATGGCCGTGGTCGCGGCCTTGGCGGCGGAAGCTTCACCCGCGCAGCTCCTGACGCAATCGAAGATCGCTCCCGTCGGCGGCGGGAACGCGCTGTCCACGCCCGCCGCACGCCACATCGTCCGCATGGACTCGGGGACCTATCTGCTCGCGCTTCAGCGCGACGAGGCCGGCACGGCGCCACAGACGGGACTCGGCCTCTACCGGAGCGACGATGACGGCCAGTCCTGGTCGTTCTACGCGAGCATCAATCCTTCCCACACCGATCGGCACACGGCGGACCTCGTCAAGCTCGGAAGCGACGTGGCGATGGTGGAGTCGTTCGACGCGCCGTCGATCCTCCCGGACACGAGACTCGATCCCGGCCGCAAGGTCTACTTCCAGCGCTGGCGCTCGAACGGCGCCTCGGACTTCATCCCTGACGCGCGAGTGGCCGTCTTTGCGCCATCCATTACCGGAGTCGCATATCACCGCGGCGAGCTGGCTGTGGATTCCCTGGGCCGGATCTGGGTGCAGGCCTTCAAGCGCGGCAGCACCGCCTGCAACCCCGCGATCGATCCGCGCTGCTCACTCTGCGATACGCCGGGAAACGGCGACAACTACAAGAATGACGTCGTCGTCTCGATGAGCACCGATGGCGGACGGACGTTCTCCCGCGAGCAGGTCCTCGGATCGACGCTCTGCCGCGCCGGCGGACGCCTGATCAGCGCCGGATCCAAGCTCCTGCTGATCTGGAACGATTACTCCGGAAACGAGAACGGCACGCGGATCGTCACCCGCTTCGTCAAGCGCGATGCCGCGGATCCTACCGGCACCTGGAGCGCACCGCAGAACGCTTTCCCCGACGAACCTGTCGACGGCATCTACCATGGAGCCGCGCTGAGCGCGGTGGCCGACGGCGCCGGCGTGCACCTCGTCTACAAAGATCAGAACAAGATGCGGCTTTGGTATCGCCGCTTCGAGGTCGCTACCGGAGCGTTCGGATCGAAGGTGCAGGTGGACGACAGCGCGCAGGACTGGGCGCTACAGCCGGCCGCCACATTGCGCCAGGGCGAGCTCTCGATCCTCGCCAACCATCTGCTCGCGCCGGGTCGTTACGAGACGCGCATGTGGCGCCTCTCGACGGGTCTGGGGCCCGCGAACGCGACGTCCATCGCCACCGAAGACGCGTTCCACGGATATCCCGCGGTACCCGAGTCGCTCCCCGCCACCGCGCGCTCGCTGCCGTACGTGTATTCGCGCGCGGCGACGTCCGACGGTGCCGCCGACGAGATAGTCCTGCGCGTGGCCGCCGATCCGCCTGCCGCCGTCCTTTCGCTGGAGGAGGGGCGTGCGGTGCTGCCGCAGGGCAGGACGATCGCCGTTCACGTCCAGACGACACCGGCATCGGTGCTCTCCGGGACCATCCAGTTCGAATTGACCGGCCAGCCTGCGGGGGT
>Ga0209156_10004399_pt1 | contig 10280 bp, 9 predicted proteins | sample GraSoiAngelo_124_FD_185881 | JGI IMG/M metagenome (GOLD analysis project Ga0209156, IMG submission 185881) | Grasslands soil microbial communities from the Angelo Coastal Reserve, California, USA - 14_0927_05_20cm (SPAdes) (version 2) | ecosystem: Environmental > Terrestrial > Soil > Grasslands ...
TAAACCAACTAAACCTGAAACTAAACTGAACCTACCTTCGGTTACAACGAAACCTAAAGAATGGAGAAAAATATTATGAAAAAACATCAACTCTCGCTAGCGATCGCCAGCTTTGGCTTAACACTCATTTTCAACCCACTGACTGCTTCAGCTGCTCCGCAGGTGTTTGAAGCATCCGGTGCAACTCCAGCGGATATCCAGACGCAGGTAGACGCCTTCAGGGCCTCTCTGGGAAACAATAACGGAATTGGCGGCACATTTGCCAGTGGTCGCCGTGAAATTAACTGGGACGGGGTTCCAGATCAATTCGCCGCGCCGAACCTGATGCCGGCGAATTTCTTCAACAGCAACTCGCCGCGCGGGGCCGTATTCTTCACTCTAGGAACAGGGTTCCAGGTCAGCGCCAACAGTAGCAATCCAACGAACACTCCAGTTAGATTTGGAAATATCCACCCAGTCTATCCCGAGCTCTTCAGCACGTTCAGCCCACAGAAGCTCTTCACCGCCTTGGGTAGCAACATCACGGAAACGCTCTTCTTTGTCCCTGGAATGACACATTCGGCCACGGTCAAAGGGTTCGGCGCCGTGTTCACAGATGTAAATGCTGACGACAGCACCATGATCGAATACTTCGATGTCAATGGTAGCCTGTTGTTAGCGCAGAACGTATTGCCTGGATCGACTCACCGCGGGAGCCTTTCCTTCCTCGGGGTCACGTTTGAGACACCGAACGTTTTCATGGTCCGAATTACCTCTGGCAATCGGATCTTGAAAACACCGAATCGCGACGTGGTTGTCATGGATGACTTCATTTATGGCGAGCCCCAAGGTCTGCGATAATCGCGCGCAGAAGTAACTCAACCGAGACCAGTCCATGTATAACAAAACCAACCTCGGCAGACTGAAGAAGATGGACAGTCTCGCGCCCGAAGTGATGAAAGCTTTTTGGGCATTCGACAAGGCAGCGGTCGGCGACGGGGCGATTCCCGTGAAGTATAAGGAGCTAATCGCCGTTGCCGTCGCCCTGACCACCCAATGCCCGTACTGCATCGATATGCATGCTGGTAACGCACGTAAGGCAGGCGTCAGCAACGCAGAGCTTGTCGAGGCCGCAATGGTGGCAGCGGCGCTCCGAGCAGGAGCGGCCGTTGCATACGCGACCCATGCCCTTTCTGATTGCATCTCAGGGTTAGATGCTCGTGTGAAGAGTCTTGGCTTCGAGGGCTGCGCCGTCGGCGCCTCGAGCGGAGTCAACGATAACCTGGGGAGGTTGGGCTGATCTGCCCTAGTGCCCAAGAGAAAGGAGTCCGTTATGTATTCAAACTCAAAAATTAAGTCCTATTGGTTTGCGGCCATGTTCGGCTGCGGCTTGATGTTACTCACTTTGCGCACTGCGTCTGCGCAACAGCCCCTCCGGCCCGAGTTGATACTTGAAGTGGAGGCTGCGCAGGAAGTGAATGCGCAGCCCAACTTCGTCATGGCGCAACCGCCCGCTCCTATTGCGATTCCATTCCGGTCCACCATGGGCGAGAACGCTTATGCCGCCGCTAAACAACGTGCGAACGGCGCCTTTGCTCCTGGCGTTACCAAGCCGTTTCCGCTGGCGCCGTCCGCCCTGGGCCCTCCAGTGATTAAAACCAACAACTTCAATGGTCACAGTGAGACCGACGGTCTTTTCCCGCCCGACACACATGGCGCGATTGGCGTCGATCATTTTGTCGAGGTGACCAACAGTCATTTCGACATCTTCTCGAAAGCTTCGCCCCATGCTCTGTTGAAAAGCGTGACGCTAGCGACGTTTTTTAACTACACCGTCGAGACGCTATTCGATCCACGCGTGGTCTTCGATCAAACTTGGCAGCGCTGGATCGTAACTGCTGACGCCTTCCCAGAGTCGACAACAGTACAGCGTTTGTTCATCGGGATCTCGAAAACCAGCGATCCCACAGGCCCATTCTTCATTTACAATATCGATGTAGACTTCTTTGATAATAATGATTTTTACGATTTTCCGCAGCTCGGCATAGATCAAGACGCGGTGCTCTTTACCGCGAATAACTTCCCGGCAGCAGGAGGGTTCTCCGGCGCCGACTTCTTCTCGATTGCCAAAGCGCGGCTCTACAACGGCTTGAACTTTTCAGTTCCGATTTTCACCGGCTTAGCTGCAACGCTGGCGCCGCCCATCGTTCTCGACCAGAATGCTTCGACCTTCCTCATTGCGGCGCCGCCATCTGGGACGACACTCACTAAGTTTACTGCGACAAACACAAGCCACCCCTCATCGACCCGTCTCGTCCCGTCGACCGTAACGGTACCTTCCTATGGGGTCCCGCCAGACGCTCACCAATCGGGAACGGCCCAAGTATTAGACACCTCGGATTCGAGGTTTGTGAACGCGAGCACCCAGAACGGGACTGACCTCTGGCAGACCCACACCATCAACTTTTTTGGTTTTCCCTCGCCGTTTTTCTACCGTATCAACACCTCGACCAACACTCTCAAGCAGAGCGGATTCTACCACGCGAGCGGGACGTCGGACGACTTCAACGCATCCATCACGGCCAACACCGCAGGCAACTGTTTCGTGACCTGGACGTCGACGGATGCGCGTGTAGGAGTCAACGCGCAGGTGCGCTTATCGGGCAAGTTGAGCGCAGATGCCCAAATCACATCCGGGACGGCTGGTTTCACCAGCACCAGGTTCTTGACCGGCAACTTCGACCCGGGTTTCGGCATCCAGCGCTGGGGTGACTACTCGGCGGTGACACTGGATCCCTCGAACGAAGCCACTGCCTGGCTGGTGAACGAAAAAATCAACAGCAGTTCGATCTGGGGAAGTCGCATCATAACCATCGGTTTCTAAGTATGAATAACTGCTAGCCGCTAGGCATGGAGCGAAAGTTGGGGAGGTCGTCGCATGGTGCGGCCCATCACTCAATGTCCGTATTGCATCGACATCCACAGCGGTAACGCCCGCAAGGCAGGTACGGCCGATGCCGAGATGGTCGACGCCGCGATGATTGCCGCCCCCTGCGAGCCGGAGCGGCAGTCGCACACGCGACGCACGCTCTGCCAAATTAAACCAACGCCGCCGAACCGTGCGCTGCGTGCTCTGGTTACAAGCGTGGCGCCTCGCGGGCGGGTTCGCTGAGCTTTTGTCGCCCGTCGTCGGTCGGGATTTTTAACAACCGGTAGCCGGCTTTAGTCTTCTGAAATTGCTCAGAGCCGCGAACAATTTGGTTTAGTTCCTCAACCGTCGCATGCTGGTCGTTAACCGAAAGTTTCGAATAGCCAGCGACGTCTAAGAACAAGACATGGGCGATCTCGAGCTGGATTTCCTTGTTGCTCTCCGTGGACATTTCAGTGCTCCCAGGGACAACGCAAATAAATGATCTCATTCAACTGCCGACAGTCGAGAGCAAAGCCGGGAATGATTCAAATCACATGATCCACATTTCTCAATCCACGAAGGCGCCATCCAAAAATTACTGGTTACTTTGCTGATGCCCGCGCTGTTCGAATACGCGCAGACATCGTATTCAAACCTACTTCCGGAGTTCCGTAACGCTGCGAGGTTGCGCGGCAGCATCCTCGGCTGCATGACTCCGCAATTGAGCGAGCTCGTTGCGTGAGCCGTCGGCTTTTGCCGTTTGCTCAATTAGCTTGGCATAGTAGTGCTGTGCCTTTTCCTTTTCCCCAATCTGTTCTGCTGCCTGCGCGGCGCCATACAGACCGCGGAATCGTCTCGGATAGATTTTCAGCGCCGCCTCGAACTCACGCTGCGCTTCTTTCGGCCGATTTAATGTTAGCAGCAGATCACCCAGTTGTTCGCGAGCCGGGACGAGCGCGCCGGGCGAGACCGGATGCTTGCCGAGAATGTCTTCCGCATCTGCCGCGCGGCGCAAGAGATTAACGGCCTCGTCTTTCTTACCTTCGCTGTACGTAACCCAGGCTGATGCTGCCTGGATTTGCAGGTCAAGGTGCCTCTTGAAATAATCAAGTCTCGGATCCGTCGACGAATCGCGCAATTGCTGCATCCGATCGATCGCCTTGCGTGCACCTTCGATGTCGCCAGTATGCGCTCGTCCGAGCGCGTGAGAATATTCCATAAGACCTTCGAAGGACGGAAAGGAAGACCAATGCGGCAATTCCGGAACGGGCAGCGTCGCCGCCTCGGACCAGGCATTGCGCTCGAGCGCATAACGCGACGGGATCGCGGCCAGAGCATAAGCCCCGCTGAATTCCAGCTCGGGATTGGTTTTGCGCACGGTGGCGGCGAAATCCACGATCCCCTTCGCCTTGGCGTCCTGGGCTTCCTGTAGATAGGAGTAGGCCATGTAGTCGAGCGCGTGCAGTTCCTCTGCTTCGATCGCGTCGCGATGTCGCATCGCAGCGTAAGCACGCGACGCGTCGGCGGAAGAGCGATTGGCCGCGATGGACTCTTCCCACATACCAAGGCGGGTGAAGATGTGCGATGGCATGTGCAGCGCATGAGGAACCCACGGTGCGATCGAACCGTAACTTCGCGCGGCGGCCAGTCCGCGCTCAGCCAGCGCGGGGTAGTCATAGCTATGAATCAGATAGTGGGCGACGCCGGGATGGTTGGGATTTTTCTTCCACAGTTTTTCGAGAATAGCAGCAGCTTTAAGTTGATTGGATAACGTCGTGTCGATGGGATTTGCGTAACCCACTGCCAGGACCGCCAGCGCGTAAAAGGTCTGCGTTTCAACATCGGCCGGATATCGCTCGTAAAGTGTGCGCATTGCTTTTTCATATGCCATCACACGATCACGCGGCCCCACTGGTCCGTGACAAGACTGCCCGATCTCGCCCGTGGTGGGACCATCCGGTGTGTTGTAGTAGGCATTCAGTGCCGTGATAAAGCCGCGCTCGAGATCCGTACCTGCCTTCATCGCCATGGCTTTCTCCGATGCAGCCTTCCCGGCACTCATTTCGTCGGGAGTTGGAGGCGTCCAAATCGGATGCCACCATGTCATGGCGATCCCCCATTGCGCTATGGCGCATTTCGGATCCTGCTCGGCTACAGAAGTGAAAATTCGTCGGGCCTCTTCGTAGAAGAACGAGTGGAGCAACGCGACTCCGCGGATAAATTCCGACCGCGCGTCCGGTGCGCACGATACCTTAAAATCTACGGTGCCAGCCGCGCGCAAATCGCCCGGTTCTGGGACAACCGAGGTTTCGGCGTCGAGAGCTGTGAGACCGCCGATCAGGACGGCGAGAAAAGTCGCGCCGCCAAAAAACGTTCGAATCCTCATGCGAAGGCCTCTTCGAGGCTGACACAGGCTCCGTTAAGCTGCAAATCTGAAAATGATTTTGCCGCTCATTTTCCTTGATGTCATCATTGTCTTTCCCGGCTCAATGAAAACACCGACACTGAGCGCTCAATTTCAGCGCTTCTAAGTTGGGTGTTGACCGTTGAACGTTAGGCGTTTTCATCCGAAATAGCACCCGATCATGGCGCGACTGCACGAATACCAAGGTAAGGCCATCCTCGCGGAGAACGGATTCAAAATTCCGCGCGGTCGCTCCGCATCTACCGCTGATGAGGCGGTATCGGTGGCTAAGGAACTCCTGGACCAGAAGGGCAGCGAAGTCGTGGTCAAAATCCAGGCTTGGACCACTGGGCGAGCCGGCATCGGCGGAGTCGCTTTCGCGAAAAAGCCTGATGTGGCTCGTGGCCATGCCGCGCGCATGCTGGAAATGAAAGTAGGACAGTTTCCGGTCGAAGCGGTGTTGGTTGAAGAAAAGATCGCGATTGACCGCGAATTTTTTCTCTCTTTCGCAATTGACGACGCTACCCGCGCTCCGACGATTATTTTCGCGCCCGGCGGCGGAACCGGAATCGAAGACCGCGCCGCCTCGACGCGCCGTATTGCGTGCGATGTGAATCGCGGACCGGAAGATTCAATTGTCGCCGAGGCGACAGCGTCGTGCGGACTTTCATCGACGCACGCGACGCAGCTCGCTGATTCGATTCGAAAACTATTTGCCGCCGCGCAGAAGGTGGAAGCACGGTCATTTGAAATCAATCCGCTGGTCCTGACCAAGGATGGCCAGTTCGTCGCCGCCGATTGCCGTATCACGATTGACGATTACGCCGTAGCGCGACATCCAGAACTGAAAATAGAGATCGCGCGCGAGTTCGATCATCCACCAACGCCTCTCGAACGTGTAGCCTACGCGGTCGAACAAAACGACCATCGCGGCACATTTTATTTTGCGCAGTTGACGACCGCGGCGGGGAAAGATTCCAAAGGCTTGGTTGGTTTTCACGGCGCCGGTGGCGGCGGATCGATGATGTCGATGGACGCTATCGTGAACGCGGGATTTACCATCGCCAATTTCACCGATACGAGCGGAAATCCATCTGCCTCCAAGGTGTATCGCGCCAGTCGAATCATTCTGGCGCAGCCTGAGCTGGTAGGATATTTCGGTTCGGGCTCCGGTGTTGCGAGCCAGGAACAATATTGGTCTGCCTACGGACTGGCCAAGGCATTTTGGGAACTCGATCTAAACATTCCCGCCGTGATTCGTTTGGGTGGTAATACCGAAGATCGCGCGGTGGAGATTTTGCAGCGAGTGTCTCGGCTGCTTGGCGCGCCGATCGAGGGCTATCGTAAGACCGACGCACCGGCCACGATTGCCGCGCGCTTTGCCGAACTTGTCGCCACCGGCAAGGGAGCAAAATGGAAACCGCGTGCGCGGCGCATGCCAAAGTTCATTAAAGATCCATCAGTCACCACGATTCCAGTGAAAGGCGGGCGCGTGTGGATCGACAGCGTGCAGTGGCCGCAAATTCGCGGCGCGGTCGAGACGCATTCCGGCGGATTGATCGTCGATCATGCCGGGGCACCTGTGTCATCAGTGCCGGGCGAGGAGTTCGCGACCAAAGATTCTGAATTACTCACCTGCGAGGTCGAATGCCGGCTTGCCGGAGTGGAAGGATTCTACTTGGAACTCGATATCCCCGGGTTGGACGAGCTACTCGGAGACAAAAGTGCAGTTAAAGCATGAGTGAAAGTAAGGTGAAGCGCGGGGCGAACCGGCAAAGCTTCTTCTTTGTTGTCACCGGATTGAATGCAACAGCCACAGCAGCAATCTCGATATTTCTCACCCTGGTTGCGCAAGCTTGGTCACAGCCTGTGCAAGGTTCGTTGGAGGTGCGTTGGGACGAAGGTGCTGCAAATTGTGGCGCAACTTCGCACGAGCCTCTTCAAGTTCACGCATACGATCCTCAAACTTTTATCCTGCGCCAGAATCTGTGCGCGAGTTTCGAAGGAAATTTCCTCTACCTGCTCGTCGGGTCAGATAAAGCGCTTCTGATCGATACCGGCGCGGTCGCGGATTCCACCCAGATGCCGCTCGCCAAAAAAGTATTGGAGCTGTTGCCCGACAAGGATAACGCAAAGATCCCGCTGCTCGTCGTGCACACGCACGGCCATCTCGATCATCGCGCGGGCGATTCACAATTCTCAATTCCCTCGGTTAAGGTTGTGCCGGCGGACTTGAAGGCGGTTCGAGCGTTTTTTGGCTTTGCCAAATGGCCGGACGGAACCGCCCAGGTAGAGCTTGGCGACCGCACTATCGATGCGATCCCGACGCCGGGACACCACCCGGCGCACCTGGCATTTTACGATCGTAGAACGGGCATTCTTTTTTCCGGAGATTTTTTGATGCCTGCGCGCCTAACGATGGAAGATTCCGCAGCGTACCACGCCAGCGCGGTACGTGTTGTTGATTTCGTTCAGGCGCACCCGCTCACGCACATCCTCGGCGGGCACATTGAGCTCGATACCGCCGGGCACGCGTACGGGATGGGTTCTCATTATCATCCGAACGAACGTCGACTTGAGTTATCGAAAGAAGACTTGTTGGCGTTGCCTGCAGCGCTCGACGGCTTTAACGGTTTCTACGCACGATATCCGAGCTTTATCCTTTCGAATCCAAGGCACAATCTGGCGGCGGTTGCGATATCTGCGGTCGCGCTATTGATCTTCATCGTTTGGGCCGCGCGTCGATTGCTTCGGCGGCACCGTCGCTCCGCGGCATAAATGCGAGTCGACTATGCGATGTGCTTGTGACCCCATTGGCTTTTTGCGACCATGACCGCAACACTGCACTAAATGGCAATTTTGATCGACGAGACCAAGCGCGTGCTGGTGCAAGGAATTACCGGTCGTGAGGGGCGGGCGCGCACGAAGCTGATGCGCGAGTACGGAACGAACGTTGTCGCTGGCGTAACGCCAGGCAAAGCTGGGCAGACAGTATTGGGTGTGCCTGTGTTCAACACGCCGCAAGAAGCAGTGAAAGCGTTGGGGGGCATCGATATTTCGGTGCTTTTTGTGCCTGCGGCGGGCGTGAAGGAAGCGGCGATCTCTGCGATTGATGCGGGCATCAAGCTCACGGTCCTGGTGCCCGATCGTGTGCCAGTGTGGGATGCGATGGAGATCGCAGCGGCGGCCAAAGCCAACGGCGCAACGTTTCTCGGGCCGAACACACTTGGAGTATTGAGTCCAGGCAAGGGCGTGGTCGGGATGATCGGTGGCCGTGCTGAAAGTGCGAGACAATGGTTCAAGCCCGGTATTCCGAAAGGTGTTGGAATAATCAGCCGCTCCGGCGGCATGGCTTCGAGCACCGGTTATTACTTAGGTCAGGCTGGTGTGCGCATCTCAACCATCGCGCACATTGGCGGCGACGCGGTCCTCGGCATTCGGATTCCGGATGCGGCGCTGATGTTCGAAGCCGACCCGCTCACCGAAGCAATCGTCATCTTTGGCGAAATTGGTTCATCACAAGAGGAGGAACTGGCGCAACTGATTCGCGATCGAAAAGTCACGAAGCCGGTGATCGCGTATATCGGCGGCAAAGCGGCGCGGGAAGGAACGCGTTTCAGTCACGCAGGCGCGATCATCGAAGGCGGTCGAGGCACGCACGCCGGTAAAGTGAAAGCGTTGCGTGAGGCTGGCGCGACGGTGGTGGATGCGTTTGGCGAACTGCCGGGTGCGGTGGTTGAGATTTTGAAACGAATGAAAGGACAGAGTTTGATGAGTGAAGCCGACAAGAATGCGGTGTGGAATACTGCGGTCACGCGCATTGAACCCAATCGCGTGGCCGTGCGCGGATACGATATCGCCGAGCTGATGGGCCGCGTGTCGTTTGGCGCGGCGGTCTATTTGATTTTGACGAGCGACCTGCCTTCACCGGCGGTCGGGCGATTAATGGATGCGATTTTGGTAGCATCGATCGATCACGGGGCCACGCCCCCCAGCGCGCTGGCCGCGCGAACCGTCGCGTCCACCGGGGCGGCGTTGAGCGCATCCGTCGCAGCCGGGATTATGTCGATCAATCGTCATCACGGTGGTGCGATCGAAGATTGCGCGCGGCAATTAAAAGCGATTGCTGATCGCACCACGCGTGAGTCCATCTCAATGGATGAAGCTGCTGCGCGCACGCTCGCGAGCATAAGAGACGCAGGCGAGCGAATGCCGGGATTTGGTCATCGTTATCACACGAAGGATCCACGCACTGCGCGATTATTTGAACTGGCGCGCGAAGCCGGCGTTGATGGTGTGCACATGAAAGCGGCGCGGGCCGTTGAAAGATCCTTCGCCGGTGCAAAGAAAGCCTTGCCCATTAACGTAGACGGCGCCATCGGCGCGATTCTGGCCGATTTAGGAATGAATCCCGCAGCGTTCAACGGCATTTTCATGATCGCGCGCACGCCCGGACTGGTGGCCCACGTTATCGAAGAGCAAAGTCGGGAAAAACCGATGCGCCGGATTGATCCCGTTAATCACGGGTATGATGGTCCGGGACCGCGATCTCTAACCACGAATAAACACCAATAAACACCAATTTATAAAACGATTCGTTTCCACTCCAATTTGGCGTGCTTGAAATTAAGGATTACGCCAACACGCAGCTTCGTGATCCGCAGATAGTTCAACATCAATACACGTTCGTGATCAGTGATTCGGTCGATCACCTTTGTATCCACGACAACAGCATCAAATGCGATCAAATCGGGAATGAAGAGGCCGACCTTGTGTTCTTGTACAGGACGTCGAACCAAGGTTGGTGCCGGAAGGGGATATTTCGCAGGCCAAATTCAACTGCCAGCGCATTTTCGTATGGCTTCTCAAGCAGCCCGTGACCAAGCGCGTTAACCCGCATTTTTCGCTAGCCCAACGAAAATTCGCCCGAGAGGCAGCTACTTCACGGGCAGTAGCTGGGTTAACCCAGCCCCTTCCACCAATCTA
>Ga0209156_10004405_pt1 | contig 10275 bp, 10 predicted proteins | sample GraSoiAngelo_124_FD_185881 | JGI IMG/M metagenome (GOLD analysis project Ga0209156, IMG submission 185881) | Grasslands soil microbial communities from the Angelo Coastal Reserve, California, USA - 14_0927_05_20cm (SPAdes) (version 2) | ecosystem: Environmental > Terrestrial > Soil > Grasslands...
AGCCGAAACATCTCTGATTATTCTCGTCCGAGTACAGCCAATGCGAATCGTGCCTAGCAATGCGTCTCCTTAACCCCAAGGTCCGCACTGGTCAGGGCTCGACCCGGCTGAGTCGTGAGGAATTTCAGCGCCGGTGGAAGGAGCGCTTTTACGATCCCGCATTCGCGGCTGAGACGGAAAGCATCGATCGGCTGGCGGAGATCGCCTGGCAGGCATATGAGGACCATCGAAAGAGTCCGCGGACGCGTAAAGCAGGCCCTGAATTTGCCGATCCTGAGTATGAGCTTGCGCTGGAATGGCTCGAAGCGCGTCAGCAAATTTTCGCCGCCCAAAAGCAACACGAGGATCCAAAGTCGCCTTCCCGCATCCTGCTCATCTGCGGTTCCCCGCGCACGGACGAAACCTGTCCGAGCGAAATGTCGAAGAGCTTTCGAATCGCGAAAACGGCAAGGACGGTAATGGAAGCCCAACTCGGTTTTCAGATCGATCTACTCGATCTGAGCAACCTAGCGGCGGAATACGGGCGCGTGATTTATCCGTGCAAAGCTTGCGTTTCCACCGCGATGCCGCTGTGTCATTGGCCCTGCAGTTGTTATCCTAATCATTACCTCGGACAGTCGCAGGATTGGATGAACGAAATCTACCCGCGCTGGGTCGCGGCTCACGGCGTCATGATTGTTTGCCCCGTGCATTGGTATCACTCGCCCAGTGTGCTCAAACTCATGATGGATCGGCTTGTGTGCGCTGACGGCGGAAATCCTGATCCGACGACGACCCATGGAAAGACACCGGAGGAAGCGAAAGCGATCGAGTTAAAGGGATGGGACTATCCAAAGCACTTAAAAGGTCGAATGTTTTCCGTAATCGTTCACGGCGACGCCGTCGGCGCAGAGCGCGTTTGCGGCGCATTGCATGACTGGCTTATGGACTTGGAACTCGTCCCTGCCGGCGCGACCGCGCTTTTGGATCGATACATCGGATACTACGAGCCATACGCCACGAGCCACGAAGCGCTCGATAAGGATGATGCCTTCATGGAAGAGGCGAAAAATGCCGCTCGCACTCTTTTGGAGGCAGTGAACGAGATGCGCCGGGGAAGGCGCGAGCCTGGCCGCGAGTTGCCTGTGTCGCGCAAAAAATAGCGCGCACTGATTCTGACGAAATTTGTGATATTGAGCGAAGCGCCACCTCTGCCTCAGAAGTGTTTCTCTTTTGGTGAGCCCAAAATGAACCGCTCCGGTTCACACTGGAAATTTCTTTTCCATTTGCGCCCAGAACTTTAAGCTAAGAATCTCTTCGAACTGCTTCATATCGACGCCATCGACGGACGACATTGGATGACCATTTTTGAGATCGCTCGCTCCGCGTTCAATTGCTTTGGCCATGCGAAAGAGAATCGAAGTCGGATATAGAATCATGCTAAAGCCGAGCTCGAAGAATTGTTTCGGAGGAAGCCACGGAGTCTTCCCGCCACCTTCGAGTACGCTAACCGCCAGTGGAAGCTTTCCGAATTCCTTCCCGATCTTCTCCAGCTGCTTCAAATCGGTTGGGCCCTCGAAGTAAACGCCGTCGGCCCCGGCCTTGAGATATGCTTCCCCTCGCTTCAACGCATCACGGAGGCCGTGTGGCTCGATCGCATCGGTCCGGGCCAGAATAAAAAATTCCGGATTTTCTCTGGCGGCACAGGCCGCTTCAATCTTATGCACCATCGATTTTTGTTCGATAACTTTCTTGCCCTCCATATGCCCGCACTTTTTTGGCGCTGCCTGGTCTTCGATGAAAATGGCTGAGACACCCATCGCTTCATACTCGCGGATGGTGCGAGTCACACTCTTGGCATCGCCGTAACCGTCGTCGGCATCGACTAGCACTGGAAGGGGCGAAGCGTTAATGATTTGTCTCACCAAAGGCGCTTTCTCGCCAAAATCATCGAGACCGACATCCGGCACGGCATGAGCCGATCCGGCCAGAGCGAATCCGCCGATCTGATAAGCCTTGAATCCCGTGCGCTCGATCAAACGCGCGCTCAAGGCATCATGCGCTGCTGGCAGTAGGACCGGACCTTGTCGCCTCAAGACTGTTTTCCACGAACCGCGCTGAACATTAATCGCTTCCATCTCCGACCGAAGAATGATCGCAGCTTAAGCGATGATCGCGTGTGCCGGTTGTACGGTACGAAAACCTGACAATTTCGATCCGCGCTCGCGATCCCATTGGTCAATTAATCCTCGTTTCCCACGCGGCGAAGCTTTGTTAACGCAGCATTGTCCAATGAAGAGTTGAGTGAGGCGACGCACTTGCGGCTCAGCGCAGGATTTTGAAATGGAGACGCAGCCTGCGCTTCTCAAGAAGAGAACGCCAGTCGACGAATAGAAACACACTGATGACGAAAAGGCCCGCGATGACTACCAACAGGGATTTCCATGAGATTTGACCGTGCAGCCAGTCCGAGGCATTGCCGGCGGCGTATTTGCCCGTGTAAACCATCACGCCATCCGTGACCAATCGCCCGCAAAAGAACGGCGGTAAAATATGCCACGGGTTGACGCGTGCGATGCCTACCGCCGTAAAGAGAGCCGTCGTCGAGAGTGGCGTCAGGGTATAAAGGAAAACAAATGTGGCAGCTGCAAATGGCGCTTTCGTCACCTTGCTTCCGACATAACGCAGGTTCTCATCCTCGCGGCGAGTGACCAAAGCGGACGAAACTTTCGGGATGTAGATGCTGAGAATGTATCGGCCGAGGGTGGAACCGATGACGCCGATGATCACGACGAGCCATGGATTCAGATGAAACAACAACAACAGCGCCACCAGAACCGTCCACGCGGGTGGCGCGAAGATGGGGATGCTATCGACAGCCAGCGCGGCGACGAAAACGAGGACATACATCCACATGACCGATTAAGAAGCGACGGGCATTTACCTTTCGGCGACAGAAGGCAATCTGACTGAAGCCCAGAATTTCATAAAGGCTCTCACTCTTGAAGCAAAATCAGCGCAGTCAGATCAGGCATCAAAAAAAGGCAGATGATCCAACTTGGGAAAAACAAATCTTCCGTTTGTAGCAAATGAAAAGAACCACCGAGTCTGGAAAATCAGACCGGCGGATGATATTACCGTAATAACGTTTCCGCGCGGTAGCTACTAAACATTCAGAAGCCGATCGAAGAACGAGCGGTAACGGCGCAGTGCTACGCGAAGATCTTCTGTGGAAACATCGTCGCCGCGTCCCCATTGCCCTTCTAACTTGGATCGCTCTTCCGCGAAACTGTTCGCCAGCCGTTTGATCACTTCTGCGACGAGCGCATCCGCCTGCTCGACTGAACGCCGTGGCTCGTCCACGAAGCCGGTTTGAATATCCGTCCAGCGTGTGCGGAAGTCGTTCGCCTCCTTTTCCGGAAACAATGTCGTTGCTGCGTCGTCGGATGTAGCGGCACGTTCGGGGCGTTCGAGGTCTTTGGCCACTTCGGCGGTCGAGCTTGGGCGATCCGCGTGCCGCTCTTCGCGATCAACGCGCCGCTCCTCACCGGCGATCTCAGGGTTATCTGTCTCTTTAACAGTGGGTTCAATGCTCATCGGGTTGCTACCTCCTTGGGTGTTGTCGGTTGTGCCGTTTCCAGTAGTTCTTCAAATAGCGAGCGATAGTGCATCATCGCCTGCCGTAAATCTTCTGTCGTCGCTTTGCCGCTCTTGTTACGCGCGGCAATATCATGCGCCGCGCGGTAATTGGTCACGACCCTGGGGTGATCGACCGAGACATCGGCCGCGCGCCGCTCAAAGTCGCCAACCGGATAGCCACGCACCTGCATTAGTTCCTTGACCAAACCATCTGCATCGCCCACTGCGCGTGAGGGCTCGTCCACGAAGAGGCTTTGCGTTCTTCTCCAAGAGTCTGCAAACCGGCTCCGCTCTTCGGCGGTGAGGCCGCGAATCTCCAATTTGTGAACACGTTCCTTTCGCGCGGCCAGCTCTGCCTCGGCTTTCCGTTGATCGCCGAACTGATCCAGAGTCCGCTTGTATTCCGGTCCGAAGTCCTTGCGTAGCACTTCCGAACGGCGGCGTCGAAGATATAGGAATATCCCGACGGCAACCGCCACTGCTGCGAGTGCGATAATGACAAGTGCTGTGGTATTCAAGTTGATTTGCCCTTTTCTTGAAGGGACACCAGTCCCTTCTTCTTACATTCGCATCAATCTTCAGTGGTGGTTTCATTCCTTTAACGTTTTTGTTTTCACAACGACCAGCCCCTCACGAAATCAGCCGGCCGCATCGGTTACGGAAAGATGCTAGAAGGCGGTGTAAAAATTTTCGAATATCAGGCATACAATGATCCACGAGAAGTCGACGGGTTCGCTGGAACCAGGCTGAAGCCACATGGGATTGTCCGTGTCATGGTTCGCGCTTCGGGCCGACCGGCCAGGTTTTGGCCGGCCCCGCAGAAACGGCTTTGCGTTCGGCGTGACGGACGACTCGCAAGTCGTGTTAAAAGGCTCGGGCTTCAGCTAAGAAATTCCGCCAAGGGCTCCATCGGTTTGATATGGACACAAAAAATTTTGAAGGCTGCAAGGATCGGGACGGCTAGGATAACACCGGCAATTCCCCACATCCAGCCCCAGAAGGTGAGCGAGAGAAGGATAATTACTGGATTCAAGCTAAGAGAGCGTCCCATTACCCAAGGAGTAACAAAATTGCCCTCGAGAATGCCGAACAAAAGATAAACGGTGGGGAAAATAAGTGCGTAACTTAGACTGTCGAAACTCAGAGTCGCGCCGATGGTCATACAGATAATGCCGGTAAGTGCGCCGAGATAGGGGACGAAATTCAATACTGCGACCACGACACCCCACATCACTGGATTACGAAGGCCGAAGAAGCCGACCGTGCTTCCGACTGCTAGTCCGAGGCAAGCGTTAATTACAGTAGCGGTAAGAAGGTAGCGCGAGATGTGCGACTCGATATCATGCGCGATGGAAATTGCACGCTTTTTGTCTGAAAGGCTCGGCATTAGCTTGATCAGCTTGGCGATAAAGACGCCGTCGTAGGCGAGTAGGAAATAAAGCAGGACTATGAGCAGCAGTGCGCCAGCAATAAACTGCGGGGTACGGATGTAAAGTATCTCGGTGATTGGGCGCCGCTTTACTTCCACTACCGTCTTAGTTGGCGAATCAGGTGTGGCAAGCTTTTCTATTTCTCCGCTAGCTTGCGCAGCCTTGGCCATCGATTTCTTCACTGGCATAAATTTGCGCTCCAGCTCCTGCAAACCCGTCGGCGCCTTCTGCAACCAGTCGGCCACAGGTGGGGCAAGAGCAGAAATCCCAGACCCAATGCCTAGAAGCAGCGCGATGAGAATCATTGCGGCACCGAGTAAGGTCGGGATCTTGGCACGTGCCAGTGCGCGCACAATCGGCCGCAGCAAGTAACTCAAAAGCACCGCCAGCACGATCGGCAGCAAAATCGATCGCATAAAATATATCGTGTAAAACAAACCCAGGATAAACAGGCCAGTGAGTGAGATCGACCGCACGTCGAATGGCTTTTGTAATAATTCCGCGATGCGCGATCGCGCGCGCGAAGTGATCTTTGCCGACTCGCGAGGATTATCGACGACGTCGTCGCTCGCTTCCAGCTTTGCCGCGCGCAGCTCCATTTTACTCTAATGAACCGATCCGGAATTACCGAGCATGCACCCACTGCGGATTGCGCCCGGAGCCAGAAGAGTTAAGCCTACGTATCTCCCCGATCGTCTTGCCCTTTTACAACTCTCGTCCTGGCCTTTTTTCTCCGATCGGCAGCGAGCGATCTTCCTACACGAACTTCTTTTTTAAATTGTCCCGTCTTACTGCGTCGAAGATAACGTCGATCCCCTTTATGAGGCTTTAAGACTGTGCGTTTACTAGTTTTGCGTCCTCGTTTCCTTGGCATTTGAATTTCCCTTTTTGTCCATATATCGCAGCCGAACGCTTGTTTAGCGGCAAAGGCCGTTGATAAAGGAGGCCATATTCTTTAGGGCCGGGTTTCTGCCAGACGCTAGAATTAGTTCCCGAGCAACGGTCCACGAGAGAATCGACATGAAAAGTTTTCGTCATCATCCGCGTATTCGAAGTGTCGAAGAGCCTGCCATCGATCTGCGGGATTTGGGATCCAACGCCACGAAAGATGCGCTCCGTATGAAACGAGTTCGCCGAAACCGGCTCCGGCTCTTTAGATTCCGCACGAAACGAAGAAGGCAAAATGGGCCTGGCTGCCGGGATAGCGCGCAGCTTCCCATAATCGTCTAGGGACTGTCGACACTACTGTTCAAATACGCTTTGCCGTTTTGGTCTCAAAGTTTTCTCGACCGAGTGAGGGAAACGCGCAATCTGGCCATAGTAATCGGCACGTCCGCCTTGGTGAATTTAGCGGCGGGGTAAAGAACTTTCTCCGGGTTCGATATCGTTATGTTATCGCTGGCGCACCGGACGGCTGGTGGAGGAACAGAACCGCGGTTCGCGCCGCGGCGGATCGCGCGCAGAAGAAATTCGGGAAAATCGACATCGCGGTGGCGGACGCGGGCATTTTCAAATTTATTCGCCAATCGCGGAGATGACCGACCAGCAATGGAAGGATGTATTCGATGTCAATCTAACCGGTACGGCAAACACGATTCGTGTGGTCGTTGCGCACATGATTCCGAGAAAATCCGGGCGGATCATCTCATCGCATCCGGGCAGGGCCGGCACGGGATGAAAGATGGCTCCGCTTATTCGGCGTCAAAATGGGGCGTGATCGGTTTAATGAAATCGGTTGCGCTCGAGCTGGGTGAACATCAGATCACGGTTAATACGATCGAGCCAGGATTGGTCGATTCCTTCATGACACGCAATCCGGGTAGATGGAAAAAAGCGTTGAAGGAAGCTGGCAAGCAACCGCAGGCGAACCGAAGGACAGGAAGTGATCGCAGCGCGGCTCCCGCAGTCGGTCATGAAAATTCCCTAGATGCAACCAGCCGATATCGCGCCGGCAATCATATTCCTCGCTTCCGACGCGGTGGCGCGAGTGACTGGAGCGACTTACGATGTAACGGCAGGTGATAGCGCCAATACACGGCGTAGTCGGGAGACTGAAGGGCGCGCCTCAATCAAAGCCGTCTCAAGTAAAAAACTGGCGATATCGCGAATTGACAAATCGCGGACGCGAAAATTCCATCACGCGCGAATTTTATTTATATGGCTAAGAAGATTTACGAAAAAAATGGGTCCAGTCACCGGCGATTGGAAGGAAAGGTTGCGATCATTACCGGCGCCGGAACTGGGATTGGCGAAGCAATTGCGCATAAGTTTGCTTGGGAAGGCGCGCGCGTGATCGTGAACGGGCTGCCCGATGATCCGATCGCGGATGTGGCAAAAGCGATCTGCGAAAGAGGCGGGGAGGCGATCCCGAAAGCAGGCGATGTTTCGGATGAGAATTCGGCCTGGGCCTGCGTCGAGCTGGCTCTAACGAAATATGAGCAGCTCGACATTCTCATCAATAACGCCGGCGTCTTTCTCGATAATGCGATGACTGAGGATTATCCGCTGGAAGACTTCGACCGGACGATTCGGATGAATATTCGTTCCGCTTTCATGATGACGCGGTTCTCGCTGCCGCATCTGCAAAAGACGCGCGGGAACATCGTGTCGGCGGGATCGGAATCCGGCATGATTGGGCTGGCGCAAAATACGACCTACGGTGGAACGAAAGGCTGGATGCACGCCTTCATGCGCGGGGTCGCGGTCGAGCAGGCGCAAAATGGTGTGCGAGCGAACTGCGTCTGTCCTGGGCCGATCGACACGGCATGGACGCATAAGGAGACTGGCCCGATGGACGAGGAAATGGAAAAAAATCTGATCCAGGCTGTTCCACTAGCGCGGCGCGGAACGACGGAGGAAGTAGCGAACGTGTATGCATTCCTCGCTTCCGACGAAGCGAGTTACGTGACCGGCGCGCTTTACGTGGTCGATGGCGGAACGACTATCGCCAAGGGTCCGGTCGGCGACCTGGTCCCGAAGTCATTACGAAAAGAACCGGAAGGCGACCTGGATTTGCAACATCAACACGAGGGTTTGCGGAGTAAAGAGACGCATCGCATTAAGTCCAAGAAGGAGAAGGAAATCGCCAAAAAATAAAGCGGCACAACGAATAGAATTCGGCCGGACCAGCCCCTAACCGATAGTTGGACGCTGCGCCCTCTCCCGATAGCCCGGCGCGTTTTGCCGTTTCAGTTTCGTGCGAAACCTAAAAAGCCGGAGCCGGTTTTGCCGAGCTTGTTTCGTATGGAGCGCATATTGGGTGGCCGCCGACTCCATGTTGCACGGATCAATGGTCGGCTCTTGCACACCCCGAATTCGCAAATGATGACGAAAACGGTTTTGAGCTCTTGGAGCGACTTTGCCGAGACAATCGCTCCGGTTTGAGATGGAGGAGCCCGCGTGGTTCCGCTGATTTATCGTCCGTCTCGTAACATGGGGCCCTTGTATCGAATCATCATGGGAGAAGGCGAAAAATCCCCAGAAAGGCCGTTGCATTGAACCGTAGATCTGGCTTGGTTCGAACCGGATATCGCGAATCATTGCTCCGCCGTCCGCGAAAAACGCTCAGGCAATTAATCGGCGTCGATGGGCGTTGTTGCCAACACAAACGGAAAAGTGATTGCCGTCTCGCGTTCACGAGATCGGCTTGCGATCGGATACATCGCTATTTAGAGGCCTTCTCGCCAATACAATCCCGGCGCGCTTCGCGCCTCCCGCGTCGATCCAATGAACGTGGTGAGCCGGAATGTTTAGTTATGACTGACTGCCCAACGCGAATACCTTCCAGACGAACCCACTATCTATCGCCGCGTCTGGGATCATACCGCCAGTGAAATACTAAGAGATCGTCGCTGAAAAGCTCAATGCTGCCGGGTAATCGCGGGATTATTGCAGCGCCGTCACACGAGATGGCTGGCGTTGGATCGTCGATGCCCACCGGGACGACGGTCGGCGCTACATTGTTCATTTTGATGAACTGTTGAGCGCCTTCTTGGAGTTAGGGAAAGTTTCGAAGCGAAGTTTAGGAACGCGCCCCGGTCATATTTTTGGTGTACGACTCCTAACCGCGGGACTTTACTTCTTTCGTCTCCACACGAATCGCGTGTTCATCGGGCGCTATACCGCGCCCAGCTTGGCTAGCGTAGACCTGAGTAAATTCAGCGCCGAAGAGCAGTATCTGCGAAGAATAATAAACCCATAGTAGGAGTGTAATTAAAGAACTGGCTGCTCCATAAGCGGACGCAGCACTCCCGCTGCCAAGATATAGACCGAGCGCCCATTTTCCGATCGCGAAAAATATTGCTGTCATAGCCGCGCCAATTCACACATCGCGCCACTGAATTTTTGCGTCTGGCAGGAACTTAAAGATGATGGCGAAGAGGAGAATGACTACGGCCAAATCAAAAATCCAATAGACCGCCATAGCGATCACAATTCCGCCCGGCAATGCCCCCTGAATATAATGGCTGAAGCCTTTCAGCATGCTTTCCAATGTGAGCGAGACGAGAAGCAGAAAACAAACGCCGCCCACCATCGCGAACGACAGGAAACGAGAGCGCAAAAAACCCCAAACGCCTCCGCCGGGCTTGGCCTTCACGCCCCAAATGGTGTTAAGCGCATCCTGCAATTGCCCAAAGACGCCGCTTGCACCGAAAAGGGCGAGAAGGATCCCGATAATCGTGGCCAGCAAGCTCTTATTCGGCTGGGCCGCTTTGTGGGCGATGTTTTGCACAACCTCGACTGCGCTCTTATCGAGAAAATAGCTCATTTGCTCGGTAATTTTGTTCCATGCGCCGCCGGGATCGTTGCGAAAGATCAGGCCGACTACCGCAAGCAACACGAGAACGAGCGGTGCCAGCGAGAAGACAGTGTAATAGGCGAGAGCAGCGCCTAATTGTGGCGCTTTGTCCTCAAGCCACTCCGAAAATGTTTGTTTAAACAAACCGAATGAATTGCTGAAAAATGATGCACGTTTAGCCATCGATATCCTCCACGCGTTACATTCGCTTCATCGAAGCTGCCAGGATGGATTGGACACGCTGCTGCAGAAAACTGGAAGCAACCACCGCGCGCCCCGCAAAAAGACTTCAAGCAATCGACTGGAATAAGTGCTTTGTAACGTAGCGGGGGTCTGGGCCGCCGCCTCCACACGGTCTCGACTGAAGTGTTATCGATAAGGATTTTTCCTAGTGGTCTTTCGGGCGCCCGCCGGATTGTTTTGCCTCCT
>Ga0209156_10004406_pt1 | contig 10272 bp, 7 predicted proteins | sample GraSoiAngelo_124_FD_185881 | JGI IMG/M metagenome (GOLD analysis project Ga0209156, IMG submission 185881) | Grasslands soil microbial communities from the Angelo Coastal Reserve, California, USA - 14_0927_05_20cm (SPAdes) (version 2) | ecosystem: Environmental > Terrestrial > Soil > Grasslands ...
GCGCCGCTCACCGTCCACGTGTCCGCCACCGACACCTCGGTCATCCATCCCGACTCGGCCTATATCCATGTGCCCGCCCGGACCTACGCGACCGCCAGCGTGCTGACCTGGGCGAGTCACGGCACCGCGCGGGTCGTGTTCACGGACTCGACCGGCCGGTATCCGCCCGACACGAGCGGGCCCGTGTCGGTGAGCTTTCCGCCGCTCTTCCTCTCCGTGGTGCGGGATACCATCGCGCTCGGCATGCGGCAGCGGCGCTCGATCGATCTGGGAGTCGACCGCACGGTGACAGGGGCGCCACTGGTGGTGCACGTCGCCGTGAACGACACGACCGCGCTCATCGAATCCCCCGCGACCCTGACCATGCCGGTGGGGTCGACCGGCGGCCCGCCCCTCGTCTTCACCGGACGGGATACGAGCGGCGTGGCTACCATCATCGCGACCGCATACCGCCACGAGCCCACCGCAGTGACCGTCCGGGTCACCCGTCCCCAGTTCGGCGTCGGGGCCCCGGTGTCGGGCATCCCGCACTATCCCGGCGAGCCCCCGGGCGACGTGATGGTGGGTGCGGGCGATTCGCTCGACGCGCTCAGCTATTCGGGCGCCGGCGCCCCTATCGAGAATGTGACCGCCGACATCGTGTCGTCGAACCCGAGTATCGCGTCGCTCGATTCGACCAGCCTCACGATCCCCGCGGGCCAGGGGCCGTCGGGGACGGCGCACCTCTCGTTCAATGCGCCCGGCAACGTGACGATCACCGCGACGGATCCGCGCTCCGCCTACTACCACTATGGCACTGGGACCTCTGCCACCGTGGTGATCGTGCCGAAGCGCCTGGTGTTTTCGGATTCCGTGATGCTGTTGGGCATCGGGCAGTTCTGGTCGGACGCCGTGTTTCTCGAGGGCCGGATCGCGACGGACCTGGTGGTCTCCCTGAGCCACACGGCGTCCGCCGTGGCCACGCTCGATCACCCCATCGACACACTGTTCAGCACGGGGCCATCGGGGCCGGTCGCGCTCCACGGACTCGCGGCGGGCGTGGACACGGTGGTCGCCACGGCGAGCGGCTGGCTCCCCGACACGTTGCCGGTGAGGGTCGGTCCCGGAACCGTGGTCCTTTGGGGGTGGCCGAGCGCGCTACGGCAGGGGGATTCGGCCCAGGTCTCGCTCCAGGTGGGCGATCAGGCCGGGGAGGGGCGGCTGGTGGACGCCGCCACCACGTTCACGCTGGCGCCGAACGGCAACATCGTGTTCACCAGTGCGCCGGGCGTCATCGGCGCCATCACCGTCCCGGCCAAGAACCAGGGCACGGGCTACTTCTACGTCAAGGCCGTCGCGCCCGGGACGGGGACGGTGAACATCACGAACGCGAGCTACCAGCCCTACTCGAACTCGGTGTCGGTGACGCCGTGACTTGCGGTGCGGCGGTGTGGCGCCGCGTATCGTGCGGGGGGCGTCGGACGGGAAACGACCCTGCAACGAGACGATGGGACGGTCCGCCAGGAGGGAAGCCTCACGGGTCGCGCGGGCGCAGTTCGGCTTTGGCTCGTCTTGCGAGCCTGAGCAGCTCCCACTCGGGCGCGGTGTAGCCCCGACCCTCCTGGAACCGCGCCGCCCACTCGACCACGCGTTGCTTGATAGCGGCGTGCGCCGTACTGTACCGGAGGAGGCGGAGCCCCACCGTCGCGCTCATCCCTTCGGGGATGGGTCCTGCCCGGCCGAAGAGGTTCAGGAACCCGCTGTACACTTTCAGGAGCCTTGCGAGCGGCAGCAGGTACCAAGAGTAGTCCAGCCTGTCGCCGCGTTCAGCACCGTCGAGCAAGGCTTCGGTGACGACGTTGTCGAGGTGGTCGGAGTACAGGGTCTCGGGGTCGCGCCATTCCGCCACTACACGTAGCAGCGGATTGTACTCGAGGTCGGACGGCTCCTGGGGCTTGAGGTTTCTCACGCCGAGCGCGGCGAGCCACGCGGTGACACCCGGGTTCGAGATGCTCGACATCCCACTCCACAACTTGAGATGGAACTCGTCGAACATCGAGGATAGAACCTGGGAGCAATACATCCCTCTGTGGTCCCGATCATCGATCATCTCGAAATTGTAAGGAATGTGGCGCCGCCTGGCGTTCGCGAGGATGCGAGTCGCCGCTTCGTGCGGCAACATGGGGTCGGCGACTAGGGCCGGCAAATCGGCGCGCAGCCGCAGCACGAGGACGCGTAGCTTCACTTCCTGGAGGTACTGCTCCAGGGTGTGAATCTCCACGCCACGATCGCTTTTGGATTCGATGACGTACGCGAGGCTCGTCTTGGGCTCCACGTAGGCGATCGCCACATGGGAGAAGACCCCGGGGTGGTCGCTCCCCACCGCGATCAGTGCGGAGACGGCATCGCCTGCTCTGGAGACGAGAATATCCCCACTGTGTATGGTCACCCCCAGAACGATCGCCGCCGGGGTCTGCGACCCTTCATCGTCTCCGGGAACGAGCGCAGGGACCGAACCGTTGGCGCCCTCCAACATGACCTCCTCTAGCGCGGCCCGGCTTCCGTAAAGGAGTCGGTACAATCGATTTGTCGTGGTTGGAGCGTCGACGTCCCACAGCTCGGACTGGCGCTTCACCGCCGCCCGGGTGGCGGTGACCAAGCGGATGTAGGCGGGCAGCCGTTCGCGACACGCCCCCACCAGGGTGCCCAGCTCGAAGAGGTTCTCTTCGAGGCTGTCGTACACGGTCGAGGCCGGACCACGTTGGCGGGCCGTGATGTTCGAGACGAAGCTCTCGCCGCGACGAAGCGCGTGGTCCGTGGGACCGGCGATTCGAGCGCATCCTAGGGCGCGCGCCTCGTTGAACCGTGTCTCGAGCCAGTCCCAACGGGCATCCTGGTTCCAGGCGAACGGTTTGCGGTTGGGGTTCGCGAGTAGGGGAGGAGCCCGGTCTGGTATCACGAGCAGGCCGTAGAACACGACGACTACGCTGCACCCGGTGATCAAGCGACGACGCTGCCAGGCGCCTGCTGAGAATGGTTTCACGACTTCGGCCTCGGTATCGAGACGACCATGTGCCGCGTGCCCTTCGAGCCCCGCTCGATAATCGCGCGCTGAACCTCGGCGCGCCAGATCAGGGACACGCCCAAGATGCGCCGGGGCGGTCAAGCGAGGGTCAAGGGCGTGCCGTGCCGCTTGATGCACCCTTGACCGTCGTGCACACTCCTAGAGAGACGGTAACTTGGTCGGTATCGACGTCCCCCCACCCAAGGCCAGAGAATGAGCGCGTTCAGTACGAAGCGACGCACGCTGCTGCTCTCGCTCGCCTCCGCGATCGCGGCGTCCCTCGTCGTGACCGTACGAAAGCTCGTGCAGTACGCGGCGGCGCCCGTCGGAGAGAAGGAGTCCGACTTCGTCTTCCCGCCCTCCACGGACCAGACGCCGCCGACGAGCATCGCGCCGCGCCCGGCGTACCCGGCCCTGCCGTTCGAGCAGCGCGGCGGCTTCATCAACGATGCCAGCTATCTCAACCGCACCGCCGTCTACGGCGTCGTCAAGGTCACAAGCGAAGCGGACGTCGCGAACGCCTTGCAGTTTGCCCGGGAGAACGGCCTCAAGGTGACCGCCGCCGGCCAACGGCACAGCATGGGTGGGCAGACGTTCGTCAAGGGCGGTCTGGTGCTCGACATGCGGGGGCTGAACAGGATCACGCTCGACAAGGCCAAGAAGATCGTGAACGTGCAGAGCGGCACGGTATGGGCGGACGTGCAGCGGGTGCTCGACGGGGAGGGGTTGTCGGTCAAGGCGATGCAGTCGATCAACATCTTCAGCGTGGGCGGCACGCTGAGCGTGAATGCGCACGGCATCGCGCACCGGCCCGGTCCGATCGCGCCAACCGTCAGGGCGCTGCGGGTCATGCTGAGCAACGGAGACGTGATGACCGCGACCCCCACGCTCAACGCCGAGCTGTTCCGCCACGTGCTCGGCGGGTACGGATTGTTCGGCGTGATCCTCGACGTGGACCTCGACGTGGCCGACAACGAGATGTACGTGCGACGCACGAGCTATGTGGACTACCGGGAGTTCGCGGACTATTACAAACAACATGTCGACGGCAATGATGCGGTCGGCCTGGTGTACGGGCGTGTCTCGGTCTCCCCCGCGACCTACTTGCGCGAAACGGCGATTCACGTCTACGAACGCACGGGATATAGCGGCCGCATTCCACCGCTCACGGCCCACACCCACGACGCGCTCGAGCGCCTGGTGATCAACTTCTCCAAGACCGGAGGCCTGGGCCGCCGCGTCCGCTGGGCACTGGAGAAGAGCCTCGAGCCACGGCTGCACGCATGTGTCCCGCGCAACCAGGCGATGACCCCCAAGGACGGCTGTCTCGTGTCCCGCAATCAGGAGATGTACGACTCGATGCACTACCTCGAGAACCGCCTGCGGGACACGGACATCCTCCAGGAGTATTTCGTCCCCTACGACAAGATGGGCGCCTTCGTGGACGGCTTGAGAACCGTCGTCCAAAGGACCGCCGCCAACCTTCTCAATGTCACCATCCGCGTCGTTCACAAGGACAACGTCACGGCGTTGCCCTACGCGAAGCAGGACATGTTCGCCCTGGTGTTGTATTTCAATCAGCGATTCAACGAGGCGGAGAGTCTCGTGCTGCAGCAGACGACCCGGGACTTGATCGACGTCGTCCTGGGCGTCGGCGGCACGTACTACCTGCCCTACCAGCTCTTCTATTCACCCGAGCAACTCCGGCGCGCGTACCCGGAGATCGACGGCTGCTTCGCGGCGAAGCGGAAATACGACCCGATTAGCCTCCTCACAAACAAGTTCCACCACAAATACGGGACGTGAAACACCCTTGGATCGAGCGTTAGGGAAGCGATAGAGCCATGCACCCCCGCGACAACATGGCGTTCCGCTTTCCGATTTCGATCAAGGGCGTCCTGTTGCGCGAACAAGCGGTGCTACTCCTTAAGAACGACCGGAATGAGTGGGAGCTCCCAGGCGGCAAGCTCGAGCTGGACGAAACGCCGGAGGAGTGCCTCAGGCGCGAAATCAGGGAAGAGACCGGTTTGGTTGTGGAGGTAGGACCCCTCTTGGACGTATGGGTCTACGCGATTGCTCCCGACGTACACGTCTTCATGGTCGCATACGGATGCTTACCGATCGCCCCCGATGCCGCCGTGCGTATCAGCGGAGAGCATCGCGAGCATGTCTGGGCAGGAGTCGACGACTTGAGGAAGATGAGCATCCCGCCGGGATATCTTCGGGGCGTGAGTGCCTGGATGGACGCCTCGCGAGGTGGCCCCCCTCCCAGACATCGTCGACCCTTCAACGCCTAGGTGTTGCGCCATCATCAGTGTGTGTGGCGTGGACGCCTCGCCGCGCCACCGCGGCGACGCACGCATGGCTCTCCTGCACTCGGAACGAGGGTTGCAGCAGGCGCCCGCACCAATCTTGACGTCGGGCACCTTGCGAACGTCCGCCGATTTGAGCCCCAACTGCGCGTGGATGCTGTGGGACACCGCTGCCCGAGGCGGTGGCCGGGCCGCCGTGTCCGAACGCGGCGCCACGACGACCTACGCCGCGCTGGTCGCCCGCGCAGCCGCGATCGGGCGTGCCCTCCAGACTGCCGGCGTCGCGCCCGGCGACCGCGCCGCCGTCTTCCTGGAACGGGGAGCGGACGCCGCGGCCGCGTTCTTTGGGGCCCTCGCCGCGGGCGCGGTGGTCGTGAACGTCAATGAGACCCTGCGCCCCCTCCAGGTGGAGCACATCCTGCGGCACGCGGGCGCCCGCGCGCTCGTCACCACCGGGCGGCTGCTCACCAGGCAGCCCCGGCCGCTCGACGCCGACGTCGCACCCCTGCTGGTCGAGACCCTTCCGCCGGCCGCTTCGCTCGAGCCGGTGGAACGCATCGGGTCGGATGTCGCGGAGCTGATCTACACGTCGGGCTCGACGGGGCTGCCAAAGGGGGTCACGCTCAGCCACGCGAATCTCTGGGCCGGCACCCGTGCGGTCATCGGCTATCTCGGGATCACGGGGGACGACCGGATCGCGAGCCTCTTGCCCTTCAGCTTCGACTACGGTTGCAATCAGCTGCTGTGCGCGGTGGCCACCGGCGCCACTCTGGTCGTCGAGCGCTCGTCGGTTCCCCAGCATATCGCGGCCGCGCTGCGTGCGTCGGAAGTCACGGTGTTGGCCGCCGTGCCGCCCCTGTGGCTACAGCTCCTGACGGCAGGCGAGTTCCGGTCCCCGCTCCCGGCCCTGCGGGCGATGACGAACACTGGAGGCTCGCTCCCCACCGACGCGGTCCGGGCGCTGCGACAGGCCCAGCCGCACGCCCGGCTGTATTTGATGTACGGCCTCACGGAGGCGTTCCGCAGCACGTATCTCCCCCCCGAGGAGGTGGACCGGCGGCCGGACTCGATCGGACGCGCGATCCCGGGCGCAGAGATCCTTGTGTTGCGCGAGGACGACACTCCGGCCGCGCCCGATGAGGTGGGCGAACTCGTGCACCGCGGCCCGACCGTGGGCCTCGGCTACTGGGACGATCCTGCCGCCACCGCGCGGGTGTACCGACCCCATCCGCTCCGCCCCAAGGGCACCCCGGACGCGGAGCGTGTCGTGTATTCGGGCGATCTGGTCCGCCGGGATGCGCAGGGCTTCATCTATTACGTAGGCCGCCGGGACCGCCTGCTCAAGGTGCTCGGCCATCGCGTCAGTCCCGACGAGGTCGCCGGCGCGCTGTATGCCTCGGGCGAAATTGTCGAAGCCGTCGTGACCGGAGAGCCCGATGCCGCCATCGGCAATCGGCTGATCGCGCACGTCGTGCTCGCGCCGGGCGGGTCGCTCGAGCGCCTCCAGGGCTACTGCCAGGCGGAGCTGCCGCGTCACCTCCGGCCGGCCCACCTCGAGGCGCGTACCGAGCTGCCGCGCCTGCCAAGCGGCAAGCACGCGAGGCCGGTGCTCAGCGAGGGCGCATGATCCCGGATGAGCTTGCGGTGCTGCTCGCGCCGCTCGAGACCTTCGAGGCGATCCGCCGCGACGTCGTGCACCTGGGCGATCGCCTGTGCGACTTCTCGTACGCGAACCCGTACGACGGGGTGGCCGAGTCCACGCGTGCCGTACTGGGGGAGGCGCTCGAGCAACGGCGCGCGCTGTCGCTCCAGTACAGTCCGTTCGGAGGTCAAACGCGTGCGCGCCGGGCAGTGGCCGACGCCCTGCGCCGGAGCCACGGGCTCCCCTGGTCGTACCGCGACGTAGTGCTAGCGCCGGGGGCCATGGCCGGCCTGCACGTCGCGCTGCGTCTCGTGGGGCAGCCGGGCGACGAGGTGGTCATCCCCGTGCCCGCGTGGCTCGACTATCCATTGTACGCCCGCCATCTCGGCCTGTCGCCGCTGCTCGTGCCTCTGGAAGGGCCGCAGTTCGACCTCGACGTGACGGCGCTCGCGGCGGCGATCACGCCGCGTACCTGTGCCGTGCTGCTGAGTCAGCCGGCCAATCCCACCGGACGCCACTACCCAGCCACCACCTGGACGGCCCTGGCCGACGTCCTGGCCGCGGCCGAGCGCCGCACCGGGAGACCACTCACGCTCATCGCCGACGAGACCCATCGCGACTTCGTGGCGGGGGGGACGTTCTGCAGTCCGGCGGCTGCCTGGCCGGCGACGCTCATCGTGTATTCGTTCGGGAAATACCACTTCCTGCAGGGGCAGCGCACCGGATACGTCGCCGTGTCGCCGCGGCATCCGCGTCGGGCGACGCTCGCCGACGAGGCGGTCCGCTGGAGTCGCATCCTGGGGTTCTGCACGCCGAATGCGCTCATGGAGTCCGCGGTCCCGGCGCTCCTGGCACTGCGCCACGATCTCGGGTGGCTCGACGAGCGGCGCGCCCGGACGGCGGCCTTCCTGCGCGAAGTGGGCTACGAAGTCGTCCCCGCCGACGCTACGCTGTTTCTGTACGTGGGGACGCCCGACGGGCGGGACGACTTCGAATTCACCCGTGAGCTCGCGGCGGCGGGCGTGCTCGTGCTCCCCGCCCCGGTGTTCCACCATCGGGGCTACTTCCGGCTGGCGCTGACCGCCTCGCGCGACATGTGCGAACGCGGTCTGGCCATCCTGCAACGCGCCGCGATGCGACCCGCGTGTTCCGGCTCGTAGACGAGCTCGACCCAAACTTCGGGTGGGCGAACGGGCGCGTCGTCACCACGCCGCCCGATCAATACGCCCCGCTCGCGTCGGAGCCGCGTGGCGCCTACGCCTGCGTGGCCCGGGGGCCTGCCGGCGTCCAGATCGTACGGGACGCGCTCGGGATCAACAAGCTCTTCTGGGCGCGCCGCACCGACGGGGAGCTGCTGTTCGCGGCCCGGCCGCGTCACCTGGTCGAGGCGGGCTGTCGCTTCGAGGACATCTGGGCGGTGCCGCCCGGAACGGCGGTGCAGGCTGATCCGCCCCGGCGCACGCAGCGCGCGGTAGCGCCCGGGCCGCTGCCGGTCGCAGCCCTCGCCGTGCGAATCCGGTCCGAGCTCGACAGTTATTGCGCCGCTCTGGCCCGCGAGCTCGGTGACACTCCGGTGTATGTCTGCCTCTCGGGTGGCCTGGACAGCACCGGGATCGCCGTCGTGGCGCGGCGCCATCTGCCGGGGCTGCGCGCGGTGAGCTTCGATCTCGACTGGGCCGGGAGTGCGTCCAGTGGTGACCGGGTCACCGCCGCGCGGCTGGCGGCGGACCTGGGCCTGCCCTTGAGCCGGATCACGGTTTCCGCCGACGAGCTCCTCGGGCTGCTCGACACCGTGTTGTTGGAAGGCATCGACTGGCGCGATTTCAACGTGCACGCCGGGCTCGTCAATGCTGCGCTGGCGCGCGGGATCGCCCAGCTGCACACGTCCGACACCACGGCACCAGTCGCGCTCACCGGGGACATCGCCAACGAGCTGCTCGCCGACTACCACGCCGAGCAGATCGGCGGGCGGACATTCTACGCCCTCCCCCGCGTCCCGCTCTCCCGGCTCCGCGCCGCCCTGGTCCGCGGCCTCGAAGCCTCGCACCGCGAAGTGGGGCCGTTCCGCGCCTGGGGCGTACGCGCGGTGCAGCCGTACGCCGTGGTCGTAGAGCACTACATGGCGCTGCCGGAGACTTTCCTCGGTCTCGCCGACCGCAAGCCCCGCCTGTGCCGAATGGTGTTCGGGGACGAGATTCCCGGCTATGTGTACGACCGTCCGAAGACGCGGGCGCAGGTGGGCGGTCGCGAGGACGGCGGTGTGTTGGGGCTGTGTCTGGATCGGGGGATCGACGGCCAGGTGCTGCGCGCGCGGTTCGCGGCGTTGCACCGCATCACCGACCCCGCGCTACTCTCACGCTTCATCTGCGGGGGGCGTTACCGTGCGGCGTTACCTGCCTTGGGTGGATCCACATGACTCACGATCAGATCGCCGCCCGGCTGGAAGGATTCGTGCGGGGCCACTTCGGCGTGGCGCGCGACGATCCCGCCTTCTCTCGCCGCGCCCACTTGTTCCAGGACGGGTACGTGGACTCGCTCGGAGTGGTCGAGCTGCTGGCGTTCATCCACGAGGAGTTCGGCGTGGAAGTCCCCGATGAGGCATTGGTGCCCGAGCGCTTCGAAACGATCGAAGACATCGCGCGGGTGGTCCACGGCCTCGTCGACGGAAGGGTGGACCGCGGTCTCGCGGACGCGCCTCCGGGTTCATTGCGCAGAGGAAGCTCACGGGACAGCGGCTTGGACTCCAGGAGAGCCGCCGGGTGACGGGTCGACGCTACCGGGCGACGGATGCCGCCAACGCTTCCCCGTAAGGGGCGAACCCCGAGCGCCGCACCACGATCCAGCCGATCCCAAGCCCGGCGCACGCCACCAGGGCGTTCGTCGCGTCGAAGGTGCGATCCGCGATCACCACGTGTCCCAACTCGATCACGACGGCGAGCCACACTCCCGGCCACAGGTGCGCCCAGCGTCCCCTGAGACGCAGCGGCCAGACCGCCAGCAGGCTGCCGAGCGGCAGGTACAAGAGGAACTGTTGCAGCACGTGCAGCGCGCTGAACGCGTCCACCCGCTCCGCCAGCGACGCGAGCGGAATGAGGTTCGCGGGCTCGAGCTGCGCGGCGATCGCGTGCACATCCGTCCGCGGCATGAACAGACGCCACCCCCACAGCACCAGCAGAGCGCCGTAGGCGAACACTACCGCGCGCGCCCGTGCCGCTCCGCGCAACAGCTGCGTCAGCGCCGCGAGTGCGCGATGCGCCGTCCACGCGCCCAGCGCC
>Ga0209156_10004409_pt1 | contig 10267 bp, 10 predicted proteins | sample GraSoiAngelo_124_FD_185881 | JGI IMG/M metagenome (GOLD analysis project Ga0209156, IMG submission 185881) | Grasslands soil microbial communities from the Angelo Coastal Reserve, California, USA - 14_0927_05_20cm (SPAdes) (version 2) | ecosystem: Environmental > Terrestrial > Soil > Grasslands...
CGCGAAGCCGTCCGACATCCTGCCGACCGCCCTGCTGTGCGAGCGACTCGGGTTCGACTCGGTGTGGGGCAACGACCACATGACGACCCAGCGCTACGTGCAGAAGGAGTTTACCGACCCGCCGAACTTCTTCGAGCCGCTGATGACCTTCGCCTACTGCGCCTCGCGCACGACCAAGCTCAAGTTCGCCACCGGCATCATCGTTCTGCCCATGCGCAACATGCCCGTGCTGGCCAAGCAGGTGGCCACGCTCGACCAGCTCTCGGGCGGTCGGGTGATTCTCGGAGTGGGCACCGGTGCTTATCGGGAAGAATACGAGGCGCTCTTCCCGGATGCCAAGGGCGCGCGCCGCGGGACCATCGTGGACGAGGGCATGCAAGCGCTGCGCTTACTGTTCACCGAGCGCCGGGCGACGTTCCGGGGGAGCGCGGTCCGTTTCGAGGAGGTCGAGTGCTTCCCGAAGCCGGTGCAGGATCCGATGCCGATCTATGCCGGAGGCAACCATCCCGAGGTCCGGCGCCGCGCCGGGCAGTACGCCCAGGGCTGGATGCCCGCGGTGCTGTCCCCGGAAGAGATCGAGCGCGGCGTCGCCGATATCCATCGCGTGGCGGCGTCGGCGGGCCGCGACGGCTCGCGGATCGACATCGCGCCGCAGTTCGCGGTGTCCGTCGGGCGCACGCACGACGAGGCGGTCCGGCGCTTCCGGGCCTCGCAGCTCTTCAAGCATCTAGAGTCGCTGAAGCGGTCCACTCTCCGAGAGCAAACGGGTGGATTCGACCAGCGTAACTTGATCGGCAGCCCGGCCGAGATCTCCGAGCGCATCCGTGTGTACGAGCGGGCCGGGGTGACCACGCTGTCCGGCATGTTGTTCGTGGCCAGCTCCGTTCCCGAGATGCACGAAGCCATCGAGCTGTTCGGCCAGGAAGTCCTGCCCAATTTCAGGAGGTAGCCCATTTCAGGAGGTAGGCAATGGATCCGCACGTGAAGTCACGGCTCACGAAGGTACTGGACGCCGAGGGCCTGGGCGCCCTCGTAGCGAGCACGCCCGAGAACCTCCAGTACGTCACCGGCTTCCGCTCGATCGCCCACGCCCTCTTCCGCGGTCTCGAGCTATACGGGGTGTTCACGCGCCAGGGGGTGGGCCTGGTCATTCCGTTCATCGACGCGACCGGGGTCTCCGCCGACTCCATCGCGGTCGACCGACTCGCCTGCTACGGGAAGTTCTTCTTCAACTACGCCGAGCAGCCTGGGCCGGTCGGCGCCCGCGTGCGTGAGATCACGAGCGCGCCCGCGGCGGGCCCGGGCGAGGCGCTCCGGGAGGTGCTGGGCGGCTTCGGCGCTCTCGGCAAGCGGATCGCCCTCGACGAGGCGGGGGTCTTCCCGGCCACGTGGCAGCGGCTCACCGAGCAGCTCGGCGGGACCGCGCTCGGGCCCGGCTACGCGCATTTCCGAACGGCCAGAATGGTCAAGAGTACGGAAGAGGTGAGGCGGCTCGAACGGGCCGCCCTGATCGCGGAGGACGGGGTGGCCGCCATCCTCGGCATGCTCAAGCCCGGCGTCACCGAGCGCGAGGCCGCCACCGTATTCGAGCAGGAGGTCCTCCGCAAGGGCGCCCAGCCGTTCTTCACCGTCGTGACCATGGGGGAGCGGGCGGCCCTGGCCGACGTCTACGCCTCGGAGCGCGCGCTTGCGCCGGGCGACCTCATTCGCTTCGACCTGGGCTGCGTGTACCAGGGCTACCGCTCGGACATCTCGCGGACTGCGGTGCTCGGCCGGCCGAGCGACAAGCAGCTCCGTTACTACAACGCGGCCCGGGACGGGGAGATCGCGGCCATCGCGGCCATGAAGCCGGGGGTGGCGGTCAGCCAGATCTTCGAGACCGCCATGCGGGTGACGCGCGAGCGCGGCATGCCGCACTACGAGCGGCATCATGTTGGCCACGGCATCGGGCTCGAGCCCTACGATCCGCCCACCATCAACGCGGCGACCCACACCGCGCTGGAGCCCGGCATGGTCTTCTGCGTGGAGACGCCCTACTACGAACATGGCTGGGGTGGCGTCCAAGTCGAGGACGCCGTCGAGATCACGACCGGCGGCGTCCGCCGGCTCACCCAGTCGAGCCAAGAGCTGGTGATCGTCGGCTAAGAGCGCCGAGCGAGGAGAGAGCGATGGTAGTGACGCGGCGAAGCACGATCGGAATCGCAGTGGTACTGGCGCTCGCGCTGGGCGGGGAGCGGCCGGGGGTGGAGGCGCAGTCTGCTTCGCCCATCAAGGTGGGGTTCGCCTCGGCCATGACCGGGCCCTCGGCGATCACCGGCGAGGGCGTGAAGTGGGCGGCCCAGATGCTCGCCGACGAGTACAACGCCAAGGGCGGCATCATGGGCCGGAAGATCGAGATCTCGTTCGGCGACAACGCGGGCACCCCGGGTGAGGCGGTGAGCGCGGTGCGCAAGCTCGCCGACGTCGACCGGGTGGACGTCATCATCGGCCAGACCCACAGCGGCGCGTGCCTGGGGGCCCTCCCGGTGGTGAAGGAGCTCCAGGTCCCGATGGTCATCGAGGCGTGCAGCAACCCGAAGATCCGTGAGCTCATCGGCAAGCCGGTCAACGAGTGGGCGTTCCGGGTCAACCCCGACGACGTGATGCTGGCCAACCAGTTCGCCAAGCACATGAGCCAGTCGACGAAGTCGGTGTCGATCTTCGCCCAGAACGACGACTTCGGACGCGGGGCGGCCGCGGCCTACGACGTCGCCTTCAAGAAGTACGGCATCAGGCTGGTGAGCACGGAGTTCTTCGACCGCGGCCAGCCCGACTACCGCCCGGTGCTCACCCGCGTGAAGCGGGCGAATCCCGAGGCGGTGCTGCTCGTCATGCTGGCCAGCGAGGGCAGCGTGTTCATGCGCCAGTTCCGCGAGATCGGCTTGACCCAGAAGCTCTTCGCGCGGGGCAGCATGGCCACCGTCGAGTTCCTCCACCAGGTGCGGGACAACCCCTCCATTGCCGACGGCCTCGTGGAAGCGACCTACTGGACGCCGGCCCTCGACCCGGCGTGGGAGAAGCAGTGGCTCGACCGATGGAAGGTGCCGGTACGGGTGCATGGCAGCCTCGCCGCCATCGCGTGGCGCTACGCGGTGGCGCCGGCCATCGAGCAGGCCATCAAGAAGACCGGGCGGGCCGACCGCAAGTCGATCCGCGACGCGCTGGAGGAGCTCGATGTGGCGAACACCCCGGTGGGCCGGATCCGGTTCGACGACACGCACCAGGCGTTCATCAACATGCTCCTCGTCGAGATCCGGGGTGGGCAGCTGAAGATCCTGGAGAAGATCGCGATCCAGCCGTAGCCCCGGCTTGAGCGACCTCCTCGAGCAGCTGCTCCACGGGCTCACCCTGGGCTCGCTCTACGCCATGGTGGCCACCGGCCTGGCCCTCATGTTCGGGGTGGTGCGTCTGATCAACTTCGCCCACGGCGAGTTCTACATGCTAGGCGGCTACGCGTTCTGGTACGCCTATGCCGAGCTGGGGCTGCCCTATCCGGTGGCCGGCCTCGCCGCGGCCGCGGCGATGGGCGTGTTCGGGCTCGCCTACGAGCGCGGGGTGATCCGGACCATCCTGGCCCGAACGTGGCACGTCCAGCTCATCGCGACGCTCGCCACCTCGATCACCCTGACCAACCTGGCCATCCTGGTCTTCGGCACCCAGCCCAAAGAGGTGCCGACGACCCTGTCGTCGACCATCGTCGACCTCGGCGGCGTGCGCATGGCCTGGCAGCGGCCGCTCGTGCTCGTCGCGGCCGTGATCATCTTCGCCGGGCTCGAGTGGTTCGTGACCCGGGCCAAGCTCGGGAAGGCGATGCGGGCCATGTCCCAGAACCGCGAGGCGTGCGCGGTGGTGGGGGTCGACGTGCAGCGGGTGGCCCTGGCCACCTTCGGGCTCTCCGCCGCGCTCGCGGGCGGGGCCGCGGCCCTCGTCTCGCCGCTCTTCAACATCTTCCCCGACGTGGGCGCCCTGCTCACCCTGAAGGCGTTCGCGGCGGTCATCGTCGGCGGCTTCGGCTACGTCAAGGGCGCCATCGCGGCCGCCTTCCTGATCGGGCTGGCCGAGTCGCTCGCCGCCGGCTATGTCTCCTACGCCTACAAGGACGCCATCGCCTTCGTGTTCATGGTGGCCGTGCTGCTCGTGCGGCCGCAGGGCCTCTTCGGCCGGCGGATCGGGATCTGATGATGCGCGCCCTCCGCTTCACCATCGCGACGGCCTTCCTCATCGCGGTCCCCTGGATCGTGGCCGCTACCGTCCCCGGCCAGCAGCGCTACGTCCTGCACGTCCTGATCTTCACCGCGCTGTACGGGGCGCTCGCCCTCAGCTACGACCTGGTCGTCGGCCACGTCGGCAGCCTCTCCCTGGCCCACCCCGCCTTCTTCGGCATCGGCGCCTACACCGCGGCCTTGCTCGCCACCGAGGCGCGCTGGCCCTTCGCCGCCGCGCTGCCCGCCGGCATCGCGATGGCGGGCCTGGTCGCCCTCGCGGTGGGGGTGCCCATGTTCCGGCTGACCGAGCACAGCTTTGCCATGGGCACCCTCGGCTTCGCCCTCGTGGCCCAGATCGTCGCCACCAACTGGGTCGACTTCACCCGCGGGCCGCTCTGTGTGACCGGCATCCCCAAGCCCCAGCTCGGGTCGCTGCGGATCGCCACGCTGCCCGGCTTCTACTGGACGGGGCTCGCCGCGGTGGGACTGGTCGGGCTCCTCTACCACGGCCTCACCACGTTCCGTCTCGGTCGCGCCTTCCACGCCGTGCGCGACAACGAGACGCTGGCCTCTGCCGCGTCGATCGATCCGCTGAAATACCGGATGCTCGCCTTCGTGATCGGGGGAGCGGTGGCGGGAGGCGTGGGCACGCTCTACGTCTCGTACGTGGGCGTCCTGTGCCCGGGCGAGCTCGCGGTGAGCCTCAGCGTCAACCTGCTCGTGATGCTCTTTCTCGGTGGCGTGGGGAGCCTGCGCGGCGTCCTGGTGGGCTCCGTTGCCTTCACCGCGCTGCCCGAGATCCTCCGGATGGCCCCGACCTGGCGCATGGTGATCTACGGGCTCCTGCTGCTCATCATCGTCATTCGCGCCCCCGATGGGTTCGAAGGCGTCATCCGGCGCCGGTCCCGCGCCTAGCCGATGGCCCTCTTGGAGGTGCGCGGGCTCACCAAGCGGTTCCTGGGGATCACCGCGGTCGACGCGGTCGACGTGAGCATCGAGGCGGGCGAGCTGGTGAGCCTGATCGGTCCGAACGGCTCGGGCAAGACGACGCTGTTCAACTGTGTCACCGGCTACATGGCGCCCGACACCGGACGCGTGCTATTCCACGGGCGTGATGTCACCGGCGTGGCGGCCCACCGCATCGCGCGGCTCGGGGTGGGGCGGACCTTCCAGCTCGTGAGCGTGTTCCCGCGGCTCTCCGCGCTCGAGAACCTGCTGACCTTTCTCCAGCAGCACCAGGAGGAGAGCGTGCTGGCCCGGCTGGTCCGCGCGCCCCGGGTGCGGCGCTACGAGGCCGCCGCCGTCGAGCGGGCCAGGATGCTGCTCGACTCGGTGGGGCTGGGGGCGCGGGCGGACGCCCCGGCGGGGAGCCTCTCCTACGGCCAGCGCAAGCTGCTGGCCTTCGCGGCCGCGCTCATGCCCGATCCGGGGCTCGTGCTGCTCGACGAGCCCGCCGCCGCGGTGAATCCCACCATGATCAATCAGATGAAGGAGCAGATCCTGGGGCTGCATGGCCAGGGCAAGACCGTGCTGCTCGTCGAGCACAACATGGACGTGGTGATGGACATCTCCGAGCGCGTGATCGTCCTCGACCACGGCCAGAAGATCGCCGAGGGCTCGCCCGAGGCGGTCCGTCGCGACCCGAAGGTCATCGAGGCCTACTTTGGACGGTAGGCCCGCGGGCGAGGCGCTGCTCCACCTCGAGGACGTGCACGCCGGCTACGGTGAGATCGAGGTGCTGCGTGGCGTCTCCGCCGACGTCCGGGCCGACGAGATCGTGGCGATCATCGGGGCTAACGGGGCCGGGAAGTCGACGCTGCTCCGCACCGTGTTCGGCATGGTCAAGCCGTCGCGCGGGAGCATCCGGCTCGGGGGCGAGGAGATCGGGGGAGAGAACCCGGTCGCGGTGCTCCGCCGCGGCTGCTCCTACGTGCCTCAGGGCCGCTGCAACTTCCCGGCGATGAGCGTGGAGGAGAATCTCGAGATGGGTGCGTACACGCGGACCGATGGCGACGTGCGCCGAGACATCGAGCAGCTGATGGAGCGCTTCCCCACGCTCGGGACCAAGCGCCGGGCGCCCGCCGGCACTCTCTCGGGCGGCCAGCAGCAGATCCTCGAGATCGCCATCGCGCTCCTGCTGCGTCCCCGGCTCCTGCTCATCGACGAGCCCTCGCTGGGTCTCGATCCGCGCATGGTCGAGATGGTCTTCTCGACCATCGTGGCGATCAACTGCGCGGGTACCGCGGTGCTCATGGTGGAGCAGAACGCCAAGCAGGCCCTCGCCATCTCCCACCGCGGCTTCGTGCTCGAGCTGGGACGGAACCGCTTCGAGGGCACGGGCCAGGCCCTCCTGGAGAACCCGGACGTGCGCGCGCACTACCTGGGCGGCTGATCTTGACCGATCCGGCGATGCTCGGCCCGCCAGATCGCCCTTTGCCGGGTGAGAGGAGGTGAGGGAATCGAAGGAGTGATCGCCGAACTGACAGAGGGGCGCAGCCGGGCTGGCCGCGCTCCGAACCCACGGTGCCAATCTCGAGTGCGCCGAGAACGCACTCTCACGCGGCGCCCCGACGCCCCGGACGACGGCCCCGCCCGGGGCCCAGCCGCCGGGGGGCCGTCCTCGTCAGCTTCGGGGCGCGCCGGAATGAGCATCATCGCCCGGCGCTTCGCCACGACGGGCGAGGGCTGCTCCATGACCCAGGCGTCGATGCTGTCGAGGTACAGCTTCGTCCTGGCAGGGAGCTCGATGACGCCGCGCTGCTGGCCGAGACGGCTGCAGCGCCGCCGAGGTGGGCGACCAATTCAGCCCGCCATGCGATCGGGCCATGCGCCTCTCTTTCGGGTGCAATCTGGCTCACGCTGTGCGCACAGGCGTCGATAAGGTCCACCTCCTGGGCCTCAACGATTTATACATCGAAGCGGCGTAGTTCGAGCGACGGGGCCTTCATCTTCTTGAAGGCCCCGTCGTTCCCGAGCATCGCCATCACGATGGTCTCTTCACCCCCACGTCGGACCTATCGGCGAAGGACCTGACGGTAAGGACCCTTGTTGATGCGACTCTGTTAACAGCGCAGTGGACACCAAAGGCCAAGAAATGGCTTCCCAAATCCGGCGAGATAAGAACGGCGATGGTCGTTATACAGAAGAGGGTGGCTCGGAGCTATTGGAAGCTGAAGCATCGGCCAACAGCCCTGCGAACCCATTTATAGAGGAACGTGTCATGAATAAGCTGCGTGAGGGAGCGCAGTAGTGTTGTCGCCCAACAAGCGGTGGGCAGCGAATCGTGGGTAATGAAGGCGCGTGAGATTGGTGTTCGGCTGCTGTGGGGGATTGCGTTCGTCTTCACATTGGTGCGGCTCGAAGCCGCCCTCGCCGGGGAGCCGTCTAAACGCCGAGGAGGGTATCCATGCCTGTGCCACTGTCGACCGAGGCCAAAGCGCTCATCGACCGCCCGAATTTCGCGCACCTCGCCACCCTGATGTCGGACGGCGCACCGCACAGCGTACCCGTCTGGGTTGGGCGCGAGGGGGAGCGGCTCGTCATGTGCACGAGTGAGGGGTCGCTGAAGGGGCGCAACACGCGCCGCGATCCCCGGGTAGCCCTGTCCATTGTGGACTTTCACAATCCGTACGAGGAGGTGCAGCTCCGCGGCCGCGTGATAGAGCGCCGTCCCGACTCCGACCTCAAGATCATGGATCCCTTGTCGCACAAGTACATCGGGAAGCCGTTCCCGATGCGGAGCCCTGAGGGCCGCGTGGCGCTAGTGATCGAAGTCGACAGGGCGCGCTACACCAAGCTGCCTTTCGCGCACACGCCGCCTCGGCAGTAGCGCGCGCAGGAAGAGCGCGCCATACGCTCTGGGCATGAACCCCCGGGACTGGCTGCAGGAACAGCTCTTCGAGCGCCGCATCGTGCTTGCCACGGGTCGGCTCGATGATGATGTGGCGACCAAGGCGGCGGCCGCGCTCCTCGCGCTGGACGCCGACGGCGACCGGCCCATCGAGCTCCACCTGGACAGCCCCGACGGCGCGCTTGGGGCAGCCTTCGTCCTGATCGACACGGCCGACAAGTTGCGCTCAGCGCTGCGTTGCCGGGGTCAGATCGGCGGCCCGGCCATCGGCGTGGTCGCGGCCGGCGATCACCGTGCCGCCACCCCGCACGCGCGGTTCCACCTCTCCCAGCCGACGGCGCGGTTCGTCGGCACCCCGGAGGAAATCGCCGCGCAGAGCCGCCAACAACAGGAGCTGCTTTGGAAGCTCTACGGGCGCCTGGCCGGGCGCACCGGCCGGCCCGCCGAGGAGATCGCCGAGGACATGCGGCGCGGGCGCTATCTCGACGCACGGCAAGCGCTCGACTACGGCCTCATCGACAAGATCACGACCGCCAGGTAGCCGCCAGGGCTCGGTCACCCCCCTGCGGCCCACGGCGCCCTGGTGCGCCAAGGAAACCGGGAGCGGTACAGGTGTCGCGACCAAAGACGCCTCGGCTTGCCTCACGACCCACCGCATCAAGGGCAAATCCGCGTGCCGCCGCCGCTCAATCGGAGCCTTCGACGCATAAGGGGTCTGTTCGCAGCGGTCGTCATCGGATTCGGTTATCCTGAGCGTGCTGCTCCGCACAGCTAAGGAGGAGCCGATGTCGGCGGGTAACGCCAAACGAAAGGTCCTTGAGGTCATCGAGAAGCTCCCGGCGGACGCTACGCTGGAGGACGCGATCGAGCGCCTGGTGCTCTTGGCGAAGACCGAGCGGGGGTTGGCGGAACTCGATGCTGGACAGGGCGTCGATCACGCCGAGGCGAAGCGTCGACTGCTCCGGTGACCCAGGTCGTCTGGGCACCCCAGGCAATACAAGACGTCGAGGCAATACGCGCCCACGTTGCCCGCGACTCCGCTCACTACGCCGATCTTGTCGTCGACCGGATCGTCGCTGCTGTAGAACGACTCATGAACCACCCCCGCTCTGGACGTATCGTGCCTGAGCTTGGCGACAAATCGATCCGCGAGGTCATCCACGGTAGCTACCGAATCGTCTACCGCCTGCGCCACGACGTCGTCGAGATCGCCACCGTCTTTCATGGTGCGCGCCTGTTCCGACTCGACTAAAAGCGATGACGTTCGAGTGTCGAGCTTCCCGATAACCCGACGGCGGCCTCGCGATAGTTCGCCGCCGCGGGTTATCGGAAGCGTTGGGCGACCCGGATAGAGCGCAGTCGGGGAAAGAGTCGGTGCGGCGGCCGTTTCCTCGCGCAACAGCAACCGTAACGACAACCAAACCGCAACGGCTCCAGCGCCTCAGCAAGCTGCCTCGCGCAGACGCGCTGTAATCTCATTCGGTTCCGGTGCGCACGCGACTGGCATCGCCCTTGCGGACCTTGGCGTGGCCATGGGCCCGGTCGACGCGGCTTTGGTCGCGACACGACACAGATCTACGCGTCGATCCGGCCATCGGAGCTCAAGCGCTCGGTCGGGTTTTATGACGAGAAAGCGAGGCGCATGCTCGATTCTGGGACGTGAAAACGGCGTCGTGTTTGAAGAAGTTTACGCGCTGCAGCGAGAAGTTCTTCAAAATACGCAGCATAAAACATCAACGAAATTCACATGGTGGCCCCAACGGGACGCGATCGAACTTGCATAATTCAAGTGCGCGATTTTATTGCTCGCTGATTTCGGTGCGTGGCCGCTTGACGGGCTACCTGGGGTCGAGCTAGCCCGCGATCACTCTAGCGCCTCGAAGTAGTGCTGCCGCGTCTGGGGGGTCGCGGAGTCACACCGGGCGAAGAGGGAGGGGATACCGCTCGGCGACCAAGCGCCGGTGGGCCGGCGCGTGGTAAGTACGTAGCGTCAGATGACCCTGTCGGCCTTGAGCCGCTCCAGGTCCGCGGGGCCAAGCGACAACGACTCCTTGTAGATCTCGCCGTTGTGCTGGCCCAGCAGCGGCGCGGGCCGTACCTGGGTCGACGACTCCGAGAGCTGCACGGGGTTCGCCGGCATGGTGAACGAGCCCCAGCCCGGATGCTCGATGGT
>Ga0209156_10004410_pt1 | contig 10261 bp, 10 predicted proteins | sample GraSoiAngelo_124_FD_185881 | JGI IMG/M metagenome (GOLD analysis project Ga0209156, IMG submission 185881) | Grasslands soil microbial communities from the Angelo Coastal Reserve, California, USA - 14_0927_05_20cm (SPAdes) (version 2) | ecosystem: Environmental > Terrestrial > Soil > Grasslands...
CAGCGCGACCAGGATCACGATCGTGTCCCAGTCGAGGGATGCCATGCCGGGCATCGATCCCATACCGACTATAAAACAACAGTACACTGAAGGAAGGATTATCAGTAGTCAAAATCGTGAACGCCGGTACAAATGATCATGTCCAAGTCTCATCCATTCATCCCAAACACGAGTCAAGAGCTTAGGAAGAAGATGCTCAAAGCGATCGGAGTCGCAACCATAGACGAACTCTACTCCGATATTCCAAAGGAGGTGCAGCTCAATCAGCCGCTGAAAATAGATGGATTCTACCCGGAACAGGAAGTCCGATCGAGAATAGAACAGCTGCTGAACAAGAACAAGTCCGCCGCCGACTATGACATGTTCCTCGGAGCAGGAATCTACGACCACTTCATACCAGCCGCGGTCAAGACGATAATGGCTCGGACAGAATTCCAGACCTCCTACACCCCATATCAGCCCGAAATCTCCCAAGGGCTCCTCCAAGCCCTCTTCGAATTTGAATCAATGATCCGCGACCTGACGGGAGTAGACGCTGTAAATTCGTCTCTCTACGACGGATCAACAGCCCTCGGAGAGGCGGCAAGAATGGCAGTTCGGGTAACAAGCCGCTACAAGATTCTAGTCCCTCGAAGTCTACACCCCGACAAGCTTTCCGTACTGCGCAACTACACGGAGCCTGTAGGCATTAGAATCGAAACCTTCGGCATGGACGATGAAACAGGATGCCTCGACCTCGACGACCTGAAAATCAAGGTCAATACGGAAACCGCTGCTGTTCTGTGCGAGGTCCCCTCGTTCTTCGGAATCCTAGATCCCAACGCGGTAAGCGTTCCTTCGCTATGCCACGAGAAAGGAGCACTCTCAATCATCGGGTTCGACCCGATATCTCTAGGCGGACTCAAGCCTCCAGGAGACTATGGTGCAGACATTGTCGTAGCCGAGGGACAGTCTATCTCCTCAGAGATGAATTTCGGAGGCCCGGGTCTTGGAATTATCGGTTGCAAAGGAGAGAATCTTCTCCGACAAATGCCGGGACGACTCATCGGCATGACGACCACGATGGACGGTAAGAACCGAGCATTTAGCATGGTTCTCCAGACCAGAGAACAACACATCCGGCGGGAAAAGGCGACCTCGAACATATGCACCAATGAAGCCCTTCTCGGCGTCGGAGCAGCGGCCTATCTCTCACTCCTAGGACCCAGGGGTCTATCACAGCTTTTCGAGACTATTCTTGTAAAGACAAACCATGCGATCAAGCGGCTTCACGAATTACCAGGAACATTGATCCCAAGATTTACTGGACAGCACTACCAAGAGTTCGTAGTCACACTTGAGAACCCCCGTCACACCATTGCCAAGATGAACCAGGATCTGCTCGCGGCGGGGATACATGGAGGGAAGAGTCTCGTCAACGACTTTCCAGAGCTGGGTCAGAGCTCGTTGATGTGCGTGACTGAGACTCACAGGCCGGAAGCGATAGACAAGCTTCGAGCCACGATGGAGAAGTTTGTGAGAAGCTAGAGATCATGTATCGCCAAGCTAGATGGGACGAACCATTGATCATAGACAGGTCGCAGCCCGGAAAGGTAGGACACCTCCCGATGAGACCAAGCGAGGTCGAGATGAATACGTCCGGAAACGTGATGGATTTGGTACCGAGCGCACTGCACAGAAACGGTCCTCCTCCTCTCCCGGAAGTCTCAGAACCCGAAGTTGTACGTCATTTTGTCCGACTCTCCCAAGAGAATTACTCTCCAGACCTAGGAATCTATCCGCTCGGAAGCTGTACCATGAAGTACAATCCGAAGTCATCGGAGCTGGCCGTGCAGACAGCGAAGCTCGAGAAGCTACACCCGGAGCAAGACGAGTCCACCGTCCAAGGAATACTCTCCCTCATGTTTCACCTCGAGAGAATGCTTGCGGAGATAACGGGAATGAGCAGGATGACACTTCAGCCTGCTGCCGGAGCCCATGGCGAGTACTTGGGCTGTCTGATCACACGCTCCTTCCACAGGTCGAAGAATGAGCTGGAGCAGAGGACAGAGATGATCGTGCCTGACTCCGCACATGGCACAAACCCGGCCAGCGCCGCTATGGCCGGTTTCAAGGTAGTCGTGGTCCCCTCAAACTCTGAAGGAATGGTCGATCTGGAAGAACTAGCAAACGTTGCAGGACCCCGTACTGCTGGGCTAATGATTACAAATCCCAACACTCTGGGAATCTTCGAAAGGAACATTCTAGAGATTGCGAAAATCATCCACAAGGCTGGTGGGCTTCTCTACTACGACGGGGCAAATTTCAACCCTCTACTGGGAAAGGTCCGGCCGGGCGACATGGGGTTTGACATTCTTCATCTTAATCTTCACAAGACCTTCGCGACCCCTCACGGTGGCGGGGGACCCGGGGCTGGTCCCGTGGGAGTCACCAGGTCGCTTGAAAAATTCTTGCCAGTCCCAATTGTAGAATTTGACGGCAAGAACTACTACTACAACTATAATGTCCCGGACTCGATAGGCAAGATCAGATCGTTTCATGGAAACATCGGAATTCTTGCAAGAGCGTATGCGTACATACTCAACTTGGGTGCCGATGGTCTCAAGATGGTCGCCGAGACCGCAGTTCTCAACACCAACTATGTTCTCTCAAAAGTTCTCGCCAAAGGTCAATATCAGCTTCCCTTCGCTCCACAGAGAAAACACGAGTTCGTCCTAAGCGCCAAGGGATTGAGCAACAGTACTGGGATCAGAGCGATGGACTTGGCCAAACGAATGTTGGACCGGGGGGTCCATGCACCGACAACTTACTTTCCGCAGATTGTTGACGAGGCTTTGATGGTGGAAGTCCCGGAGACGGAGAGTCTTCAAGACCTCGACCATTTTGTCGACGTGCTGACGAGTGTATTCGAGGAGGCGCAATCGAATCCGGAAGCTGTAAGGTCTGCGCCGCACTTCACATCGGTGACGCGAATAGACGATGTAAAGGCGTCACATCCGAAGACGCTGACCTTACACTGGCACGGTGCTTCGTCGACCCAGAAGCGAGTCTCCCATCAGGAACCTATCGCCCAAGTGAACTATTAGATCGCGGGCTGATACTGTCAAGCTAAGCAAGGGCCGTCTGGGAGTGCCGGTCTTCACATGAGGGTGTCAGCGCATGTCTGCAAGCTTATATGGTAGAGGTCTAAAACGCGCGATTTCGTATTCCAAACGTAATACAATTGACTACATTGTGGATATATCGTCAGCGATGAACCTCACACGAGATTGAATTGTCCGTAGAGGAAGTTGCGTCTCAGCGACCCTCTCGAGGATTGCAGATTGCCATTGTTGGCGTAGGAGGTGCGGGCAACAGCCTTCTCAGCCGTGCGATCAGCGAGGGAGTGAGCCCAAAGAATTGTGTCGCGGTCAATACTGACCGAGGCCAACTATCAGAGTCGAGTGCCCAGAACAAGGTTCTCTTTGCGGGATCCTCTGGATCTAGCCGGAGTGGCTCCGCGGACAGTCGCTCGCGCATACAGTCATTGGCGCACAGAGTTGCTCCGTTTACTCGGGAATCAGACTTTACCATTCTCTTGACCGGTCTTGGGGGCGTGACGGGCACAAGCGCGGCGCCCCTCATCGCTCAGCTCAACCGTGATGAAGTTAGACCCGTGGTCTCGATCGTGGCCTTGCCTTTCATCCATGAGCGAGAGAGAAGATTTGTGGCGCTGCGAGGGCTCAAACAGATGGTCGAGGCCTGTGATTGCACAGTCGTTATCGATAATGCGGCCGAATTTGGACGGGTTTCAGACTCAGAGCGCGCGGCGGATGAGACAGCTGGCTTTGCGGTGAGGAGTCTGTCGGAAGTGGTGGCGATGGGACGGCCTTTGGTTAGTTATAGAATCCTGAAGATACTGTCGCTTGGACAGATCGGGACCGTATGCTTTGCGCCGGTGATTTCGAACGAGAGAGTCCAATCCGCAGTGATTGGCGCGCTTCGAACGCCATCTGCTAGTCTGACTGCGTCAAAGGCGAGAGGGGCGGTCCTGCTATATCGCGGGGTGGAACCGTTGAGTAGCGGGCAGGTTGCGCGAGCGTATGAGGCAGTATCCTCGCTCGTCGGGCATGATGTCGAGTTTGTCCATGTGAGCACGATATCAGCGGCATCATCGAGCTTGTCGGTCTTCCTTACCGGCTATTCCTACGATATGGTGCTGGGAGCCTTCGTCGAGATGATCGAGGATCTGTACGACATGGAATACGGGACCGACTCTGGCCCCGCCGAACTTGGGTTGCCGGTTCGACTCTACCAGATGGAGGGGCCCTAGAGATGGAAGCGTACGATTCTGCTGAAGATCTGTCCGACGTTGAATTTAGCGGCTGTGACTCGGAAGCCGGCTTGGTCAGTCTGCGGATCCCATTGTACCAGATGGAAGACTTGTAGGGACCCTAATCTCGTCTCGCTAGTTTTCGCAGCCGGTCGCCCAGACTGTAGGCTTGTCCGTCGGGCGTCGTGGCCCCGTTCCTGATCGCATCTAGAACTGATGCGATAGTCTTCGACTCGCATTCGATGGTTGTGAATGCCTTGCCGATGGTCTCTGGAATATGCGAGTCGCTTCCGGCCGTCTGAGGAAGCTGCTTCTCCTCAGCAAAAGTTCGTGCACGCTTCCATGTGACAGAATGGAGGATACTTGCCGAATTGATCACTTCGATCGCATCCGGCATGGTCGTTAGGATGTCTGGTTTGATTGCTGAGCGGAACATGTCGTACGGATGGGCTACTATCGAGACTCCTCCCATGTTCCTGATTTCCCGGATTGTCTGGTCGGCGGAGAGTCCTCGAGGAACGGGGCGGGGTATTCCAAGACCGATCATGTGGCCGTCCCGGCTTGAAATCTCGATGCCTGGTATCACGATCGTTTCTTCGAGTGTATCTGTTGAGAGGATGTTGTGGTCTGTGATTGCAAGGCCGTCGAGGCCGGCCCGCTGAATGTTTGGTGCGAGTTCGTCGAGTCTGGTGTGTGCGTCGCTTGACTTGTTGGTGTGGACGTGTAGGTCAAGCTTCAATTTCAGGTGTTGTTCCGCTCCGGATCTCTTCCAGCCGTGCGCGGAGTTTTTTGGCTGAAACTTTGTGGAATAGTGGTTTCATGGTTCGTATTCCGCGACCCGGTCCGAGACTCGTCTGGCCGGCTTGTTTCCAGCTGATCTTCTGACTGGTTAGGATGCTCTTCTGAATCTCAGAGGAGGTGGTTGGGAGGAAGGGTTGGAGTTCTATTGCGATCGTCGCCACGATCTGGGCCGCGATTCCGATGGTCTGTTCGGCTTTTGACGGGTCTGTCTTGATGGTCTGCCAAGGCTCGTTCTCGTTGAGATACCGGTTTCCTTCCCTGGCCAGCTGGACGACCTGTTCGAGGGCCTCTTTCAGCCTGAAGTGTTCCAACTTCTCGTCGATCAGCTTCGGCGATTCGTGTAGGACTCGGAGAATCTCCTGATCGCCTGGTTGGTCTTGGTTGTAGTTGGGGATCTTGTTGTTGTATCGTGTGCTGATGAAGGTGGTTGTGCGGTGGATGAAGTTGCCGAGGACGTCGTTTAGTTCTGTGTTGATTTTTCGTTCGAATTCTTCCCATGTGAAGTTGGTGTCTCTCTGTTCAGGTCGGAGGCTGATGAGTGCGTAGCGCCAGTATTCGGCGTCTTCTAGCTGGAGGGCTTCGTCTATCCAGACGCCGATCTTCCGGCTCTTGCTGAATCGTTGGCCGTCAAACTGGACCCATTCGGTGGAGGATACTTCCCATGGGAGGCTGTATCCCTGTTTTGAGGCGAGTAGTAGTCCGGGGAAGACTATGACGTGGAATGGGATGTTGTCTTTTCCGATGAAGTGTATATTGTGGCTTGCTGGGTCGAGCCAGTACTTCTTCCAGAGATCCGGTCGCTCTGTTTTCTCTGCCCATTCTTTTGTTGCGGAGATGTAGCCGAGTACTGCTTCCATCCAGACGTAGATTGTCTTGTCCTCGGCGCCTTTGAACGGTGCCGGGATGCCCCATGATAGGTCGCGGGTTAGTGAGCGGGGTTTTAGCCCGTCTCGTATCCAGCTTAGGCTGAAGTTTCGCGCGTTCTCGGGAAGGTTCGGGTTCTCCTCGACATACTTCTTGAGCTGGTCTGCTAGTTTGGGGAGGTCGAAGAACCAGCTCTTCGATTCTTTCATGACTGGTGTGGAGTGGTCGAGTACGCAGTATGGTTTGATCAGATCTTTCGGGTCTAGTACTCTTCCGCAGTTGTCGCACTGGTCTCCCCGGGCGGGGATGTAGTGGCAGTAGGGGCATTCGCCTTCGACAAACCGGTCTGGGAGGAAGCGGTGGTCGTTTTCGCAGTAGGGTAGGATGATGTTCTCTGAGTATACGTATCCGTTCTTGTCGAGTGTCCGGTAGAAGTCTTGGACGAACTCTTTGTGGACGGGGCTCTCTGTCCTCGTGTAATTGTCGAACTGGACGTTGAATTTTTCGAGGCTGTCGACGAAGACTTGGTGGTAGTGGTCGGTCAGCTGGCGGGGGCTTATTCCCCGTTTGAGTGCTTCTACTTCTATCGGGGCGCCGTGCTCGTCGCTGCCGCTTATCATTACAACGTCTTCGCCTTTGAGGCGGAGATAGCGGGTGTAGACGTCCGCGGATAGTAGGTGTGTGAAGGTTCCGAGATGGGGTCTATCGTTGACGTAGGGCCATGCGCTGCAGACTACCCATCTTCCCAGTCGTCTCTCATCCTCTTGAGACGGGTCTAGTCGTTCCGGGTTTTCATAAGCGTTTGTGGTTGCTGGGGGCTACTGTTGAAATAGGCCCGGGGATATTGTCTTCGTGTATGTCGTTGTCGATGGACGATTATGGTGGGTTGCTGGATCGGGCTTTATCGAAGATTACTCAGCCGGGGGGTTCGGGGGAGCGTTTCGAGCTGCCGGTCGCCATGGTCCAGGTTATTGGGGCGCGGACGATTGTGGTGAATTTTTCGGATGTGGTGGATCGGCTGAATCGTGATCCTCATCACGTGTTGAAGTATCTGGCGAAGGAGATGGCTACGGCGGGGTCGTATGAGGGTGGGCGGGGTTATTTCCAGGGGAAGTTTTCGCGTGAGACGATTAACGGGTTGATTGGGGTGTATTCTAACAGGTTTGTTATCTGTCCGGTGTGTCATCGTCCGGATACGAGGGTGGTGCGGGAGGGGCGGTTGTCGTTTCTTGTCTGTGAGGCGTGTGGGGCGCGCTCGTCTATATTGACGACGTAGGGGTGTTTGTTGGATCTCGTCTACGCCGCCTCGTATAAGACGGAGAAGGGGTTGTTGGTGGCGTGCTGTGACGAGGATTGTATGGGCCGGGTCTTCCGGGAGGGCCGGTTGAAGCTGGCGCCGGAGGCGCGGTTCTACGGGAGCGCGGTGATGAAACTGTCGGAGGCGCTGATAATGATGAACGGCGCGGATATTCTGAACCTTGTCGGGCGGAGGATCGTGGACGCGGCCATCGCGAACGGGCTGGTCCACCCGGACGCGGTGATTAGGATTGCGGGCGTGCCGCATGTTCAGGTCATGAAGCTCTAGTCTTTCTAGTCTTTCCGGAAACCGGAATCTGCGTCGCGAGACTAGCACGCATACCTAAAATTTTGCTGAAACCTTCATTTGTCGCTCGAAATTTACAGGACTGCATCAATCCGGCCTATCGCATACTATCGTTGGCTGCTGGATCTTGCGATAGATTAGAGTGGCAGGCTGTTTTGAAGGCGTTTTGCTTGGGACTCTCGGGGAGCACGATAGTCTTGGATCTGCGTCACGGGGAGGTAGTCAGCGAAGGTAGGCTGCATTGATATTCATCAGAGACACGGTGATGTATTTCATGCAAAGCTGACCAGGTTTGCCCAAAGACTCGACCTTGTGGTCTGAGCTCTCGTCCGTATTGGTTGCGATCGAATTCGAAGGGTCCGGGTTGGTCGTATTCTCATTCACGGACCTGAGTGCGTCGGCTTCGATGCGGTTGCTCGAGATCTTTCCAAGTGACTATATTATGAGTTAGTTGGATGGGGCTGCGTTCCTAAACCCTCCCGCTAACCCCCATTCGGGAACGGCAAATCCCCCCTTTTGGAACAGCCTTGGGCGTCAGCGGGGCAAGCATTCAAGAATGGCGACAAGTCCTTTCGAGTCATGCCCGAGCGGTGACATCATGGGCCAACTCATCGTCAGTGAATTCGTGACCCTGGACGGCGTCATGCAGGCGCCCGGCGGACCGGAAGAAGACACCGAGGGCGGCTTCAAGCACGGCGGCTGGCAGATGCCTTTACTCGACGAGGAGTCGCTGAGCCTCATCACCAGGGACATCGGGCGAATGGACGCCCTGCTCCTGGGTCGCAAGACCTACGACATATTCGCCGCGTACTGGCCCAGAGCCACGAGCGACAGGGAGATCGCGGACAAACTCAACAGCGCACCCAAGTTCGTGGCCTCCCGCAGCCGCCGCAGACTCGAATGGAACAATTCCACTCTCATCCAAGGAGACCTTTCCAACGAGGTGGCCCGCATCAAGCAAGAGCACGGCGAAGTCCACGTGATCGGAAGCGGCAACCTGGTCCAGACCCTACTGCGGCACGACCTGGTCGACCGGTTCAACTTATGGGTCTACCCGCTACTCCTCGGCACCGGCAAGAGACTCTTCGATGAAGGGACCCTGCCCGCGGGTCTCCGCCTTATCAGCTCTCAGGCGTTCCCCAAAGGCGCGATTCACTTGGCGTACGAGCGCGCCGGGAAGCCGAAATACGGCGACCTGTCCGTCGAGGCTGAGCGGACCACCTGAGACGAAGGCGGCCTCGGCTTTAGGAACAGAATCGGGGCTTAGGAAGCAGCCCAGGGGTCCAAGCCTAAAATACCAACTCTGCTACACGATTTTCTCTGGAGTGTAATGAGCCGATGGCGCGGTTGGCGGCCACCCTTTTCATGTCGCTGGACGGAGTAGTAGAATCGCCAGAAAAATGGTCGTTTCCATACTGGAACGATGAGATTGGCAAGTTCAAACATGAGGAGACCTTCTCCTCGGACGCCCTCCTCCTGGGACGGGTGACGTACGAGGGCTTCGCCGCCGCCTGGCCCAGCCGTAAGGACCCGGAGGGGTTCGCGGACCGGTTCAACAGCATGCCCAAGCACGTCGCCACCAGGACCCTGAAGAAGCTCGAATGGAACAACTCGCACCTGCTCAGGGGTGATATTGCCGCTGAGGTCTCGAAGCTGAAACAGCGACCCGGAAAGGACATCGTCATCCACGGCTCTCCGGGGCTCATTCGTTCTCTGATACCGCACCAACTAATCGACGAGTACCGACTCCTAGTCTACCCTCTAGTTCTAGGGCATGGAAAGCGCCTCTTCGATGAAACGAACCAAACGAACCTGAAGCTTGTCGAGTCGAAAACATACGACACCGGAGTCGTCAAACTAGTCTATCACCGCGCGAGCAAGCCAAGCAAGCCAGCACCCGCGAGCGTTTCGAAACAGAAGTAAAGGAACCTGGATTTCTCACCAGGCGAGAATTATCAAACCTACGCCGGCTGAAGCATAGCCGTTCGATTCATGTGTCGTATGTTCCTTCTGAACAAGGCATTTCGCTTACCCATACTCTCCTTAGATGAAGATGGTTTTCAGAAAGGAGCGAGAACATGACTTACAAAGCGTATATCGATAATATCAAACTTCAGACGGGCAAGACCCCAGAAGACTTTGTAGAACTCGCTAAAAAGATAGTAAATGGTAAAACGGTCGCCAAACACGGCGAGATGCTTACGTGGCTCAAGACAGAAATGGGCCTAGGTCACGGGCATGCAAATGCGATCATACTGTACATGAAATCTCCCGAGATCGCCAAGAGGAAGTTACAGGAAGATACTGAGAAATCCAAAAGCAAGTAAGGAAGCCGCTAGGCACCAGTTTTGATAACATTGTAGAATTTCGACCCTACATTAGCTTCCTCGGCAAATGGTGCCAGCACCTCGCACCATTCTTAGCCTCGGCTCTCATCGTACTCTCCGGATCCAAACCGATTCGCGATGCTTGACTTCTTCTTGGTAGTGTCAAGGAGAGTAGGGAGTAAGCAGTTTCGTCGGCGGCTGCGATGGTCCTCTGCAAGGAAGGCTTATTGGGGCTCGGCCGGGACCCGGGTCTCTTGTAGCCCGGTGGTGTAGTGGACTAGCAAGGGTCGAAAACAGTGACCCGGCCAATGATGGGCTTTGGACTCCCTAACCAGGAAGAGACCCATCGACGGG
>Ga0209156_10004414_pt1 | contig 10258 bp, 11 predicted proteins | sample GraSoiAngelo_124_FD_185881 | JGI IMG/M metagenome (GOLD analysis project Ga0209156, IMG submission 185881) | Grasslands soil microbial communities from the Angelo Coastal Reserve, California, USA - 14_0927_05_20cm (SPAdes) (version 2) | ecosystem: Environmental > Terrestrial > Soil > Grasslands...
GATCTTGCGCGAGAACGATCGAGGTTAATAGAGCTGCGAACAGTAAAGTTAGTATGTTAGGGAGTTGCTTCATATGGAAGAGCGGCGGGCGTTTCTGAAGACGCTAGGAAAGGCCGAAGCAGGGATAAAGCCAAACAGGCTGCAGACGTCACCTTTTTATTGCACCGGTTTGGAGATTCTTAAATGCGGGCCCGGACCACAATTGCCCGCATGGGTGCGTGAATGTTTTGCTTTCCAAAGCGACGCGTAATCGCGGCGGTCACCGCGTCGGTGATTACGGGAAGCAATGAGGGGTCCCGCTTCGCAATCGTCGCCGCCACAGGGTTTCCCTCTACTAAACCCTTCGCGACATCTTCCGCCCGCTTCGCCTGGCCGATCTTGGCGATGACTTCGGTTTTAATCTCCCGAAAGCCAGCTTGCTTTAATACTCGCCGGATTTCAGTTCGATTGTGGTAACTAAAAGGAACCTGATAGAATGTGGGAGGATCTTTCTTGAAGTAGCTTGCGATAGTTCGATGTGCGAGTTCTCCTAGTTTGTTGTGCTTCATTCCGTCCCACACGCTAAAAAGCAAAAGTCCATTACGCTTGAGAACACGATAGGCTTCGCGAGCCGCGAGAGCCTTGTCCGCTACAAACATGATTCCGAACTGGCACACAACTGCGTCGAACTTCCGGTCATCGAACGGCAAATCAGACGCGTCAGCTTCCAACCATCGCACTTTCTCGCCCTTGCCAAACTTGGCTGCGGCCTGCCGGAACATGGGCTCGTTCAAATCCGTCGCGATTAGTTTCACCTTCGATGGCAGGTAAGTGCGCAGCACACGGGTTAAAATTCCGGTGCCGCAGGCCAGTTCCAGAACTGAACTAGTTTTCTTTACCGGCACGCGCGCCGCCAGGTCCTCGGCATACGGCTGAAACAATATAGGTCCGAGGTAGCGATCATATGCTGCCGGGATGGAGCCGGAAAATTTCGTATGTTCTTTCACGCAACTACATTGCCGCACGAGTGCCAAGGGGCGAATTGAAATTTGGAAACGTTGTTCCGCGCATAGGCCCATTTTCTGTAGTGCCAGCCGTGTCGGCTTCAAAAGAATTGCAAAAAAAGCGCGCGACACGCGTGCCGCTACACACATTCCAACCTTGGTGTTAATGTGTGCGATGATGTTGGCGTAATCATCATGTCTCACGTCGGTGCCGAGTCGGAACCGTGGCCAAGGCTGGTGACCTTCGACTTCTCTTACTGCGGAGACGGGGACGGCGATGCCAGTTGCAGCGATATCGGCGTCGCACTCGGCGAAGGACTTGAGGGTAGCGGCGACGCGCCGGGGGGCGAGCTTAGTTTTAGTGAGGATGGCACATGCATTAATGAATCCAAAGAATCGTTAGCCGGAGTTGGCGATAGCATCGGCGCGGGTGAAGTGGCCTTCTCTTGCGCGGGGTTGGGCTGCGGTTTTTTCGGCGTTGCTTCAAGGTGAGCAGAGGGCGGCTGCTGCTCAGAAATGTCCGTCTGCCCTCTTTTCTTTGGCTCCGCCTTAGCGGGCGCCTGCTCGAATTTGCCGTGCACCATCATCCCGGATTCACGGCTGGTAACAATGTAGTGGCGCCGACGTGCAATATGCGATCCCGTCTCTACCTCATTTTGAGGTGCGAACCAGGTGAGCGTGCCGTAGCCAGTGGCGTAGCCTTTGGCGTCGCGCGCCCCAGACCACGTTACTAAATCGCCCGGCTTGGGGCTCTCGTTCCAAACGCGAGTCTTGCCGTCTTTGGCTCGTTGATACCGGCCAGCGAAGGTAGTGCCGGTGATTAACAATGCCAGCAATCCGCTGTAGACGAAGAGCCGTCGCGTATTCACCGCGCTCAAAATTCTACCGCAGTGGAATTGCCGCCGGCAACACTAATCACGCTCGGCGAACGGCTCTGGTAGTGTCGGTCAGTTGTCAGTTTGGCGCTCGCGGCCTACCTGTCCCCTCGCTAGCTCGTTACTGCTTCGCCTTGCGCGGATCGTCTGCCGAATTCACGTAATTGATCACAAACGGCCCCATGCCTTGGATCTGGATGATTGCTTCCGCCGGCGTCCAAGCATAGTGCTTCATCCCGGGCGGCATCACCATATAGCCGCCACCGCCCAACTCTTTCCCGGCTGCTTCATCGAACTTATCTCCCGTGCCAATGTTAAACGTGCCGGAAATTACCGTGATATGTTCAGCCGTTGGATGTGTATGAGGCGGAACCTTGTAACCAGCCGGCGTTTGCAGACGCACTGTGAATAGTCCCTTCTTGTTCGGATCGCCAGCCAGAACCGCCAGTTTCGCTCCGGGTGGTAATCCGGGAGGCGCATCCCCCCATTTTAAGTCTCCAGGATTGAGGACGACATGTTGTTCGCTGGTTGCCGATTCAGTTGAATTCTTGGAAGCATCCTTTTTCTGCGCCGCAACGGCGACCAGAGAAACTGCCAAAGGCAGAGTTAGTATTAACGCGATTTTTTTCATAATTTTCGGTTTGGTTCAATAACGGATAGCAATTTCCTGCACGGGCGCAATTCTGTGGAGCGCTTCGCATCCGCGGCAACCGTCTTACCGAGGATTATTGCTGGCGACTTCTCTCCAATCGCTACCTTGCTAAGGCATCAACGCGTTTCCAGTCTTCAGCCGTTAACTTCAGTTTGGCCGCAGCCACGTTTTCTTCCAGATGCGCGACCGAAGACGTCCCCGGGATCGGCAACATCACGGGAGACCGGTGTAGAAGCCAGGCGAGGGCGAGTTGGATAACGCTGGCGCGATAACCCCCGGCCGCTGCTTCCAGCGCGTTGTCCTTCAACCCCCTGTTTCCACCAATCGGTGACCACGGCATAAATCCCAACCCTTCCTTCTCGCAGTAGGTCAATGTTTTTTCCCACCTGCGGTTGTCAATGTTGTACTGGTTCTGCACGCTCGCGATCGGCAGGACCTTGCGCGCTCGCTCGATCTCTTCCGGCGAAACTTCGGATAATCCGACGTGCCGAATCTTCCCGGCCTCCTGCATCTTCTTGAGCGCTCCGAGCGATTCTTCCATCGGCACTTTCGGGTCGATGCGATGCAATTGATACAGGTCGATTCGCTCAAGCCGGAGTCGCTTCAAACTCTTCTCCACACACTGGGTGAGATATTCCGGGCGACCGTTTGGCATCCACTGTCCGGGTCCAGGTCTCGTTAGTCCACCTTTGGTTGCAATCACCAGGTCTTTTGGATAAGGGTGCAGAGCTTCTGCAATCAGCAGCTCGCTTGTTTCCGGTCCATAGGCGTCAGCCGTGTCGATCAGGTTGACGCCGAGCTCGAAGGCGCGCCGCAGAACTTTGAGGGCGTTGCCACGATCAGCGGGCCAGCCCCAAATGCCCTCTCCGGTGAGACGCATCGCACCAAAGCCGAGCCGGTTGACCGGAAGATCGCCTCCTAACCGAAAAAGGGAATTGCCGTCAGCCTCCGTAACCGCTGGCGAACTCGCCGCAAAGATCATGTTCGACTCTCCCGCAATCAGCGTCGCTCCGCCTGTCAGAGTCGTTCCCAGAAATTTTCGACGCGTCATAGACTTCAGACATCGGAGGTCAGAGGACAGAGATCAGAGGACGGTAGTCAGATAACGGACTAACCCGCTACTTCTTGCGAGTGTAGTTGATCTCCAACGTCTTCATTTCCTGGCCGCCACGGTTCTCGTACCATTCGAAGGTATGATGGTTCTTGTCCGTGATCTTGACTACGGCGCGTACCGGAGTCTTCATCCCGGGCACCATCTCCACTTCGCCTGTGTAGGTAAACGCTTTCGTCGCGGGGTCGTACGTCCCTTCCATGGTCATTATCCCAGTTCCCATGTTATCCATCCACGATGAAATAAATTTCTGTTTCACGTTGTCATAGCCATCGATCGACATCCCTTTAAAGGCGAAGTCTTTCATTTTGCCATCAGCCCCGGGCATTTTCATGCTTCCGGCATGATCGCCGATGAAATAGCGGCCGTTCATGATGGACTTGAAAGTAACGCTACCCTTCGAAACCGAAGGTTCCTTGCCCGGTTCCATCATTTTGACGGAAGTGCTCCAGGAGCCAGCGAGATCAGCCAGGAGCTTATGATTTTCGGTGAGCTTGGCCAGCTCCATCATTTGCTTCATCATCTCGGCTTCGTTGGGTGAAGCCGTGGTCGTGGCGGGGGCAGAAACCACCGGGCTGGGGACAGTGGTTGCCGGAGTGCTCGGCTGCGGAGCCGGCGTTTGTGCGGAGGCGATGGAAGTGATAAAGGCTATCGCCACAAGAGCGATCAGTGGTGAAATAATGCGGGTGTTCATGCGGGTGATTCTTCCCGCAGGTTCGGCGCCGTCAAATAAAAAGGCGAAGGGCCGGAAAGCTGGAGGTCAGCGCTCTGAGATCAGAGGTCAGAGGTCAGTCAAACCGGTTAGCGCTCGGATTCTCCGCGCAGACAGGCGCGTCTGCGCCAGCAAGGGAAGTGAGAAGTTCTGTTGTCGTTCTCAGTAGTCGATCGCGAAAAGCAGGCTTTCTTTGCTGCGATAGCTCGGTGTATGAGCCAGGAGTTTCGGCCGCAAGATCGCCCATCGCGGGTTGCTCTCGAATTTTCGTTGATGCCTGGGCTGAATCAAAAAATAGTGCGCGTCCACAGGTAATTCGTCCAAGGTAGTGAGATAGGTTATGGGCGCGCGGACATAAAAAAGATACGGCTGAAAGTCGGGATCGATTGCATAAAGCCGCTGGTCCGACGGGAGGAGCGCGTTAATTTGTGCGGCAATCGGTTTAATTCGCTCATGCCTGTTTAAGTAGGTCACGGAACGCAGCGGAAAGATTACCATCGCGGCAATAACGCCTATCGCGATAACGGAGAAGATTAAAGTTCGCGGAACGCGAATGCCTTTAATACTCCACTGAAACGCTTCATTAGCGATGGCGCTACCGACGATCCAGCAGAATGGGGCTTCCAACGGCAAAATATATCTTGGGAGTGTTCCGGGAATCAGAAGAACGATAACGAATGGAATAATGCTTCCCCACGCCAGCCCATAAGCTACGTTGCGCTGTGCTGGGTCAGCTATTTTACTCAATCGCATAAACGGGAGAAGTAGTATCCATGGAAGTAGATAGGCGAAGCCACGGGGGAAATTTAGTAACCAATCCTCCGATCGGCCTTCATCGCCGTGAAACGCAACCGCCGCTTGTTCTGACCAGGCTTGCAAAGGCGAGAGAGAAGGTAACGCTCGAAAGTACGGAATCACCCAGGCAACAAAAATTCCGAGCATGATCACGACTCCGATGAAGTGCGCTGGGTGAGTTAGGTCGCGGAGGCGGCGATTTCGCCTGAGAACGGCGCCAAGGATAAGATAAAAGAAGAGGATGTGACTTGGACCCTTGGCCAGGAAGCCTAACCCAAGAAAGATCCAGGGCACGATGAAGCTAAGCCATGGTGAGCGCTTGTTTTCCCAGAACACCAACCACAAAATGAGAGCAAAGGCGAATAGTGAGCAATAGGTCGCCTCGATCTCGATCATTCGCCCTTTTTCAATTAGTCCAAGATTCGTTAGCCAGCAAAGTGCTGCGATGAAGGAACCGGTTGGACCGAGGGTGGCTCGTCCGAACGTCACCAACGTGAGGGCAACAGCCAGGATAAACAATGTGGATGGCAGACGCGCGGTCCATTCGTTGCGAGCTTCGGAAAGCTTGAACGAGGCGGCGACAATCCAATTAATCAATGGCGGCTTATTCAAATAAGGCCGCGCTGCAATGTAGGGCACGACGTAATTCCCACCCTCTAGCATCTGAACCGCGGGCAGAACGCGGTGACCTTCTTCGCTGCGAAGCTCTGATGACCCCAGGTTGGTAAGGTACGTCAAGGCCCAGACGACGATCAGAATCAGGCAAGCGGTCAGCCGGGACATTGGCGAAGATAAGAGCAGAGCGAAGAGGTTGGAGCAAGGAGCACGGCGCGAAGCGAAGTGTTATCTGCTATCAATTATTAAAATCGTGAATCGAGGCTCGTGAGAAAGTTCAACACAATAAAGTAACGCAAAATTTTCGCGCGATTTGGTATCGCGCTATGTTTCGGGACGATGGAACGCGTCTTTGGGTTGGAGACGGAATATGGGATCACACTGGACGGCGCGGAGTCGGTGGATGTGGTCGCGGAATCGATCGCGCTGGTCCGCAGCTATACCGAGCACGGCGCGTTGATGAAATGGGATTACGGCCACGAAGATCCGCACCGCGACGCCCGCGGCTTTCGGGCGAAAGAACTGCGTCAGGACGCGGATGAATCGGCCTACTATGAGATCGATAAAAACCGGCCGCTGACCTTTCAGGAAATCAAGAGCGACCTCGTGCTATCGAACGGCGCACGTTTTTACAACGATCACGCCCATCCGGAATATTCCACGCCGGAGTGCACCACGTTACGTGAGATTGTGGCCCAGGAAAAAGCGGGCGAGCGGATTCTGGCTGAATGCGCGCGACGCCGGAACGGGCATTTGCAGGACGGTGAGCACGTCCGGCTTTACAAAAACAATACCGACTTTCTGGGTCATAGCTACGGTTGCCACGATAATTACCTGATGCGGCGCGACATCCCATGGGACCGCATCGTCGCGGGCGCCCTCCCGTTTCTGATCACGCGACAGATTTTTGCGGGCGCCGGCAAGATGGGGATTGAAGCGGAGAGCGCGGCCGGTCAGCCCGGTGTATTTCAGATTTCGCAGCGAGCGGATTTCTTCAGCGTCCTGGTCAGTATCGACACGATGAATCGCCGCCCGCTGGTGAACACACGGGATGAGCCGCACGCCGATGCCAACAAGTATCGCCGGTTTCACGTCATTGTTGGCGACTCGAACATGAGTGAATGGGCGACGGCGATGAAGCTGGGCACGACCGTGCTGGTGCTGGATTTGATCGAGCGCGGGAAAGCGCCGCAGTTGGAAATCGCGCAACCGATAGACGCGGCGAAATCGATTAGTCGCGATCAGAATTACGATTGGATCATCGAGTTGCGCGACGGACGGAAGATCTCCGCGATTGATGTGCAGCGTCTTTATTTGAGCGCGGCACAGAAGCTCGAGCGCGATGACGAGGAGCGCAGTTGGATTTTGCGCGAATGGGAAGGCGTCCTCAATGACTTGGAGCGAGACGTGATGTTATGTCGCGATCGGGCGGATTGGGCAGCGAAGAAATTTCTGCTAAGCGAGTTGCAGGAAGAGGAGAAATTACACTGGAGCGATCCGTGGCTGCAAGCGATTGACCTCGAGTATCACAATATCGATCTGGAACGCGGATTATATTATGAGCTGCTGCGCCAGAACTCGATGCGGCGGGTGGTCAACGAAGATGAGATTCGCCGCGCAATTTTTTCTCCTCCGGAAACCACGCGCGCCTTCTTCCGGGGGCGCGCGGTTGCACGTTTCACCGATCAGATCGAATCGATTCAATGGAATGAGATTGTGTTGTCCGGTGCCGGGCGCTCCCAACGCATCGCGCTGCCGGAACCGGCCGACGAAAGTCTGAAACGATTGAATGCCGCCATGCGCGAGAGCGCCAATTTCGCTGATTTTCTTCGAACGCTGGAAGAGATTTAAAGGGCAGGCATTTGCGCGGTGGATTCGCAAATGGTTGCGGCTCTTTTTATCTCCTGGCTGCGCTTGCACTGGAGGGACCCGCGCCATCGTGTCCCAAACATTTGGGCGCCGCCAGCGCGCCGCCCTCTCGCCTAATGCGTCGAAACGCATCCGAAACGCGGGTCACTTTCGTTTTTAGTGAGAGGGATAATTATGGGAATAAGAAAACTTTTAAGCGTCGCCATTTTTCTGGCGACTCCACTTCTCGTTAACGCTCAGGCGCCTGTATTTACCCAGGTCATCGTTTTCGGCGACAGCCTTTCTGACGATGGAAACATCGCGCATCGGGTGCGCGACACCATCGGGTTCAGTTATCCGAGTAGTAATTTCAATTACAGTGATTACCGGTTCACCGACGATACCAATACCTCACCCGCAGCAAATTTGTATGTCGGTACCTGGCACGAGCAACTGGAAAAAACATTTCTGGGTTTAGCGGTCGCAAAAAACAGCCTCGATGGAGGTACCGATTATGCATTTGGCGGCGCCACCACCAAGGATGGCACACAGGACCGTACCATCATCAATAACCCGTTTCCCTTCGGCGGCGGTGATTTCACCATCACCATCGATAACATGGGCAAACAAATTAACGATTATCTGGCCAGCCACGCCGCCGACCCCAAAGCCCTATACGTTCTTTGGGGTGGCGGCAATGATCTCTTTGATGATTACAACGCCCAGAGTGTGACCGATACTGCCACCCGCGTCGGCTTGCTGATTATACGCCTGGCCAATGCCGGGGCGCGAAACTTTCTCGTCCCGAATGTTCCGCCACTTGGCGCCGTCCCGAATTCCTTCGGCGATCCCAACCGGGTCGCAGGCCTCGACCAGGCTTCTGCGAGTTACCGCACCCAACTCAGTTTGGCCGTTGGGTCGGTCGTTAGCGGGTTCAAGGGTAATGGAATTACCATCCAAGTTTACAACTTGGATGTCTGGCTCGGTATGATCCGCGTCCTCGGCCAGCCGGCAAAGTACCACTTCGTCAGCACCGTTGATTCGGCCCAGGGCGCATCTGGGGTGAATCCAGACCAATATCTTTTCTGGGATGATATTCATCCGACCACGGGTGGTCATCATGAACTGGCCAACGAAGCGAATCGATTGCTCAGCGGTCAGATCGCGGCGCTTGGCAAAGCAACTAACATTTCGACCCGAGGAATAGTTGGCACCGGAGAAAATGTCCTGATCGCCGGGTTTACTATTAGCGGGAAGCAGTCAAAAAAGGTCATTGTGCGCGCGCTTGGGCCAACCTTGAGCACCCTTGGAGTGAGTGGCGCTCTGGCGGATCCAACCATCGCCATTGTTAACAGCAGCAATGTTGTGGTCGCGTCTAACGACAATTGGAGAGACACGCAAGAGACCGAAATCGCAGCTAGCGGTTATGCTCCGCCCAATGACTTGGAATCGGCCATCATTGCCACCCTCGCTCCCGGTTCCTACACCGCAGTGGTGACCGGGAAAAATGGCGGGACTGGTATCGGGCTGGTTGATCTTTACCAGTTGGATGCAACGACTTCGATTTTCAGTAATCTCAGCACGCGCGGTCTCGTGGGCACCGGCCAGAATGTCCTTATTGGCGGCTTAATCATTGGGAACGGCGAACCGCCCGTGATCGTGCTGCGCGCGATCGGACCGACGCTGAGCAGTTTCGGAATCGCGCACCCGTTACAAGATCCGACACTTGAATTGCGCGATGCTAATGGCGCTTTGATCGCATTCGACAATGATTGGAATGACAACACGCCGACAGGAATCAAAGCCACATTGCTTAAGCCGAATGACAGCCACGAATCGGCCATTATCACTTCACTTGCCGCCGGAAATTACACGGCGATTGTCCGCGGAAAGAATGGAACGACCGGTGTAGCGTTGGTGGAGGCCTACCGGCTTCGCTAACTCTTGAGTGACTGCGAAAGGCTTGAGCGGCTCGACGGAGTCTCGCCCTACCAATGTGTCCTCGCGAAAACTTCACTGGTAGGGCGACGCTCTGCGGAGCCGGTTTGGGTCCCTAGCTTTTTATTCACAACAACCATCAACTATCAGCCTTGGGCTCCCAGAGCTCGATCGGATTTCCCTCCGGATCGCTTAAACGAGCAAAACGACCGTTCGGATAGATCTCTGGATCGAGCGCTACTTCGATCCGTTTTGTGCGCAGCTGCGCGATCATTCGATCCAAATTAGCGACTCGAAAATTGATCATCCATGCCTGACTTGGGCTGCCGAAATAATCGGTGTCGCTCGGAAATGGTGCGAAGACTGTGGCTCCCGCCTGTTGCATCCACGGTGCTGTGCTGTAATCGCGTGGCACTCGACTTACGCCGAACGTATCATTATACCACGCCGACAGGATTTCGGGCTCCCTCGCACGAAAGAACACGCCGCCGATTCCAGTTACCCGTTCCATGATTACAGCATGATCTGATTTTGTCGCCTGTCGTCCGTTACGTAAATTCCACACCGAGGCGCATCTGGGAGGCGGGCGGATGGGTGATGGCGGAGGCACGCACTTCTGCGCGTTCACGATCCAGCGAGAGTAAGCTCATAGTTCGGTTTTCCGTCGCTTCTGGCCGTAACTCCAGACAAATATCTTCGAGCAAAGATTAGAGAAGACCGGAACCCGTA
>Ga0209156_10004415_pt1 | contig 10257 bp, 8 predicted proteins | sample GraSoiAngelo_124_FD_185881 | JGI IMG/M metagenome (GOLD analysis project Ga0209156, IMG submission 185881) | Grasslands soil microbial communities from the Angelo Coastal Reserve, California, USA - 14_0927_05_20cm (SPAdes) (version 2) | ecosystem: Environmental > Terrestrial > Soil > Grasslands ...
TGGCTGCGCCGCGAAGCGCATGTCGTCGGTTGCTTCAGAAGGAAGTCCTTGCAACAGCTTGAGCGTGAACGCACGTGGGATCGCCGGATCGCCGGGCAGCGCCGGCGGCGGCGTCTGCGGAGCGATCACCTCGGCGCTGTGCGGCAACACCCCGTCATGGTTACGGAAGTCGATCTCCGTTTGCCAACCGACGGGTACGACGAGCGTCAGCTGCCCGTCGCGGAACCCGTTGAAGTTCAGGGCGCCGTTAAGCCCAGTGAGTCCAGCGATCAATTGGAAGCGGACGGTCTTGGCGGCCGTATCGAAGCTCAGCCACGTCGGATCTACGTTCTGTTGCTGGGCAGTGTTCTGCTGCTCGGCCGTCGCGGGCGCGGCGGGCGACGGCGAACGTCGATTCGCCACGGACAGCGCGTACACCGCGGACCGAAGCGGCGGTAAGGGATCATCGGAGAGCTGAATCCCATCACTGAGGAAGATCGGGTTGAATTGGAGCTTCCGCGACACTTCCGCATTGTCCGGCGCGACGGTCGTCAGCGTGACGACGCCGAGCTCGACGAGCTTGCGGTCCTCCGGCCAGACCACCGATGCATCCGAGGTCGGATCACCCGGGTTCGCGAGCTGCACGAGCACACGAACCTTCACCGGCTGTTTCGCCAGCCGGCGCGTGAGCTCGTCAAAGAGGTAGTTGGCCGACACCTTCGCCGCGGCGGCCGAGTCCAGGTACCTCGTGCCGCCGACAGGGACGAGCCGGTAGCGGCCTGGCTGCTTCACGTTTTGCGCGTTGACGAAGATGAACGCGTCGTTGCCGTAGTACACCTCGGTGGCGAAGCTGACCGGCACCCGCGCGGGGTCGGTCACGAATTTCACAGCGGCCGGATGCGTCCCGAGAAACGCCTCGATCGGCGACGGATGCTTACTGTCGGGCTTGGTCGCGAGCGCCGCGTCGAGGAATGCGGCGAAGTCCTCGCCGGTGCCGACGACGAACCCGTTGTGCGAGTTCGCTACGATGTCCGTGTAGGCGCCGTTCGGCAGCTGGAAGCGAAGGGCGAGGCCGCGTGGCACCGCGTGGGGGCTGTTGTCGGCAACGTCTGGGACGCCGCTTCCGTTCGAGTAGCGGGCGATGACCGGCGTCGACGCCGTCACCAGGTGAGGAGCGCGGCTCAGCGACGTCGCGCCGCGCGACGGCGCGAACGTGCCGGTCACGACAATGCCCTTGGCATGCGCGATGCGGTAGCCGGGGTGTACGCCACCGGCGAGCGCGATGAAGTCATCGGCGATGCGCTGCTGGAGGCTCTTGTCCTGCCCCCGCAGAGCGAGCGGAAAGCATGCGAGACTGCAGGCCAGGCCGACGCGAACCGACCACCGCGTGAACATAAAAGACCCCCGAGAAGGATAGTGAAGAATTCCGACGCTATTTCGTAGCGTGTGCGGGATCGCGAATCTATTGAACGATGGTATCGGTCGATACGATGCTCAGGGTCATCATGCCTTGAGCGCCGGAACCAAGGGCAGCTTCCGGATCCGCCTGCCGGTCGCTGCGAATACGGCGTTGGCCAGCGCCGGACCGGTGACCGACGTGCCTGGCTCGCCGAGCCCCCCCGGTGGCTCGAGGTTTCGCACGAGGTGCACCTCGATCGTGGGCGCTTCATTCATCCGCAGTACCCGGTAGTTGTGGAAATTGGATTGCTCGACCCGTCCGTTCTTGAGCGTGATCTCGCCCCACAGCGCCCCGCTGATGCCGAAATTGACGCCACCCTCGATCTGTGCCTTCACGGTGTCGGGGTTGACGACGGTGCCGCAGTCGACCGCGCAGACGATCCGGTGTACGCGCAGGTCACCCGCCTTGGACACCTCGACCTCGGCGACCTCGGCCAGATAGCTGCCCCACCAGCTATAGAGGAGGGCCACGCCGCGGCCACGCCCGGCGGGCAAAGGTTGCCCCCAGCCGGCGGCTTTCGCCGCGAGGTCGAGCACCGCGCGGGCGCGCGGCGCTTTGCTCAGGAGCGTACGCCGATACTCGACGGGATCGACCTGCGCCGCTGCGGCGAGCTCATCCATGAAGCTCTCGATCACGAACACATTGTGGGTGGGCCCCACGCCACGCCAAAAGGTGGTGTTCAAGACCGGCTCCTCGTGCCGCACGAACTCCACCTGGATCGCCGGGATGTCGTACAACAGCTGCACCGCGGCGTCCACCCCGTCGCTGTCGATCCCGTTCTTGAACGCAGGCGGCAGATAGCGCGCGAGGATGGCCGGGCCGACGACCCGGTGGCTCCACGCGACCGGCTTGCCGCGCGCATCCAGCCCGGCGGCCATGCGGTCGTAATAGTAGGGGCGATAAAACTCGTGCTGTATATCCTCCTCGCGCGTCCACACCACCTTCACCGGCCCCTCGACCCGCTGTCCGATGCGTACCGCCTGCGTCACCCAGTCGTATTCCAATCGCCGGCCGAATCCCCCGCCCAAGAGGTGGTTGTGCACCACAACCTGCTCGAGCGGGAGGCCCGTCACCCGGGCGGCGGTCGCCTGCGCACGGCTCAGCGTCTGCGAACCGGTCCACACTTCGCAGCGGTCCTTCTGCACGTGGACGGTGCAGTTCATCGGCTCGAGCGTGGCGTGGGCCAGGAAGGGGACCTGGTACACGGCGTCGATTTTCTTCGCCGCGCCCCCGAGGGCGTCGGCGACCTGGCCCTGCGTCCGGGCGACCACGCCCGGCTGCTGCGAGGCCGCGTCGAGCCCCTGCACGACGTCGGCCGTGCTCACACCACCATTGGGCCCGTCGTCCCATCGGATGGCGAGCGCGGCGAGCCCCTGCTTCGCCGCCCACATGTGGTCGGCGACCACGGCGACTACATCGCCCAGGTTCACGATCTGACGCACGCCGGGGATCGCGCTGGCCTTCGCTTCGTCCAGCGCGGCGACCTTGCCCCCCAGGACGGGGCTCGCGGCAACCGTGGCGATTCTCATCCCCGGCAGCCGCACGTCGATACCGTACCGGGCCTTGCCGTTCACTTTGTCCGGCGTGTCCAGGCGCTTTGCCGCCGTGCCGATCAGGGTGAAGTCCTTCGGATCCTTGAGCGAGACCTTGTCCGGCACCGGCAGTCTGGCGGCCTTTTCGGCCAGCGCGCCGTAGCCGAGGGTACGGCCGGTCGGCGTGTGTGTTACTACGCCTCGCTTTGCCCGGCATGACGCCGGGTCGACATCCCACGTTTGGGCGGCGGCGGCGACGAGCATGGTGCGCGCGGTCGCGCCGGCGCGGCGCAGCGGCTCGTAGAAGCCGCGCACCGACGAGGAGCCGCCCGTTTCCTGGTCGCCGAAAAACGGATTGGCGTAGAGTTTGTCGTTGGGCGGGGCGTGCTCGAGCTGGACCTGATCGAGCCCGACTTCGAGCTCTTCCGCCAGTAGCATGGGCATCGAGGTGTACGTGCCCTGGCCCATTTCGACCTGATTCATGATCAGCGTGACCCGGCCGTCCGAGCCGATGCGAATGAACGCGTTCGGTGCGAACGCGGGCGGCGGCTCCGCGGCGCCGGCGGTTGTCGCGCCGGCCCGATCACCGACCCGGCAGCCGAGCAGCAACCCGCTCCCGGTGGCGGTGAGCACCACCACGAAGTCGCGGCGTGATACGGTGTGCGAGGCCATCGTCAGGCTCCCTTCCCGGCGTGCTTGATCGCGGCACGAATGCGAGGGTAGGTCCCGCAGCGGCAGATATTGCCCGACATCGCCCCGTCGATGTCGGCGTCGCTGGGATGGGCGTTCTTCGCGAGCAGCGCCGATGCCGACATGATCTGACCCGACTGGCAGTACCCGCACTGCACGACCTCGAGGGCCAACCACGCCTGCTGTACCTTCTTGCCGGCCGGCGTTTCCCCGATCGCCTCGATGGTGGTGATCTTCTTCCCGGCGGCCGCGGCCACCGGCGTGACGCACGAGCGAATCGGTTGTCCGTCGAGGTGCACCGTGCAGGCCCCGCAGAGCGCCATGCCGCAACCGAACTTCGTCCCGGTCAGGCCGACGACATCGCGCAGCGCCCACAGGATCGGCATGTCCGGGGGCACGTCCACGGTGTGGTCCTTACCGTTGATGCTGAGGGTGATCATGCTAGGGTTTTGTCCTCAGGGTTGAATGTTCACTGCTCCCGCGACGATCTGCGCCGTCATGCGACGGAATGCGGAGGGTACGGATCAGTCGACAAGCGCGATATTGCACGATGGTATCAAGTCTGTTGTTGGTGCTCACGCGGATCGTCGGCGGGATCGAGATATTCAAGGCCCAGCGGACCAATGGCCGTTACCTGGGTGACGTACTCACCGGATTTTGCCCAGTGGAAGTGGGATGTATTGCCGGGCAGAACGATGACGCTACCGGGCGGATATGCTTCCACCCTATCGCCGTCGAACTGATCACCCAGGCCGATGTAGAAAACGCCGGACATGACCGTGTACACTCTGTCCTCCGGGTGTCTGTGTGGCCTCATCTTCACGCCGGAGGGCACTTTGACCCTGATCACGTAGGGGCCCGGCTCTGAGGGCTGACCGACAACGACGGCGAGGCGAACCGAAGGTGGGAACGCCGGGAATGGCTTCCAGTCAAGGTCTTCCGGCAGGACCGATGTGAAAACGGCCTGGCCTGGCTGGTGGGTTCGAACCATTGCGCTCCTCCTTTTCTACTTCATGAAACCCCGGACGAGCTGCGCGATCTGATCCGCGGCGGTATCGAGCGCGAAATGGCCCGCATCGAGCACGTGGACTTCGGCGTTGGGCACGTCGCGGCGATAGGCCTCCGGTTCCGAAAGCTCGAAGGACAGGTCGTACTTCCCCCAGAGGACCAGAAGCCGAGGCTGCTGCTCGCGCATCCAAGCCTGCCATTTGGGGTAGGCGTCGACGTTGGTGCGGTAGTCGTAGAAGAGGTCGGTCTGAATGTCGGCCTGGCCGGGCTGGGTGAGAAAAGCAAACTCATCGGTCCAGAGATCGGGGTCATAACGTTCCACCCCGGGATCGCTGCCGACGTGGCGTGTCCGCGTCGTCGCCAGCGACAGGAGATTGGTGCGCAGCGTGCTTTCGTTCGCCGCACGATCGGCCCAAAAGGCCCGCCGCGCCTTCCAATTCGCCCCCAGGCCTTCGTTGTGCGCGACCGCGTCCTGGACGATGAGGGCCTCGATCCGCTCCGGATGGGCTAGCGCCATGCGAAACCCCACGGGGCCGCCGTAATCCTGCATGTACAGCGTGTAGCGCGAGAGCCGGAGAGCCTCAGTGAAGTGATTCATGATCTCGGCGTAGTGGTCGAACGTGTAGGCGAATGCTTTCTGGTCCGGGCAGTCGCTGTGTCCGAAGCCTGGGTAATCGGGCGCGACCAGGTGATAACGATCGGACAGGCGGGCGAAGAGAGGCTCGAACATCCGCGATGAAGAGGGAAGGCCGTGCAGCAGCAGCAGCGTGGGCGCGTCTTTCGAGCCCGCCTCTCTGTAAAAGATGGAGAGGCCATCTACCTGTATCGTACGATAGGAGGTCGGCTGTTCCACGGGACGTCCCTTTCCTTGGGCCTGGACCAGCAATTGCAACGCTGCGATGAACACGCGCATCGTCAGCTCCGGTTCCCCGCCACCTCGAAGATGACTTCCAGCTCGACCGGGGCCCCGAGCGGAAGACTGGCCACGCCTTATACCAAGCGGCAGGGACTCTTGTTTGTTCCGAAGACGTCTTGCAACAGCTCTGAAGCGGCGTCGGCGACTTTCGGCTGATCGCGGACATCTCCCGATGTCGCTACCGACACGCCCAGCCGGACGACCCGTGTCACTTTGTCGAGCGATCCCAGATGCTGTCGCGTGACGGCGAGGACGTTGAGCGCGGCCAGCCGAGCTGCCTGGCGCCCCGCTTCCACATCGAGCTCCGCTCCGACCCGCCCAATGAACTTCGCCCCATGGCCTTCCGTGGGAAGCATCCCACTCAGAAACAGCAGATTGCCCGTCTGCACCGCTTCCACATAGGTGCCGAACGGGTCGGGCGGTGCAGGGAGCTCGATACCCAATTCCTGCAACCGACGTTCGGCGCCGTTCGCGGAAAGCGTGGTGTCGACGTTTGTCATCGTGGCGCTCCGTCCATCTCAGGTCACGCCTTGGAAAAAGGCGAGCAGGTCCGCATTGACCTGGTCCTTCTGCGTCGTGCACATGCCGTGCGACCCACCCTTGTACACGTTGAGCGTCGCGTTCTTGATGATCTTCGCAGCGAGCAGCGCCGAATCCGCGATCGGGACGATCTGGTCGTCGTCGCCGTGCAGGATCAGGGTCGGCACGTCGAATTTCTTAAGGTCCTCCGTGAGATCCGTCTCGGAGAACGCCTTGATACAGAAGTAGGCGGCCGGGAAACCGGCCATCATCCCTTGGCGCCAGAACGCCTCGCGCACGCCTTCGGAGATCTTGGCTCCCGGCCGGTTGTACCCGTAAAACGGCAGCGTGAGATCCTTCCAGAATTGGGAACGATCGGCCAGGACGGCGGCGCGAATCTGGTCGAAGGCCTCGATGGGCAAGCCGCCGGGATTGGCAGCCGTCTTGAGCATGAGGGGCGGCACCGCACCGATCAACACGGCCTTGGCCACGCGCCTCGTGCCGTAGCGACCGATATAGCGGGCGACTTCACCACCTCCGGTGGAGTGGCCGACGTGGAGCGCGTTCTTCAGGTCGAGCGTCTCGACGAGCGTCGCGAGGTCGTCGGCATAGGTGTCCATGTCATTGCCCTGCCACGGCTGGCTGGAACGGCCATGCCCACGCCGGTCGTGGGCGATGCAGCGGTAGCCGTGCGACGCGAGAAAGAACATCTGGTCCTCGAAGGCGTCGGCGGTGAGCGGCCAGCCATGGCTGAAGACGACCGGTTGTCCCGTGCCCCAGTCCTTGTAGTAGATCTGCGTACCGTCCTTAGTAGTGATCGTGTTCACCGCCCGCCGTCCTTGCTTTAGGCCGGGAGCGGCCGCAGTCGCGGCGCCCTCGCGACCGCCGACCATCGCTGTCGGCACCGCGGCCGCGGCAGCCACCGTCGCTCCGCTGATGAGGAAGGCGCGACGCGATGCGCCGCCGTCTCTGCGTGAGTTGCTAGGCATGGTCTAGTTCTCCTCGAAGGTGGTCACGCGGTCAAAATAGACCGCGGCCCGCGGGGACCTATTGGACGAAGGTACCGACCGATACCTTGGCATCAGGAGGGCACGGACCAGGACGTCGCGACCAACACCAAAGTATCATGGACGTTCGCCCGAAGACCCCGTACTTATGGTATTATCTGGTCCCGTCACTTGCGGGCGTTCCCATGAAGATCCGCGCGGCACCAATTCGCTTTGCCGGCTCCCAGCTCACCGAAACACGTCATGTGTGTGCGTTCTTCAACAACGAGGAGGAAGAGTATCAGGTATTGCTCCCGTTCATTAAGGATGGGTTCGCGTGCGGCGACAAGGCGGTGCATGTCGTGAATCGCGACGAGCGTGGTGACCATCTGCGGCGGCTCGCCGCGGCCGGGATCGACACGACGGCCGCGCAGCAGCGTGGCCAATTCGAGCTGCGCGTCAACACCGAGACGTACCTGCGGGACAATCGCTTCGATCAAGATCGGATGCTCGCGGCGTTCGAGCAGATGGCGAGCGATAACGCCAAGGGGGGATTCCCGCTCAGTCGCATCGTGTGTCGTATGGACTGGGCGGCTCACGGTCGCTCGCACATCCACGATCTCGTCGAGTTCGAATCGCGCGTGAACGATGTGTGGCGTCGTCACGACGACGCGGTCATCTGCACATACTCTCTCGGGAAGTTTGGCGGCGATACGGTGATCGACATCATGCGGACACACCCGATGGTCATTGTCGGCGGCATTCTGCAGGAGAATCCGTTCTTTGTTCCGCCGGAAGAATTCCTTCCCGAGCTGCGCCAACGGCGCGCCATGGCGGTCTAAAGGTGGGAGAGACCGAGCGGCTGAAGCGCTGCATCAACGATCTGATCGGCGTCCTCGCGCTCCCTGCGATCTGGACGGGCAGCGACCCGACCCACGTCCTGAGCACTCTGCTCGAAGCTCTCCGCGGCATGCTCGGCCTGGATCTCGTGTATGCCCGGATGAACGGTCCGCCCGGGGAAGCGCCCATCGAGGTGGTTCGCGTGGCTGGCGCCGACACCTTCACTGTACAGGCGCACGATATCGGCGTGATGCTCAATGAGCGGTTGGGAGCCGACCCACGGAATTGGCCGCCGGTGACGCGAAACGTCATTGATGGAACAGAGGTTTCGGTCGTTGCCATGCCGCTGGGGCTGCAAGGGGAGATTGGCGCCCTCATGGCTGGATCCGGGAGAGCGGACTTCCCCGGCGAAACCGAGCGACTGGTTCTCGGCGTGGCGGCCAATCAGGCGGCGATCGGCCTCCGAGAGGCCCGGCTCCGGAGCGACCAGAAGCGGCTCACGACCGAGCTTGATCAGCGAGTCGCTCGAAGGACAGCGGAACTCACCGCTGCCAACCAGGGCTTGAGAAAGGAAGTCGCCGAACGCAGGCGGGCCGAGGAACACCTGCGGCAGAGTGAGCTCAACCTGCGCCAGATGACCGAAACAATTCCGGAGATGCTCTGGAGCGCGACATCGGACGGGGCGATCGATTACTGCAACGCTCGCTTGCTCGACTACACCGGCTTCTCCGCCGAAGCAGTCATGGGTAGCGGCTGGACGAAAGCTCTTCATCCCGACGATGTCGAGCAGACGGCTCGAGTGTGGATCTCCTGTGTCACAACCGGAGCCCCATACCGCGTCGAGGTTCGCGTTTTCCACCGTGCCGATGGCACGTACAGGTGGTGCGTAACCAACGCGCGCCCGTTGCTGGACCAACAAGGGCGTATTCTCAAGTGGCACGGCACCCTTGTGGACATGCACGATTGGAAGGAGGCGCAGGAAGCGCTCCGCAACACGCAGGCGGAGCTCGCACACATGACGCGGGTGATGGCGATGGGGGAACTCACCGCAGCGATCGCGCACGAGATCAATCAGCCGCTGTCCGGCATCATCACGAACGCCAGTACCTCGCTGCGGATGCTGGCTGGCGACCCGCCGAACGTGGATGGCGCGCTCGAAACGGCGCGCCGGACGATCCGCGACGCGAACCGCGCATCTGACGTCATCACCCGACTGCGCGGGCTGTACAGCAAGAAAGAAGCCGCGGCTGAGTCCGTCGACCTCAACGAGGCGACACGAGAGGTGATTGCGCTGTCGTTGGGCGTCGTGCAAAAGGACGGCGTCATTCCGCGGACGGAGCTTGCAGTTGATCTTCCCCGAGTCACGGGCGATCGCGTGCAGCTGCAGCAGGTCGTTATGAACCTGGTTCGCAACGCCTTAGATGCGATGAGCGCGGTCGAGGGCCGGCCCAGAGAGTTGCTCATCCGTACCGGACGGGACGAAGGCGATCGCGTGCTCCTGACCGTGCAGGATACCGGAGTGGGTTTTCAGCGCGAGAGCGCGGACCGGCTCTTCGACCCGTTCTACACGACGAAGACCAGCGGTATGGGGATCGGCCTGTCGGTGAGCCGGTCCATTATCGAGAGTCATCATGGCCGTCTCTGGGCGGCATTGAACGACGGTCCGGGCGCGACGTTTTCATTCTCGATTCCATGCGAGCCCGTCGGCGCACGTGTGGAATCCCTCGTGAGTAGCGCATGATCGCGACTCGTTCACTGGTGTCGGTCGTCGATGACGACCCGTCCGTGCGCGAGTCGCTCCCCGACCTGTTGCACGAGCTGGGATTTGCGGCTCGGGCGTTCGTGTCCGCGGAGGAGTTCCTCACATCCGATTGCGTCGAGCGAACCGAGTGCCTCATCCTGGACATCGCCATGCCGGGGGGGATGTCCGGTCCCGATCTCCAACACGAATTGATGCTGCGCCGCCGGCAGATCCCGATCATCTTCATCACTGCCAACGGCGATCCGACCATCCGTCCGCGGTTGCTCGCACAAGGCGCGGCGGCGTGCCTTTTCAAGCCGTTCAGCGACACGGCCCTCCTCGAAGCCATCAATGCCGCGCTTGGAACGAGCTGACCCACCCCCGACAGTGTTCATCGTGGACGACGACATCTCGGTGCGTGAGTCGTTGGAGCTCTTGATTCGTCACGCCGGGTGGCAGCCCGAGACCTTTGAGTCCGCACAGGAATTCCTCTCGCGTCCTCGCCTGCTCGCGCCGAGCTGCCTCGTGCTCGACGTCAGGCTTCCGGGTCTTACTGGCCTCGACGTACAAAAGCGCGTCTCTGCGGA
>Ga0209156_10004423_pt1 | contig 10240 bp, 4 predicted proteins | sample GraSoiAngelo_124_FD_185881 | JGI IMG/M metagenome (GOLD analysis project Ga0209156, IMG submission 185881) | Grasslands soil microbial communities from the Angelo Coastal Reserve, California, USA - 14_0927_05_20cm (SPAdes) (version 2) | ecosystem: Environmental > Terrestrial > Soil > Grasslands ...
CCTCGGCGAACGCTTCCCGCACGCTGTCCAGCGCGGGCTTGGGTGAGCGATCGGCGCGGGTGAGGCCGAATGCCCAATCCCCGACGTCATGGCCGTGCCTGTACCACTCGTCGGTCCAGGAGAAGACAAACACGCCGGCGCACCCGGCCGCGAACGCCGTGCGCACCTGCCAGTCGAGCGACCGCGTTTGGGCGCCCTCGCCGTTGCGCCAGCTGTCGAGCCCGAGCTCGCTCATGATCAGCGGCCGATCGCCCGCGATGTTCTGGAGACGCGCCAAGTACGCCTCGAACCGCTCCTGGGACTCGAGGTACACGTTGAAACACACCAGGTCGAGGAACGGCAGCTCGAGGTACTCCGTCGTCGGATAGTTCACGTAGGTCACGAGCCCGTCGGGGTCTGCGTCTTTGATCACGCGATACAGTCGCTCGAGGTAGCGTTGCACGCGGCGGGGGCCCAGCCAGCGCGCCATCGGCGCGGGGATCTCGTTGCCCAGCGCGTAGCACAGCAGCGCCGGATGCCCGGCACAGCTGCGCACCTTATCGCGAATCAGCGCCTCGATGTCGGGTGCCCCGCGACGGTCGATCAAGTATCCGATGTACTGTTCGGCGCTGACCCCGACCATGACGCGCAGGCCGTGGCGCGCTGCAGCGTCGAGCAGCGCGTGGGGCGGCATCGTGTGAGGAATGCGGACGGCGTTGATGCCGTTCGCCGCCATCTGCGCGAAGTCCCGCTCCACGGTCGCGAGGTCGTGATACTCGTTGCCGCGCGCGTCGGGCGCAAAGGCGCCGTAGGTCACGCCGCGCACGTACAGCTTTTCCGTTCCGACGAACAGGAACTTCCCGGCCACGCGCGGGCGCGGGGCGGGCGCAGCGACGTCGGCGGCCCGTGCCGGGCGCGACGCGCTCAGGGCGGCGGGGCCGGCGGACCTCCCGCCGGGGCCGGCGTCGAGAAGGCGCGGTCGTGAAATGTGACCCAAGAGTCCCTGTCTCACTGAGGGAGCGCGGCGCGCGATGCAAACAGGCTAAAGTTGTGGCAAGGCGTATGCCATGCGCGCAACAGTGGGCGCGGCGTGGTACTGCACAAAGTGCACAGACTGTAGAGTTAGCACGCGGCAACGCAACACACAACCCGTGCGGACTCGGTCGGCGGTTGAACGCGCTGCGCGCGCCGCGTTACTCCGAGGGCTCGCGGAGCGTCTTTATAGTTTTGCCAGGATTCGCGGCGAGCGAACGCCGCGAGGTCGCTCATCCCGAGACGGCGCGCCGCAGGTGCGCGACGGCCTCTCGCGTGGTGGTCATGGCGGCGGTGCACTGCTCTAGTGTGCGCCACGCGAACAGCGCGGCGCTGAGGCCGAGGATCGCGGCGGCTACCCATGCGTGGTCGCGGGCGGCGCCGAGCGTAAGCCCGCCGAAGAAGAACGTGAGCAGCGGACCGCGCACCGGAATGTGCGGCCACCACCTGAGTCGGATGAGCTGCTTTCCGCCAGGATGCTGTTCGACGCCCATGAGCAGCCGGGCGGCGCCGAAGAATCCACCCCGGACTTCGAGGTCCCAGCGGGCGTGCCGACCGCCGCGCAGCACGCTCGCGCCATCGGCGCGCAGGCCGGCTTCCATGGCGTGGAGCCGCTGCTCCGGCTCCTGCCACTGCTCGCTCCAGACGGACGCCGTGACCGGCCAGAGCGGTGCCGGCCGTGGTGTGCCACGCCGTCGCCACGGGGTGAGGCCCTCGATGAGCCTCCCGCGCAGGCGGGCGATGGGCTGCATCACGTGCAGCGCAGCGGTCAGCAGCCGGCGCCGCAGCCGCACCGACCAGCCCGCCGGCGCGTGGTCGAACCGGGCGCGAACGGCGCTCAGCCAGGCCTGCGCGATCGGCGGCGCGACGGCGCACACCAGCAACGGCAGCGCGAGCTTGAACGGCTTCCAGGCCACGCTCAAGGCGGCGATTGCCGCCAGGCTCGCCGTCATCAGGTGCCATTCCGGCATCTGGGGGAGCGAGCCCAGCAGGGAGGGCGCGGGCGCATAGAGCGACTGAAACGGCGCGCCGCCCCAGACGCCGTGATACACGCGCGGACGGCGCCACCCGAGCGCGTGCGTCAGCCCGCTGCCGTACAGCCGACCGGCCCAGCGCACATGGCCCGGCCCGTTGTACTTCTCGGGCCACTTGCGCTCGAGCATCGCTTCGGCGCGGCCGTAGCCGATCTGCTGCTTCCAGTAGGTGCGCACCGAGTTGCGGCGGTGGTGCCAGACCATCGCGGCCGGGTGGAAACCGAGAGTCCAGCCGCGCTCCTGCAACCGCCAGCACACATCGACGTCGTCGCCGGCGGTGCGGAACTGCGGGTCGAATCCGCCGATCGCCTCGAGGCAGGACCTCCGGAACGCCATGTTGCACCCCGGGATGTGTTCGGCCTCGCGGTCGGTGACGAGCACGTGCACCGGTCCGCCCGGCGCGCGGGCGACGCACTCGGCGATCGCCCCGTCGCCCGGTGGCGCGATGTTCGGTCCGCCCACGCCGGCGTGCGACGTGCTGAGGAACGTCGCCGCGAGGTAGGTGAGCCAGTGCGGGTCGGGGTGCGCGTCGTCGTCGATATAGGCGACGATCTCGCCCGTCGCGGCTTGGAGGCCCGTGTTGCGGGCGTTGGCCAAGCCCCGGTTGGCGGTCTGGATCAGGCGCACGTCGTAGCCGCCGGCGATGGCGCCGGCGGCGTCCGTGGAGCCGTCGTCCACCACGATCACTTCGTAGTCCGGGTACGCCAGGCGGCCCAAGCCGTCCAAGCAATCACGGATCGTGCGCGAGCCGTTGTACGTGCACACGACGACCGAGATGCGGGGCCAGGGAACGCCGCCCGAGTACGGCACCTCGGCAAACGCTTCCCGCACGGTGTCCAGCGCGGGCTTGGGCGACCGATCGGCGCGGGTGAGGCCGAACGACCAGTCTCCCACGTCGTGGCCGTGCCGGTACCACTCGTCGGTCCAGGAAAAAACGAACACGCCGGCGCACCCGGCCGCGAACGCGGTCCGTATCTGCCAGTCGAGCGCCCGCGCCTGGGCGGCTTCGCCGTTGCGCACTGCGTCGAGCCCCAGCTCGCTCATGACGAGCGGCCGGTCACCGGCGATGTTCTGGAGACGCGCGAGGTACGCCTCGAACCGCTCCTGCGATTCGAGGTACACGTTGAAGCACACGAAGTCGAGGAACGGCAGCTCGAGGTATTCCGTCGTCGGATAGTTGACGTACGTCACGAGCCCGTCAGGGTCCTCGTCTTTGATCACGCGATACAGCTGCTCGAGGTAGCGCTGCACGCGGCGGCGGCCCAGCCACCGCGCCATCGGCGCCGGGATCTCGTTGCCCAGCGCGTAGCACAGCAGCGCCGGATGCCCGGCGCAGCTCCGCACTTTGCGGCGAATCAGCGACGGGACGTTGGGTGCGCCGCGGCGGTCGATGAGGTACCCGACGTACTGCTCGGCCGAGAGCCCGACCATGACCCGCAGGCCGTGCCGCGCCGCGATGTCGAGCAGCGGGCGGGGGGGCATCGTGTGGGGAATGCGGACGGTGTTGATCCCGTTCGCCGCCATCTGCGCGAAGTCCCGCTCGACGGTCGCCAGGTCGTGGTACTCGTTGCCGCGCGCGTCGGGAGCGAAGGCCCCGTAGGTCACGCCGCGCACGTACAGCTTTTCCGTTCCGACGAACAGGAACTTCCCGCCCACGCGCGGCCGCGGGGCGGGCGCCGGGACGTCGCCTGCCCGTAGCGGGCGCGACGCGCTCACCGCGGTGGCGCCGGCGGAGCTCACGCCGGAGCGCGCGTGGAGGGGATGCGGTCGAGGAATACGATCCAAGGGTCCCTGTCCCACTGGTTGGTCGGCCGGCGGCGGTGGTGGACCCGCGTCGACCGAGGGCGCACCTGTGTGGTACCCGAGCGATTCGATCGGGTGGTCACGTGGCAAGGCATGTGCCAAGTGTTGCGGGCGTGACGCGGATCACTGCACGGACTGCACAGTGTGTGGCCGGCGTGCGTCAACGGATTGTCGCGCAACGCGAATGCGGGCGGCGGCGACGCTGTGGATGGCGTGGGCGCGGCGAGCGACGGGGCGAGCGGCGCCGTGGGTGTGGGCCGGTCGCCGCAGCGCGGATGCATCGCGCCTTCGCTCGCGTGCGAACGGCGCGTTACCGCGTTGGTCTGCCAAGCGTCTTTAGAGTTTTGCCACGACTCGGAGTCCCTCGCTCAACATGGTCTCGGCCCACTGCGGCGACGGGGGAATCCGCTTGTACACGTCGCGCCAGGCGCGATGCAGACACTCCAGGGCGCGATAGAACGGGACGTTCGGTGGCAGTCCGTGGCCCGCCGCGTAAGTCTGCGAGAAGCGTTCGGCTGACTCGTTGAGCGCGTCCAGCGAGCCCAGGTGTTTCAGCGCCAGTCGCTGCAGCGACACGATGAACCAAACGACGTCGCGCGCGGGGTCGGCGTTGCCGCACTCGTCCAGGTCGATCACCGCCGTGCGCCCGGGGCTCAACAACACATGCTCGGGGATGAAGCTGCCGTGGCCGGCGCAGCATACGCTGGCGCCGGGCACGGGGACCGCGGCCTCCACCTGTTGGAACAGGAGGGCCGACTGCGCGGCGAACGGCTCTCCGAGGCTCGCGAGCTGGTCTCTCCACGCCTGCGACAGGAGCAGCTCGTCCGCGATGGCCGGTCCGCTGGGCTGGTGTGGAGCCATCGCGTGGAACTGCGTCACCCACCGCGCACACCGCTCGGCCGCGGCCGCGCGTTCGTGCGGCGCACCGTGCAAGAAGATCTCGGTTGCCTGAGTCCCCGGCACCTTTTCTTCTAGCAGCACGTGCAACGACGGCAGGTAGCGCAGCGGCTGGGGGATCGAGCATTCCGCCATCGGGCCGAAGCCCGCGTCGCGCACCGCGGCCATCGTCCGGAACACGTCCGAGCGGTCGTCCGTGTGGACTTTCGCGATGACCGCGTGCCAGCCACGCTCGGTGCGCACGGCGACCTCGAACGTGCAGCGTCCCCGGTGCGCCTTGAGCGGATGGAGGCGAACTTCCCGAGGGGTGCCCCAGCCCCACTCGTCGCTGGACAGGTGGTGGAGCTCGTCGCGGAACTCTGGTTGCTCGAGCACGGCGGCAAAGCGGGACACGACCGCGTGCGCAGCGCCGGGAGCGGATTGGACCGTCGTCATACGACCTCCGTCGCCTCTTCTTCCAGCACCGCGGCGAGCTCGCGGATGAAGTTCGCGAAATGTCGCGACAGGCCCCGGTGTCGCCCCCACCAGGCGATCCATTCCAGGGACTGGTAGAGGGCGACGTCGGCCAACTCCCGGCGGAATGTCTCCCACTCGAGCGGTTGGCCGGTGGCGAGTTGGTACTGCTCGAAATACGCCGACCACATCGCCTCCCGCTGCTCCGGGGTCCACTTGCCCGAGGTGAGGCTCACGAGATCGAACGTGCCCGGGCCGAGGGCCGCCGTTTCCCAGTCGATCACGGCGATTTTGTGAGCCGGGCGGCCTCCGCCGCCGCGCAGCAGGATGTTCTTGCCAAACAGCTGCCCGTGGATGACGCAGACCGGTAGCGCACTCAGGCGATCGATGCGGGCCGTGTAGGAGTCGAGCCCGCGACCGACCAGGTCGCGCTCCGGGGCGTCGAGGTTGGGCAGGACCTGCTCGACCCGCTCGGCACACCGGGCGTAATGCGCGCGATCGTAGCGGGGCAGAAAGCTCGTCTGCGCGGCCGGCAGGTCGCGCGTCGCCGCGTGAAACCGGCCGGCCCAGCGCGCCGCCGCCGACCAGCGCGGCATGTCGAGGAAATTGTGCAGCACGGTCCGCCCGCCGTCTTCTAGAAAAACCCAATAGCGACCCGTGTCGGGCTCCCAGCGATAGCCGTACAGCCGGAGCGTCCCGAAACGCTCGGGGGACAGAATCGCCTCGTACATGTCGAGCTCGCGGCGGCTGGGCGTGCGGTCGTGGTCACGCACGGCCCGCGCCTTGGTCAGCTGATTCTGGGGATTGAGATCTTTGAAGAAAATGCGGAGCGGCTTCCCGGTGTCGTCGAGCGTGACGCGCAGCCGCTCGGTCGGGAAGCTGGAGCTCGACGACGCGAACTCACGGTGCACGTCCCGGATTCGCACGGGCCGTCCTCGGTGCCGGGAGAGGCCCTGCTCGAGCGTCTCCACGAACAGGCGAGTGAGGCGCCCATCGATCGGTCGCCGTTCGACGCTGCGTTTGCGTTGCGTCATACACGTGACGGAGTGTGTGAGATGCGCGTGAACTCGGGCTCGGGGGCGGCGGCAACCCGGATGCCGTGTCAGCGCGCATGGTGCGCAACGAAACGCGTGTGGAGGAGTGAGTGCAGCGTGCTTGCGAAAACGTTTCAGGTCGCGTCGGAGAGGCCCACTTGATCAGCGCGACAGTTGCGACATCTCGTCCGCTGCTGTGGCGGCGCTCCCGCCGCGGTGCGGGTGCATCACGGCCGCGGGCTGCAACGTCCGCGTGATCCAGCTTACCGCAGGTCCGGCGACGCGCGCAGCACCAGGGACCGGCGGATCGGCGGCGGTGACGTGCCGGGGCGCACGCTCGTCCAGATCTCCCAGTTCAAGAGCGCTTCGTCGGCGGCATCGGCCTCCGCCAGGTCGCGCGCGGGTATGCGCGAGCGGAACGCGCGCGGGTTGAGCTCGCCGAGCGGCCAGGTATTCGGGACCGCGCTGAACGACGTCGAGTCGAGACGTCCCGAGAAGGCGTTCCAGAGAGGCGTCGCGGCGGCGTCATACTGACTGAGCGGCTCCAGGCCGAGGATCAGCTCGATGGAGCGCAGCACGGAGCTCGTCGTGTAGAACGTGCTGTCGACCGTGCCGCTGCGGGCGTACGGCGACGCGAGCAGCAGCACCGAGCGGTGCGCGTCCACGTGATCCGGGCCGTTTTGCGCGTCGTCTTCGAGCACGAAGACGGCGAGCGAGGACCAGGACGCCGATCGCGACAGGCGCTCGACGATCTGCCCGAGCGCCAGGTCGTTGTCGGCGACCATGGAGCGCGGGGTCGGTTGGCTCGCCTGGCGCCCGACGGTATGGTCCCGGGGGAGCCAGAGCACGACGAGATCGGGGAATCGACCCTGGCGATCCCAGCTCGCGACGGAATCGGCGAACAGGCGTGCCCGGGTCGTGTCGGCGATGCCGAGGATGAAGCCGGGGTACTCGGGGACCGTGATGTCCCTGAGCCCTGGGATGTTGGTCCGTGCGTGGCGCGCGGCGTGCGGATCCTCGTCGTCGGATTCCGTCATCTCCCCGAAGTTGACGACCCAGAGCCCCTTGCGTTTGGCGGCGTCCCAGAGATAGGCGTCGCGAGGATTCGCCAGATCTTCGCCGCTCGTGAGATCCCACCGGCGGCGGTTGGAGTACACGTGCGGCCACGTTTTTTCATTGTAATCGCCCGCGAACGCCCGGTCGCTCCACTCGTGGCCGTCCGCCGAGACCTCGCCGTCGACATAAAAGTTGTCGAACAGCACCCAGCGCCGGGCGATGGCGTGCGCGTTCGGCGTGATGGAGTCGTTGAAGATGGTGAGGCGCGGGTCGCCGTTCCCCTGAGGCAGGTCACCCAGCACCTGATCGTAGGTGCGGTTCTCCCGGATGATGTAGACGACGTGCTTCACCTGCGTCGGACGGTCGGACGGTCGTACGCTCGGACGGAGACCCGGGTTTGAGTACGGGCTGAGCGCGTACGCTTCGCGCGTGTAGCGCGCGAGCGTCGCGGCGTCCGGAACGGGTACCACGGACACCGAGCCCGCGATCACGTTGCCGATGTACTTGCCGTCGGGATTCGCGCCCGACCCGGCGCCCTTGCCGTTCGCGACGTACAGCGCGCGCCCGTCGGGGGACACGGCCACGGCGGTCGGATACCATCCCACGGGGATGAGTCCGGCGACGCGCATGCGCGCCGGCTCGAGGCGCACCACGGCGACGGCGTTGTTGCCCGCCATCGCGACGTACAGGGTCTTCCCATCGGGTGACAGCGCGAGCGCGTTGGGATCGCTCCCGGTCGGCGCGTGGGGATCGAGCGCCACGGTGAGCTGCTCCAGGACCGCTCCCCGTGCAGGATCGACGCGCACGATCCCGTTCGCGCCCGCCAGGGCGGCGAACAGCTCGCCCCGGCGCAGCGCCAGCGCGGATGGGTGCGGGCCCACGAGCACGGACCGGCGGCTCGGCGGGGTGGCGGACAGGTCGATGATGGACACCGTGGAGTCGCCCCAATCGCTCACGTACAGGTGTGAGCCGTCGGCGACGACGGTGTAGGGCCGATGGCCGACCGCGACCGCGCCGCGGCGGGCCAGGGTGGCGGCGTCGATCAGATACAGCGAGTCACTCAGGTTTCCGACCACCGCCACGAGCCCGCGAGTCGGGACGAGCGCCAGCCCCGCCGCAAACAGCTGCGCGCTCGAGTCCGCGAGCGTCACGGTGTCGACGCTCCACCGCGCGCCGCCCTGCCAGGCCAGCCGATACACACGGTTGGTGCCGCCGCCGCTCGCCCACACCGTGTCGCGCCAGTCGTGGCCGGAGCGGGCCAGCCCGAGCCACGCCGCCTTGAGCGGCAGCCGCCACACCACATTGCCGGTGAGCGGGTCGATGCGCATCAGGCCGTTCTCGCCGTAGCCGTTGTTCGTCACCAGCACGGAGCCGTCCGAGAGCGTCACGAGATTGAGCGGCAGCGTGCCGACGCCGACCTGGCGACCCGCGGGGTGGACCCGCCAGCCGGATGGAAGCAGGGTGGTCCCGTCTTGTTGGGGCCCGGGCGTGAGGCGAGCGGCGACGAAGCCGAGGGCTGCAATGGCGGGCACGGCGAGCAGAGCGAGCAGGGCGCGTTTGAGCATGGGCAGGAATATGCCCGCTCGCGGCAGCCGCGTCAGCCCCTTAGCCTTCAGCGCCAATGAGCGGGCTCATCTTCCATCTCATCCCGCACACCCACTGGGACCGCGAGTGGTACTTGCCGCGCGCCGCGTTTCAGGCGCGCCTCGTACCCGCGCTGGACGACCTGATCGAGCGGCTCCAGGCCGACCCGGGGTTCAAGAGCTTCCTGCTCGACGGCCAGACCGTGCTCGTCGCCGACTACCTGAGCGCGCGCCCGGAGCGCGAAGCCGACCTCAAGACCCTCGTGAAGACGGGACGCCTGCAGGTGGGGCCCTGGTACGTGCTCGCCGACGAGCTCATCCCCTCCGGGGAAGCGCTGGTGCGCAACCTCCTGCTCGGCGCCGCGGACGCCGAGCAATTCGGCGGGCGGCTCGACGTGCTGTATTCGCCCGACGCCTTCGGGCATCCGGCGGTTTGGCCGACGCTGGCGCGGGAGTTCGGGATCCGCGGCGGCGTCGTGTGGCGGGGGCTGGGCGGCGAGCCCGGCCAGGAGCGCGACCTGTACCGCTGGCGCGGCCCCGACGGCCGGGACATCCTGCTGTGGCATCTCCCGCCCGCGGGGTACGAGATCGGTGCCGTGCTGCCGGCGAGCGCGGACCGGCTCGCCGCGGCATGGGCCGCGATCCGGCCCGGCCTGGTGGAGCGCGCGACCGCGAAGCACATCCCCGTGTTCATCGGCGCCGACCATCACGCCGCTCACCCCGCCGTATCGCGCCTGCGCGACCTGCTGGCCGAGCTCGAGCCGCGCAGCGCGTTCCGGGTGTCGCGACTCGACGAGTTCCTCCAACTGGTGGGCGAAGGCGTCAACCCGACGCCGCTCCAGGGAGAGCTGCGCTGGTCGTACGGCTACACCTGGACGCTGCAAGGCGTGCACGGCACCCGCGCGCCGCTCAAGCGGCACGCCGGCGCTACAGAGTTGTGTTTCGAGCGAGTCGCCGAGCCGCTGGCCGCGCTGGCGCGGCGCGCCGGGGGTCGCGACCGGCGTCCCCTGCTCGAGCTGGCCTGGCGCACGCTGGTCCGCTGCCAGTTCCACGATGCGATCGCCGGGTGCACGAGCGACGACGTCGCCCGCGCGGTTGACGGTCGGCTCGCGAGCGTCGAGGCGCTGGCGCGCGACGTGGTGCGCGGCGCCGTGCTCGATCTGGTACGCCACGACCCCGACGCCGCCCGGGAACGCGCCGTCGAACCGGCGCCGGCGCTCGTGCTGTGGAATCCCGCGGCGCGGGCCCGAGGGGGCGTGGCGGTGGTCGACGTCACGCTGTTTCGCCGCGACGTTCTGGTAGGACCGCCCTGCGGACGGGTGCCGCGCCAGGGCCAGGGGTACCGGCCGTTCGGGCTCGCGGGGCCGGG
>Ga0209156_10004425_pt1 | contig 10238 bp, 9 predicted proteins | sample GraSoiAngelo_124_FD_185881 | JGI IMG/M metagenome (GOLD analysis project Ga0209156, IMG submission 185881) | Grasslands soil microbial communities from the Angelo Coastal Reserve, California, USA - 14_0927_05_20cm (SPAdes) (version 2) | ecosystem: Environmental > Terrestrial > Soil > Grasslands ...
GCTAACCCCCATTCTGTCTTCCTAGGGAGGGTGTGTGAGCCACACTGTCCTCGTCTGCGACGACGCCATCTTCATGCGGACGATGATCTCGGACATCCTGGCCCAGGCGGGTTTCGAGATCGTGGGCGAAGCGGAGACGGGTTCCCAGGCGGTCGAGAAATACCGACAGCTCAAGCCCGATCTCGTGACCATGGACATCGTCATGCCGGACATGGGCGGCATCGATGCCGTGCGCGAGATCGTCAAGCAGGACCCCGACGCGAAAATCCTGATGTGCAGCGCGATGGGGCAGCAGGCGCTCGTGGTCGAAGCGATCCAGGCGGGGGCGAAAGACTTCGTCGTGAAGCCGTTCCAGCCGTCGCGCGTCCTCGAAGCGGTGCAGCGCGTCCTCGGCTGACGCCATGGACCTCTCGCAGTACGCCGAGCTGTTCCTGGCCGAGAGCCGGGAGCATCTGAGCGCCTGCAACCAGCTGCTGCTGGACTGGGAGCGCACCCCCGCCGATCCCGCGCCCGTGGGCGGGCTGTTCCGCGCCGTGCACACCGTGAAGGGCATGGCCGCCACCATGGGCTACGCCCGCGTCACGGATATCGCCCACCGCACCGAGAATCTGCTCGACCTGCTGCGCCGCGGCGCGCGCCCCGCGACCGACGAGCTGCTGCAGCTCCTGTTCCGGGCGCGCGATGCGCTCGAGACCGCCGTGGAGCTGTCGGTGGTGGGACGGGAGGACGAGCTCGATGTGGCCGAGGTCGTGGCCGATCTGGAGAGCGCGGCTACGCTGCTCGCGGGACCCGCGCGGTCTACCGCGGCGCCCACGTCCTCGGCGGCGGTCGAGCCGCCGGCGGCGCCGGGGGGAGGAGTGGGAGGCGGGGGGGGACGGCTGGTGCAGGTGACGCTGCGCGCCGAGGCGCCGATCAAGGGCGGGCGCGCGCTGCTCGCCCTCAAGCGGGCGCAGGCGCTCGGCGCGGTCCAGGGCGTCACGCCGCCTCAGGCGGCGTTCGAGTCGGACGACTTCGACGGCCGGTTCAGCTTCCGGCTCGCCTCGTCCGCCGCGGCGGCGGAGATCGAGCGGGCGGTGCGCGGGGCGGGCGACGTGGAGCACGTGTCGGTGGGGGGCGAGGAGCGCCGCGCCACGGCCCCGCGGTCCGCGGCGGGAGCGGCGGCGGGAGGCGCTCCCCCGGCGGCGGCGCCGGAGAAGAGCCGGCACATCCGGGTGGACCTGCGGCGCCTGGACGAGCTGATGGACCTGATCGGCGAGCTGGTGACCGCGCGCGGCCGTCTCAACGAGCTCGCCGCGGAGCGACGCGATCCCGCCCTCGACGATGTGGCGATTCAGATCTCGCGGCTCTCCGCGGACCTGCAGGACGGGATCATCCAGGCGCGCATGACGCCCGTGTGGCAGGTGTTCGACCGGTTCCCGCGGCTGGTGCGCGATCTGGCGCGCGAGCTGGACAAGCAGGTGGCGTTCCGCGTGGAGGGGAAGGAGATCGAGCTCGATCGGGCGATCCTCGACGAGCTGGGCGACCCGTTACTGCACCTGCTGCGCAACGCCGTGGACCACGGCATCGAGACGCCGGCCGAGCGGCGCCGCCGCGGCAAGCCCCCGGAAGGTGAGATCGTGCTGGCGGCGGTGCGTGAGCGGGCGAGCGTGGCGATCAGCGTGAGCGACGACGGCCGTGGCATCGACCGCGCCCGGATCCTGGAGCGGGCGAAACGCGAGGGCCTGGTCGATCCCCACGCGGACGCCTTGTCGGACGACCAGCTGCTGCGGGTGCTCGCGCGACCGGGGTTCTCGACCGCGGACGCCGTCACCAGCGTGTCGGGGCGGGGGGTGGGGATCGACGTGGCTGTGACGCGCATCCGCGCGCTGGGCGGCTCGATCGACATACGTACGGAGGCGGGCAAGGGGACGAGTTTCGTGCTGCGGCTGCCGGTCACGCTCGCGATCGTGCGGGCGTTGATTGCGGGGGTCGGAAGGGAGCGTTACGCGCTGCCGCTGACGTACGTGGCGGAGACGGTCGAATTCGGGGTGCAGCCGACCACCATCGTGGAGGGGCGCGAGGCCATCGTGCTGCGCGACCGGGTGGTGCCGCTGGTGCACCTGCGGCGCATGCTGGGCGTGAGCGGCGAAGCCCCGCCGCGCTGCCCGATCATCGTGCTCGAGATGGGCGAGCGCCGCAGCGGCATCGTCGTGGACGGGATGCTGGGTCAGCAGGAGATCGTGGTGAAGGGTTTCGACCCGCCGCAGGGCACGCTCCCGGTCTTCAGCGGAGCGACCATCATGGGCGACGGGATCCCGACGTTGATTCTCGACGCCGGCGGGCTCGTCTAGGCTCTCGGGAGCGGGAGGCGGCATGGAGGACGTGCGGGATCTGAAGGAGCTGCAGATCGACGCCCTGCGCGAGGTGGCCAACATCGGGGCGGGGCACGCCGCGACGGCGTTGTCGCAGCTCACGAACAGCCGCATCATGATCAGCGTGCCGCGGATCAACATCGCGCGGCTGGAGGAGGTCCCCGACCTGCTGGGGCATCCGCAGGAGGTGGTCGCCGCCGTGCTCATGCACATGCTGGGGGACCTGACCGGGCGGACCCTGCTGCTGTTTCCCGAATCGGTGGGACGACGCTTATGCGACATGCTGCTGCGCCGTCCGCTCGGCACGACGGCCACGTTCGGCGCGCTGGAGCAGTCGTGCCTCAAAGAGACCGGCAACATTCTCGCGGGCGCCTACATGAACGCCCTGTCGGACTTCATGGGGATGCTGCTGCTGCCCTCGGTGCCGAGCCTGGTGGTGGACCTCTCGGCCGCGGTGCTCACGACCACGTACCTCAACTTCGGACACGAGCGCGACTTCGTGTTCTGCGTCGAGACCGAGTTCGCCATCGACACGCCCGGGGGGCTGCGGGGCCACTTCCTGCTGCTTCCCGATCTGGCGTCGCTCAAGGCCATCTTTGACGCCATCCGCCTGAGCTGACCCGTGACGGCGCCGGCGCTCTCGGAACGCGACCTCGCCGTCCTCCGATCCTTCGCCCGCCGGATCGACCCCTCGGACGCGGGGGCGCACAACAACCTCGGCGTGCTGTACTACCAGAAGGGCCTGGTCGAGGACGCGATCGCCGAGTTCACGCGCGCGCTCGAGCTCGACCCGAAGATGCAGGTCGCGCAGCGCAACCTCGAGATCGCCTATCACGACACCGGCTACTACGACCAGCGCGTGGCGCAGCTGCGGGAGCGGCTGCGCAGCGCGCCCGACGACCGCGACGCGCGCTGGGAGCTGGGCCGCGCCTACGCGATCCTCGGCGCCCATGAGGACGCCGTGGGGGAGTTCGAGCAGCTGCTCGCGCACCGCCCGACCGACGTGGCCGCCATCATCCAGCTCGGGCTCGCGGAAAAAAACCGCGGGCGGCCGGAGGCGGCGACGGAGTGGTTTCTGCGCGCCGTGGAGCTCGAGCCCGAGTCGAGCGTGGTGCACTTCTATTTGGGCGAGATCTACTACAACCGTGGCTTGAACGCCGAGGCGCTCGGCGCGCTGGAGCGGGCGGTGGCGCTGAACCCCGATAACGCCAACGCCCACTACCTGATGGCCTTCGTGCTGGGCGATCTCGGCCGCCATCAGGATGCCCGGGCCGCTTCGAAACGCGCCATCCAGCTCAATCCCCCGCTGGCACGCGCCCAGACCAACCTCTCGCTCGAGCGCTACAACGCGGAGCGGACCAGCCAGGAACGGCGCCAGCGCCTCGCGCCCGAGCCGCAGGTGGTGGAAGGGAACGAGCTGGCGCACTACAACCTCGGGCTCGCCTTCAGGCAGAAAGGCTACTACAACGAGGCGCTGCGCGAGTACCGCTTGGCGCTGGAGCGCGGTGAGGACCGGCGGCTGACGCTGCAGGCGATGGCCGAGGTGCATCTCCTGAAGCACGACTTCGCCGCGGCGCTCGAGCTGTACGAGACGCTGCTGCGCGAGGTCCCCGACTCGCCCAAGCTGTGGAACGAGCGCGGAGTCGTGCTGCACCAGGCGGGTCGCACCGACGAAGCGCTGACGTCGTACCAGCAGGCGGTGGAAGTGGACGCCAAGTACGCGCTCGCCTGGAACAACCTCGGCGTGGTGCAGGCGCACAAGACCGCGGCGGACTCGGGCATCGAGTCGTTCCGCACGGCGCTGCGGCTGCAGGGCGGGTTCACCGTGGCGCGCCTCAACCTGGCGCTACTGCTGTACCAGCTGCGCCGCTTCCAGCTGGCGCTCGAGGCGTACCGCCAGGTGCTGTCGGGCGAGCCCGCCTCCGCCGCGGCCTGGAACGGCGTGGGCCTGGTGCTGGTGGAGCTGAAGCGCTTTCCGGACGCGCGCAACGCGTTCGTGCGGGCGGTGGAAGCGGACCCCGCTCACGCGGGCGCGCACTACAATCTGAGCTTCACCCTGTCGAACCTGGGCGACTTCGACGGCGCCCTCCGCGCCACCAAGCGCGCCCTGGAGCTCGATCCCTACTACGTCTCGCAGAAATTCGCCCTCACGATCGACCTGCAATACGAAAAGGCCACGATCGGGATCGCCCCAGAGATTTCGGCCGATGTGACCGCCGAGACGATCGGCGAGGAATTCAACTTCGATCAGCGGCTGCTGGACAACATCTTCCAGGAGCTCGAGCCGCCCGCCGCCCCGGAGCCGCCGGCGGCGAAGGCGGCCGACGACCCGCTGGCGCTCGCCCGCGACTACGTGAGCAAGGGGTTGATGGACGTCGCGGCCGCGGAAGCGGTGCGTGCGGTGCAGCGGGGCGCGAGCCGTGCCGAGGCGGCCGTCCTGCTCGGGGGCATCTTCGCGAAGCGGGGCTTGCACGGGGAGGCGCTGGAGCGTTACCGCGAGGCGCGCGCGCTCGAGGCCGACCGCGTCGACGCGCGCCTCGGCGAGGTGAAGGCGTTGTTCGCCCTGGGCGGCCGCCGCGCCGAGGAGGCGCGCGCGCTCGCCGAGGAGCTGCTGGCGCTCGCCCCCGACGATGTAGACGCGCTGGTGGCGGTGGCGCGGGGACGGGCGGCGGCCGGGGACGCGGCCGGAGCGCTCACGGCGCTGCAGCAGGCGCAGACGCGGGCGCCGGGGCGCGCCGACCTCCACAAGCTCCAGGGCGACGTGGCGATGAAGGTCGGCGACAAACAGGGCGCCCTCGCCGCCTACCGCGCGGCACTCGAGCTCGATCCGGGCTATGTGCAGGTGTGCGTGGATCTCGGCCGGCTGCACGAAGAGAAGGAAGACTGGAGCGCGGCGCAGCAGGCGTACGAGCGGGCGCTCGACGCGCTCCCCACCTTCCACGAGGCGGCGCTCGCGCTGGCGGACCTGCTGCGGCGCTCGGGCCGGGTGCGTCAGGCCGTGGTGCGGCTCGCCGAGATGCTCGAGCAGGACCCCTACGACCTCCCGGCGCTGCTGCTGCTGGGCCGGGCGTTGCTCGACGACAAGCGCGACGAGCAGGCGCTGGAAGCGTTTCGCCGCGCCCTCAAGTTCGACCCCGAGCAGGTCGAGGCGCTGTTCCAGCTGGGCGTCGTGCTCGCGCGGCTGCATCGGTACGCCGAGGCGGTGGAAGCCTGGGAGAAGGTGACGCGCGTGGATCCCGGCAGCCCGTTCGCGCAGCGGGCGCGCGTGCACGCCCGCACCGCGCTCGATCTCCAGCACATCTTCGACTCGGACGCCGCCTGATGGCCATCGAAGGACCGCTCCGCGAGCTCGGCATCCACGACGTGTTCCAGCTGCTCGATCTCAGCCGGAAGACGGGCGTGCTGCGCGTCACCTCGGAGCTGCGTCACAACGCCGGCACGGTGTCGTTCGAGGGCGGCACGATCATCTTCGCCGAGATCCGCTCGAATCCCCATCCGCTCGGCGCGCTGCTGTTGCGCACCGGCAAGATCACCGACGCGGACCTGGAGCGCGGCCGCGACATGCAGGAGCGGCAGGGGGACAAGCGGCGGCTCGGTGAGATCCTGGTCTCGCTCGGCGCCATCTCGCCGCGGGAGCTCGAGCGCCAGGTGCGCTTCCAGATCGAAGAAGTCGTGTTCGAAATGATGAGTTGGCGGGAGGGCTATTTCTCCTTCACCGAGGGCCCGCTCGACGGCGCCGCGACGGAGGCGATCGTCCGCATCCCCACCGAAGCCCTCCTCATGGAGGGGGCCCGCCGCATCGACGAGTGGTCGCGCATCGAGAGCCGGATCCCGCACCTCGGCGTCGTGCCGGCGCTCGCCCCGCCGCAGGAGGGCGATGCCGGGGAGCTCGATCTGCTGCCCCCCGAGTGGGAGATGCTGGCGGCCATCGACGGCCAACGCGATGTGCGCGCCATCGCCGCGGCCCTGGGCCGCTCCGACTTCGAGGTGGCGAAGACGCTGTTCGGCCTCGAGAGTGCCGGCGTCATCGTGCTGGCGGACCCCGGCACGACCAAGCGGGAGCGGACCACGCTGGCCGCCGACCTGGCCGAGCTGGTCGCGCGCGCCGAGGACGCGCTCGCCCGGCGCGACATGGAGGAGGCGCGCAGCGTGGCGGAGCAGGCCGCGGGTGTGCATCCGCACGATCCCGCCGTGCACCTGCTGCTCGGTCGCATCGCGCTCGCGGCGGGCCGGGGTCCGGACGCGGTAGAAGAGCTGCGGCGCGCCCTGCGGCTCGATCCCCTGGGCGTCGCGGCGTACCGGCTACTTGGCTACGCGCTGGTCGCGACCGGCCGGTTCGCCGAGGCCCTGGACCAGTGGACCCAGTGGGAGCGCCTGGCGCCGCGCTCGGAGGCGGAGCTGGCACGGCTCGACGACGTGCGCCGCGCGCGCGCGGCCGCTCAGACGCTCGCCGGTGTGGGGACGCATGGCTGACGACGTCAAGAAGCTCTCGGCCGAGCTGGCGCAGGACCCGGACAGCCTGGTGTTCCTGCGGCTGGGCGAGCTGTTGCGGCTCAAGGGGCAGCTCGACGCCGCCCATCGCGTCGCCCTCACCGGCCTCGAGCGCCACCCCCATCTCGCGGACGCCCACGATCTGTACGCGCGCATCCTCGCCGACAAGCACGACTTCGAGCGCGCCTTCGACGAATGGGACATGGCGCTGCGGATCGCTCGCGATCACTTGGGAGCGCTGAAGGGGCTGGCGTTCCTCTATTTCAAGGTCGGCGACGTGCAGCAGGCCGCCGCGCACCTGGAGGCGGCGCAGCGCGTCGCCCCGGACGATCCGGGGATCGCCCAGGCGCTGGCGCTGGCGCACGGCGGCGAGGGCGACCAGGCTCCCGCAACCGGGGCGGCGGAGCTGATGGCGCCTGCGGCGGCGGCCCAGCCGCTCGAGGAGGCCCGCGTCTTCGCCGGCCTGGAAGGGGCGGAGGAAGGACTGCTGCTGCTCGACCCGTCGGGCCAGGTGCTCGGTGGCGCGCTGAAGGATCCCGGGGGCCGGGACGTGACCGACGCGGTGGCCGCCTACCTGGCGGGCGTATCGCAGGAAGCGGGGCGCACCGCCAAGCTGCTGGGCCTGGGTAGCTGGACCGGACTGGCCGCGGAAGGCCAGCACGGGCACGCCCACCTCACGCCGCCCACGGGCTCGGCGCTGCTGCTGGTGGTGCGCGAGCGCGCGGTCCCGATGGGGAGGCTGGCGATCATCGCGCAGCGCGCCGCCGGCGCGGCGCGGCGTTGGTTGGAGGCGCAGTCGTGACCACGGCGCCCCCGGGGTACGGCCGCGTGCTCGATCTCGTCACGCGCGTGCGCGGCGTGCGCGGCGCGATGCTGGTCGCGGGCGACGACGGGCTCGTCGTCGCCGAGCAGCTGATGGAGGGGATCAAAGGCCCGGCCGTGGCGGCGCTCGCGGCGAGCCTCGCCAGCCGCCTGCGTCGCGCGCTCGAGGCCGCGGGCGTGGGCGCGGGGCAGTTCTGGCATCTGCAGGCGGAGCAGGGAGCCCTGCTGGTCGTGACCGCGGCATCGGGGATCTTGGTGGTCGCCGTGGCGGAGCCCGACGTCAACGTCGGCCTGGTGCGGCTCGAGCTGCTGCGCGCGGCGGAGACGGTGGGATGACGACGCGCGCCGTGGAGCCGTGGATCTTCGACCCGCTGGTCAAGTTCGTGAAGGAAGCGGGGGCGCGGCTGGTCCTGTTGATGACGCCCGCCGGACAGGTGCTCGCCCAGCACGGGTTCTCGCGCGCGGTGGACGTGATGTCGGCCGCGGCGCTCGGCGCCGCCATCATGGCGTCGACCGACGAGATCGCCCGGCAGCTGCGCCAGCCGCCGTTCGCCGGATTGAATCATCAGGGAGAGCGGCACGGCATCTTCCTGGCGGCCGTCCCGACTGGACGCGGCCGGCTGGTGGCCCTCGTCGTGTACGACCTCGAAGCTTCGTCGCTCGGTCTGGTGCAGTTATTCTTCGAGCAGCTTGCCGCCGATTTGCAGGCGGCGAGCCCGAAGGACAGCGTGCCCAAAAAGGTGCTCGCGGCGGACTTCGAGCGCGAGCTGAGCGACAGTTTGAGCACGCTGTTCGGGAGATAGCCCCGTGTCCCTGGTCAACTTCACGACGCGCGAGATCACGTGCAAGATCGTCTACTACGGGCCCGGCCGCTCGGGGAAGACGACCAACTTGCATTACATCTACGGCCGGGTGCCGGACTCGCGGCGCGGCCGCATGGTCTCGCTCGCCACCCAGACTGACCGCACCCTGTTCTTCGATTTCCTGCCGATCGACCTGGGACAGATCTCGGGCTTCCAGACCCGATTCCAGCTGTACACCGTGCCGGGCCAGGTGTACTACAACGCGACCCGCCGGCTGGTGCTGCAGGGAGCGGACGGCGTCGTGTTCGTGGGCGACAGCCAGGCGCGCCAGCTCGACGAGAATCTCGAGAGCCTGCAGAACCTGCAGAGCAATCTGCTGGAGCACGGGGTGGACATCCGTACGATCCCACTGGTGCTGCAATACAACAAGCAGGACCTGCCGCGGGAGCTGATCCTCTCGCCCGCCGACCTGGACGATGCGCTCAACTTCCGCGGCGTGCCGAGTTTCAGCGCGGACGCCCTGCACGGCACAGGAGTATTCGAGACGCTCAAGGGTATTTCGGAGCTGGTGCTGAAGAAGCTCGCAGCGGGGACGGCGGCGTGACCAGCGCGCTCAACCCCAAGTATTCGTTCGACTCGTTCGTGGTGGGCGCCGCCAACCGGCTCGCGGTCACCGCGGGGCGGACCGTGTCGGAGAACCCGGGCTCGGCGTACAACCCGCTGTTCATCTACAGCGGGTCGGGCTTGGGAAAGACCCACCTGCTGATGGCGGTGGGCCACGCGGCGAAGAAGGTCGCCCCCACGCTGAACATCGAGTATCTGACTCTGGACGAATACGTCGAAGCGTTCCACGCCGCCATCGCTGCGGGGCAGGGCGACGCGTTTCGCCGCCGCTTCCAGAACGTGGACGTGCTGCTCGTGGACGACGTGCAGTTCCTCACGAACCGGAAGGAGATGCAGTCCGAGCTGTTGCGCTTGACGGAGGCGCTGCAGGTGGGGGGGCATCAGATCGTGCTCACCAGCGACCGTCCGCCGCCGGAGATCGCCGACCTGGACGAGCGCCTGATCTCGCGGCTCTCGGGCGGTCTGGTGGTGGACATCGGGGCGCCCGATTACGAGACGCGGGTCGCGATCCTGCGCCGCAAGGCCGAGGAGCGCGGGGCCAAGTTCGAGCCCGGCGTGCTCGAGACGGTCGCGGGCGCGGAGTCCGGCAACGTGCGCGAGCTGATGGGCGCGCTCAACCGGCTGGTGGCGTTTCAGGCGGTGAACGACCGGTCCATCAACGCGGAAACGGCCAAACAGCTGCTCGGCATCGGGAGCGAGGGCGCGGACGGTGGCAAGGCCGCGGCGCGGGAGGGCCCGGGGCCGGGGGCCCGGGGCCCGGGAGACGAATTCGGCGAGTTCCTCGCCGACGTCACCGTCACGCTCGGGAAGGCGGTCGAGGCGTGGCGGGCGCGGGTGGGGGAAGCGGTGTTGCGCTGGGAGGGCGAAGGGTATCGGACCCGCCGTCTCGAGGCGCTGCTCGAGCGGGATACGCCGGCCGCCGTGGATCAGGTGATCACGACGTTCACGCAGGACGTCGAACGCTTGAAGGAGCTCGAAGCGGAAGTCGCGGAGCTCGACCCCCAGACGGCCGGGCAGAGCGTGTTCCGCGACCCGGAGCGGCTGGCCGAGGCGGAGGAGGTGGCGGCCAAGGTGCGCGACGGCGCCGCGCCGCCGCCGGGGCCGTCGGCCGCGTTCCCGCTCGCGGCGTACGCGGTGGGGCCGTCCA
>Ga0209156_10004426_pt1 | contig 10238 bp, 7 predicted proteins | sample GraSoiAngelo_124_FD_185881 | JGI IMG/M metagenome (GOLD analysis project Ga0209156, IMG submission 185881) | Grasslands soil microbial communities from the Angelo Coastal Reserve, California, USA - 14_0927_05_20cm (SPAdes) (version 2) | ecosystem: Environmental > Terrestrial > Soil > Grasslands ...
CTGGTAGAGGAGGAAGTACGTCTTGTTGATCTCCTTGCCCGTGCAGAGGCTGCGGGCGATCGACGCGACCTTCGAGCGGGGGACGCCGCCGAATGCTCGCTCGATGACGCCGTGGTAGTAGCCCGACCAGCACGTCATCGAGCCGTTCGCGAGCGCCTGGGCGGCGTTGTCGTGGTAGCGGACGTAGCCGGCGTGGCCGATCTCGTGCGCGATCTGGTGGCAGCCGCTGTTGACCATCGGATTGGTCTTCATGTAGCTCGAGAGCTTCGCCAGGGCTGCCTCGGGGTTCTCGTAGTAGGCGATGTTCCCGAACGCCTGCTTGTAGCAGGCGTAGTCGCTGTGACAGTCGGAAAGCTTGACGTGATTCGGTTTGAAGGCTGTCAGCGCTGCCGAGTTGTTCTTGGTCGACGCGGCCACAAAGCTCGCGACGTCGCGGATCTGGCCGGTGCTGAGCTTGCCCGCGAAGGAGGGCATGCCGCCGCCTCCGTTCGAGACTTGGCGGACGACGGAGTCGTAGCTCGGCTTCAGCTGGTCGAGGTTCGGGCCGGTCTGGCCGCTCGACTTCGCGGCCGACAATGCGTGGCACCCGCCGCAGTCTGCTGACGCGAAAACCTTCGCGCCTGCCGCGGTCCGCGCGCTCTTCCCGCTGCCGCATCCTGCCATGAGCACGGCCGCTGCTAGCAGCGCGAATGCCGTCTTGCGCATCTCTCACAGGGTAGGGGCATCGACGGCCGATCGGGCCGTTAGGTTCCGGGCGACGCGACTGCTCACACTGTTCCTGGCCGGAATCGCTTTTGTTCCCGCGGCGGGTGCCGAGGGCGGTGGTTTTCTGACCTTGAAGCAGCTTTCGAACCATGCTGACCCGTCGCTCCTACGAGTGAGCGGCGGTGCCCTCGTCGCCTACGACATCGAGTCCACCGGGTCGGTCGACGTGCTCGACGCCGGCGGAACGACACACACCGTCGTGAGTGGCTGGCCGGCGGTCTCGGACCCCCAGCTCGTGCGCAAGCCGGATGGGACGATCTTTCTCTACTTCGGGGGGTCGACGCCCGACCTGAAGACGCAGGGCGCGCTTCGCTTCGCGTCGATCGACGGCGGCGCCTCTTGGAGCGGCCCTGTCAAGACGAACCCGGCGTCGACGATTGGCGACGTTCAGGCCTCGGCCCTTCGCCGCGACGGAGCGCCGTTGTTCTCCCAGGACGGCACCGGCTTCGTCAATGTCTACCAGGGCGACAACGGCGGCACGCTGCGCAACGACTTCAACCTCTGTTGCGGCTACAACGAGTCGCTGGCGGTCGATACCACGGGCCTTGCTCAGCTTGCGTTCTGGTCGAACGCGACCGGCAAGTCGGGTTACATGTATGAGAAGCTCGATGAGGCAGGTGGCGCGACCGCGGCGCCGGTGAATCTTGCCGCAGGCACAGATGCGCAGGCGTCCCCGTCGATCAATCGTCTGCCTCTTGTCGCGGCCGGTGCAGGCAACACCTTCATGGCTTGGCCCGGAGCGAGGCACGTGACGATCGCCGCGCTAGGCGCCGGGAAGTTGCGGCGCAAGTTCGCGACCGGTACGGCCGGCGCACCGAGACAAGTCGCACTCGCCGTCGAGCCCGACGGCACAAAGCTCTGGGTCGTCTGGACGCAGGGGAAATACCTCTGGGCGACCCGGCTCCGCGATGCCGCTCACGCGGCCACGCCGATCGTCGTACGGACACCGCTGCCGGCCGGGCGGACGCCGTACACGCTCGAGGCGGTCGGCTTGGCCGGTCAGGTCCAGGCTGTCGTGAACGTCAGCGGCACTCCCGGGAACACGCTGTGGCGGACGCAACTGATTCCCGGTCTCGCCGCCAACACGTCGCGCAAGCCGAAGCCGGTCGTCAAGATTCGAGATGACGTCGCGCCGGTCAAGGGAGCGACGCTCCGCGGCGGCGGCAAGATCGCCCACACGAATGCGAAGGGGCTCGCTTCGCTCAAGGGCTTCAAGCGTCATGCCCTCGTCAAGGTGACGAAGGCGGGTTACTTCGGAACGTCCTTCCGCGTCACGTAACCGTGGGCCGGCCCGCCGGGGCTAGGATGGCCCCGTGGCTGTGACGGCTCGTCCAAAGCTCGATGCGCAGAAGCTGCGCGCCGACTTCCCGATCTTCAACGAGCTGATCCACGGAAAGCCGTTGTCGTTTCTCGACTCGGCGGCGAGCTCGCAGAAGCCCCGGCAGGTGCTCGACGCGATGCAGCGCTTCTACGAGACCTCGTACGCGAACGTCCACCGAGGGGTCTACGAATTGGCCGAGCGCGCGACGGCCGGCTACGAAGGTGCGCGCGAGACCGTCGGCCGCTTTCTCAACGCGCCTTCGGCACGCGAGATCGTCTTCACCAGGAACGCAACCGAGGCGATCAACATCGTCGCGTACGCCTGGGGGATGAACAACCTCGGCCCGGGCGATGTCGTGCTCGTGACCGAGCTCGAGCACCACTCGAACTTCGTGCCGTGGCAGTACGTCGCGCACAGGGCCGGCGCCGACTTCCGGATGCTCCCGCTCGACGACGAGGGTGGGCTGCGGCTCGACGCGCTCGACGAGCTCGCGGGTACGGGCCGGGTGAAGGTCGTCGCCGCTGGCATGGTCTCGAACTCGCTCGGCAGCGTGAACCCAGTCGAGAAGCTAGCCGCCTGGGCGCACGATCGCGGCGCGATCATGGTCTGTGACGCGGCGCAGGGCGCTCCGCACCGGGTCGTGGACGTCCAGGCGCTCGGTGCCGACTTTGTCGCCGTCACGGCCCACAAGCTCTGTGGGCCGAGCGGAATCGGGGCGCTCTGGGGCCGGATGGAGCTGCTGCAGGAGATGGAACCCTTCAATCTCGGCGGCCACATGATCAGCCGAGTCACGTTCGAGGACACGAGCTGGGGCGAGGTGCCCGCGAAGTTCGAGGCCGGGACGCAGGCGATCGCCGAGGCCGTCGGCTTCGGCGCGGCGGTCGACTACATCACCGAGATCGGGCTCGACGCGATCGAGCAGCACGAACACGAGCTGGCCGCGTACGGGCTCGAGCGCCTTGCCGAGCTACCGTGGGTCAAGACGTACGGACCCCCGGCCGACCGCCGGGCCGGAATCATCTCTTTCAACGTCGACGGCATCCACCCGCACGACGTGGCGCAGATCCTGGACGGCGAAGGAGTGGCGATTCGCGCCGGCCACCACTGCTGCCAGCCGCTGATGGCCAAGCTGGGCGTGGCCGCCACGAACCGGGCCAGCTTCTACCTCTACACGGTCACCGACGAGATCGACCGGCTCGTCGACGGGCTGCACAAGGTCCGTAAGATCCTTTCTTAACCGCGAAAAGTTCTGCGCTTCGTTAACGGGCGCGCGAGTGAATCGCACGCCCTCTTTGAACGGCATCGCAAGCGATGCCTCGCGCGGGGCTGGTTTCTCCTGTCGCTTCGCTCGGGATAGGTAAGGTCAACAGCAATGAGCGATCAGCTCTATCGCGAAGTCATTCTCGACCATTACAAAAACCCGCGAGGGCACGGAGTGATCGAGGACGCGGACGCGGAGGCCGAGGGATTCAACCCGCTCTGCGGCGACGAGGTCTCGATTTACGTCTCGTTCGCCGACGACGACGAGACGATTGAGGACGTGAAGTTCTCGGGCCGCGGCTGCGCGATCAGCCAGGCGGCGACGTCGATGCTCGTCGACATGGCGAAGGGGCGCAAAGCGACGGAGCTCGCGGAGATGCCGAAGGACGAGCTGCTCGAGGAGATCGGTATCCCGCTGTCGCCGATCCGGCTCAAGTGCGCGTTGCTCGGGCTGGGCGTCCTGAAGATCGCATTGCATCGCGCGAAGGGCACGCCGCTCCCGCAGGAGTGGGCGGGCCTGGACGAGCTGGAATTTAAGTAGACGTGGACGGCGGACCGTCGGCGACCCGGATCGGTGGCCGGTCCAGGTCGTCTAACTAGGACGCGTAGCGTATGGCGAAGCTGGATGTCGGCCCGGTCGAGGAGCTGCCGCCGGGATCGGTCAAGATCGTCGTCGCCGGCTCGATCGCGATCGGCGTCTACAACCTGGACGGAGAGTTCTACGCGATCGAGGATCGCTGCTCGCACGATGACGGCCCGCTCTGCGAAGGGGATTTTGACCCCGAGGAGGGCTACGCGATCTGCCCGAGGCACGGCGCCCACATCGACATCCGCAGCGGCAGGCCGCTGACGCTGCCGGCCGTCTTCCCGGTCGAGACCTTTCCGGTCCACGTCGAGGACGGGATCGTCAAGGTCCAAGTGAGCTAGTGCCCCATCCAGCAATACATGCCGGCTTCTGGCCCGCGATCACGCGGCGCCAGAGTCCACCCTCGCTCTTGCCAAGGCTGCCAGCCTTGGCCGCGAGTGAGTGCGGCCTCTGGCTTGGTGCTCGCGACCCAGAAACTCGGCGGCATTACTGGAAGGGGCACTAGTGCTCGACGACCGCGTGCGCGCTGTGCTCGAGCGGCTCGAGTCAGAGGAGCAGCGCCCGCCCGGAGTCGCGGTCGAGCCGACAACCGGCCGCTTTTTGTTCTCAGTCTGTGCGCCGCAGGCGGACTGCGAGGTACTCGAGATCGGGGGCGGCCACGGCTACTCGACGATTTGGCTCGGGGCGGCGGTTCGCCATCTCGGTGGGCGGGTGTTGTCGCTGGAGCGCGACCACGAGTGCATTGCCGACTGGCGGCGCAACATCGCCGACGCCGGGCTCGAGGAGACAGCCGAGCTCGTGGAAGGCGACGCGCGCGAGACCCTGCCGATGATCGACGACGTCTTCGACGTGGTCTTCCTCGACGCAGCGAACAATCATTACGAGGAGCTCTTCCGTCTGGCCCGCGGGAAGCTCGAGCCGGGCGCAATCGTGATCGCAGACGACGTCACGTTGCACGCGGACACGTTGCGGGCCTATGCGGAGGCGCGGCAGGCCGATGCGACGCTGCTCAGCACGACCGTTCCGCTGGACCGTGGCCTCGAGCTGTCCGTCGTGCTCCGCTGAGCTTGCTACCTGCGGCGGGTGGCGACCACGCACCCGGCTACCTGCGGCGTCGCTTGCGATGCTGCTAAGAGGCCGCGCGGCTTTGCCGGGCGGCCGCTCACCCCGGTCGTTGATCAGGACAGGGTGGCGGCCCACGCACCTGCTACTTTTCGCCTACCGCGGAAAGGAGGTGGTCCGGTAGTGAAATCTTCAAGTACGGGCAGTGGAGGTACCAGCGGGTAGAGGCGTGTCCCCCGGACCTACGGGGAATCGCCTAGCCAGCGTAGGGGACTCGCGCTTCGCGCCGCCGTTGCAATAACGGCAGGAAGCGCCTCTACTACTTCAACGCTGGTAACCGGATCAAGGGGCCGCTTGTAGCGGCCCCTTGTCTTTTTTCATTACGCGGTCGACCGGACGCTCGGGATTAGCGGCCGCCCGGCAAAGCCGCGCGGCCTCTTAAGCGGCATCGCAAGCGATGCCGCGGCGGCCCGTGCCTTTTCAGGCCGGCGCACGCTCGATCTGGATTCGCGGCAGCCAGCCAAGCCAGCTCGGCAGGTACCAGTTCCAGCGGCCGAGCAGGCTCATGGCCGCAGGGAGGATCACCGAGCGGATAACCGTTGCGTCGAGCAGGAGCGCGATTGCGACACCGAAGCCCATCTGCTGGAACTGGACGAGATCGCCCTTCGCGAAGCCCGCGAAGACCGCGACGATGATCAGCGCCGCACCCGTGATGATCCTGGCGGTCGAGCCCACGCCCCATCTGACGGAGGCCGTCGTATCGCCCGTCTCGTCGTAGCGCTCCTTGATCCGGCTGAGCAGAAAGACCTGGTAGTCCATCGAGAGGCCGAAGAGGACGGAGAACAGGAACAGCGGCACCCAGGCTTCGATCGCGTCCACCTGCTGGAAGCCGAAGATGCCGTTCCCGACGCCCTTTTCGAAGACGAGCACGATCAGCCCGTAGGCTGCCCCGACCGAGAGCAGGTTGAGGACGATCGACGTCGCTGCCACGACGATGGAGCGAAAAGCCACGGTCAGGAGCACCAGTGTGAAGCCCAGCACGAAGATGAAGACGTAGGGCGTCGGCTTTGTGACGGAGTCGGCATAGTCGACGTTCTCGGCAGTCCTGCCGCCGACGAGCACGCGCGCGCCGGTGCTCCCGAAGAGATCCGGGATCACGGTTGAGCGAAGGTTGCGGACAGCCGTCAGAGCCTGATCGCCTGCGTCGTCGCCTCGAATCGGGACGTCGAGCGCCGCGACCTGTCCGCCGGGCGCAAAACGAGCTTTGCCGTCACCGAACTCCAGGTCTCCGGCCAGGCGGTCTCGCAGCCGGTTCAGCGCCGAGCGGACTTGCGGATCGGACGCGTGGTCGACGACGACGATGCGCACGGGGTCTGCGGTCGCGTCGGGGAAGTTCTTCTGCAGCGCGAGATATCCCTGCTTGGAGATGAAACGGTCCGGCAGCGTGCTGACGCCGTTCGTGCCGATCTTGAGCGAGAAGATGGGAATTGCCGCCGCGATCAGGAGGCCGCAGGCGAGTACGAGACTCAGCGTGGGGCGGCTCAACACGTGCCCGACGACTGCGTTCCAGAAACGCCCCTCGGCCGAGCCGCCGAAGAGCGGAATCCGCAGCGAGTTGACGCGGTCACCGAGGAGGCCGAGCAGCGCGGGCAGCAGTGTCAGGGCTGCGGCGAGGGAGGTGACGCCGACCAGGATCGCTCCCGCGGCAAGGCTGCGCATGATCGTGTTCGGCACGATCAGCATGCCGAGCATTGCGATCACAAATGCGGTGCCGCTGAAGAGGACCGCGCGGCTGGCCGTTGCGCCGGCCGCCTCGATCGCGTCTGGCGGCTTCCGGCCGCCGGTGCGCTCCTCGCGATAGCGCGAGATGACAAACAGCGAGTAGTCGATCCCGAGCGCGAGGCCCATGCCGGTGAGCATGTTCACGACGAAGATCGACAGCTCCCAGATCTGAGAGACGACCGCGATGAGCCCGAGGCCACCGACGATCGCCAGGATCGCGAGTAGCAACGGCACCAGGCCTGCGACGACCGAGCCGAACACGAGCACGAGGATGATCAGCGCTGCGGGGAGTCCGAACTCGAGCTCACCGCTCTTGAGGTCGTGCTGGGAGAGCTCGTCGAAGTCGTTGTCGCGAACGTTGTTGCCGGTGATTGCCACCTCGAAGCCCGAGCTGCCGTTTTCCCGCTCCACCAGCTGATTTACCGGCTTGATGTCGCTCGTGTCGAAGACGTTGATCGGGATGATCAGGGCGTGCTTGTCTCGTGAGACGAGCGACGGATCGTGGGTCTGGTAGTAGAGCTGCGCGTCGTGGACGTTCCCGGTCGCCTGCCCCTTCCGCACGAGTTGGCTCACGAAGTTGCGAAAAGCCGGCTCGTCGACGTTGTAGCGGCTGGAGCGCACGAGCACGATGTCGCTGAAGTTCAGGCGCGGGTTATAAGGGAAGGCGCTGAACTCGATCCGTTCGGCCTGCCGGAACTCGGGGTTGCCCGCAGCGCCGCCGTTCGAGGTCAGGTTGCCGGGCAGGAGCAGCCCGATTGCCGCAAGGGCGAGCACGAGCGCCGCGATCCAGGCGCCGATCGTGCGCCAGGGATGGCGGCTGCACGCCCTCGCCAGACGCTCGGTCACATCTACGAGTTTTTCGCGTCAGGCCGAGCGGCGCAACTGCTCGTCCAGTGACACCAGAGGGAGCTGGAACGTCTGGACGGCGTCGTCGTTGGAAACGACGTTGTCGCCATGCTCGAGCATGGTCAGGAGGTCGCGCGTGAGCGGGATGTTTCCCGGCAGCCGCTCGGTCACGAGCGCGTTGACCCTCATCAGGCCGACCGGGACGTGGACGCTCGGACGGCGCCGCATGCCGAGCGCCGCCTTGAGGCGCTGCCAGAACCCGTTCCAGCTGACGATGTCGGGGCCGCCGAGCTCAAAGGTCCGGTTCACCACCGGGTCCTCTCGGGTTACGGCCGCGGCGAAGTACGCGGCCACGTCGTCGACCCAGATGGGCTGAATCTTCTGTTCGCCCGAGCCGATGATCGGGGTAACCGGGGTCAGCTTCGCGAGCTTGCGGAAGGTCGGCAGGATGCCCCCGTCTCGCCCGAAGACGAAGCTCGGTCGGAAGATCACGTGCTCGAGCCCTGAGCCCTCGACCGCCTGCTCCATCTCCCACTTGGCGTGGTAGTAGGGGACGAGGTCCTTCGTCTCCTTGCTTGTTCCGAGGGCGCTCATCAGGACGAAGCGCTTGACGCCCGCGTCCTTGGCGGCCGACACGAGGTCGCGGGTGCCTTGCTCCATCACGCGCTTGAATTCCTCCTCAGGGCCCTGGCGGATCGCGACCAGGTGCACGACCGTGCCCACGCCCTCGACCGCGTGCTGGAGGCTGACGGTATTCGTCATCTCTCCGACCACAGGTTCGCCCGGTAGCTCGCGCGACCGGGTGGAGTCGCGGACGAGCAGCTTCAGGTCGTGGCCGGCGTCCGCTAGGGCCCGCACGACATGCGGCCCGACGAAGCCGGTTCCGCCGGTGACGAGGACTTTCACCGTGACTCCGTCCGAGTGACGTCGAAATTCTGCCAGTAGCGGCTCGGCGTCGGGCCCATCTGACCCTGGTACTTCGAACCGAGGTCGCCGCTGCCGTAGGGCTTGTCGGCCGGCTCGGTCAGCTGCACGAAGGAAATCTGGCCGATCTTCATCCCGTGGTAGATCGTGATCGGAAGGTTGGCGACGTTTGAGAGCTCCAGCGTGACGTGTCCGTCCCAGCCGGGGTCGATGAAACCGGCCGTCGAGTGGATCAACAGGCCGAGGCGGCCCAATGAACTTTTACCTTCCAATCTCGCGACCAAGTCATCGGGTAGCACGATCCGCTCGAGGGTCGAGCCGAGCACGAACTCGCCGGGGTGGAGGATGAACGGGCGCTCGTCGTCGATCTCGACGAGTTCGGTCAGATCCTCCTGCGGCTCCTTCACGTCGATGTAGGGATAGCGCGCGTTGTGGAAGACGCGGAAGAAGCGGTCGACCCGAACGTCGACGCTCGAGGGCTGCAGCAGCGATTCGTCGTATGGCTCGATGACGATGCGCTCTTCCTCGAGCAGCCGAGCGATCGTCCGGTCGGAGAGAACCACGACCCGATTCTTTCAGGGACAGACTCTCGTGGGTGGCCGCAGCGCGATGCTTTGGGCGCGCTTTCGACACCCTTTCGTGACGTTTTGCCCTTGACAAAACCAGGTGTCGGACACCTGGTTTTTGGGAGAGGTACCAGCCGAGCGATCGTCCGGTCGGAGAGAACCATGGCGCGATTCTGCGATTGCGCGTTTCACGGACAGGCACCTATCGGTGCCTGTCCCTACAGCCGGTTGCGGCTAGCGGCCGCCGGCCGCCGCCCCCGCTGGGCGGAGCGGCGCAGCCGGGACGCGCAGCACCCGCGCGACGGGGTGCGGCAGCCACCAGTTCCAACGCCCGAACAGACGGACGAGCGAGGGCACGAGCAGCGTCCTGATCACCGTCGCGTCGAAGATGACCCCGGCGGCGAGCCCGATCCCGAACTGCTTGATGTCGACGCCCGGGCTGCTCGAGAGCACGAAGAACGCGAACATCAACACCAGCGCCGCGCTGGTCACGAGCTTGCCCGTGCGTGCAAGGCCGAGCTCGACCGCCGTCGCGGTATCCCCCGCCTCGTCGTACTCCTCGCGCATCCGCGTGAGCATGAAGACCTCGTAGTCCATCGAGAGCCCGTAGAGGAAGGCGAAGATCATCAACGGTATCCAGGAGATGATCGCGCCGGTCGCCGGCACGCCCCAGATCGCGTCCGAGCCGTGGCCCCACTGGAAGATGAAGACGATGATCCCGTAGGCCGCGCCCAGCGAGACGAGGTTGAGCACGACTGCCTTCAGCGGCAGCAGGATCGAGCGGAAGGCGCGCATCAGTAGCACGAAGGTGAGCAGGATCACGAACGCAAGAACGTACGGGAACTTGCCGTAGACGGCGTGGACGAAGTCGCGGTCCTCCGGGGAGATGCCGCCGAGCGTGGCCGTCGCCGTGAGGGACGGCAGAACGTCGTGCTGCAGCCTGGAGATCGTCGTCGAGGACGAGCTCGAGGCCGAGTCTGTGGTCGGGAAAGCCTCGACAAGAGCGTCGCCGTCGCGGCGCCATTGCGGAGGCGCGACGGCTGCCGCGATTCCCGGAGTGCGCCTGAGGGCGCTGACGACCTCGCGCGTTGCGCCCGGCCCACCGTGCTCGATCAGCACCACGTAC